>Ga0081539_10000320_pt1 | contig 106935 bp, 98 predicted proteins | sample TabmetS4T2R2_FD_71023 | JGI IMG/M metagenome (GOLD analysis project Ga0081539, IMG submission 71023) | Tabebuia heterophylla rhizosphere microbial communities from the University of Puerto Rico - S4T2R2 | ecosystem: Host-associated > Plants > Roots > Rhizosphere ... | reverse complement strand
GGGGGGGGGGGGGGGGGGGGGGGGGGGCGCCCCGGGGCGGCCCGCCGCCCCCGGGGGCCGGGGGGGGGGGGGGCGGCCCGCCGCTGACGCGGACCCGGGTATATCTCGATGCCGGTCCGGGTCGTGGTCCGTAGGCTTTGAGGCATGACTGATACGGTGCGCACCGCGCGCCCCGGTCTCCCGGACCGTCCCACGCTGGACGGGCTGGAGGAGAAGTGGGCGCGCCGCTGGCAGGAGGAGGGCACGTACGCGTTTGACCGGTCGAAGGACCGCTCGGACGTATACGCGATCGACACGCCTCCGCCGACCGTATCGGGCGAGTTGCACATGGGGCACGTCTTCTCGTTCACGCACACCGATCTCGTCGCGCGCTTCCAGCGGATGCGCGGCAAGATGGTGTTCTATCCGATGGGCTGGGACGACAACGGCCTGCCCACCGAGCGCCGCGTGCAAAACGTCTTCAAGGTGCGCTGCGACCCCTCGCTCCCCTACGACCCCGAGTGGGCGCCCAGCGGCAAGCAGGAGAGCATCTCGCGGCGTAACTTCATCGAGCTGTGCGAGCGGCTCACCGCGGAAGACGAGCAGGCGTTCGAGGCGTTGTGGCGGCGGCTGGGGCTCTCGGTCGACTGGTCGTTGACGTATACGACGATCGGCCACCGGGCGCGGCTCGCGTCGCAGCGGGCGTTCCTGCGCAACCTGGCGCGGGGTGAGGCCTACACCGCCGACGCGCCGACGCTCTGGGATGTGGGCTTCCGCACGGCCGTGGCCCAGGCGGAGCTGGAGGATCGCGAGCGGCCCGGCGCCTACCACAAGCTGCGCTTCCACGGCGACGAGCCGGTCTACATCGAGACCACCCGGCCGGAGCTGCTGCCGGCCTGTGTGGCGCTGGTTTGCCACCCGTCCGACGAGCGATACGCGGCGCTGGTGGGCCGCACGGTGCGGACGCCGGTGTTCGGGGTGGAGGTGCCGGTGCGCGCGCACGCGCTCGCCGATCCCACCAAGGGCACGGGCATCGCGATGGTGTGCACGTTCGGCGACCTGGCCGACGTGACCTGGTGGCGGGAGCTCCAGCTCGACACGCGCGTGGTGATCGGGCGTGACGGGCGGCTGCTGCCCGAGGCGCCGGCGGGCGTGCCCGCCGGGGCGTACGCGCCGCTGGCCGGGCTCACCGTCAACGCTGCGCGCAAGGCCGTCGTCGAGCTGCTCGGCGAAGACCTCGTGGGCGAGCCGCGGCCGATCACCCACCCGGTGAAGTTCTACGAAAACGGCGAGCAGCCGCTGGAGATCGTAGGCACCCGCCAGTGGTACATCCGCAACGGCGGCCGCGACACCGCCCTGCGCGACGCGCTGCTGGCCTGGGGGCGGGAGCTCCGCTGGGTGCCGGAGCACATGCGCCACCGGTACGAACACTGGGTGGGCGGGCTCAACGGCGACTGGCTGATCAGCCGCCAGCGCTTCTTCGGCGTGCCGATCCCCGTCTGGTACCGGCTCGACGACGCTGGCGAGCCGGACCACGACCACCCTCTCACACCCAGCGAGGCGCTACTACCGATCGACCCATCTTCGGACATTCCAGCCGGTTACACGGCGGAAGACCGGGGGCGGCCGGGCGGCTTCACCGGCGATCCGGACGTTATGGACACCTGGGCGACTTCCTCGCTTTCGCCCCAGATCATCGGCGGCTGGGAGACCGATCCCGACCTGTTCGGGCGGGTGTTTCCGATGGACCTGCGGCCGCAGGGGCAGGAGATCATCCGCACCTGGCTCTTCACCTCCGTGGTGCGCGCCCACCTCGAGCACGGCGTGCTCCCGTGGCACACCACCGTGCAGTCGGGCTGGATCCTCGACCCCGACCACAAGAAGATGTCCAAGTCCAAGGGCAACGTGGTCACGCCCATGGCCCTGCTCGAGGAGCACGGCGCTGACGCGGTGCGCTACTGGGCGGCCAACGGGCGGCCCGGCACCGACCTCGCCTACGAGCCGCGGCAGATCAAGGTGGGCCGGCGGCTGGCGACAAAGCTGCTCAACGCGTCGAAGTTCGCCCTCGGGCTGGGGGCGGCGGAGGCGCTGCGCGCGCCCGTCACCGAGCCGCTCGACGCGTCGATGCTGGCCGGCCTCGCCGGGGTGCTGCGCACGGCCACGGCTGCTCTCGACGGATACGACCACACCGGCGCGCTGCAGGCGACCGAGGGGTTCTTCTGGACGTTCTGCGACGACTACATCGAGCTTGTCAAGGAGCGGGCGTACGGCGCGGGCGAGGGCGCCGACTCCGCCCGCGCCGCCCTCGCGACCGCGCTCTCGGTGCAGTTGCGGCTGTTCGCGCCGTTCCTGCCGTACGCGACCGAGGAAGTCTGGTCGTGGTGGCGCTACGGCTCGGTGCACCGCGCGCCCTGGCCGTCCCGCTATGAGCTGAAGGACGACGGCGACCCCGAGCTGCTGAAGGTGGCGAGCGCGGCGCTGACCCAGGTGCGGCGGGCCAAGTCGGAGCGCCGGCTCTCGATGCGGGCGGACGTGCCCCTGGCCGAGGCGCTCGGCCCGGCGGAGCAGCTCGACCGGCTGGCGCTGGTGGCCGGCGACTTTCGCGCGGCCGGGCGGATCGAGCGCCTCGACCTGCTGCCCGACCGCACGCCCGAGCTGGTCATCGCCTGCGCGTTCTGACGGGTTTGGTGGGGATCCGGACTCTCAGAAGTCGGTCGGCCAGTCACCGCGGATGAACCGGAGGCCGAGCAGGAACACGATCAGCGCGGGAAAGACCGCGAGCGTGACGGCCTGGAGCCGGTATTCGATCTGGTGGCGGAGCAGCGCCAGCCCGTTGAGCGCGACGGCCACCGCGGCCGCCATCATGAAGCCGCCCCACCAGTCGGTGTCGCCGAAGTCGATCGCGTCGACGTTCATGAGCAGGAAGATCACGCCGAGCGTGGTGCCGCAGAGCGCCAGCGTGGCGACCGTGCGGTGGAACGCCCGGGCGAGCGGGTGCTCCGGCCGCCAGACGTACGTGCCGGCGACCGCCAGCGTGGGCAGCATGATCATGAGCGGCCAGCCGTCGGCCATCACGCCGAACATCAGCATGGCGCCGACGGTGAAGACGATCACGCCGACCCAGGAGACCAGGTAGCCCGTGACGGCGCGGCCGCCGCCCCTGGTCAGCAGCGGCGCGCCGGCCGCCGCGATGAACGCGCCGGGGATCAGCACGAAGCCGGCCCACCAGTGGAAGTGACCGGTGGCCTGCGCGGTCGCCGTCACCGCCGCCGCGCCGAACGCCACTCCCGCGGCCGCGAACCACCAGGCTCGCACCGCCCGGACCGCCACCGACTGGACCCCCGCCCTCGATTGCGTCTCAACAGTCACGCTATGAACTCTGCCCGGCCGGTGGTGCGAACACCATCCAGCTAGCCCTACCCCGGTGACTGCGGCTGGCCCGCCTACGTACCTTCGCCGGCTCGGGTGAGCGGCGGCCGGAGGCCGCCGCTCACCCGGTGAAGGTTTGTGGCCACCGCGCTAGAAGTCGCCGCCGCCGAAGTCGCCGCCACCGAAGCCGGCGTCGCCGCCCCAGTCGCCGCCGCCGTAGTCGCCGCCGTAATCGCCCCCGTAGTCGCCGCCACCATCGCCGCCGTCGCCCCCGTCGGCACCGGCGTCCATGCCGTCGCCGTAGCCCTCGGCGTAGCCGGAGTCGTACCCGTAGCCGGGGTCGGCGAAGGCCGGCGAGAAGAGCGCGTCGAAGATCAACAGGCCGCCGATCGCGCCCGCCGCACCGGCCAGGGCGGGCTTCCACCAGGGCTGCGAGTACCAGCCGGCCGGCACCGGGCGGCCCTGCACCCGCCCACCCGGGTAGTAGTACGGCGTGTCGTTGCCCGGCCTCGGCCCCGCCTTGAAGTGCTGGCCCTGCACGTCGACCTCGCGCTCGACCGTCAGCTGCCCGGCACCCTGCGCGGCGGCCAGCGGCGGCAGGTCGGGGCCGGGGTCCAGCCCGAGCGCCACCCGCGCCGCCCGCGCATAGGCGAGCCCTTCGATGGACGTCTCCCGGGCCAGCGCGAACTGCCGCACCGTACGCGCCTGCTCCAGCTGGCTACCCGCGGCCGTGTACCGCTCGCCCGCGTCGACCAGCGCCTGCCGGACGGCCGGCTCGTCACCGTGCAGGTTCATCACCTGGCCGCCCAGCCGCTCATACCACCGCTGCGCCTCGGCGCGCGCGTCACCCAGCTCCCGCTCGTGCCGCGCCGCGCTCGACCGGCGCAGCCAGAACGCGCCGCCGGCGATCAGCACGACGAGCACGACCAGCAAAAACCACTCCATGTCCCGACGGTACCCGGCCCGTTTCGTCGTACTCGTTTGGCAAGCTCACCGACGTGGACATTTCGACGCTGGGCGTGGTGATCGTGTGTCTGGCCGCCGGCGGCGCCGTGGGGTGGCTCGCCGCGCGTGCCAGGGCCGGCGCGGAGATCGCCCGCCTCGACGCCACGCTGCGCGCCACGCGCGAGGGTGAAGAGCGGCTGGAGCAGTCGATGCGCGCACTGTCCTATGAGGCCACCGCCCAGTCGCAGGAGGCGGTCGCGCGCGCGGTGGCGCCGCTGCACGAGTCGCTGCGCCGCTACGAGCTGCGGGTGGCCGAGCTGGAGCGCGAGCGCGTCGACGCCTACGCCGAGCTGCGCGAGCAGGTGCGCTCGATGTCCACCGTCTCCGGCGAGCTGCGCACCGAGACCAAGCAGCTGGTGGCCGCGCTGCGGGCGCCGCAGGTGCGCGGGCGGTGGGGCGAGCACCAGCTGCGGCGCGTCGTCGAGGCGGCGGGCATGCTCGAGCACTGCGACTTCTCCGAGCAGGTCACGGCGGCCAACGACATCCAGGGCGTCCGCCCCGACCTGGTCGTCAAGCTCCACGGTGGACGCTCCGTGGTGGTCGACGCCAAGGCGCCCTTCGAGGCCTACCTTGCGGCGATGGAGTCGCGCGAGGAGCGCGGCCGCGACACCCACCTCGACCAGCACGCCCGCCACCTGCGCGGCCACGTCGACGCGCTGGCGGCAAAGTCGTACTGGTCGGCGTTCGAGCAGACGCCCGAGTTCGTGGTGCTCTTCGTGCCGGCCGACCCGTTTCTCGACGCGGCGCTGCAGCGCGACCCGACCCTGCTGGAGCACGCGTTCGCCCGCAACGTGGTGCTCGCCACGCCGGCCACGCTGATGGCTTTGCTTCGCACGGTGGCGTACGTGTGGCGCCAGGAGGCCCTCGCCCGCAACGCGGTGGCGGTGCACACGCTGGCCCGCGAGCTGTACGGGCGGCTGTCCACGCTCGGCGAGCACGTGAGCCGGCTGGGTGGGGCGCTGGGCGGCGCGGTGAGCGCGTACAACCGGGCGGTCGGCTCGCTGGAGGCGCGCGTGCTCGTCAGCGCCCGCAAGCTGGCCGAGCTGGGCGTCTCCGACGACGAGCTGCTCCCGCCGCCCCAGGTCGAGCTGGCTCCCCGCCAGCCCCAGGCGCCCGAGCTGGTCTCCGACTGAGCCCTTCCCGGAGGATCTGATCTACAGCGATGTCCGTCCTGGTGCCGACCCGATGCGGCTCAGCCCGACTTGAGTTTCAAGGGAATCTCCCGGGTCCGCGTCAGCTGCTGACCGCTGCTCCCGCCGGAGACCGCGGCGGCCGGCGGCTCGCCAAGGGGCTCGCCGAAACCCCGGCCCCCGCTGCCCCCTCCGCGCACCAAGCCCCACCCGTCGAAGGGGCTCGCACCGCCCGACGAGGGCATTTGGTCAATGTGTGCTACCGGCCCGGGCGGGTCGGAAGATCGTCAGAGGCTTTGTTGCCCCGAGCTTTCGGGGTCGAGGTCACCGTTTGTCGTAAACCGCACGCCAGCTGCGACGCCACCCGTCACGGCCTGTAACCACCGCAACGAGCAAGAGCTCGAAGACTCGCGATCTACAGAGCTTTCGGAGTCGGGGGTGACACCTGGCCCGCCTGGCGGCGAAAGCCCTTTCCAGACAAAGAGATTTGGGCTACCTCGACGTCCGTCGTGGTCCCGACCGTCGCTCCCGCGGCCTCACCCTGCGCGTCTGGGCAATCTCACCCCGGGGCCGGCTACGCCGGCCCTGCCCGGACCCGTGTGCGCGGGGATCCTTTGGCACGTAGCCAGCGACGTAGCCGAAATGGTCGAAATGTACAGTGCCACCGCACGCCGGTAACGTAGCGTAACCAGCTTCGGGGCCGTAGGTGTGAATCTAGAACGGTTAGGGTCGATATAGCGCCCTAACCGTTCTAGATCGCGAACCTGGTGCCGGTTACCCGGCATGGCGACTACTGCCCGCGACCGAGGCCCGCCCGGCTCGGTCGTGGCCGGCCCGGTGGCTTAGGACATTGTGGACAAGCGCTGACCTCCGCCCCGAAACTCTAGATCACCAAGACCCACCCCCGAGGCAACGACGCCCTACCCGCCGCACGTCGGTTGGGCTTGCTGCGCGGAGGTGACAGCGGGGGCCGGGGACCTTGGCGAGCCGCCGGCCGCGCGGGCCGGGGGTGGCGCCGCAGCCACCCGACCTTTCGGAGCTAGCTCCCGGCGCGGGCGGCGGCCGCCTTCATGTCGCGCTTGAGCTCCTGCGGCAGCGAGAAGATCAGCCGCTCGTCGGCGGTCGTGACCTCTTCGACCTCGCCGAAGCCGCGGGCGGCGAGGTGCTCCAGCACCCGCATCACAAGGTCGTCGGGCACGCTGGCGCCGGACGTGACGCCGACCGTGCTCGCGCCCTCGAGCCACTCGTCGGCGATCTCGTGCGCGTAGTCGATCAGGTGGCCGCCGCGCGCGCCGGCATCCAGGGCCACCTCGACGAGGCGCACCGAGTTGGACGAGTTGCGCGAGCCGACGACCAGCACGACGTCGCACTCCGGGGCGATCTGCTTGACCACGTGCTGGCGATTTTGGGTGGCGTAGCAGATGTCGTCGCTGGGCGGCGACTGGAGCAGCGGCAGGCGCTGCTTGAGCCGGGCCACGGTCTCCATCGTCTCGTCGACGGAGAGCGTGGTCTGGGAGAGCCACACCACCTTCGAGGGGTCACGCACGGTCACCTTGTCGGCGCCCTCGGGGCCGTCGACGAGCTGGACGTGCGCGGGCGCCTCGCCGGCCGTGCCGATGACCTCTTCGTGACCCTCGTGGCCGATGAGCAGGATGTCGTAGTCGTCGGCCGCGAACCGGCGCGCCTCGTGGTGCACCTTGGTCACCAGCGGGCAGGTCGCGTCGATCGCCTTGAGCGAACGCGCCTTGGCCTGCTCATACACCTCCGGGGCCACCCCGTGCGCCGAGAAGATCACGGTGGACCCCTCGGGGACCTCCTCGTTTTCCTCGACGAAGATGGCGCCCTTGGCCTCGAGCGTCGACACCACGTGCTTGTTGTGCACGATCTGCTTGCGCACGTAGATCGGCGGCCCGTAGAGCTTGAGCGCCTCCTCCACGGTCTGCACGGCGCGGTCGACGCCGGCGCAGTATCCGCGGGGCTTGGCCAGCAGCACGCGCTTGCGGATCTCGGTCACCCGGCCATCGTACGTGCCGCTCCGCCCCACCCGCCGTGGTCGAGACCCGGATTACGCCGTACGACACATAGGCTGGCCTGCGTGACGCAGCCCGAAGCCCCGAAGAGCACGCCCGAGGAGCCCTGGCCGGTGCGGGTGGTCAGCCAGAAGATCGGCTCGTGGGTGTCCAAGCTCGGCTGGGTGTGGGTAGACGGCCAAGTGGCACAGATCAGCCGCCGCCCGGGCGCGAGCACGGTCTTCCTCACACTGCGTGACCCGTCCGCCGACCTCAGCCTGACCGTCACGACAAACCGGGATGTTCTGGACATCGGCGCTCCCGAGCTCAACGAGGGTGCCCGCGTGGTCCTGCGCGCCAAGCCCGAGTTCTACCCCGCACGCGGCACGCTCAGCCTGCGTGCCGACGAGATCCGCCAGGTGGGGCTCGGTGAGCTGCTGGCCCGGCTGGAAAAGCTGAAGAAGCTGCTCGCCGCCGAGGGCCTCTTCGCGCGGGAGCGCAAGCGGCGGCCGCCATTTCTGCCGGCGCGCATCGGGCTGATCACCGGCCGCTCCTCGGCCGCCGAGCGCGACGTGCTGACCAACGCCCGCCGCCGGTGGCCGGCCGTCGACTTCCGCGTGGTCAACGTGGCCGTGCAGGGCCCGACGGCCGTGCCCCAGATGATCGACGCGCTCAAGGTGCTCGACGGCGACGACACGATCGACGTGATCATCATCGCGCGCGGCGGCGGCAGCGTGGAAGACCTGCTCCCCTTCTCCGACGAGGCGCTGTGCCGCGCGGTCTTCGACTGCCGCACGCCCGTGGTCAGCGCCATCGGCCACGAGACCGACATCCCGCTGCTCGACTACGTCGCCGACGTACGCGCCTCGACACCCACCGACGCCGCCAAGCGGATCGTGCCCGACCTGGCCGATGAGCTGCGCCTCATCGCCCTCGCCCGGCAGCGCCTGGGCCGCGCGGTAACCGGCCTGCTCGACCGCGAGCAGCACCGCCTCGACGCGATCCGCTCCCGCCCGGTCCTGGCCCGCCCGCACGTCATGATCGAGCAGCGCGCGACCGAGGTCGGCGCGCTCCGCGACCGCGCCGCCCGCACCCTCGACCACAAGCTCGCGGCCGCCGCCGGAGACCTCCGCCACACGCTCGCCCGCCTCCGCGCGCTGTCACCCGCCGCGACCCTGGAACGCGGCTACGCGATCGTCCAGCGCCCCGACGGCCACGTCGTCCGCTCACCCTCCGACGTGGCCAAGGGCGACGACCTCCGGGTACGGCTCGCCGAAGGCGACCTGTCCGCCCAGGTGACCGACTCACCCGCGTAGGGTGGGCGACCATGAGCGACACCCAGTTGAGCTACGAGCAGGCCCGCGCCGAGCTGGCTTCCGTGGTGGAGCGGCTGGAGACCGGCGGCGGTTCGCTGGAGGAGTCGCTCGCCCTCTGGGAGCGCGGCGAGCAGCTCGCCGACATCTGCCAGCGCTGGCTCGACGGCGCCCGCGCCCGCCTGGAGGCCGCCAAGGCCGCCCGCGAAGAAAACTGATCAAACCCAGAGACTTTCCCGGGCCGCGTCAGCGGCGGACCGCCGCTCCCGCCGGAGACCGCGGAGGCCGGCGGCTCGCGGGGCGAGCCGAAATCCCCGACCTCCGCTGCCATCTCCACGGTGCAAGACCAAACCGCGTGACCAACAGCGGACGGGTGAGGCCGCGGGAGCAGCGGTCTGGACCACAGCGGACATCGCGGTAGCTCACATAAAAATGGTTATCGGTCAGGGCCTACGACTGACGCGGCGGGTTCGGAGACGTGTGCGGCCACGATGCGCCAGCCGGAGGGGAGGCGCACCCAGGTCTGTGACTGCCGGCCCACGGCGGTGCCGCCGGGGTAGTCGAAGAGCGTGTTGACCACGGCGTAGTCGGCGCCGAACGTGGCGATCCTGGTCTCCCGCAGCCGCCGGCCGGCCGGGAGTGGTGGCTGCGCCCAGCGCCAGACCCGCTGCTCCTCGATGCCCACCTGGTGGTCGGCGATGCCGTAGCGGACTGTCTCCGGCGAACGCCAGAAGAAGTCGACGATCCGGTCCGGCTCGCCGGAGACGAGGGCGGCCTCGTACGCGGCGAAGGCGGCGGCCACCTCGGCCACCACCTCGGGCCGGTTGATCTCCATGCGGTGCGTCCTCTCGTGGGGGTGGGGCGGCGGTCGCGGCGGGCCCCGCGACCGACACCCCACGTTTTGTTCAGGCGGCCGCCTTTTCGAGCTCGGGAGCGTGCTCCTCCTCCGGGGCGCGGGGCGGCACCTTGCCGAGCGCGAACGCGACGCAGACCGCCGCCACGAAGAGGTAGCCGAGCGCGACCTGGCCGTTGGCGTTCCACTCGACCTTCTCGCCGTGGATGAGCCCGATGAACGAGAGCACCGTCCCCGAGCCGGCGAAGAGGGCCGCCTGCCAGAAGCGTTTGTCGATGACGAACGCGACGATCGCGCCCAGCACGAGGCCAGCCAGGATCGCGCCCTGCCCGAGCACGAGCAGGCCGTGGTAGAAGACGCCGGCACCCTCCAGCGCCTGGTCGCCGACCTGTGCCGCGGAGGTGCCGGCCGCGGCGAGCGCGTTGTCCATCTGGCCGCTCGCCCAGGAGGCGATGTTGGGGATCAGCGCGGCGACCACTGCGGCCGCGTGTGCCCGCGGCGTGGCCTGGAAGGCCTGCGCGCCGATCAACAGTCCTATGTAGAGCAGGATGGGCACGATGGCCGGCGTCGGCAGCAGAGCGCCCAACAAGCCGAACATGCCGAGGAAGCAGAGCAGCGCGATGACCACGCCGGTCGCCATCGAGTAACCGGTGCGGCCGCCCGCGGCCTTCCAGCCCGGGTGTCCAACGTAGACGGCCGGCGGGAAGGGCGATCCCAGCGCCGAGCCGATCACCGCGCCCGCGCCGTCCGCGAGGAGCACGCTGCGCAGGTTGTAGCTGTCGCCCGCCGTCTCGGCACTCTCCACATTGGTCATCGCCTCGGTGAAGTTGTATACGCCGAGCGGGATCGCGGTCGCGAGCAACGGCGCCATGTCACCCAGCCCGTCGAAGAGCAGCCCGAGCTTCAGATCCGGCACCGCGACCGCGATGTCACCCGCGGCCGCCGAGACGTCCGGCACCGACATCGCGCCGCCGATCCATCCGATGGCCGTGCCCACGAGCAGTGCGGCGAGACCGATCGGGATGTTGCCGGGCAGCTTGACGTCGGTGAGGAGGCCGACGAGCAGCAGGGCGAAGACCGGCAGCGCGATCCAGGCCGCGTCCCACATCCGCGCGGCCGGGTTCATCGAGATGAACGTGATGGAGATGCCGGCCAGCGTGCCCAGCAGAGCGGCGCGCGGCGTGTACCTGCGGATGTACGGCCCGACGAACGCTCCGATGAGGACGATCACGCCGATGATGAACGCCCACGCCAGCCCCGCCTGCCACGCCCGCATCGGGTCGTTGGTGCGCAGGTAGATCGGCAGCATGATCACGAAGATCACGATGAACATGTGCGGCACGCTCGGCCCGTACGGCATCGCCGTCACGTCCGCGCGCTGCTCCTTCCGGGCCAGCCGCCGCGCCAGGTAGGTGTAGTAGATGTTGCCGAAGACGAGCGCGACGCCGAGCGCCGGCAGCACCGTGCCGAAGACGTCGCCCGACGCCATGTGTACGACGCCGATGCACAGGCCGGTCAGCGTGAGCACGTTGACCAGCACGTTGACGCCGAAACCGAAGAAAGCGTTGGTGTCCCCGCGCACCCAGTACGGAAGTTTCATGACTCCTCCTGAAGAGCCCTGAGCACGTCGGTCGAGTCGGCGACCCAACCGAAGATCCCGCCCTGTGCGGCGATCATGTCGAGCCCCACCCGCTGGAACTCCGGGAAGTAGGACCCGACGCAGTCGGCGAGCACGAGGCACTCGTACCCGCGGTCGTTGGCCTCGCGGACCGTGGTGTGTACGCAGACCTCGGTGGTGACGCCGGTGACGACGAGGCTTGCCACCTTCAGCTCCTCCAGCAGCCCGCCGAGGTTGGTTGCGTAGAAGGCGCCCTTGCCCGGCTTGTCGACCACCGGCTCGCCCGGCGCCGGCGCGAGCTCGTCGACGATGTCGTGCCCGTACTCGCCGCGGACAAGGATGCGGCCCAGCGGCCCCTCGTCGCCGATGCGCATGCTCGGCGCGCCCCGCGCGAGCTTGGCCGGTGGGCAGTCGGAGAGGTCGGGCAGGTGCCCCTCGCGGGTGTGGATGACCGGCAGCCCGGCAGCCCGCCAGCCGGCGAGCAGCGCCGCCAGCGGGGCGATCGTGCGCCGGAGTTGGCCGACGTCGTTGCCGAGCGCCTCGCCGAACCCGCCCGGCTCCAGGAAGTCCCGCTGCATGTCGATGATGAGCAGCGCCGTGGTGGCCGGATCGAACGCGAAGGGCGCCGGCCGCGCCTCGACCGCGATCACGATGTCGCCTCGATGACCGCGTCGGAGGTGGCGACGCAGCCGAAGACGCCGCCCTGCATGGTGACCATGTGCAGCGCGGCGGCGTGGTTGCCCGCGTCGGTGGCGCCGGTGCAGTCGGAGAGGATCAGGCACTCGTACCCGCGGTCGTTGGCCTCGCGCATCGTCGTGTGCACGCACACGTCGGTCGTGATGCCGGTGAGGATCAGGTGGGTGATGCCGTGCGTGCGGAGTACGAGGTCGAGGTTGGTGGCGTAGAACGCGCCCTTGCCCGGCTTGTCGATCACCACCTCGCCTGGTGCCGGCGCGACCTCGGGCACGATCTCCCAGCCCGGCTCGCCCTTGACGAGGATGCGGCCGCACGGACCGGCCGAGCCGATCTCCGCGCCGATCTGTGCCGAGCGCCACCGCTTGTTGGGCGGCAGGTCGGCGAGGTCGGGGTCGTGCCCCTCGCGGGTGTGTATGACCAGCATGCCGAGGTCGCGCACGTGCGACAGCAGCCGCTGGGTCGCGGGCAGCCCGGCCCGCGTGAGCGCGATGTCGTAGCCCATGCTGTCGACGTAGCCACCGGGACCGCAGAAGTCGGTCTGCCAGTCGATGCAGAGCAGAGCGGTGCGCGCGACCGGAGCCGCGCCGTCGTACGGCCAGAGGTAGGGGTCGGCCTTGACGGGTCCGATGGTTGAGCCTGGCATACAGTCGATTGTCGACCGGACCGTTTCCCGCCAGAGTCGGTCAGGTAACGGCGCAATTACCGGGTCCCGGCGATAAACGTGGAGCGAAGCGGAGCATTTTCGTTGGGTGGTTATGCCAGGTATGAACGGGCGCCATGGCCGGCCAGCTCGGCGAGCATCGCGTCCGGGTCGCCCGCCGCGGCCGCGGCCAGCAGACGCTCGTGCCGGTGCACGCCATCCTCCGGCTGGGCCACCTCGGCCTCGCGGCTGAGGTTTCGGGCCATGTAGAGCTGCAGCTTGACCAGGATCGACTCGTACATGGCGGTGAGCTGCCGGTTTCCGGCAAGCGCCGCGACCGCGACGTGGAAGCGGCGGTGTGCCTCGGCGATCTGCAACCGGTCGCCGGCCCTGGTCGCCTCGCGCATCTGGTCGAGGGCGGCGCGCAGGCCGGCCAGGTCGGCGTCGCGCCGCAGCGGCAGCGCGGCCGCGATCGCGTGGCGCTCCAGCACGTCACGCACGTCGTAGAGCTCCTGGACGTCGCGGTCGGAGAGCGTGGCCACCCGCACGCCCCGGCGCGGCACGTGCTCGACGAGCCCCTGCTCGGCCAGCCGGCGCAGCGCCTCGCGCAGCGGCGCCCGGCTGATCCCGAGCCGGCGGGTGAGCTGCTCCTCGACAAGCCGCTCGCCCGGATCGGTGCGGCCGCTGAGGATCTCGCGCCGCAGGCGCAGGACGGCCAGCTCCACGAGACTGAAGCTCTCCAGCTCGCCGTCGGCGGGGGCGGCTCCGAGATCGGTCACGGCATTCAGCGTACGGCCGTGGCCAGCTCGCGCTGCTCCTCCTCATGGGCGCCACCCACGACCACGATCGTCCGGCCGCGCTCCAGCAGCACCAGCGCCCGCTCGCCGGGACGCGCCGTGTATCGCTGCCAGCTCTGCCCGTCGAGCTTGATCGTGCCCTCCGGCCGGCCGCTCTTGGTCAGCTCGGCGGGGAGCAGCTTTTCCGGCGGCACGTCGCTCTGGATCAGCTGGAGGCCGGCGCCATCGGGCGTCACGTATCCGATCCGGAGGATCTGGCCGCCATCCTCCTTCTGGAAGGTGGCGCTGATCGCCCGCCAGTCGTCGCTGAGCCCGGTGGCCTCGGCGACCGGAAACGCGTTGGCCGAGCGCGCCTGAGCGATCGCCGGCGCGGTGTCGACCTCGACCGGCTTGTCGCCGCCCTGGACCACCCGGTAGATCAACACCACGAGCAACACGGGCACGAGCAGCACGATCAGCGACAGCACCATGTCGCGCGGGGTGCGCGAGTTGGCGACGGGCGGCGGTGTCGGCTGGTCCACGTAACCATCTTCTCAGTACGCCGACCGAACGGGCGTTCAACCCCCGGCCATGAAAAGATTTGGGCAGCCCAACACCCCGCAGCGTCGCGAGGAGGACCGCCATGGCCCAGGACCGCATCCCGCAGGATCTCGACCGCAACCTCGCCCTCGAACTGGTCCGGGTCACCGAGGCAGCGGCGATGGCGGCCGGCCGCTGGGTCGGTCGCGGCGACAAGGAGGGCGGCGACGGCGCCGCCGTAGACGCCATGCGCAAGCTGATCAACTCGATCCAGATGCGCGGTGTCGTGGTAATCGGCGAGGGCGAGAAGGACAACGCGCCGATGCTCTTCAACGGCGAGCAGGTCGGCGACGGCACAGGCCCGGAGGTCGACGTCGCGGTCGACCCGATCGACGGCACGACGCTGATGAGCAAGGGCATGCCCAACGCGATCGCGGTGCTGGCCGTGGCCGAGCGCGGCGCGATGTTCGACCCCAGCGCGGTCTTCTACATGGAAAAGCTCGCCGTCGGCGCCGACTGCGCGCACGTCATCGACATCAACGCCGGCGTGACCGAAAACCTCCGCCGCATCGCCAAGGTCAAAAACTCCGGCATGTCGGACGTGACGGTCTGCATCCTCGACCGCCCACGACACGAGGATCTGGTCCGCGAGGTACGCCAGACCGGCGCCCGCATCCGCTTCATCTCCGACGGCGACATCGCCGGCGCGATCTCCGCCGCCAGCGAGCAGTCCGATGTAGACGTGCTGGTCGGCGTCGGCGGCACGCCCGAGGGCATCACGGCCGCCTGCGCGCTCAAGTGCATGGGCGGCGCGATGCAGGCCAAGCTCTGGCCCCGCGACGACGCCGAGCGGCAGAAGGCCCTGGACGCCGGCCACGACCTCGACCGCGTGCTCACCACCGACGACCTCGTGACCGGCGACAACTGCTTCTTCGTGGCCACCGGCATCACCACCGGCGACCTCCTCAAGGGCGTGCGCTACCGCGCCGGTGGCGCCTACACCCAGTCGATCGTCATGCGCTCCAAGAGCGGCACGATCCGCGTGATCGACTCGTACCACCGTCTGGAGAAGCTGGCCCTCTACTCCGCCGTCGACTTCGACGGCCGCCCGCTCGCCGACCTCACATAGAGACCCATGACTTGGGCTACCGCGATGTCCGTTGTGGTCCGGACCCAATGCCACTCACGCTAGTTTGATCAAGGCCTTGACCTGCACGGTGTGGCGACCTCAGCCACCCGCTGCCGGTCGGCGGTTTGTCCACATTGTCTCCTGTCGGAGCGGCCGAGGGAACACCGCCGCGGGCTCTGTTGCACTGAGTGACCGTCACGGTGGGATGAGCGGCATCAGGTTCCAGATCTTGGAGAGTTGGGGTTGAAATAGCACCCAAACTTTCCAAGATCCGGAAGCCACCACCCGTCGGCGGTGACGCTGCGTTAGAGGACTTGCCTGGGGTCGTGGGCGGGCCGGGGGTGGGTGCGGTCTGAGCCCGATGCCCCCTCAGGTCGACTTGGTCAAGGCTTGAGCTCGGCGTTCTCGGGGGCTGCGCGGACTGGCGGCGTCGGCCGGGCGCGGATCGTCCCTGTCACAACCGTGGTCGGGTCCGGACCGTTGCTCCCGCGGCCTCACCGTCCGCCGCTGGGCGCGGTCACCCCTCAGACCCGTCGTCAGCGGGGTCGGGCGCCACGGTCAGGCCCTGTGCCTGGAGCAATGCGGCTACGCCACGCATCGTCCAGCGCATGTCCCGCGTCAGCTGCCGCACATCGTCGCGGACCTCCACGACGGTCGTGATCAACGCCGTAATGTCCTCTTCCGCCCGTTGCGCAGGCGACTCCAGACCGCGAACACGGGCCTCGAGATCAGCGAAGGTCGTCGCCATGCGGGCACTCTCCTCACGCGCTGGCGGACGTCGGCTTTCGTCAACCAGGCGAGGATACCCGCCCTGGCCGCTAGGGGCCGCCCGCCAGCAAGGTCTCGCGGAAGGCGCGTACAGGTGGGCTTGGCGCGCGGAGGTGGCAGCGAAGGCCGGGGATTTCGGCTCGCCCTGGCGAGCCGCCGGCCTTCGCGGTCTCCGGCGGGAGCGGCGGTCGCAGCTGACGCGGATCCGGGAAATATTCTGCTCGGAAGAACCCCTACGGCTGGGCGCGGAGGAAGGCCTCCAGGCCGGCCAGGTCGTCGGTGTTGATGTGGTCGACGTCGGCGGCGATCAGCTCGCGCCAGACCGCGTCGCGCTCGGGGCCGGGGAGGTCCGGGGTGGCCCAGAAGCGGACGCGCTGGCCGTTGGCGTGCGCGGTGGCGACGGCCTGGTGGAGGAAGGCGCGCTCGCCGGCCGGCATCGGGCCGACGCCCTGCCAGGTGAAGACGCCCGTCCAGTTTTCGCTGATCAGCGGCATGAAGGAGGCGGGCGCGCCGCCGCCGAGGTCGGGGCCGCGGCCGTCGTAGAACGCGTGCCGCACGGTCTGGCTCTCCATCAGCTCGCGCGGGCGGTCACCGCTGATCACGATGGTGACGGCGTCCTGGTGGACCTTGCCGTGCGCGTACGTGGTGAGCATCGACTTGTAGCGCCGCAGCACCTTGTCGAGCTGGGTGTAGGTCGCGGCGCCCGTGTTCTTGATGTCGACCAGGAGCTGGAGCTGCTGCTTGCTGCCCCGGTAGACCGTGCCGTGGTTGGCCCGGACCAGGCGGGCGAGCGGGTCGAGGTAGAGCTTCTGCAGCGTGCGGCCCGGCACGATGTCTTCCGGGTCGTGGGCGACGAGCAGCTCTCCGTCGACGAGGTAGATGTCGGCCTCCACGCTGGTGAAGCCGTGGCTCAGCGCGTCGAACAGCGGCCGCTCGTGCTCGTAGTCGTTGTGCGCGTGGGCGCGCGGCAGCGGCTTGACGTGTCGCCCGTGCTGCCCACCGGCCTGTGCGGCGGGCGCAGCGGTGGCGACGAGCGCGCCGGCGACCGCCAGCACGGTGAGTACGCGTCGCAACATCGAGATTCTCCCCCGTGTCGATGGGTGCCAACAAAACAGGACCCTAGTGAGCGAAGGTGAATCTCTGGTGACGATCAGCCCGCGTCGGACGAATGGCCCGGGAAGAGGTGGGCGGCCGGGTCGATGGCGACGGCGGCGTTGTTGACCGCGGTGGCCGCCTCGCCGAAGCCCGTCGCGATCAGGCGCACCTTGCCGGGGTATTCGGCGATGTCACCGGCGGCGAAGACCCGCGGGCGGTTGGTAAGCATGGTGCTGTCGACCTTGATGTGGCGCTTGTCCAGCTCCAGGCCCCACTCGCCGAGCGGGCCCAGGTCGGCGGTGAAGCCGAGCGCGGCGACGACCGTGTCGACCGGGATCGTCTCGGCGCTGCCGCCCTTGACCGTGATGTCGGCGCCGGTCACCCGCTCCTCGCCGTGCAGCTTGCTCACCTCGGCGTTGACCACGATGCGCACCGGCAGATCCCGCACGCGGGCGACGGTCGCGGCGTGCGCGCGGAACTTCTCCCGGCGGTGTACCAGCGTGATCGACTTGGCCAGGGGCTCCAGCGCGAGCGCCCAGTCGAACGCCGAGTCGCCGCCGCCGACGATGAGCACGTCGTGGCCGGCCAGGTCGGCGAGGCGGGGCACGAAGTAGACGAGGCCGCCACCGGTGAACGTGGCCGCCGCCGGCAGCGGGCGCGGGCTGAAGCTGCCCAGGCCGCCGGTGATGAGGATGGCGCCGCACAGCAGCTTTTCCCCGCCGCCGAGCGAGAGCAGCGGGCGATCGTCTACATAGGACAGCTCCTCGGCACGGGCGCCCAGGATGTACTCCGGGTTGTAGGGCGCGGCCTGCTCGACGAGGTTGGCCACGAGGTCTCTCCCCTTGATCACGGGGAAGCCGGCGACGTCGTAGATGGCCTTCTCCGGGTACATCGCGGTGACCTGGCCACCCGGCTCGGGCAGCGCGTCGACGACCGCCACCGAGAGTCCTCGGAAGCCGGCGTAGTACGCCGCGTAGAGACCCGTAGGTCCGGCTCCCACGATCGCGACATCGATCTCGCGCATGCGTCCACCGTAGCCTTCCATAGGCACCCGACTGGTCCAGACGGTAGGCACACCCGCTGGCGGCCGGCAAGGACTAGGCCCTAAATCAGGGGGTAGGACGAGTCGGCGCGTTTGCGGCGGAAGAGGATCGCCGCGACCAGGCCGCCGAGAAAGCCGAAGAGGTGGCCCTGCCAGGAGATCTGCGGGTCGGAGGGGAGGATGCCGCCGATCAGCTGCCAGCCGTAGAGCAGGCCGACCAGGAAGACCACGCCCAGGTTCCACCAGCTCCGCTCGACGAGGCCGCGCATCAGCAGCAGGCCGAGGTATCCGAAGATGACCCCACTCGCGCCCACGACCACGGTGTTGGGGTTGCCGGTGAACCACACGCCGAGACCGCTGGCGAAGATGATGAACAGTGTCGAGAACAGGAAGCGCCGACCGCCCGCCGCCAGCACGAACGTGCCGAGCAGGATCAGCGGCACGCTGTTGCTGTAGAGGTGGTCGAAGCCGTGGTGCAGAAACGGCGCGAAGAAGATGCCGTCGACACCCTCGATGCGGTGCGGCACGATGCCTGCCGCCCGGTCGAACGGGTTGCCGAGCCACCCGTCGAGCGCCTCGATCGCGAAGAGCACCGGGATGACCGCGCACATCGCCACGAACGCGCGCCCCAGCGAGGCGTAGAACGCCTCCGTGCCGAAGCGGTTGGGATCACCGCTTGACGTGCCGCCGTAAGCCACGCTCCCGTTGCTATCAGGCCGCGGCGGCCACCGCCAAATGAACGAGCGGCTAACTCAATTCACGCGTCTCGCGCTCGATGTCGTCGGCGAACCTGGAAACCTGCGTGTAGACGCCGGGATAGTCGCGGCGGGCGCAGCCGACGCCCCAGCTGACGATGCCCACCTGTACCCACTCGCCGGCCGCGTCCCGGCGCACCATCGGCCCACCCGAGTCGCCCTGGCAGGCGTCGACGCCGCCGCGCCGGGTGTCGCCCGCGCAGATCATGTCGCTGGAGACGAACGGGTAGCCGGCCTTCCGGTACGCCCGGCCGCACTGCCGGTCGGAGACGTACGGCACGTCGGCCGTGCGCAGATAACGCTGCTGGGACGCCGAGCCCTCGCGGGTGGCACCCCACCCCATGATCGTGAACGTGCCGCGGTCGTACGACCCGTCGGCGGCGGGCGGCAGCAGCGGCAGGTCGATCTCCTGGGCGAGCTGGATCAGCGCCCAGTCGTCGCCCTTGGTGGCGTCACGGAAGCCGGGCGCGCGGACCACGTACCGCGACTTGACCCGGATCGCGTCGGGCGAGTGCTGGTCGACCGAGCCGGCGATGACCGTGATGCCGCTGTCGAAGCCGGTGCGTTCGACGCAGTGCGCGGCGGTGAGCACCACGCGTGGCGCGGTGAGTGCACCCGCACAGCCGACCGAGAGGCGCACCACCCAGGGAAACTGCCCGTCGGCGGCGAGCTCGCCGCCGACGATCTCGGTATGTGGTGCGGGCGGGGGTACGGGCGCCGCCAGGGCCGCACCGGCCGCCGCGACCGAGCCGATCATCGCGCCGGCGACCAGCGCGCCGACCCACCCCGCACCACGCATGCGAAACCCTCCGATATAGGCAGTTCGCCCAGTATGGACGGTTGGTCCGCGCAATCTTCGTCATGAAACGCCAGAAAGGGTACGCACCAGCGAGGTGCGCACCCTTTCCGCGATCTTCAGAAGGTTGGGGCTAGCCTAGTACCAGCCCACGTCCTGCGAGTGCGCCCAAGCGTCGCACGGCGTGCCGTAGCGGCCCTTGATGTAGCCCAAGCCCCACTTGATCTGGGTCGCCGGGTTGGTCTCCCAGTCGTCGCCGGCCGTCGCCATCTTGGAGCCGGGCAGCGCCTGCGCGATGCCGTACGCACCGGAGGAAGGGTTGCGGGCCTTGTGGTTCCAGCCGCTCTCCTTCGTCCACAGCTTGTCGAGGCAGGGGAACTGGTCGAGCTTGAAGCCGCTGTCGAGCATGATCGCGCAACCGATCTTGCGGTTGCCGCTGTACTGGTTGCACGAGGTCGGGATCGGGCCGGTGTACGGCTTCGTCGCCGTGTTGGCCTCTTCCTTCTTCTCCTGCTCCTCTTCGCGCTTCTTGCGGCTAGCCGCCTCGGCGGCCTTCTTGGCCCGCTCGGCTTCGGCCTTGGCCGCGGCGGCTGCCTTCTCGGCGGCGATCCGCTGGGCCTCGCGCTGGTGTGCGGTCGCGATCATGTGCTCGCGGTGACGCTCTTTGACGAACTCGATCTCGTTTTGATCGGCGTCGGCGGCCAGCTGAGCGCTGAACCCTTGCTGCTGGGTTTCCCGGTCCTGCGCCAGGTAGTAGCCGCCGCCGATGCCCGAAGCGAGCAGTGCGAGGGCCAACGCCCGGATACCGAACCGGCTCCACAGCCGACTCACGAAGTGGTCCCTTCGTCGGGGGCAAGGACACGGTGCGGACCGCGGTAAGGGGGACGGCGGTCCGTGCCGTGGGCACCTGCTCCTGGACCGGCGAAGGGTGCCGGTGTGGCGCGGGTGCCCGCAGGACACCATTGCGCACAGTGAGGCGGTTGAGAAAGCGCGTCAGCCCTTTGTGACTTGCGCCACGCCTTTTACCAGGGCAAATATGGACAGAATCCGAGCCCTACCGCGGGATGTCCTCCAGCAGATCGGTGACCACCTCGGCGATGGGTGATCGCTCCGAGCGGTTGAGTGTGACATGCGCGAAGATCGGGTGTCCCTTCAGGGCCTCGATCACCGCGGTGACGCCGTCGTGGCGGCCGACCCGCAGGTTGTCGCGCTGGGCCACGTCGTGGGTGAGCACCACCCGCGAGCCCTGGCCGATCCGGGACAGGACGGTCAGCAACACGCCCCGCTCCAGCGACTGCGCCTCGTCGACGATCACGAACGCGTCGTGCAGGCTGCGGCCCCGGATGTGGGTCAGCGGCAGCACCTCGAGCATGCCGCGGCCCATGACCTCGTCCATGACGTTTTCGTGGACCACGGCGCCCAGCGTGTCGAACACCGCCTGGGCCCACGGCGACATCTTCTCCGCCTCCGAGCCGGGGAGGTAGCCGAGCTCCTGGCCACCCACGGCGTACAGCGGGCGGAAGACGATGACCTTCTTGTGCTTGCGCCGCTCCATCACGGCCTCGAGGCCGGCGCAGAGTGCCAGCGCGGACTTGCCGGTGCCGGCCCGTCCGCCGAGCGACACGATGCCGATCGAATCGTCGAGCAACAGGTCGAGCGCGACCCGCTGCTCGGCCGAACGCCCGCGCAGGCCGAACGCCTCGCGGTCGCCGCGCACCAGGCGCACGGTCTTGTCGGGCAGCACCCGGCCCAACGCGGAGCCGCGGGACGAGTGCAGCACGAGGCCGGTGTGGGTCGGCAGCCCGGCGGCTTCGTCGACATCGAGCGCCTCGCCCGCGTACAGCCGGTTGACCTGGTCTTCGCTCAGCTCCAGGTCGGCCATGCCGGTCCAGGTGGGATCGCTGGCCTGGCCGTGCCGGTACTCGTCGGCGTCGAGGCCGACCGACGCGGCCTTGACCCGCAGCGGCATGTCTTTGCTCACCAGCGTGACGTCTCGCCCCTCCGCGGCGAGTCCGAGCGCGACGGACAGGATCCGGGCGTCGTTGGACTCGTTGCGAAAGCCCTGCGGCAGCACGGACGGGTCGGCGTGGTTGAGCTCCACGCGCAACGTGCCGCCGAGGTCGTTGACCGGCAGCGGCGCGTCGAGGCGGCCGTGCTTGATGCGCAGCTCGTCGAGCATCCGCAGGCACTGCCGGGCGAACCAACCGAGCTCCGGGTGGTGCCGCTTGCCCTCCAGCTCGGAGATGACGACCAGGGGAAGGACCACTTCGTGCTCGTTGAACCGGTAGAAAGCCGCCGGATCCGACAGCAGCACCGAGGTGTCCAGCACGTACGACTTTGTGGCCGGCTCCGTAGGAGTGGGCTCGGCCGCACTGGCGCGGGTGGACTTCGGGCGGCGGTTGGGGGTCGTGGCGGCTGGGTCCTGGTTGGTGGCCCGGGGGTTGGTACGGCGAGTCGTCACAGGCCTGCTCCGGCGAGCGTGCACCCGGACCGCCCGCGATCCGCCTCGTCCGGTGCCCGGAGTCACGGGGTCGGATGCGAGGTCCCGTGGCGGTAAAACGCAAGGTCCCGGGCCGGCCGGATGGCTTGGGATGACCCCGCGCCATGCGTAGAAGCTAACCGGCCAAGGCCAACTTGGGCTAGTACACGCCCGGCGGCGCGCCGTGACGAAAGCCCTACGACGCGCTGGAACCGGGACCACCGGCCCGCCGATGGTCCCGGTGCTAACTGCGCCTCCTGGTTCGCTCGCTCGTGCGGCGCTGAAGGCGACGTCTTCCTCCGCCACCCCGAAACCCCGACTTCGTCGGCGGGGCGGCTCCGTCCAGACGCCGCCGCGCCAACTCGCTCGCTCACTGCGTCCAGCGCCGCGACTTCAGGCGGCTGGCGCCAGGTTTGGCGCCGGCCCGCCCGACCCGAGGGCGGCTGCAACCCAGGGTCGGACGGGCCGGCTGGGAGGGGCCGACCAGGATGCGTGCCCCCTGCGCGCATCCCGGTCGGCGAGTCGTACGACCACCGGTCTGGCCGTACGACCCCCTGAGGGAGCCGTTCACCCCACGCGAGTGGAGTGCCTTCCGCCGTTGGACACGGCTCCCACGAATGAGGCGCTGGTGTACGTGGTTCCCTGCCGCACGACCACGGGCCTGTTCAGCGGCTTGCCGTCCGCTGGTGGGGGTTTGGCCGCCTGCGCCTCACGGCGTCGCCGGTTCCAGGCACCGCGATCGCCGTCCAAATAGCCTTGTCGGTACCCGAACCGGTATCCGATGCGATAGCTCAGCTGGCCGTGCAGCCGACCGGCCGCGTAGCTCGAAGATCCAAGCAGCAGCACGAAGAAGAGGGCGAAGAACGGGCTCACGGCCGTCCTCGCTTCGCTGCGGGCGGCCGCGAGGCTTTCCACGCGCTGAGCCCGATGATTCGCTCGCTCCGCTCGCTCATGGATCAACCTCGGCATCCAGCAGCCGACTGATGTCCGTCATGCTCACCTCCTCGACGAGCTCCACGCTGATCCGGCAGCCCCCGAGCACCACCTCGGCCACCGAGGAGCGGCGGATGTCGCCTCCCGCGTCGTACACCCGCACGCTCAGTTCGGGGCAGCCGAGGTGGGTCCGCCAGGAATCCCACTCGGACCGGTTGCCGACGTTGAGCGACACGTAACGCGAGCCGCGGGCCAGGTACAGCCGCCAGGGGGCACTCAGCCCGGCCGCGACGCCCTCGGCGATTACCCCAAAGGCGTCCGCTCGCGTCTCAACCTCGGTCATCCGTCGCCTCCGCCCCTTGCCTCCCTGTCACGTATACGTGACACCATTGACTACTATTCGTCCCAAGCACGTGACAGAGCGTACGGCGTCTCATACGCGTGACAGCATCATCTTTTCGGCCGATATGTGCGAGACATACAGACGACCTACCCTAGCGGCGTGGCACCCCTCAAGAGAAGGAAATACCGGGTAAGCGATGTTGATGATGACCCGTCACGCGCGCGGGACAGCGCCGGTTCACGAGAAAGTGGGCCGGCGAACTGGCCGTACCGTCACCCGGTGCCGGACAGCACGCCTGGGCGAAAGATCGCTTTCGCCGCCTTCGTACGTAAAGCGCTGGAAGACGCGCGCGCGACCCGCGCCTGGACCGGTTCCGAGGTCGCCCGCCGCACCGGTGTGTCCCGCCAGACCATCAACAGATGGGTGCGCGGCGAGTGGGCCAGCGACCCCGAGGCCGAGCGGGTCGTGGCCTTCTGCGAAGGCCTCGGCATCAACCCGACCGTGGCTTTCGGCGTGCTCGGCTGGGCCGACGCGGCGCCCACGCGACCGGTGCCCACGGCACCGCCGATGGACCCCGACGTGGAGGCGTTGTTGCGCCGCCTCGTCGACCCCAACGTCTCCGATGCCGAGAAGTTCCACATTCGGGAGACCGTCCGGTATCTCGCCTACCGGCCGCCCGTCCCCTCCGACTCCCGCAAAGGTCGCAAAAGGGCCAGCTAGGCACGCCAAGTCTCCAAATGGCGAAAGAAGGCTGGCCTTGCTGTCGCAAATTGCTGTGCGTGGGCGCACGGCGCGTTACCGTCCACTTCGTACTGCTTGGGCTCGTCGTCGGCGGGGGGACGGGACAAGGCCGGACACAGCCCTGCGGGACAAGAGGAGGGGGTCTTCCATGCCCCTGAAATGGAGCTCGGTCGTCGTCGCCACCGTCGCGGTCACCTTGTGCGTGACCGCCAACATCCTGGTTGGAGTGCTGAGCGCGGGTCAGGTGCCCATCGTGGTCAACCTGTTCGCCGTCGCCATCGCCGCCATGACGACGCTCGTCGCCGTCATGGCCGAGTTCTACCAGCGGGTCAACGACCGGCTGAGCGCACTGAGCGAGTTTCTGGTCGTCCGCTTGGCAGAGCTCGACGACCGCACCGGCGACCGCAACACCGGCTTCGTCGAGGGTTACCTGCTGGGCCAGGGCCACGACGGTGGCCCGATGGGCCCGGGTGGCGAGGCCAGCGTCGTCCCGCTGGGATACCGCTCGGGCCGGCGGGCCATGACCGGAAGCGACGACTGATCCTTACTCGACCGTCGAACGCCAGGTCATTCATTCGGTACGCTGACGCGCGTGCGGCCGAACGATGCGGGTAACAAGCGCCCGTCCCGTCCCCTGACCGCGGACCAGGCGTGGCAGATCACCACAGCCCGGGCCGCGGAGTGCGTGCTCTTCTTCGACTTCGACGGTGTGGTGGCACCGGTTGGCGACGACCCAAACGCGGTCCAGCCGGTGCCCGAGGTCATGGCCGCCATCGCGGGCCTCGCCGAGTCGGTCCGGCGGGTGACGGTGGTGTCCGCGCGCCCGGTCGACTTCCTGCGCGAGCGCTTCGGCCACCTGTCCGACATCGACCTCTACGGGTTGTACGGCTTGGAGCACAGCCACGGCGCGGGCGAGACGGTCACCGAGCCGGCCGCCCTGCCGTGGGTGCCGGTGATGGCCGAGCTGGCCGAGCGGGCCCGGGCCGAGCTGCCGGAGGGCGCCCTCGTCGAGTACAAGCGGCTGTCCGTCGCCCTGCACTACCGCACCAGCCCCCACCTGGCCGAGCAGGTCGACGCATGGGGCCGGGCGGAGGCCGAGCGGCTGGGGCTGCGCGTGCAGACGGGCCGCATGGTGATCGAGGTCAAGCCACCGGTCGACCGCGACAAGGGCATGGTCATCCGCGACGTCGCGTCCTCGGCCGGCTGCGCGTGGTACTTCGGGGACGACGTGTCGGACATCAAGGCGTTCGACGCGCTACGCGAGCTCGAGGCTGCCGACGACAGCTTCTTCGGCATCTGCGTGGCGGTGGCCAACCCGGAGACCGGCCAGGAGGTGGCCCGGGCGGCCGACCTGACCATCGACTCGCCGCAGGCGCTGGGCAAGTTTCTCGCCGAGGCGCTGCAGACGCTGCGTGCCTGACTGACCGGTCAGGCAGTAGCTCAGGCGCCGTATCGGCGCTGGCGCTGGCCGTACGCGCGCAGCGCGCGCAGGAAGTCGATGTGGCGAAAGTCGGGCCAGTTCATGTCGCAGAAGTAGAACTCCGACTGCGCCGACTGCCACAGCAGGAAGCCGGAGAGCCGCTGCTCGCCGCTGGTCCGGATGATCAGGTCGGGGTCGGGCTGACCGCGCGTGTACAGGTGCTCGGCGATGTGCTCGACGTCGAGCACCTCGACGAGCTCCTCGATCGTGCCGCCGGCCTGCGCGTGCTCGGTCAGCAGCGACCGCACCGCGTCGGCGATCTCACGCCGGCCACCGTATCCGACAGCGAGGTTGACCTGGGCGCCACCGGTGCGCCCCACAGTGCGCTCCTGGGCCGCCTTGAGTGCGGTGGCGGTCTCGGCGGGCAGCACGTCGAGCGCGCCCACCACCCGCAGCTGCCAGGGGTTGCCGTCTTCGGCGAGCTCGGTAACAAGGTCTTCGATGATCCGCAGGAGCGGCTCGAGCTCGCTGGCCGGCCGGCGCAGGTTGTCGGTGGCCAGCAGGTAGAGGGTGATGTGGCCGACGCTTGCCCGATCGCACCAGTCGAGCAGGTGCTTGATCTTCACGGCGCCCATGCGGTGGCCGTCGTTGGGGTCGATGAACCCCATTTCCTTGGCCCAGCGCCTATTGCCGTCGCACATGACGCCGACGTGACTGGGCACCGGCTTGCCGATCAGCTTCCGGGTCAGCCGCCGCTCGTACACCGAGTAGACAAGGCTCCGCAGATTCACCTTATGCAGAGTAGGGCTTACCGGACCGATCCACTACCTCACCTACCTTCGTTCGCTCCCTCACCGCCGTCGTGGGCGGCCGCCGCCGGGACCCGCTCGCTCACCGTGGCCCGCCCGATCCGTACCAATGTGCGCGCATCCAGTAGCCCTTCGCCGAGCCCCAACTCGGCAAGCGTGCCGAAGACACGGGCGTCCCGGGCGGCCGCGCGCACCGCGGCGTCGACCATCCGCTGGCGGCCACCGAGCCAGGCGGCGGCCCGGCTGTGACGGAAGTGACGGCCGAGCCGCCGGCGCAGTGCCGCCGTGTACCGCCCGGCCACGCCCTCGCCCGTCGCGGCCGCCTCGCCGGCCAGCGCGCCGGAGAGCACCGCGTAGAAGATCCCTTCGCCGGTGAACGGGTTGATCAAGGAAAGCGCGTCGCCGGCGAGCACCATCCGCCCCCGCCCCGCCGGCGGCCGCCGTGTGGAGAGCGGCAGGTGGTGCGCGCGCAGCCCGCTCACCCCGGCCGGGTCGAGGCCGGGCAGCAGCGCGGCCATCCGGTCGACCAGGTGGGCGCGGGTCAGCGGCTGGCCGCGCAGCACCTCGCCGTATCCGACGTTGGCCCGCCCGTCTCCGATCGGAAACGACCACGCGTAGGCCGGCCAGCCCGAGCCCGACGTCACGATCAGCTGCTCGACCACGGGGCGGGCGGGCGCGTAGCCGCGCATGGCGATCGCGAGGTGGCCGTCCGGGTTGGGCGCGAACCCCAGCGCCCGCCGCACCACCGACCCGGCGCCGTCGGCGCCGACCAGGGCGCGGGCGGCGAAGGCGCCGTCGATCACCACCCGCCCGCCGCGCTCCTCCAGCTTGCGGACGGTGTGCCGGCGCAGCTCCGCGCCGGCGGCCACCGCTGCCGCCACCAGCCGGGCGTCGAAGACCTCGCGCGGCACCGTGTACGCCGGCCGGGGCAGCGCACGGGCCACCTCCCCGCCGCCCGGTCCGACCAGCCGCAGCACCGGCACCGGCGGGTGGCCCTCGACCGCGTCCGTGACGCCCAGGCCGGTGAGCACGTCGACCGCGTGCGGCGCGATCCCGTCACCGCACGGCTTGTCGCGGGGAAAGTCGGCGCGGTCGAGCAGGAGCACGCTCACACCGGCCCGGCGCGCGGCGAGTGCCGCGCTCGCCCCCGCGGGCCCGGCGCCCACCACCGCCACGTCATATACGGTCATCGCGCCCGCCAGATCCCGTAGTGGGTGAGGCCGGCGGCCACGACGAGCGGCGCGCCGTCCCGGACAAGGCCGTCCGCGCCCAGCAGCCACCAGCACAGTGGCAGGTCGACGAGCAGCACGACCGCGGTGATACCCCACATCAGGCCGCGTGCCCATCGGCGGCCGCGCAGGAGGAAGAACGTCGTGGGCAGCACCGCGTTGCTCACCGCGAGCGCGACGAGAAACCACACCGCCACGGCGGAGAGCGCGAACGGGCCACGGTCCGGGATCGCGCCGATCGACACGAGGCACGGCACGAGCATGAGCGGCGCGTACGTGAACGCGGCCACCCGCGCGGTCAGCAGCCAGCCGGTCGCCTGCGGCCGCCGGGGCGCCACCTCCTGCCAGGAGACGCCCTTCCGGTCGATCACCAACCGGTTGGGGTGACGGACGAGGTAGCCGCCCACCGACGGCGAACGGTAGAGCAGCAGCACCACGGCCGCGCAGAGGAGAGCCAGGCCGGCGAACCCCAGCACGCCCGGCAGCGCCGGCAGGCCGTCGCGCGGCACAAGCAGGCGGCCGACCGCGAAGACCGTGGTGACGGCCAGGATCAGACCGAACGGCTTGGCGCCGGCCCTGCCCCGCCGCACGTGCCAGATCAGGATCAGGAAGCCGAGCGCGCGGAGCATCGCCCAGCCGGTGCGCACCGCCAGCCCGAAGCCCTGCTCGTCCGTGTACCACCAGTTGAGGGCCTCGGTCGCGACGGTAGCCGCCGCTGTCGCGACGAGCAGGACCACGAGGGCCTTGACCGCCGGCGGCCGCCGGACCGGAGTCGCGGCGGCACGCGTGGCGGTCACCCGCCCAGCTTCCCTGGGATCAGCGAGCGGCGTCCAGCCTTGCCTTCAGGGCGTCGAGCTCGGCCCACAGCACGCCGGGCAGCTTGTCGCCGAACTTCTCGAACCACTCGGTGACCTGCGGGATCTCGGCCTTCCACTCGTCCGGGTCGACCCGCAGCGCGGCCTCGATGTCGGCGCGGCTCACGTCGAGCCCGCTCAGGTCGAGCGCGTCCGGCGCGGGCACGTGGCCGATGGGCGTCTCGACGGCGGCACCCCGCCCTTCCAGCCGCTCGACGATCCACTTGAGCACCCGGGAGTTCTCCCCGAAGCCCGGCCAGAGGAAGCGGCCGTCGTCGCCCCGGCGGAACCAGTTGACGTAGAAGATCTTGGGCAGCTTGGCCGCGTCGCCGTCGGTGCCCTTGCCCATCTCGATCCAGTGCCGGAAGTAGTCGCCGGCGTTGTACCCGATGAAGGGCAGCATGGCCATCGGGTCGCGACGCACGACGCCCACCTTGCCCGCCGCGGCGGCCGTGGTCTCCGAGGAGAGCGTGGCGCCGAGGTAGACGCCGTGCACCCAGTCGCGTGCCTCGGTGACCAGCGGGACCGTGGTCTTGCGCCGCCCGCCGAAGAGGATCGCGTCGATCGGCACGCCGCGCGGGTCGTTGTACTCCGGCGCGAGGATCGGGCACTGCGTGATCGGCGTGCAGAAACGCGAGTTGGGGTGCGACGAGAGCTCACCGGAGTCCGGCGTCCAGTCGCCACCGCGCCAGTCGGTGAGGTGCGCGGGCGGCTCGCCCATGCCCTCCCACCAGATGTCGCCGTCGTCGGTGAGCGCAACGTTGGTGAAGACCGAGTTGCCCACGTCGAGCGTGCGCATGGCGTTCGGGTTGGTCTTCCAGTCGGTGCCGGGCGCCACGCCGAAGAGCCCGTACTCGGGGTTGGTGGCGTAGAGCCGGCCGTCTTCGCCGAAGCGCATCCACGCGATGTCGTCGCCGATCGTCTCGACCTTCCAGCCCGGGATCGTGGGCTGGAGCATGGCCAGGTTGGTCTTCCCGCAGGCGGACGGGAAGGCGCCGGCCACGTACCGCACGGTGCCCTCGGGCGAGGTGAGCTTGAGGATCAGCATGTGCTCGGCGAGCCACCCCTCGTCGCGCGCCATGACGCTCGCGATCCGCAGCGAGTAGCACTTCTTGCCGAGCAGCGAGTTGCCGCCGTAGCCGGAGCCGTAGGACCAGATCTCCCGGGTCTCCGGGAAGTGCGAGATGAACTTGGTCTCGTTGCACGGCCAGGCGACGTCGTCTTCACCCGGCTCCAGCGGCGCGCCCACCGAGTGCAGCGCCGGCACGAACCACGAGTCGTCGCCCATCGCCGCGAGCACGTCGGTGCCCATGCGGGTCATGATGCGCATCGAGGCCACCACGTACGGGCTGTCGGTGATCTCGACGCCGAACATCGGCTCGGGAGCGTCGAGCGAGCCCATGCAGAACGGGATGACGTACATCGTGCGGCCGCGCATGCATCCCCGGTAGAGCGCGGTCATCGTGCGCTTCATCTCGGCCGGCGCCATCCAGTTGTTGGTGGGGCCGGCGCCGGCCTCGTCGACCGAGCAGATGAACGTGCGCTCCTCGACCCGCGCGACGTCGGTCGGGTCGGTGCGCGCCCAGAACGAGTTGGGCTTGCGGTCGTCGGCCAGCCGCACGAGCGTGCCGGCCTCGACGAGCTCATCGGTGAGGCAGCGCCACTCCTCGGGTGAACCGTCGCACCAGATGATCTCGTCCGGCGTGGTCAGCTCGGCTACCTCGCGGACCCAGGAGAGCAGTTTCTGGTGGTTGGTGGGGGCCTTGTCGAGCCCTCGAACGGTCGCCGGTGGGGCCGTCATAACTGTCTCCTTTGGTCGACGTTGACCGGAAATCGGGATGCGCGGAGCGGGCGTGCCGGACGGTCCGACTCGCCGCTTCAAGTCATCGGGATTTCAGCTCAGCGTAAGCCGAGGAGCGCGCCGGGGCAGCGCGGACGGTTGTGAAACTCTGCACAAGGTACTGCGTTTGTGACTTCTCGCGACGTTTTTCGCGCTCCCACGCGCAGTTTCACGCAAAGCTTCCTGTGACCCCCTCACCCCTTCCGGGTACGACCGAATTGCCCTAAGGTGCTGGTTAGCTCCTGTTACGCCTGATTAATCCCCCGGAGGCGACAGTGACTACCGATGTCGAGTTGAGTGACGCACACCTTCTTGCCGCCGTGCGCGACGGCGACAGCACCGCGTACGGCGCGCTGTACTCCCGCCACGCCGACTCCGCCAGACGCCTGGCGTACACGCTCGTGCGATGTCCGGCGGACGCCGACGACCTCGTCGCGGAGACGTTCGCGAAGGTGCTCGCCGTGCTCCGCGCCGGCCGCGGCCCGGACGTGGCGTTCCGCGCCTACCTGCACACCACGCTGCGCCACGTGCGGTACGACCGCATACGGCGGGACCAACGGCTCGAGTTCACCGACGACCTCACCCGGTACGAACGGGGTGAGCCGTTTCAGGACACGGCCGTGGTGCAGCTCGAGCGGGCCCAGGCGGCGCGCGCCTTCGCCCAGCTGCCCGAGCGGTGGCGCACGGTGCTGTGGCACACCGAGGTCCAAGGCGAGCCGCACGCGCAGGTCGCGCCAAGGTTGGGCCTCACCCCCGGCGGGGTAGCGGCCTTGGCGTACCGGGCACGCGAACGCTTGCGTCAGATATATGCGCGGGAGGCGTCCCATACGGGGTGACCGAAGCCGGTACCCTCGACTTCGTGTCCGCAACCGTGACGGGTGAGCCTTCGGCGTCTTCCGAGTCCAGACCGGGGCTCTTGCGCCGGCTCTGGGAGCGTTTCGGGCACCTTGTCCATGAGTTGGGCAAGTTCGGCACGGTGGGCATCATCGCGTTCGGCGTCGACCTCGTGCTGTTCAACATCGCGTTGACCGTGCTCGACATGGAGTCCCTGACCGCCAAGGTCTTCTCCACGGCCGTCGCGGCGACCGTCGCCTTCCTCGGCAACAGGTTCTGGACGTGGCGCCACCGCGCCCGGTCCAACCTCGCCCGGGAGTACATCCTCTACTTCGTGCTGAACGCGATCGGCCTGTGCTTCAGCCTGCTCACTTTGGCCATTTCCCACTACGGCCTGGGCAGCGTGTGGCCCGTATTCCAAAACCCGATCGTCGATAACGTTTCCGCAAACATCGTTGGCACCGCGATGGGCACCACATTCCGCTTTTGGTCCTACCGGCGCTGGGTATTCCTCAATCCCGATACACAGCCCGTGCCCGCGACAGTTACGGAGAGCAAGTAGCGGGCGTGACCTTCAGCAAACCTCCAGCCGGTCGCGGGGACGCGGCCGCCAGACTGCCGTAAGGTGGCCGAATGCGTCTTGTCCGCCTGCTACCGGAGCGTTGGCAGAAGTTTCTCAAGGAGGCGCTGAAGTTTGGCGCGGTCGGTGGTGCCAACACCGTCCTCAACTACGCACTGTTCAACGCTCTGGTGCTGACCGTTCTCGCGGACGGGCAGCTGAAGGCGACGGTCCTCGCGACGATAGTCGCGACCACGTCGTCATACTTCATGAACCGGCATTGGACGTTCCGCGATCGGTCCAAGTCGGCGATGCGCCGCGAGTACTCGCTTTTCTTCCTCTTCAACGGCGCGGGCCTGTTGATCGAGCTGGGCGTGCTGGCCGTCGCCAAGTACGGGCTCGACATCGACAGCCTGCTGGCGCTCAACCTGGTCAAGACCGTCGGCCTCGTGCTGGGCATGGCGTTCCGGTTCTGGTCCTACCGCACGTTCGTGTTCCGGCCGCAGCCGGCGGGCGTCGCGCACCAGCACCACCTCGACCCGGTCGCCGAGATCGTCGACGCGCTGGAGGAGCCCACCCCGTCTTCGGCCGCCGTGCCGGCGCAGGCTCGCACCGCTGAGTTCGACGAGCTGACCGAGCCGCTGGAGGCCGAGCTGGCCTCGCCGATCGACGACGTGGCGCTCGACGCCGAGATCGCGGTCGAGCTCGACGCCGCCCGGCGGTCGACGGCTCACTGATCCACGCGTTTGTTGTGGGCGCCCCCAGTGGGGCGCCCACACTCTTTACCGCTGGTTTACGGCTGGGCCTCGCGGGCTTCCCGGGCTTCCCGGTTGGCATCCCGCATGATGTCGCGCATCTCCTCGTCGCCGAGGCTGTGCTTGTCGTGGTTGGCCTCGATCAGCTCGTAGAGAGTGGTCTGGACCCTTTCCACGGCGGGCATGTCGCGGAGCACAGACTGGCCGCGCTCGCCGGCCGACTCGATCGTGAGCGTGCCGCAGCCGAGCAGGCGCTCGATAAACGTCTGGCTCATCGAGTGGTCATTGACCCGGCCGAGCGGGATGTCCCGCCGGTCGCGGGAGAAGACCCCGTGTTGCAGGATCACGCGCTCGTTGGTGAACACGTGGTGGGTCGTCCGCCAGACCACGATCGGCCAGAGGGTCAACCACAGCACGAGCACGAGCGCCGCCGCGGCGATGACGTAGAGCGTGATGTCGCCCGCACTGCCGTCGGGGAGAAAGATCCAGGCGGCAACCAGGCCGACGAGTGCCACCACCAGCACCAGTACCGGCCGGATCGCCTCCTTCCAGTGGGGGTGCATGTGCAGCACGACGTGCTCGTCCTTGGTGAGCACGTCTTCCGGAAAGGCCACGCCAACCTCCTCATTCACATTCGTGACGGGGCTGACGGTAGCGGGTCAGAGCACGTGGAGCACGTCCCCCGCGGCAACGGATTGGTGGCGACCGCCGGTCGTACGCACCACGAGCTGCCCGTCGGCGTCGACCGTGGCGGCCTCGCCGGCCAGATCTTCACCGGAGGGTAGCCGCACCCGCACGCTCCGGCCGATCGTGCCGCAGTGGTGCCGGTACGCCTCCGCCAGGCCGGACGCGTCCGCGTCGCCGCCGGCCAGCCGCCAGCGCGCGTACCAGCCGCCGAGCCCGCGCAGCAACGCCCGCAGCAGCGGGTCGCGGTCGGTCATCGCGGCGCCGGCCAGCTGGAGCGAGGTGGCCGGCCGATCCGGCGGCAGCTCGCTCTCGCGCAGCGTCACGTTGAGGCCGATGCCCACCACTACCGCCGGGGCGCCGCCGCCGTCCGGCACGCCCTCGGCGAGGATGCCGGCGCACTTGAGGTCGCCGACCATCAGGTCGTTGGGCCACTTGAGCACGGCGGGCACCTCCGCCAGCCGGTTAACGGTCTCGACGAGCGCCACGCCGGCCAGCAGCGGCAGCCATCCGTAGGTCGCCGGCGGCGCGACCGGCCACTCCCGCTCGGGCACGGCGACTCCGGGGCGGAGCAGCACGCTTGTCGTGAGGCCCGCGCGGGGCGGTGAGGTCCAGGTGCGCCCGCGGCGGCCGCGACCCGCCGTCTGCGCCTCGGCGACGACCACAAGGCCCTCAGGCTCGCCCTCGCGCGCGGCTGCCGCCGCGTCGGCGTTGGTGGAGCCGGTCTCCACGCGCAGGTCCAGGCGCGTCCACGGCCCGGAGTCGGTGACCAGCGCCGCCGCCAGCCGCCGGGCGTTGAGCGGTGGCCGGTCGAGGTCCGTGTACGGCGAGGTCACCCGCCGAGCCTAGTCGCGGTCCACGCCCCGGGACACATACACCGTGCCGCGCTCCGGTGGCAGGTAGATGGGGCGCGAGCCGTACTCGCTGGCGTCGCCGTCGTCGAGGGGGATGTCGATCGGGTCGTCATGCTCGGGGCCGACGTAGTGGACCCGCTCGACCGGTGGCGCCTCCGGCTGCTCGTCTTCGAGCCGCCGCCAGAGCGCCCGCCGCAGTGCGTAGAGCACGATCGCCCCGCTCACGATGAGCGCGAGACCAATGACTATCACGCCAACTACAACGAACAGGGCATTTGCCGCGAAACGACTCCGGCGGACCGCCGATCCGCCGGTCGTTACCATCCAGTAGTGACCGTTCAGGACAGCGCCGCCGAGATCGACGCCCACACCACCGCGGGCAAGCTCGCCGACCTGGAGCGCCGGGTCGACGAGGCCGTACACGCCGGCTCAGCCCGCGCCGTGGAAAAGCAGCACTCCCGTGGTAAGAAGACCGCCCGCGAGCGGATCGCGATGCTGCTGGACGAGGGCTCCTTCGTCGAGATGGACGAGCTGGCCCGCCACCGCTCGACCAACTTCGGGCTGGACAAGACCCGGCCGTACGGCGACGGCGTGGTGACCGGCTACGGCACGGTCGACGGCCGGCAGGTGTGCGTGTTCGCCCAGGACTTCACGGTCTTCGGCGGCTCGCTCGGCGAGGTCTTCGGCGAGAAGATCGTCAAGGTCATGGACCTGGCGATGAAGACCGGCTGCCCGGTGATCGGCATCAACGACTCCGGCGGCGCGCGCATCCAGGAGGGCGTGGTCAGCCTCGGCCTGTACGGCGAGATCTTCTTCCGCAACGTGCGGGCCAGCGGCGTCATCCCGCAGATCTCACTGGTGATGGGCCCGTGCGCGGGCGGCGCGGTGTACTCCCCCGCGGTTACCGACTTCACCGTGATGGTCGACCAGACCTCGCACATGTTCATCACCGGCCCCGACGTCATCAAGACGGTCACCGGCGAAGACGTCGGCTTCGAGGAGCTGGGCGGCGCCCGCACGCACAACACCCGCTCCGGCAACGCGCACTACCTCGGCACCGACGAGGAAGACGCGATCGACTACGTCAAGGCGCTGCTGTCCTACCTGCCCTCCAACAATATGGACGACGCGCCGGCGTTCCCGACCGAGTCCACATTGGATATCACGGACGACGACCGGGTGCTCGACACGCTGATCCCCGACTCAGCCAACCAGCCGTACGACATCCACCGTGTCATCGAGCACGTGCTCGACGACGGCGAGTTCCTCGAAGTGCACGCGCTCTTCGCGCAAAACATCGTCGTCGGCTTCGGCCGCGTCGAGGGACACCCGGTCGGCGTCGTGGCCAACCAGCCCATGCACTTCGCCGGCTGCCTCGACATCGCCGCCTCGGAGAAGGCCGCCCGCTTCGTGCGCACCTGCGACGCGTTCAACATCCCGGTACTGACCTTTGTGGACGTTCCCGGCTTCCTCCCCGGCACGGGCCAGGAGTGGGAGGGCATCATCCGGCGCGGAGCCAAGCTCATCTACGCGTACGCCGAAGCCACCGTCCCGAAGGTCACGGTCATCACCCGCAAGGCGTACGGCGGCGCCTACGACGTCATGGGCTCAAAGCACCTCGGCGCGGACCTCAACTTCGCGTGGCCCACCGCACAGATCGCGGTGATGGGCGCGCAGGGCGCGGTAAACATCCTGCACCGCAGCGCACTGTCCAATGCGGACGATCCGGCGGCGCTGCGGGCCGAGCTCATCACCGAGTACGAGGACACGCTGGCCAACCCGTACATCGCCGCCGAGCGCGGCTACGTCGACGCGGTCATCCAGCCGTCGCAGACCCGCGCGCAGATCGTGCGCGCGCTGCGAGCCCTCCGCACCAAGCGCGAGACCCTGCCCCCCAAGAAACACGGCAACATCCCGCTATAGCGAGCGTCTGGGGTCACGGTGGTGTGCCTTCGTGGCCTCGAGCTACCGCGATGCCCGTCGTGGTCCATGCCGCTGCTCCCGCGGCCTCACCCGTCCGCCGCTGGTCGCGCCCACCCCACCGGGCCTTCGGCCCCGGCTGGGTAAGTGTGCGCGCGGGATGCCTTTGCTCTGCTTCCCTGGAGTGGGCACCCCCATCGGCCCGCCGCCGGCCGGGGATGGCGTTTGGTCGCGGCAGAAGGCGTTGTCCCTGGCATCGCCCGCCGCCGACCGCGCGAGTAGGCAATGTCAGGGGCCTTGCCCACTGCCCGACGCACAACGGCGTGGACGCATTGATGCGCGCAGCTCGACAGCCTTCCCGACAGACCACCAACCGAGGCGGGTCACGAAACCGCCACGACGCGCGTAACCCCGAATCGGCGGAGCGCCCCCGGCCACGGTGGGGTGACCACCAGCGGACGGGCGGGCCGCGGAAGCAGCGGCCTGGGCCCAATGCCACCCATGCTAAGTCGATCATGAGCCAAGCCCCGCTGCGGTCCACACGTCCACATGTAGCGCACCGTCACCGGTCCGAGTCCAAGGCTTCGAGGTCTAGGCATCCTCCGGGTCAGCATTTGTTCGCAATGTCCTGGTCCGCCAGGCCGGCGCCGACGCGAGCCAGGCGGGCCCCGATCGCGGGCAGTAGCCGCCGCGCCAGGTAACGGGGACCACGTTCGCGATCTAGAACGGTTAGGACGCTATATCGACCCTAACCGTTCTAGATCCACACCTACGGCCCGAAGCCGATTACGCTACGTTACCGGCGGTGCGGCGACACCCGTACATTTCGACCATTTTGGGCTACCGCGAGGTCCGTCGTGGTCCAAGCCGCCGCTCCCCATCCGCGCGGCTGGCCACGCGCCAAAGGATCCCCGCGTGCCCGCGTCCGGGCAGGGCCGGCGTAGTCGGGCCCGGGGTGAGATTGCCCGGACGAGCAGGGTGAGGCCGCGGGAGCAGCGGTCGGGCCACGACGGACATCGCGGTAGCCCAAAATCTCCTTGTTTGGAAAGGGGTTCGACGTCACGAAGACGTCGGCCGCCCCAACTCCGAAAGCTCTATATATAGGGGACTTAGGGTTGATATGACACCCAAAGCCTCTGATGATCTTCTGGCCGCCGAGCTGGCAGCGGACAATGCGGACGATACGCCGGCGTCGGGCGATGCGAGGCCTGGCTGCGACAGACATCTGCCGGACGAACTACATCAGGTCGTCGACGAAGGGCTTGACGAGAAGGTAGCCGCCGACGGCCAGCGCGCCCAGGTTGACGGCGCCGAAGAAGGCCACCCAGACGAGCCCGGGCACGTGGGTGATGCCGGCCAGCTGGTCGGCGTCCGACTCGGGGAGCTGGCCGCGCGCGCGGAGGGTTTGCAGCTCGCCGACCGGGCGGACGCCGCCGAGGAGGAGAAACCACACGCCGGCGTAGGCGAATACCGACTGCACGTCGGGCGAGGCGAACCACGACACGGCGAAGACAACGCCGGTGGTGACCACAATGGACACGATGCCGAACGCGTTGCGGATCATCACGAGCATCGCGAGCAGGAGCACTACGGCCACCCACAGCAGGAGGCGGATGCGGTTGCCGGCCAGCAGCCACGCGCCGGCCAGGCCGATGAGCGACGGCGCGATGTAGCCGGCCAGCAGGGTGAACGCCATGCCCGGACCGGTCGGGCGCCCGGCGGAGAGGGTGAGGCCCGAGGTGTCCGAGTGGAGCCGGATGCCGCGCAGCTTGCGCCCGGTCAGCAGCGCTATCAGCGCGTGCCCGCCCTCGTGGGCGATGGTGATCGCGTTGCGCGCGATCCGCCACGCCATCCGGGTCAGCACAACGACGAGCGCCGCCACGCCGGTCAGGATCACCAGCAGCAGCGGCGGGTCGGGCTGGCCGCCGAAGAGCCAGTCCCACGCGTCTGTCACACCATCTACCGAAGCCACAGCCGGCGAGCCTAGCCGACGACGCTATGAGCGGGGCGGCACCGGATGGCGCCGCCCCGCGGAGCCACTACGTGTTGTTAGCGAGCGCGATCAGGCGGTCACGGGCGCCGTTGAAGTAGTTGCGGTCCACGTTGCCGGCGATGCCGGCGACCGAGCCGCTGCTCGTGTACTGCCAGAAGGTCCAGAACGGCGCGCCCGGGGGGAGCGCGCCCACGGTGCTGGCCCAGCGGGCGACCCACAGTGGACTGTTGGCCCACGGGCCGCTCCAGCTGCCGGTGCACGTGTTCCAGAAGCTGGTGGTCGTGTAGATGACCGCGTGCCGGCCGGTGCGGGCACGGTACTGGTCGAGGAAGCTCTGCACCCAGCTGCGCATGCTGGCCGTGCTCAGGCCGTAGCAGTAGGCGCCGTAGGGGTTTGCCTCCAGATCGAGGGCGGCCGGGAGGGTGCGGCTGTCGGCGGACCAGGCGCCGCCGTTGCTGGCCAGGAAGTTGGCCTGCGTCGCGCCGGTGCTGCGGTCCGGGAGGGCGAAGTGGTAGGCCCCGCGGATCACGCCGGCGTTGTACGCGGCGACGTAGTTGGTGTCGAAGCGGGGGTCTTGGTATGAGACACCCTCGGTCGCCTTGATGAACGCGAACTGGATGCCGGCGTTGCGCACGCTCGTCCAGTTGATCGCGCCTTGGTAGTTGGAGACGTCGATGCCGGGGGTCGTCGCGGCCATGGCCGGCATGGCGGAGATGCCCACCACTGTCGCGGTCGCGGCCACCATCGCCAGCGCGGCGCTGGCGAGCCGGCGAAGGCCCGTGAGCGTGCGTCTAGCCTTGCCATCTGTGCTGGTGCTGGTCATAGTGCCTCCCCAGGACTAGGGACCAACAAGGATGGATATTTCTTGACATCTTTGAAGGAAACTAACCATGATCGCAATAGATCCTGTGGAAATTTTTCGCGGCTGGTTCATGCACCCAACTCGGCCGCCACGCGCTGGCGTAGCTCGGGCAGCCGGGCGTAGAACACGTCGCCCGGGCACTGCGTCGTCACGTAGTCGCGGTGGCCGACGATCGCACCGAACGGGTCGAGCGAGTACACGTCGCACAGCCACGCGCATGTGCGTACCAAGGAATTGAAGAGCGCGGCCGGCGGCGTCGCGGAGACGTAGATGCCTTCGTTCTCGATGCCGATGGTGTGGTCGTTGTGGTTGGCGGTCTGCGCGCCGCTCACATGCTGGCGCTCGTTGATGGCGCGGAGGCTGAGCTGGCGCCCCTCCATGACATAGCCGCCGCGGCTGATGGTGAGCTGCTGGCCCGAGTCGATCCAACCGTTCTGGTCCATGTGCAGGTCCTGGATCCACTTCGAGTGGCGGAAGGCCGCCGCCAGCGAGTAGTCCGTGGTGTTGGCGCCGGCGGTGTGGTGCACGACGATGTGGTCCGGCTGGCGGTCGAGGTAGCGGATCGCCCCGGTGGGCGGGCGCGCGCCCCACTCCGCCCGCGTGTAGACGCGCGGCGGGGTCGCCGCCGCCTCGGCCCGGCCGGCCACGAACACACCGCCGAGCAAGGCGCCGGCGGCACCCGCGAGCAACGTTCGTCGTTCTGGCACGAGAGACCTCCTTCGATGGGATGGCAAAAGTTACCGTAGCCATCCATCGATGTGGAGGAAAGTGCCGGACTCAGCCTTCGAGGGTGGCGACCACAGCGGCGAGCCGCGTGAAGGCGGCCATGTAGGTGTCGGGCTCGCGCTCGTCCAGCGTGCGGACCAGGCGGAGCATGTCGCGCGCCTGGTCGACGCCCTCCGCCGCGCGGCCCGCCGCGGACAGGTGCGCGGCACGCTCGCCGACCGCGACGGCCAGCGGCTCGCCCCACTCCGGCGACACCTGCTCCAGCAGCAACCGGTACACCGTCACGGCGATCCCGCTCGCGCTCGCCGCCGCCTCGTACTCGGCGCGCCGGGCGTGCAGGCGGGCGAGCGTGCGGGCGGTCAGCGCGTAGAAGCCGGCCGCGTCGAGCGGCAGCTGGTCGCGCGCGTCGAGGTCGGCGTACCGGCGCAGCGCGTCGTCCGCGGCCGCCATCGCCTCGTCGGGCCGGTCGTCAGCCTCCAAAGAGGACGCCAGCAGGCTCATCGCCCGCGCGATCCCACGCTCCACGGCCACATCGGGCGGGAGCGAGAGGTAGGTGGTGACCGCGCGCCGGTGGCAGGCCACGGCCTCGGCGGTGCGCCCCAGGCCGGTGAACGTGGCGCCCACCCGGGTCTGCGCGTCTGCGTACAGCGGCTCGAAGACGGCCGGGTCGATCGCGACGAGCTCCTCGTAGAGGCGGGAAGCCTCCTGCACCGCGGCCAGGGCGGCGGCCCGCCGGTCCATGCGGTTGAGGACGACGGCGTGGTTGTAGAGGAGCGAAGCCAGCACACGCCGGTGCTGCGGGTCGTCCGGCTCGACACGCGCCAGGTCCCGGCACAGGGCGATAGCCTGCTCGCCCTTGCGCCGGGCCCGGTCGAGGTTGCCACTCCGGTAGAGCTCCAGCGCCTCTCCCATCAGCTGGGAGATCTCTTCCTCCTGTGCGGAGTAGCCGCGCTGGAACTGCGTCATCCCGTACCCGCCAATCGTCGGTCGGTCGGGCTCCATCGTTCCCGACTGGAGGCGCGGTCAGCAACTACCAGTTATCGATTGACGACGTTCGGTGTCCGGCGTGGCCGGGCCCTGCCGACCACCGCGGGATGGCGCTGCCGCGTTACCCACCAGCCACCGAAGCCGATCACGACTGCGGAGAGGGTGAGCAGCACGACCACGATGCCAAGGCTGTAGAGCAGCAGCACTCCGGTCATCGCCCAGAGCGCCACGCTCGGCTTCAGTACATGCTGTCGGTAGCTCACGCCGTAAGCAGTACCCGTGTACGGCGGCGGTCATGCCGGTCTAGTCGTTCGCCGGGCGAAAACTCTCCACTACCAGGGAGAAGTACTTCAGGTTGGCCTTCCACGTGGAGTCGAGCGTGGACCAGTAGATCCCATATGCCTGGTTGGGCGAGGTGATGAAGCCGCGGTTGACGACGTGCAGGCGGTTGCCGTTACGGCTCGTGTACGTCCACTCCCAGTCGGCCGCCTTGTCGAAGTAGTCGACCGGCGCGATCTTCACCCGCTGGTACGCGTTGTAGTTGCCGCGCCGGTCCCGCTCCTGCGCCGTCCAGTCGGCCACCGGGTCGGGCCTGGGCTGGTCGGTCTGGTCGATGCCGAGCACGCGCCCCTCACCGCTCCGCTCGCGGAAGAACACCATCGTGCCCTCCCGGCTCATCGACCACCCGTCGGGCACCGCGATCGAGAAGCCGGTGCTGTCCCGGTATGTCCGCCAGCCCGCCGGCAACACCGTGCCGCTCGGGGCGGAGGGAGACGCGCTCGGTGTGGGCGGCGCGCCGGTGGTCGGCTCCGCGGCCGCCGTCGACGGCGGTGCGGCGCTCGTCGCGGCCGGCGCCGGCTGCGTCGTGGCGCTGGCATTGGACGGCGGCTCACCGCCACCGTTGTTGAGGGCAAAAATCAAAACAAGCACGAGTACGAGCAGGAGGGCGCCCCCCGAGACGACTGCGACTCGGGTCAGCCGCGGAGCCGATGGCGAGATCAGCGCCGGAGCGGCCTCCGCCGCCTCTTCGACGCTCTCGCCGGCCTTGCCCGGCACCACGGGGAGGAAGGCGTCACCCGGCTGGCGGGGCGCCGGTACGGCGATCTTGGTCTCGCCCTCGTCCCGCTCCGGCACCTCCGCCGTCTTGGTGGCTCCCTCGGCCGGCTTCGCGGCGTCTTCGGCCTCGGCTGCCGGCGGTTCGGCCGGTGTCGTCGCGGGCGCCGCCTCGGCCGGTGGTGTCGCGAGGGCCTTGGTCGGCGCCGCCTCGGCAGGTGGCGTCGAGCTGGACTTGGCGGGTGGCGTCGAGCTGGACTTGGCGGGTGGCGTCGAGCTGGACTTGGCGGGTGGCGTCGAGACGGCTGTGGTCGGCGGCTCGGCGGGGGCCACCACCGTCGTCGGCTTCACCTCGGGTCGCGGATCGCGGCGCTCGAGGGCGGACGGACGGCGTACCCCATCCAGGAGAGAAAGCGTGGCGCGAGGCCGGCGGCCGGACGCGCGCCGCAACATGCGATCGGCCTCCTCCGCGCCGATCCGAGCGGTGGGATCCTTACGCAGCAGGCCGTTGAGCACCGGCTTGAGCGCACCGCCGCGGCGCGGCGTGGGCACCGGCTCGGTCGCGAGCGCGGCCAGCGTGCCGATCGCCGACGGCCGCGCGAAGGGCGACTGGCCCTCCACCGCCGCGTATAGCGTCGCGCCGAGCGACCAGAGGTCGGCCTCCGGCCCGGCCGTGCCGTCGCGCGCCCGCTCCGGCGCGATGTAGGCCGGCGAGCCGAGCACCAGCCCGGTGCGCGTGACGTTGGGGTCGCCCGGCACGGTGGCCAGGCCGAAGTCGGTGAGGACCACACGCCCGTCTTCGGCCAGCAAGACGTTGGCCGGCTTGACATCCCGGTGCACGACGCCCGAACGGTGGGCCGCGCGCAACGCACCCAGGACCCCGATGCCGATCTCCGCCGCCCGCGCGGGCGACACCGGGCCGTCGTTGGCGAGCACGTCCTGCAGGGAACGGGACGGCACGTACTCCATCACGATCCACGGATCACCGTCGGTGCGCAGCACGTCGAAGATGCGGACCACGTTGGCGTTGTTGAGCCGTGCGATCGCGCGCGCCTCCCGCAACGACCGCTCGCGCATCTCCTGCCGCTCTTCGATGGTCAACCCCGGCGGCGGCACCAACTCCTTGATCGCGACTTCGCGGTGGAGCACCTCGTCGCTAGCCTTCCAAACCCGGCCCATGCCGCCCTGACCGAGCGGCTCGAGCAGCCGGTAGCGGTCAGCGACAAGCTGGGTGGGAGTGGGAGACACCCGAAGAACTTACCCGGCCGAGGTCTAGCGCACACCGGCGGATGTGAGGGTTTGTGACTGTCTTCTCTCTTGTACTCTGCCTTCATGTCGGAGCCAGAGCCGTTCTTTCGGGTGGTCAAGGGCACTCCAACGGCCGATGAGCTGGCCGCCCTGGTCGGCGTCGTGCTGCTCCGCCGCCGCGCGACCGCCTCCCCCACCCCTCCGGCCAGGAAGACGTCCGCGTGGGCCCGCAGCGCCCGCCCAGCCGGCGGCGGCCGGGCGGGCTGGCGGTAGCGCGTTTCGGTCCGGCCAAGCCGGCTGGGCGGGACGCCGTGACTCGTGGACATCGACTAACCTCATCGGGTAACGACGCAAGCCGTTTCGACAGTTTGTCGGGAGGGCCCCGATGGCACGACCAGCGGATGATTCCGGGCCGGCATGGCTCGGCGGCTACGCGCAGATCGACGCCGACATCACCCGGATGGAAGAGCTCGCCGCGCGGCTACGCGCCGAGGTGGTCGACAACTACGCCGCCCACCTGACCTACGTCACCGACGACATGGCGATAGACCTTCCCGAGCCGCCAGAGTCGTTCGACGAGCTGACCAGCTTCCTGCAGGCCCACCGCACGTCGCAGTTCAACACGTCTGATCTCGTCTACTTCTACCAGGAGGCCACCTGGGGCCTGGCCGCCGCTGCCGCCGAGGTCAGCGAGATGTACGGCGAAACGGATGCCTTCGCGGCCGCGAAGGCCACCGAAGTGGAGTCAGCCCTCAACCGCACGGCAGCAGCCGCCCCGCCCCCGCCGCCTTCCTCTCCTTCTCCGGAGGCCTGACCATGGCCTTGGACCGCAGCGGCGTGCCCGGCGCGCCGGCCCGCACAAGCTGGTACGACCGCGACCTGCCGGCGATGTGGCGCGTGCTGGAAAATCAGGAGGGCGACGACCACTGGCGCCTGGTGGCCGGCTGGCGCAAGGCCTCAGAGCTCACGGCCACGCACCTGCGCCGCTTGGAGCAATACCGCGCCAGCCTCGCCGAAGTCTGGCCCCCAGACCGCAACGCGGCTGCCGCCGCGTACGTGGCACGCCTCGACTTCCTGATCCAAAACGTCCGCACCACCCACGAGGTAGCAGCCGCCAACTACTCAACCCTGGCGGCGACGGTGGGTGCGCTGGCTGCGGCTCGTCGCGACCTGAAGCCCCTGCACGACGAGTACGTGGCGAAGTCACGCGCCCTAAAGGACTATGCAGACCTGGCCGCCCTGAACGCGGCCGCCGAGGCGCCGACCGTGATCGGGGTGGCGCCGGCTGGCGCTCAAGATCTGGAGCGCCTGAACAGCAGGGGGCGCGCCATCATGTACGCACTAAGCCACACCCTGGTAGAGGCCGAAGCCGCCATCCGCCAACCCCCTACGTACCACGCGCGGACGGGCAGGTATATAAGCGATCCTGATGTCTACGGGCCCGAGTCTACAAACAAGGCTTTGCCCGCTCGGCGACCCACCGAGAGTTACGCAGGTATAAGTTCCGCATTACACGAAGGTGGCCCATCTTCGATAACTACGCCATCCTCCGCTCAAGGCGTGGTAGATACCGACCGTTCCGTCTTGCCCTCATACCAAAGAACCGGAGCAACCGCGACAGCACATCTGCCCGCGCCACCCCAACCCCACCCTGGAGTCCTTGCGGCCGAGCCCTCCAACGGCACTTCACGTCTGATATCTCGGGAAGGAGTTATCGGCGCGCATGCAGCTCACCCTTCCCTAGAAACTTCTCCTCCACGACCTGGCAGCCGCGTGAACCCAGTAGGCGGCCTGATTGAAGGAGATCAACGGAAAATCTTGGGCGCAAATCATGTTGCCGGCAACCAGCCGATCGTCGGAGCACTCAGCGGGCAACCTGGCGAGCGCGGGCGTCGAACGATCGACAGCAAATACGCCGAGACACACTGGGATCTCCCGAAAGGCGTTCCGCCAGTAATTGCGCCGACGGATGCGAATGTGAATGCGGATCCCGGACCCACAATTGGATTGAACCGGTGATAGGTCGGACCGAAGGCAGAGTCCTTGCAATCGGCTATATTCTTGCAATTATCGCAGCACTAGCCAATCTCGATCGCATACGCGATGATCAGTGGCACTTGAAGTACCTCCAAGTGCAGGAGGCGCACAAATACAGCCTTGGCGAAAAAGTGACAGTTGCTGTGGTAGACACCGGCGTCGACCCCCATCCGGATTTGCGTGACAACCTCCTTCCAGGCACAGACCTCATTGAGGGATCGGGCAACGGACAAGTGGACGCGGATTCTCACGGCACCGGAGTTGCCGGTCTCATTGCCGCACATGGGGCTGGGCGAGACTCCGGCGCCGTAGGCATTGCCCCTCGAAGCAAGATACTTCCAGTTCGCGACCGAGGCCCGCTTGGGCAAGGTAGTAGCGATGATCTTGCGCGGGGTATCGAATGGGCGCTACAACACAACGCGGACATAATCAATATCTCATCTGGAGGCGGCCCCTCGCCGCGCCTTCGACGAGCAATCGATGCCGCTCTTCAGTCCGGCGTTGTTGTGGTTGCATCAGCCGGCAATAGATCAACCGACCTTGGTATTACCTTTCCGGCGGCATATGAGGGAGTGTTGGCGGTTGGGGCGACTGACCGAAACGGGAACCATGCCGACGTCTCCGTTACAGGCAAACAGCTCGCGATTTCGGCGCCTGGCGTTGACATATACAGCACCAGTATCAACGGAAAATACTCCAAAGCCACCGGTACGTCAGCCTCTACCGCGATCGTGGCTGGGGCTGTCGCGCTTGTGCGGAGTAAGTATCCGGATCTCTCTGCGCGAGAGGTGGTCCACCGGCTTACCTCGACGGCCACCGACAAAGGTCCGCCTGGCCGCGATGAGCAGTATGGCTACGGCGTGCTCAATCTCGTCGCTGCCCTCACCGCCGACGTGCCGGCTCTGACCCCATCGCCCGGCAGCCCGGGCACGAACGCCGCAACTGCGCCGCCGGGTGGATCGGACGGGACCGGTCGTGTCGGGATATGGGTTGCGGTCGTGCTGGCGGTCCTGGTCTTTGGGGTGACCGCGACGTTCTTCGCCATACGACGGCGCCGCAGGCCTGCCCCCTGAAGCGCGAGTCGGGCTCATTGCAGGCGGGCCACCATCATCTCCGCCATCGCTTGGGCGTCTGCCTCTGGGCCGGTTGGGTACATCAGCGTCGCGACAAGGTTGCCCACGCGGACGACTACGACGTAGTCGACGCTGGCGCGTTCCACCCGGACCAGCAGCGAATCGTCGCCGGCGAAGCGTTCTGCCAGCACCGTCTGCTGGATGTCGACGCCGTCGGGGTAGTGGAAGGCCTGGCATGCCGCGATCGCCCTCCGAACGTCGGTCAGGTTGGCGGCGGCGTCGGGGTAGCTTTCGACGGTTTCCCAGGCGAGCCAGGTGCCCTTGGTGTACCCGAGGCGACGTGCATCGTGGCGTTTGGCGATCGTGGGGTAGTCGTTGGCTTGGTAGTCGGGGCACCCGCTCACCACCGTCAGCCATGGCCATTCGGGGCCGTCCGGGCCGCCGTCTTCGATCTCCTCCGAGCTGATGCCGCTGATCGCCGCGAAGTCCGCTGGCTTCAGTAGCCGGGACGCGGTGACGGCTGCGGATGGGGTAGCTGGAGTAGACGGGGTGGAAGTGCCCGGGGTGGTTGAGAACGTGGGCGGTACCTGCGAGACCGTTGGGGGCTTGGGGTCGCCGCCGGCGGTGCCTAAGGCCCAACCCGCCCCCAGGCCGGCCACCGCGAGCACGGCCGAGCCCGCGGCCAGGGCCTGGCGGTGGTTGCGCTGCCGGCCGCGGCGGCGCACCTCTTCGGGTGGGGCGAACGGGGTCGGAGGCTGGCTGCCGCGCAGCTGCTCGAAAAGCACCGTGAGCTGCTCAGACATGGGTGTCCTCCGTCGGGTCGAGGGAGAGGAGGTCGGCCAGGGTGCGGCGGCCGCGGGCCAGGCGGGCCTTGACGGTGCCGGTGGGTACGCCGGTTTCGCGGGCTACCTCGGCCACCGGTAGGCCGACAAGGTGGTGAAGGACGATCGCTACGCGTTGGGGTGTTGGTAGGCGGGCCAGCGCGGCTACCAGGGCGACCGTGTCGGCGTTAGGGCCGGGGATGGCGGGTGGTGGTCCGTGGCGGCGGTGGGCTAGGAGGGCGGTGCGGGCGCGGCGCCAGCGGCTGATAGCGATGCGTCTCGCTACTGTGCGTACCCATGCTTCGGGGTCGCCGTACTCGCGGACGGTGGACCAACGCTGCCACGCCCTTGCGAAGGCCTCCTGCACCGCGTCCTGCGCCTCCGCCGCGTTGCCGGTGACCGCGTAGAGGCAGTCGAAGAGGCGCTGGCGGCTGTCGGCGTAGAACGCGTCAAAGCTGTCGGTTTCCGGCACGGGCGGCTCCCAGACTCCCCGAAGACAGGCGCCGCCGAACTGGCCGCGCGGCACCGAGTCGATTCAGAACCTAGTCACGCTCCACCGTGCCGGGCGGTTGCATCGAAGAAGCGGCAAGTACCGTCATCACCGTGCGTACTCGTACTCAGATCCGGCCGCGGCTTGTCCTCGCCTCGGCCAGCCCTGCCCGGCGCAAGCTGCTCCAGGCCGCCGGCATCGAGCCGGAGGTGCTGGTCAGCGGCGTCGACGAGTCGGGCATCGAGGCTGCCAGCGCCGAGCAGCTCTGCCTCGAGCTGGCGCGCCGCAAGGCGCAGGCCGTGGCCGACCGGGTGCTCGCGGCCATCGTCGCCGGCCACCTGCCGCCGGGAGACACGCTGGTGCTGGGGTGCGACTCGGTGCTGGAGTTCCAGGGCGAGGTCTACGGCAAGCCTGGGGACGCGAGCGAGGCGTTCAAGCGGTGGCAGCGGATGCGTGGTCAGGCCGGCGTGCTGCACACCGGGCACTGCCTGATCAAGGGTGACGCCCGTGCGGCTGCTGTCGCCTCCACCGTCGTGCACTTCGCGGAGGTGACCGACGACGAGATCGCGGCCTACATGGCGACGGGCGAGCCGCTCAACGTGGCGGGCGCGTTCACGATCGACGGGATCGGTGGGGCGTTCGTCGAGCGGATCGAGGGAAACGCGGGGACGGTGATCGGGCTGTCGCTCCCGCTCCTCCGCGCGCTGCTCGCCGACCTCGGCCACTCGATCACCGAGCTGTGGACCCACCGCGCCGAGCCAGGCCCCGCCATCACCTGAGCCGCGACCACGGCGAACCCGCGACAGGCCACACGACCAAGGCACCCAACAAGCCGACCAGGGCCACCCCAACGACGAGCCCGACCACCACCCCCGCGCCGCGACCACGGCTGCCGCACAAAGACGCCTAGGCTCAAGTACATGACCGTCAAGACGCTACCCATGACCGATGAGTTGCACGCGTACGTCGTCGCGCACGGCTCGCCGCCGGACCGGGTCATGTTGGACCTGATCGAGGAGACCGAGCGGTCGCTGCCTTCCAACGCACAGATGCAGGTGGCGCCGGAGCAGGCCGCGTTCCTGTCACTGCTGGCCAAGCTCGTCGGCGCGCGGCACGCGGTGGAGATCGGCACGTTCACCGGGCTGTCTTCGCTGGCGGTGGCGCGCGGCCTGGCCGAGGGCGGCAAGCTCGTGTGCTTCGACATCTCCGACGAGTACACGTCGGTGGCCCGCCGCTACTGGGATCGGGCCGGCGTGAGCGACCGGATCGAGCTGCGCATCGGGCCGGCGGCCGAGCGGGTCCGGGAGCTGCCCGCGGAGCCCTACCTCGACCTGTCCTTCATCGACGCGGACAAGACTGGCTACCCGACCTACTGGGAGGAGCTCGTGCCGCGCACGCGCCCCGGTGGGCTGATCGTGGTCGACAACGTGCTGCGCGACGGGCGGGTGCTGGCGCCGCAGGACGACAGCGACAAGGCGATCGTGCAGTTCAACGACATCGCCGCACGAGACGAGCGGGTCGAGGTCGTCATGCTCCCCATCGCCGACGGGCTGACGCTGGCACGCCGTCGCTGACAGCCAGCTGACCGACGAACCAACGGGGGCTCACACCGGCACGGGCTCCCCCACCGCCAGGGCACGACGCAGCCGCACCGCGAGCACCGCCGCCACCGCGATGAAGAGGGGCATCAGCAGGAACGCGCGGTGCGGCCCCACCCCGTCGGCCACCCAGCCCAGCGCGACAGGGGCGACGCCGAACCCGATCGCGGAGGCGTACATCGAGTAGGCGGACGCGCGGTCGCGCTGCCCGTCGGCCACGGCCAGCGCCATGGAGACGCCGAGCGGGAAGTGCATCGCGTTGCCGAGGCCGAGCACCATCAGGCCCACCGCCGCGATCCACGCCACCGGTGACGCCCAGAAGATCGCGAACCCCACCAGGCTGGTGGCCAGCGCGCCCAGCAGCAACGGCACCGGTTCGACGTGCCGGGCCAGCGCCGAGCCCGCGAGCCGCCCCGCGAACATGCCGCCGACGATCGCCGCCACGGTCGCCGACGCCGCGGCGGGTGACATGCCCGCGTGGGTGCGCAACACGTCCGCCGCCCACAGCGACAGGCACACCTCGACCGACGCGGTGGCGCTCAGCATCGCCCAGGCCAGCCAGTAGGTGCGGGGCAGCGGGCGCCGGCCGGTAGTGGCAACCGGCGACACGGCAACGGCCGGAAGGCGTACCCGGAAAATGAAACCGGCGGCGAAGAGCATGGCGATAAGGCCGACCACGACGGCGATCCCAGGTCGCCACCCGAAGCCGGCGCTGGCCGACAGCCCGATCACGATGGGCGCCACGACCCCCGCGCCGGCGGCGACGGCGTTGGCCTCGCTGATCGCGGCGGTGGCGCTGGCGCCGTGGTGGTCGGCAAGCGCCGCGTTGACGCCGCTGACGATCATCGTCCCGAAGATGGAGGCGAGCACCGCCGCGCCGAGTGTCGCGGGCAGCGCCTCGAACGCACACAGCACCATGACCGAGCCGGCCACCCCGGCCAGCGCAAGCCACAGCACGCCGCCACGGCCCAGCCGCCGGACCAGCCACGGAAACGCCGACGCCCCGATCAGGCCACCCACCGCGAGCCCGGTGCTGTGCAGGCTGGCGACCGCTGCTGTGGTGCCCTGCTCGTCACGGAGGAGCGGGACGACCGGACCGAACCCGTACAGGAAGAAGCCCCACAATCCCAGCTGCGCATAGATCAACACCGTTACATGGTCATGCGCAGGTGGGGGCACGGTCCTTACGCTAAGGCGCTCGGACCGTGCCCCGGGAGTGGTGAGACGCAGGTCTCAGCGGACGCTGCGGGCAAACGAGCGGGCCGACCAGAGGAGCGCCAGCACGGTGAGCGTGCCGAGGATGAGCAGCGCCTGCCACACGCTGCTGTCACCGGGGTGGCCGGCGAAGAGCGCCCGGCTGGCGTCGACCGCCCAGGCGAACGGGTTGAAGTTGGCGACCGTCGCCACCCATCCGGACAGCGGAAGCAGGATGCCGGAGAGCAGCAGGAGCGGCTGGGCCACCCCGTTCATCAACGGGGCCAGCGCGTCTTCGGTGCGCAGCTTGAGCGCGAGCGCGTTGGAGACCGCGGACATCATCACGCCGATCAGGCCGAGCATGAGGTATGCCAGCAGCACGTCGCCGAGCCGCACCGTCAACCCGAACGGGATCGCCAGCACCGTGATGAGCACAGCCTGGAAGAGCAGGGTGGCGACGTCGCGCAGCGAGCGGCCGAGCATCAGCGCGACCCGGCTCACCGGCGTGACCCGGCTGCGCTCGATGACGCCCGCCCGCAGCTCGGCGATGAGCCCGAAGCCCGTGAACATCGCACCGAACATCGCCAGCATCACGAGCAGGCCGGGCACGAAGATGCGATAGGCGTCGGCGGCGCTGTCGACCTGCAGCGCGTCCTGCAGCAGCGGGCCGAAGAGCAGCAGGAAGTAGAGCGGCTGCAGGACCCCGATGATCAACCACACCGGGTTACGCAGGATGAGCAGCATCTGCCGCTGGAAGATCAGCCAGGTGTCACGAAGCATCTTCATCGGTCAGCTCTCCCGGAGGGATCGTCCGGTCTTCTCCAGGAAGACGTCGTCGAGGCTGGGGCGGTGCAGCTCGATCGTGCCGAGGTGGAGGCCGGCGCCGTCGAGCTTGCGAAGGATCAGCGGGATCGCGGTGGCGCCCTGGTCCACATACAGCCGGAGGCCACCATCGACGGTCTCCAGCTTGTTGACATAGCTCTCGGTGTCGAGCAGCTGGGCGGCCTCGGGGGTCGAGCCATTGACCCCGACGGTGACCACGTCGCCGGCCACCTCGCGCTTGAGCTCGTCGGGCGTGCCCTCGGCGACGATCTCGCCGTAGTCCATGATGGCCAGCCGATCGCAGAGCGCGTCGGCCTCGTCGAGGTAGTGGGTGGTCACGAAGACCGTCACGCCCTCGGCACGCAGGCGGCGGATCTCGTCCCACATGTGGGCGCGGCTCTGCGGGTCGAGCCCGGTCGTGGGCTCGTCGAGGAAGACCACCTTGGGGTCGTGGATAACGCCGAGCGCGATGTCGACCCGGCGGCGCTGGCCGCCCGAGTAGGTCTTGCACTTGCGGTCGGCGAACTCGGTCAGCTGAAACGCGTCGAGCGCGCGGACCGCGCGCCGCTGGGCGTCGGCCTTGCCGATCCCATACATCCTCGCGTGCAGCACCAGCTCTTCGCGGGCGCTGACCTCATCCCACGTGCTGCCGCCCTGGGCGACGTAGCCGATGCGGCGGCGCACCTCTCCCGGGTCGCGGCGCAGGTCGGCGCCGGCGATGGACGCCTCGCCGCCGTCGGGCTCGATGAGTGTGGCGAGCATGCGGAGCGTGGTCGTCTTGCCCGCCCCATTGGGACCCAGGAAGCCGAAGATCTCGCCCTCGGCGACAAAGAGGTCCACGCCGCGCACGGCCTCGACGGTCTTGGTCTCCCGCCCCTGCCGCGAGCGGAAGGATTTCCGCAGGCCTTTGGTCTCGATCATGAACGTCGCTCCCCGTCGGACGTGTTTGACTGCCGCCACACGCTAACGCGATATGTCGTATCTAGTCAAGCTTGATTATTACTCGATCTGCCGGCGCCAACGCTCCCAGCCGGGGTGGTCAGCGACCTTGTCGGTGGAGGGCATGTACGAGACACCCGACTCGACGAGCCCGGCCACCCACTCGCACCAGGCGATCTCGCCTTCGTTGCGGGCCACCATCAGCTCCCACATCCAGGTCACGTGCGGCGGCTTCTCGCGGAGCCACCCCTTCTCGGCCGCCACGTCAACGCCGTCGTTGGCGGCGCGCAAGTGGGCCGCGCGGTTGCGCAGCGCCGCCACCGCCTCCTCGCGGGGAAGTGCGGGCAGGAAGGCCAGAGCGGCGAAGAACGGGTCGGGGACCGGCTTCATCTCCCACCAGGAGCCACGCAGCAGGTTGTCGAACTCGTCCTGGCCCTTGGGCGTTATCTCGTACGTCGTGCGGGCCGGCCGGCTCCCCACCTGCTCGGTGGCGACCTCGCGCAGCAGCCCTTCCTCGGTCAACTTGCGGAGAGCATGGTAGATCGAGCCAGGCTGAATGTTCGCCCATTTATCGGCACTCCAGCTGAGCAGCTCGCGCCTGACGTCGTAGCCGTGGACGGGCTGCATCCAGTTGACTAGACCGAGGATCATCATGCGGGTTGTCGACACGCGACAAGCGTAATAGGCAAACTTGACTAACCTGCTGGTAACTTCTCGACTCCTCGGGGTCGTACACTCCCGTTCATGCGCAGGGTCCTCATCGCCAACCGGGGCGAAATCGCCGTTCGGGTCATCCGCGCCTGCCGCGACGCCGGCCTGGCCAGCATCGCTGTGTACGCGGACTCCGACCGGGACGCCCTACACGCCACGCTCGCCGACGAGGCGTACGCGCTGGGCGGTGACACCGCACCCGAGACATACCTGCGCATCGACAAGCTCGTCGAGGTCGCGCGCAAGTCCGGGGCCGACGCGGTGCACCCGGGCTACGGCTTCCTCGCCGAAAACGCGGACTTCGCCGAGGCGGTACTCGCAGCGGGCCTCACCTGGATCGGCCCCACCCCGCAGGCGATCCGCGACCTCGGCGACAAGGTGACCGCGCGACACATCGCGCAGCGGGCCGGCGCGCCGCTCGTGCCGGGCACACCCGACCCGGTGTCCGGGCCGGAGGAGGTCGTGGCGTTCGCCGAGGAGCACGGCCTGCCGGTGGCGATCAAGGCGGCGTTCGGCGGTGGCGGCCGGGGCCTCAAGGTCGCCCGCGAACTCGACGAGATCCCGGCGCTCTTCGAGTCGGCGACGCGCGAGGCGGTCGCCGCGTTCGGGCGGGGCGAGTGCTTCGTCGAGCGCTACCTCGACCAGCCCCGCCACGTCGAAGCCCAGGTGCTCGCCGACCAGCACGGCAACGTGATCGTCGTGGGCACCCGCGACTGCTCGCTGCAGCGCCGCCACCAGAAGCTCGTCGAGGAGGCGCCGGCCCCGTTCCTCACCGACGACCAGCGCAAGCAGATCCACGAGTCGGCCAAGGCGATCTGCCGCGAGGCCGGCTACCACGGCGCCGGCACCGTCGAATACCTGGTCGGGCGCGACGGCACGATCTCGTTCCTCGAGGTCAACACCCGCCTCCAGGTGGAGCACCCGGTCACCGAGGAGACCGCGGGCATCGACCTGGTGCGCGAGCAGTTCCGGGTCGCCGACGGCGAGCGGCTGCGGCTGCTGGCCGACCCGGCCCCGCGCGGCCACTCGATCGAGTTCCGGATCAACGGCGAGGACCCCGGCCGCAACTTCCTGCCGGCGCCGGGCGCGGTCACCCGCCTGCGCCTGCCCGAAGGGCCCGGTGTGCGGGTCGACACGGGCATCGAAAGCGGCAGCGTGATCGGTGGCAACTTCGACTCGCTGCTGGCCAAGGTGATCATCACCGGCGAGACCCGCACCGAGGCGATCGAACGCGCCCGCCGCGCCCTCGACGAGATGGTCGTGGAGGGCATGGCCACCGCACTGCCGTTTCACCGCCTGATCGTCCGCGACGCGGCGTTCACCACCGAGCCGTTCACCGTGCACACCCGGTGGATCGAGACCGAGTGGGAAAACACCGTGCCACCGTTCACCGGCGCCGCAGCTCCCGGCGCGACAGAGGAACGCGAGACCATCGTGGTCGAGGTGGGTGGCAAACGCCTCGAGGTCAACCTCCCCAGCGCCACTCCCGTCCGGGCAGCCCCCGCTCCCCGGCGGACCAGGGGTGGCACGGCGGCCACAACCGGCGGCGGCGACGCGCTCACCTCGCCGATGCAGGGCACGATCGTCAAGATCGCGGTGACCGACGGAGACACCGTGGCCGAGGGCGACACGATCGTGGTCCTGGAGGCCATGAAGATGGAGCAGCCGCTCAACGCACACAAGGCGGGCACTGTGACGGGGCTCACCGCACAGGTGGGCGATGTCGTTACTGCCGGTGCGACGATATGTGAGCTCAAATAAGCTGCTCAGAGTGCGGTTTCTCAACGGCGCGGTCCCCGCGCACGACCTGACCTACAGCGACGTCTTCATGGCACCGGTCCGCTCCGAGGTCGGTTCGCGGCTCGACGTCGACTTGGCGACAACCGACGGCACCGGCACGACGATCCCGCTCGTCGTCTCCAACATGACGGCCGTCGCCGGCCGCCGGATGGCTGAGACGGTGGCCCGCCGCGGCGCGATCGCGGTGATCCCGCAGGACATCCCGTTCGACGTCGTGGCCGACGTCATCTCCTGGGTCAAGCTGCGGCACCTTGTGCACGACACGGCGATCACACTCAACCCCACGGACACCGTCGGCGACGCGATCCACCTGCTCCCCAAGCGGGCGCACGGTGCGGTCGTGGTGGTCGACGACGACGGCCGGCCGGTCGGCGTGGTCACCGAGGCCGACTGCGAGGGCGTCGACAGGTTCGCGCAGGTCCGTCACGTGATGTCGACCGAGCTGCTGACCGTTCGCGCGGAGGCCGACCCGCGCGAAGGCTTCGACCGGCTCGCGGCCGGGCGGCGCCGCTTCGCGCCCGTGGTCGACATCGACGGGCGGCTGGTCGGCGTGCTGACCCGCCAGGGCGCGCTGCGCGCGACCCTCTACCAGCCGGCGCTCGACGACAAGGGCCGCCTGCGGGTCGCGGCCGCGATCGGCATCAACGGCGACGTCCGCGGCAAGGCGGCCGCGCTGCTCGAAGCCGGCGTCGACACGCTCGTCGTGGACACCGCGCACGGCCACCAGGAGCGGATGCTCTCCGCGTTGCGGGCGGTGCGCTCGCTCGACCCGGGCGTGCCCGTGGCGGCAGGCAACGTGGTGACCGCCGAGGGCGTGCGCGACCTCGTCGACGCCGGGGCCGACATCGTCAAGGTCGGCGTCGGGCCGGGCGCGATGTGCACCACCCGCATGATGACCGGCGTGGGGCGGCCGCAGTTCTCCGCCGTGCTCGACTGCGCGGCCGCCGCCCGCGAGCTGGGCCGCCACGTGTGGGCCGACGGCGGCGTACGGCACCCGCGCGACGTCGCGCTCGCCCTCGCCGCCGGCGCCTCCAACGTGATGATCGGGTCGTGGTTCGCCGGCACGTACGAGTCGCCCGGCGACCTCTACACCGACGTGGACGGCCGCCGCTACAAGGAAAACTTCGGCATGGCCTCGGCCCGCGCGGTCAGCGCCCGCACCGCCGACGACACACCGTTCGACCGGGCCCGCAAGGCGGTCTTCGAGGAGGGCATCTCCACCGCCCGGATGTACCTCGACCCGGCCCGCCCCGGGGTCGAAGACGTGATCGACGAGATCGTGGCCGGCGTGCGGAGCGCGTGCACGTACGCCGGCGCCTCGAGCCTCGCCGAGCTGGCCGAGCGGGCGCTGGTCGGCGTGCAGAGCGCGGCCGGGTACACGGAGGGCATGCCGCTGCCGACGAGCTGGTAGTCAGTCGAAGAGCCGGCGGATCACCGGGCGGGCGGCCTCGCCCGCGTCGTCGCCGAGCGGGTCGCGAAACGCGCCGGCCAGCCACAGCGTGGCGAAGCCGTGCACGATCGACCAGGCGGCCAGCTCGGTCTCGCGGGCGTCCTCGGGCGGCGGCGGCTCGTCCAGTGTGGACACCCCGGCGCTCAGCGCCGCGGCCGCCCGCCGCCCGGCGGCGACGACCTCGGGATCGTCGCGATCGTAGAGGCTCGGCTGAAACATCACCTCGAAGTGCGCCTTGTTTTCGGTCGCGAACCGCACGTACGCCACGCCGGACTCGAGCAGGCTGCCGGTCCGCTCGCGACTCGCGTCGAGCGCGTCGGCCAGGCGGTTGAAGCCCTCGATGGCGAGCGCGGCGAGCAGGCCGGCCTTGTCGCCGAAGTGGTGCGCCGGTGCCGCGTGTGAGACGCCCGCCCGCCGAGCCAGGTCGCGCAGGCTGAGCGCGGCCGGGCCGGACTCGGCGATCGCCTCCGCCGCCGCCGCGAGCAGCGCGCGCCGCAGGTCGCCGTGGTGGTACGAGCGCTTCTCCGTCATCCCGACACCTTAACTTGCCAGCGACAAGTTCAGCTTCCATGGAAAATAGTTTGGCACCTAATAATCAGGTGGCTAACATATTGGCCGTGGAACTCGTGAACCTGCACGACATACCGATCGGGCGGCTGCTGCACCTCGCCGGGCAGCGCGTCTCCCAGCGGTGGAACAAGCTGCTCGCGGAGAAGTACGGGCTGACCAACTCCGGCATGTCGGTGCTGCTTGCGCTGCACGGGCGGGGCGAGCTCAGCCACGGCGAGCTCGCGCTGCTCTGCTTCGTCAAGCCCCCCACGCTCACCGGCATCGTCGACACGCTGGAAAAGGCCGGCCTCGTCGAGCGGCGGCGCGACGGCGCGGACAGGCGCGCGGTGCGGCTCGCGCTGACGCTTGACGGAGCCGTCGCGGCCCAGTCGCTGCTCAGCATGATCCGCAATCCAAGGCCGCTCACATCGATCGACGCCGACCCGGAGAAGGCGCGAATCGTCCGCGAGTTCCTGCTAGAAGTGATCGCAAACATGACCGACACGGAGGCTGCTGAAGTGCCCATCCTGCACGGGGAGGAGAGCTCATGACGCCCGCGGTCGAGGTCCGCGACCTCGTCAAGCGATACCCGAAACGCGACGTGAACGCGGTCGACGGGCTGACGTTCGCGGTGGAGCCCGGCGAGATCTTCGGCCTGCTCGGGCCAAACGGCGCCGGCAAGTCGACGACGATCGGCGTGCTCACCACGCGGGTCAAGGCGACGGCCGGCGAGGCGAAGGTGGCCGGCGTCGACGTGATCCGCAACGCGGTGTCGGCGCGCAAGCTCTTCGCCGTCGTACCCCAGCAGACCAACCTGGACCGCTCGCTCACGCCGCGGCAAAATCTGGCCTTCCACGCGGCATATCACGGCATGGGCCGCGCGGAGCGCAACGCCAAGGCGGCGGCCATGCTCGACGAGTTCGGCCTGGCCGACCAGGCCGACGACAAGGTCGACTGGTACTCCGGAGGCATGGCCCAGCGCCTCATGATCGCGCGGGCGATGATGCACGAGCCGCAGGTGCTCTTCCTCGACGAGCCGACCACCGGCCTCGACCCCCAGTCGCGGCTGTTCATGTGGGAGCGGGTGCGCGACCTGCGATCCCGCGGCGTGACCGTGGTGCTCACCACGCACGACATGGACGAAGCGGCCGAGATGACCGACCGGGTGGGCATCGTCGACCACGGCAAGCTGCTCGCGCTCGACACACCGGAGGGCCTGACCCGCAGCCTCGCCGGACACTCGGTGCTCGACCTGTCCGTGACGCCGGGCGAGGGCGACGACCCCGACAAGCTGGTCGCGGCACTCACCGACGTGGTGGGCGTCGAGCGCGGTGAGGCGGTGGCCGGCGGCCCGATCCGCCTCTACCTGACCACCGATCCCGCCACCGTCCTCGCGCCGGTCATCGCCGTCCTGAGTGGACGGTCGGCGATGCTCACCAACGTCCACATGGGAGCGGCGAGCCTCGAGGACGTCTTCATCGACCTGACCGGGAGGGGCCTCCGATGACCGCTCTTGACACGCCCGCGCAGGCGGACATCCGCCCGTCGGCCGCGAAGGCCTTCCGGGCCATCCTCTGGCGCGACATCTTCGTGACCGGCAAGGAGTTCTGGGTGTTTCTCGCCCAGGTGGCACTCCAGCCGCTGTTCATGCTGTTCATCTTCGCCAAGGTGCTCAACGCCGGCGGCTACGTCACCGACAGCTACGCCCACCTGCTGCTGCCCGGCATCGTGGCGCTGACCGCGTTTCTCACCGCGCTGCAGACCGTCTCGTTTCCGCTGATCATGGAGTTCAGCTTCACCCGCGAGATCGAAGACCGCCTGCTCGCACCGCTGCCCACCTACCTCGTGGCGATGGAAAAGCTGCTCCTGGCCATCATCCGCGCGATCGCCTCGGCGGTGGTGATGTTTCCGATCGGCGCGCTCGTGCTCGGCTCGGCCCCCTGGCACTCCGACGGCGTGCCGCTGCTGATCGCCAGCCTCGTGCTGGGCAGCTGGGTCGGCGCCGGCATCGGCCTCGCCCTCGGCACCATGGTGCCGCCCTCGAAGATCAGCGTCATCTTCGCGGTGATCCTCACCCCGCTGATGTTCACCGGCGCCACGCAATACCCATGGCAGTCACTCGACTCGATGCGGTGGTTTCAGGTGGTGACCGCCCTCAACCCGCTCACCTACCTCTCCGAAGCCGTGCGCGCCGCGGTGGTGCCCGAGGTCCCGCACATCCCGGCCTGGATCTGCCTGCTGGTACTCGTCGCCTCGGGCGTGGTCTTCACCGCGATCGGCACGCGCGGCTTCATGCGCCGCGCCATCAACTAGATACCGTCGGAGGCGGGGTGAGCGTGGGTTTGCGTCGCGGCAAAACCCTTTCCAGACAAGAGATTTGAGCTACCGCGATGTCCGTCGTGGTCCGGACCGTTGCTCCCGCGGCCTCACCGTCCGCGTCTGGGCAATCTCACCCCGGCCGGCCCCGAAGGCCTAGCTCGTCCTGTGCGCGCCGGAACGCTTTGGCGTGGCCAGCGGTGGATGGGTGAGGCCGCGGGGAAGCGGCGGCTCGGACACGGCGGACGCCGCGGTGGTCGAATATGCGTGTCGCCGCGCCACCGACAACGTAGTGTGACCACATTCGGGGCGTAGGTTGTGATCTATAGACCTTTCGGGGTTGAGGTCAGCGTTCGTCCACAATGTCCCTAAGCCGCCGCGCCGGCGCCGACCGAGCCGGGCTGGCCTCGGTCGCGGGCAGTAGCCACCGCCGTGGGTAAGCGGCGTTAAGTTCGCGATCTAGAACGGTTAGGGCGCTATATCGACCCTAACCGTTCTAGATCCACACCTGCGGCCCGAATCTGATTACGCTGCGTTACTGACGGTGTGGCGGCACCCTCACATTTCGACCATTTTGGGCTACCGCCACGTCCGCCGTGGTCCGTGGCCGCACCCGTCCGTCGCTGGCCCACGCACCAAAGGATCCCCGCGCGCACAGGTCCGGGCAGGGTGCGGCCGCGGGAGCAACGGCTTGGACCACGACGGGCATCGCGGTAGCCCGAACCTCTTGGTTAGGAAAGGGTTTCCGCCGCCACACGGGCCAAGGGTTCAACCCGACTCCGGGAGCTCTATGGAAGGAGTCGGGGTCCGCAGCACCTCGGCCCGGGATCGTTTCGGCAGGAGCGCCAAGCTCACTACGGTTTGGCGGCCGCGGCGATCCGTGCCAGGGCCTCCGCTTCGGGCATTACTGCCGGCTCGCCGCCCGCGCCGCGCTGCCGGAGTGACACCGCGCCCGCCGCCGCCTCGCGTTCGCCGATGACCGCGACGTACGGGACCTTGCGGCGGGCGGCTTCGCGGATACGGGCGCCGAGGGTGCCTTCCGAGGCCACTTCCGCGCGGAGGCCCGCCGCGATGGCGGCGTCGCGAAAGCGCGCTACCGGCGCGTCGCCGACCGGCAGGATCGCCACCTGCACGGGGGCGTACCAGACCGGGAACGCGCCCTCGTGCACCTCGATGAGGTACGCGAACAGCCGTTCCAAGCTGCCCACCACGCTGCGGTGCACGATGACCGGGCGCCGCCGCTCGCTGTCGCGGTCCACATAGGACAGCTCGAAGCGGGCCGCCTGGTGGAAGTCGAGCTGTACGGTCGAGAGGGTCATCTCCCGGCCGCCGGCGTCCACCACCTGCACGTCGATCTTCGGCCCGTAGAACGCGGCCTCGTCCGGCACTTCCACATAGGACACTCCGAGATCCTTGAGCACGCCGCGGAGCACCTCCTCGGTGCGCGCCCACATCGGCGGGTTGTCGACGTACTTGTCGCCTGCGCCGTGCAGGGAAAGGCGGAAGCCGGCCGGCCGTACGCCGAGCGCGGCGTGTGCCCGCCCGATCATCTCCAGCACCGCGGCGATCTCGTCGCCGGCCTGTCCCAGCGGGCAGAAATTGTGCCCGTCGTTGAGCCATATCGAGCGCACCCGGCTCAGCCCGCCGAGCACGCCGGAGCGCTCGGCCCGGTACTGGCCGCCCAGCTCGGCTATCCGAAGTGGAAGGTCGCGATAGGACCGTCCGCGCGACCGGTAGACCAGCGCGTGGTGCGGGCAGAGCGCCGGCCGCAGCGCCAGCTCGTCGTCGGCCGACATGCGCATGAGCGGAAACATGTCCTCGGCGAAGTGCGGCAGGTGACCGGAAAGCTCGTACAGCTGGCGTTTGGCGACCGGCGGCGAGTACACGTGCTGGTATCCCGCACGCCGCTCCTCCTCGCGGATGTACTCCTCCACGGCGTGGCGGGCGGCGGCGCCGGCGGGCAGCCAGATCGGCAGGCCCGCGCCGGCGAGCGGATCGGAGTGGAAGAGCTCGAGCTCGCGGCCGAGCCTGCGGTGGTCGATCATCGTCGTTCTCCTTGGTGGATGGGCAACCCACCCTGGAGAGCGAGAAAGCCCCGGGGCGGAGTCGCCCGGGGCCTCAGTCAGGACTAGCGCATCACGAGGTCACGCCGGGACGTCCCGGCGTCGTCGTGACTGCTGCGCTTCGCATGCGGCCCAGGATAGCGGCTAGCGGAGCCGGGTCACAGTGACTTCTACGCCCTGCCCGCTGTTTTCCGGGCCGGAGTAGACGCCCTTGAGCGGCGGCACGTCGCCGTACTCGCGGCCACGCCCCACCACCACGTGTCGCTCGCCGATCGGGATGCCGTTGGTGGGGTCGAAGGCCGTCCACCGGCCGACCCACCACTCGACCCACGCGTGGCTCTGGCCGACGACCGCGTCGCCGATGGCCGCGGCCGGCGAAGGGTGCAGGTAGCCGGAGACGTAGCGGGCCGGCACGCCCATCGCCCGCAACAGCCCCACGACGAGGTGGCTGATGTCCTGGCAGACGCCCTTGCGCTGGCGCCACGCCTGCACCGCGTCGGTCTGCACACCGGTGGCGCCCGGCACGTACTCCACCTCTTCGCCGACGAGCGTGCAGGTGGCGAGCGCGGCCGCGTGCGGTGTCGGGTGCTCACCGCGCACCCGCTCGGCCAGCTCGGTCAGGTCTTCGTCGAGCGCCGTGCGCGGGGTCGGCAGCAGCAGCTCGTGCCACCTGTCGACGGTCTCCGGCACGGCGAGCTCGGCCCAGCTCGCCCCGCTGTCCGCGGGGATCAGGTCACCGGCCGGGAGGGTCTCCACCGTCGCGGTCGCGGTGACCTGCAGTGTCTCGTGTGCCGCATGCACGTCGAACGCGGTGACGACCGTGCCCCAATAGTCTTCGTAGCGGTAGGTGCGCGCCGGCGGCCACACCTCGACCCGGGCGTCGAGCACCGCCTGGCGGGCCTCGTTGCGCGGCGACATGCGGGCCTCGTTGTAGGAGGCGGCCACCGGCCCCGCGTACGTGAAACCGGTCTTGTGCTGCACGCGCAGCCGCCAGCTCGACGAGGTCATGCCACCGCCTCCGAGACCCACAGCACCGCCGACGTCTGGCGGAAGTAGCGGCGCGACACCGCGTCGTTGACCTGCGAACAGGTGCGCTCGAGCCCGGCCAGCACCGAGCCGAGGTCGGCCATCAGCTCGTCGGCGCCGCGAAACTCGAGGTTGGTGCGGGAGCGGCCGACGATCCGCTGCGCGTCGGTCGCCACGCCGGCCCGGCTGGGGTCGGGCTCCAGCTCGGCCAGGCACGACTCGGCCGACGAGAGCGCGGCGAATACCGATCGGGGGAAGAGGCGGTCGAGCAGCAGAAACTCGGCCGCGTGCCGGTCGTCGAGCGAGCCCCTGTAGGTGCGCAGGTAGGTCTCCCACGCGCCACACGAGCGGAGCAGGGTCAGCCACGAGGGGATGCTGCCGCCGGCCCGCACGTGGGTGGAGAGCAGCCGCGCGGTCATGTCGACCCGCTCGACGCTGCGGCCAAGCACAAGGAAGAGCCACCCCTCGTCGCGGCTCATCGTGGCGTCGGTCAGGCCGGCCAGCACCGAACACCGCTCGCGCACCCACCGGAAGAACGCGTGCACGCCCTGCTGCTCCACCCGCCGCCGGGCGTCGGGCAGGCCGTGCCATGTCGCGTTGAGCGTCTCCCACATCTCCGAGGAGACGGTCTCGCGCGCGCCGCGGGCGTTTTCCCGGGCGGCGGCCAGCGCCCCGACGACCGAGCTGGGGTTGTGCTCGTCGAGCCCGAGCAGCCCGACCACGCGGGCCGCCGAGACCGGCCCGTCGATCGCCGCGCCGGCACCCTCCGGCACCTCCCCGAGGGCGACACCCATCACGCCGAGAAGCGAACGGCACGCGGTCTCCTCGTCGACCCACGGGTCGGCGAGCATCCGGTGCAGGTGTACGTCGAGGATGCGGGCGGTGTCTTCGGCACGCTCGACGTAGCGGCCGATCCAGTAGAGCGACTCAGCGATCCGGCTCAGCATGGGGCGCCCTTGGCCGACTGCTGCTGTTGCTGCTGCTGCACGGCGACCGGCCCGGCCGACGGCCCCGGGTCGGGGCTGCGCGGGCTGGGCACGACCACCACCGGCGCCTCCGCGGACGCCTCCGGCTCGGCCGGGCCCGGGACGTCGGTGAGCACCCAGGTGTCTTTGGAGCCGCCGCCCTGGCTGGAGTTGACCACAAGGGCACCCTCGGGCAGCGCGACCCGGGTCAGCCCGCCGGGCAGCACCCAGACGTTTTTCCCGTCGTTGACCGCGAACGGGCGCAGGTCGACGTGTCGGGCGCGCAGCCTGTTGCCGACCAGCGTCGGCACCATCGACAGCGCCACCTCGCGCTGGGCGATCCACCCGCGCGGGTCCAGCTCGATGAGCGAGCGCACCGACGCCAGCTGCTCGTCGGTCGCCTGCGAACCGATCACGATGCCCGCGCCGCCGGAGCCGTCGACCGGCTTGAGCACAAGCTCGTCGAGGCGGTCGAGCACGTGTGCGAGGACGTCGGGGTCGTCGTCGAGCCGGTAGGTCTCCACATTGGGCAGGACCGGCTCCTCGTCGAGGTAGTAGCGGATGAGGTCGGGCACGTACGTGTACAGCAGCTTGTCGTCGGCCACCCCGTTGCCCACCGCGTTGGCGATCGTGACCCGGCCTGCCCGGGCGGCGTTGAGCAGGCCCGCGCAGCCGATCACCGAGTCGGCCCGGAAGTGCACCGGGTCGAGGAACTCGTCGTCGATCCGCCGGTAGATGACATCGACCCGCTGCTCGCCGGCCGTGGTGCGCATGGCCACCTCGTTGCCGACGCAGACGAGGTCGCGCCCCTCGACGAGCTCGACGCCCATCTCCCGGGCCAGCAGCGCGTGCTCGAAATAGGCCGAATTGTGCACGCCGGGCGTGAGCACCACCACCGTGGGCTCGCTGACGCCGACCGGCGCGGCCGCGCGCAGGGCCCGCAGGAGCTGGCTCGGGTAGGAATCGACGGGCTGGATCCTCGTCGCGGCGAACACCTCGGGCAGCACATGTGCCATCGCCCGCCGGTTTTCCATCACGTAGCTGACCCCGGAGGGCACCCGCACGTTGTCTTCGAGCACGCGGAACGTGCCCCGCTCGTCGCGGATCAGGTCGACGCCGGCGACGTGGATGCGCACGCCGTTGTGCGGGTTGATCCCGGCCGCCTCGCGGTGGAAGTGTGCGCTGGTGACCACGATCCGGCGGGGCACGACGCCGTCGGCGAGCACCTGACCCGCGCCGTAGACGTCGTCGAGAAACGCCTCCAGCGCCCGGATCCGCTGCGCCACGCCGACCTCGACCTTGCGCCACTCCTCGGCGGTGATGATCCGCGGCACGATATCGAGTGGAAAGGGGCGCTCCACCCCTTTGAGGGCGAAGGTGATGCCCTGGTCGAGGAACGCCCGCGCCAGCACCTCCGCGCGGACGCCCAACTCCGCGCTGGACAACGGCTGGAGGGTGGCATGCAAGGCCTCGTAGGTAGGGCGGGGCATGCTCGGCTCGCCGAACATCTCGTCCCACCCCGGGCCGAGACGGTAATCCTCGAACAAGTCCGCCATGGCCTGACGCTACGCCGATCTCGTTGCGCCCGGGTAACAGGATCTTACGAGGGCCCATCCGTGCAGGTCATGCCCCGAATCCTTGGGCCGGTCCGGCGGCACGGGACCTGCCGCCGGACCGATGAGCGCGGCACGCCGGGAACGGGGGACCCGGCGGGGGCTCTGCGCTCACGAGCAACGGTACGCCTACCGGACCCCGGCGTCCGGTAGCCCGAGCTGAGATCTCGCTGAGAGCGAATCGTGCCCGGGACGGGCGTACCGGAAACTATCCTGTCGCGGGGGGAGCGTCAGGGAGGTGGCCGTGGCAGACCTGCTCACGAGCGTCGCCTCGCCCCTTACTGCCTACCTGTTGCTGATGGCGCTGCTGGCCATGGACGCGTTCATCCCGGTGGTGCCCACCCAGGCCCTGATGATCACGGGCGGCGCGCTGACCGTCTACGGCGACCTCAGCCTCCCGGTCACGATCGGCGTCGGCGCGCTCGGCGTCTTCGGCGGCGACCTGATCTGCTACCTGCTCGGCCGCTCGGCCCGCCAGATGCGCGCCAGCTCCACGGCCCCGGCTCGCGGGCGGGCCCGCAAGGCCGTCATCCGCTTCACCCGTGGCCTGCGCCGCCCCGGGCCGACCGTGATCCTGCTGTGCCGCTTCGTGCCCGGCGGGCGGATGGCCGCCTGCTTCCAGGCCGGCCGGGTGCGTTACCCGGCTCGCCTCTTCCTCACCTACGAGGGCGCGGCGGCGCTGCTCTGGGCGACCTACGGCGGATTGGTCGGCCACCTCGGCGGCACGGCGGTCACCCAGTCGGCCTGGCGCCTGGTCGCCGTCGCCGCGGTCGCCGCCGGCATCTTCGCCGCCGCCGGCTGGATCATCGCCCTCAGCCGCCCAACCCCCGCCCCGGCCGAGCGGCCCGACCCAGCCTAGAGCGGCTTCCAGAAATATTGAGCCACCACGATGTCCGCCGTGGTACAGACCCGATGCCGCTCAGCTTGAGTTGACTATGGAGTCTCCGGCGGGAGCGGCGGTCCGAAGGTGACGCGGGCCCGGGCAAATCTCGATTTTTCAGTCGATCTCGTGGAGCATGAGCTGCCGCCCAGCCTCGGCGATGGAGCCGGAGAGGGACGGGTAGATCGTGATCGTGTGGGCGAGCTGGTCGACGGTGAGGCGATTTTCCACGGCCATCGTGATCGGCAGGATCAGCTCGCTGGCCTTGGGCGCCACCACCACGCCGCCGACCACCTGGCCGGTCGCCGGGCGGCAGAAGAGCTTGACGAAGCCGTCGCGCAGGTCTTGCATCTTGGCGCGGGCGTTGCCCGACAGCGGCAGCATCACCGAGCGGGCGGGCACCTTGCCGGTGTCGACCTCGCCCTGCGAGACGCCGACCGAGGCGAGCTCGGGGTCGGTGAAGACGTTGGCCGAGACGGTGCGCAGCCGCAGCGGCTGTACCGCCTCGCCCAGCGCGTGCCACATCGCGATGCGCCCCTGCATCGCGGCGACGCTGGCCAGCGGCAGCACGCCCGTGCAGTCGCCGGCCGCGTAGATGCCCGGCACGTTGGTGCGCGAGACCCGGTCGACGGTGAGGTAGCCACCCTTGGCCACGGTCACGCCGTAGTCGGAAAGGCCCAGGTCGGCGGTGTTGGGCACCGAGCCGACGGCCATCAGCGCGTGCGAGCCGGCGACCACCCGCCCGTCGGCCAGCTCGACGCGCACGCCGTCGCCGTCGCGGCGCACCGCCGAGGCGCGGGAGTGGCCGAGCACGGTCATGCCGCGGGAGCGGAAGACCTCCTCGATCACGGCGGCCGCGTCGGCGTCTTCGTGTGGCATGACGCGGTCGCGGCTGGACACGAGCGTGACCTTGACGCCCATGGCCAGGTAGGCGCTGGCGAACTCGGCGCCGGTCACGCCCGACCCGATCACGATGATGTGGTCGGGCAGCTCGGGCAGGTCGTACACCTGGCGCCAGGTCAGGATCCGCTCGCCGTCCGGCAGGGCGTCGGGCAGCACGCGCGGGGTGGCGCCGGTCGCGACGAGCACTGTGGAGGCGTCGACCGAATACTCGGAGTCACTGCCCTCCGGCGTGATCCTCACCTGATGGGTGTGACCGAGCGTGTCGTCACCGAGACGCGCCCGACCGTGCACGAACGTCACGCCCGCCTTGATCAGCTTGGCGTGGATGTCGCTGGACTGGGCCAGCGCGAGGCGCTTGACCCGCGAGTGCACGGCCTCGGCGTCGACCGTGACCGCCTCGAGACCGTCGGAGTGGACGCCGAACTCTTCTGTGTCGCGGTAGCCCGTCACCACGTCTGAGCTGGCGATAAAGGTCTTCGATGGCACGCAGTCGGACAGGACGCACGCCCCGCCCGCCCCGTCGCCCTCGACGACGGTGACATCGGCGTCTAGCTGGGCGGCGACGAGTGCTGCCTCGTACCCCGCCGGTCCGCCACCGATGATCACGATGCGACTCATTTTCCCCCCAGAAGGATCCGACACGCTCTGTCGTATTCTCCCCCACCGGTCAGCCGGGCTATCGTCATCGCCGTGCGTCATTACGCCGCGTACGGCTCAAACCTCGATCCCGCACGGATGCGTGCTTACTGTCCGCATTCGCCCATGGTGGGCACCGGCTGGCTGGAAGGCTGGCGCCTCACCTTCGCCGGCGAGGGGGTGCTGGGTTGGGAGGGCGCCGTCACCACGATCGTCGAGTCACCGGGTGACCGGGTCTTCGTCGCGCTCTACGACGTGCACCCCTGGGACGCGTCGCAGCTCGACGAGGTCGAGGGCGTCGTGGCGGGGACCTACCGGAAGCTGACCGTGCGGGTGGTCACCCTCGACGGTGAGATGACCGCGTGGGTCTACGTCTTCGACGGGTACGAGGGCGGCATGCCCACGGCCTGGTACCTCTCCGAGATCGCCAACGCGGCGGAGAAGGCCGGCGCGCCCGACGACTACGTGGCCGAGCTGCGTAGCCGCCCCACAAACACCGCGTCGCCGTAGGCCGGCCCCGCTAGGGCTGGCCGTTGGCGGACGCCGCCGGCTCGGTGCGGATCAGGTGGAGGGCACTGTCGAGCAGGCCCACCAGCTCGACCCGCTCGGCCGACTCGAGCACCGAAAACGCGTCTGCGGTGATCCGGTCGGTGACCGCCTCCGCCCACATGCGACGGCGCACGAGCGGGCCGATCGGCGGGTAGGGCGGCTGCCAGCCGAAGGCCACCGCGCCCGCCTCGCCGTCCGGCCCCGCGATGATCGCCTCCAGCGGGGTGAGCCCGCTCGCGCGCACCGCGAGCAGGTGGCCGCCGCCCCGGTACTCCCGGAGGAGGTGGAGGAGGACGGCCGCGCGCGCCCCCGGTGCGTCTTCGGGCACGGGCATCGCGCGCCACGCCGCGAAGAGCGGCATCCCGGCGGGGTCGGCCGACACCACGATCCGCTGGGCCAGCTCGACGAGGCGCGTCACGCGCGGGAAGTCCTCAAGATGCTCGATGCCCCACCGGCAGCACTCGGCCAGCCGCTTGGCGGCCACCTCCATGGGCGGCACGACCCGGCGGGCGGCCTCCCACCCGTCGACGACCGCGTCGGGCGCGATGAAGCCGAGCGCCGCGGCGACGGTGTCGGTGCGCACGTCGCCCAGCGCGCCGCCCCGCCCGGCGACGTAGAAAGCCCAGCCGGACAGGCCCATCATGCGGGCCCGCCGCAGCGTACGCGGATCTTCGCTGAATGCCCCACCCAGCTCCAGGACGCCCGCCTTCGCGGCGGCTGCGGCCTGTTCGGGGGTCACTCGCCAGATTGTGCCTTCCCGATGCCGTCCCGGTCGAGAGCTTCCAAAGCGCCCTCCACGTCTCCGGTGTGCCGCCGGGCCACCGCCGCCGCCCGCTCCGCGGCCTTGCGGGCGAGCTTGCGGCGGCTCAGCTCCTCTTCGGCGGCCGCGCGGCGGCGCTCCACTTCGGCCAGTTCGGCCTCGATGTCGGCCAGGTCGTCGACGCCGCGCTGCTCGGCCTCCACGGCCCGCTCCAGGTCGGACTCGGCCTTCTTCTGCGCGGTGCGGGCGGCCGCCAGCTCCCTCTTAAGTGGACCGCTCCGGTCTTCCGCGCGGGGCGCGGGGCGCTCGGCCGCCGGCTCCACCTCCGCCGTCACGAGCCGCAGCTGGGGTCGGGGCACCTCGCCGAAGCCCGCGTACGCCGCCGCTCGCACGAGCCGGCCGGAGCGCACCTGGGCGGCGACGTCCTCATCGGACAGCGCGGCGGTGAGGGTGTTTTCCACCTCGCCCAGCGGCAGCTTGGCCCGGGACAGCCCGGGATCGGCCTTGAGCGCGAGCTTTCGGGCCTCGGCGACGAGGCTGGCGACCGCCTGCCGCCGCTGCGCGGACAGCTCGCGCAACTGCGCCCCCTTCAGGTCGCGCTGTGCCGCCCGCAGCGCGCGGGACAGCTCGACGAGCTCGCCCATCAGGTCGGGGCGCTGGATCGCGAGCAGGTTGACGATCCAGGCGGCCACGGTGGGCTTGCGCAGCTTGGCGATCTCACGCGCGGCCTCGGTGTCGCCGGCCGCCTTGGCCGCCGCCACCGCCTCGTCCCGGGCGGCGACGAAGCCCTCCGGAGGTGCGCTGTACAGCCGCTCGCCGACCTCGCCGCGCATCAGTTGATCGTAGTCCCGGGCCGCAGCCAGGCGTAGTCCGTGCCGGAGAGGCGGCCCAGGTGCGTGTTGACGATCTTCAGGCCGCGCTCGTTGAGGATGCCGTCGTGCAGCGCGTACGCCCGGCGGGGTCGCACCGAGCGGGTGAACTCGATCGCCTCCGCCAGCTTGAGCCAGGGCGCGGACACCGGCACGAACAGCGTGCCCACCTCGGCACCGAACGGCGGGTCGAACGAGTCACCCGGATGGTAGATCTCACCCTCGACGAGGTAGCCGAGGTTTGGCACGCGCGGGATCTCCGGGTGGTTGACCGCGTGCAGCCCGCCCCACGCGCTCACCTCGAAGCCGGCCGCCTGAAACGAGTCGCCCGGCTCCACAGTGGTCATTGCGGCGCCCAGGCGGTCCAGAGTGGATGCGGTGCCGGCGTGGGCGTACACCCGGAGGGACGGGTTCTTCTCGCACGCCTCCGCCACGGCCTCCACGTCGACGTGGTCGGGATGCTCGTGGGTGACGAGCACGGCGTCCGCCCCGTCGAGCGGCTCCCGCCCGCTGAACTCGCCCGGGTCGATGACCAGGACCGCACCGTCGCGCTCGATCCGTACGCAGGAGTGGCCGTACTTCGTCAACCGCATCGTGACCTCCTCGTCCTCCAACCGTGACTACCCGGAAGGCAGTCTGCCGGAACCGGCCGGTGGCCGCGGCTCGTCCCAGGAAACACAAGTGGCAGACACGGATCGGTCAGGGGGCAGATAGATGTCGCACACGAAGAAGTGGTGGAGGGTGGTGATGGCGGCCGGCGTCGTGGCGTTCGTCGCGGCCGGTTGCGGCGGTGGGGGCGGCTCGGAAGACTCGGGCAGCGCGTCGGTCGGCGAGGCGGCCCCGGCGCCCGCCCAGGGAGGTCCGGGTGTGGCGGAGAAGCCGGGAGCCGATGCCAACGCGGGCGCGCCCGTCAAGTTCCGCCTCGAAGACCGGGCGATCATCTACACCGGCTCGATCACGGTACGGGTGCAGGACGTGGGCGCTGCCGCCACGCGGGCCACGTCGATCGCCACCGGCTCGGGTGGCTTCGTCGGCGGCGACAAGCGGTCGAGCGACGGCTCGCACGCCGAGGCGACGATGGTGCTGCGGGTGCCGGCGTCCAAGTTCGGCGCGGTAGTCGACCAGCTCGCCGAGCTCGGCGACCAGGAGCAGCGCGACATCACCACCGAAGACGTGACCGAGGAGGCACTCGACCTGGACGCCCGGATCAGCAGCCAGCGGGCACGGGTCGACAGTGGCCGGCGGCTGCTCGCCCAGGCCAAGACGCTCAGCGACCTGGTCATGCTGGAGGGTGAGCTGGCCAAGCGCGAGGCCGACCTGGCCTCGCTGGAGGCCAAGAAGCGGCGGATGGACGACCTCACCGCACTCTCCACGATCACCGTGACGCTGCTCGTCCCGCGGCCCGAGGCCGCCCCCGCGGAGGAAGACGACGAGATCGGCTTCATGACCGGCCTCGAGGCCGGCTGGACCGGTCTGGTGGGGGCGCTCGTCCTGCTGCTGACGATCGTCGGGCTGCTGCTCCCGTGGCTGATCGTGATCGTTCCGGTCGTGCTGGGGACGGTGTGGCTCGCCCGCCGCCACCACCGCCAGCGCCTCAGCGCGGTGGCCGCACCACCGGCGCCCGCGCCCACCCCGCCGTCTCCCTAACGCGCCGACCGAGGGGATCGCCCGCGAGGGCTGTCGACCGGCTCTACAACGGTTTCGAGTCGGGGGTGGTCCGGGATCATTTCTGGGGAAGAATGTCCCGGCTTCGTGTCAGCGGCGGACCGCCGCTCCCGCCGGAGCCCGCGGCGGCCGGCGGCTCGCCAAGGGGCTCGCCGAGATCCCCGGCCCCCGCTGCCAGCTCCGCGCGCCAAGCCCGCCCGCCGCAGGCGGCGCTTGTCCACAATGTCCTAAGCCGCCAGGCCGGCGCCGACGAAGTCGGGCCGGCCTCGGTCGCGGGCAGTAGCCACCGCCGCGGGTAACCGGCGTCAGGTTCGCGATCTATAGAGCGTCTGGGGTCAGGGTGGTGTCTGCCTTCGTGGTCCCGAATCCCATTTTCCGAAAATGTGAGCTACCGCGATGCCCGTCGTGGTCCATACCGCTGCTCCCGCGGCCTCACCCATCCGCCGCTGGTCGCGCCCACCCCGGCGGCCGCGCCGGGCCTTACGGCCCCGGTTGGGGTAAGTGCACGCGGGACGCTTTGCTCTGCTTCCCCAGAGTGGGCACCCCCCCATCCCCGCCGCCGGCCGGGGAGGGCGTTGCTCGCGGCAGTGGGCGTTGTCCGTGACATCGTCCGGTGGCGGCCAGGTGAGTGGGCAATGTCAGGGAACCTGCCTACTGCCCCTCACGTACGACGGCGTGGACGCATTGATGCGCGCAGCTCGACAGCTGTCCCGACACACCAGCCAGGTCACGAAACCCCGCGCCGCGCGTAACCCCGAATCCAGAGGTCTCGAGAGATCTTTCGGGGTCGGGGTGGCTTCGCCGCTGAGCCCCCGGCCGGCATTTGTCCACAATGTCCCTCACCGCACGTCGGCGTCAACGCCACCGGTCACGGCCGGTCACCACCGCGACGAGCTAGATCGCGAAGAACCACCCACGCGCGGTGACGCGGCGTCACAGACGGCGCCTGCCCGCCGCGCAGTGGTTGGGCTTGGTGCGCGGAGGGGGCAGCGGGGGCCGGGGGTTTCGGCGAGCCCTGGCGAGCCGCCGGCCGCCGCGGTCTCCGGCGGGAGCAGCGGTCAGCGACTGACGCGGACCCGGGAAATCCTCTTGGAACTCCATGAGAATTGGATCCTTACGCCGCATCCGCGGACAAAAGGCCGCGTCCACAGCGAGTGGGCGCGGCCTTTGGTGTGACCTGGGTTACAGGACCGGGGTCGACAGGGCGGCCAGTGCGGTGTGGACCATCACGCGCACGCCGTAGCCGATGCAGCGCTCGTCGACGTCGAAGCCGGACTGGTGGATGTCGAGCGGGGCGTCGGCGCCGGGGATGCCCGTGCCGAGCCGGATCATCGCGCCCGGCACCTGCTCCACGTAGAAGGCGAAGTCTTCGCCGCCCATGCTGATCTCGGCCTCGACCACGCGGTCGGGGCCGAGGGCGGCGCCGGCGGCACCCGCGATGACCGCGGAGGCCATGCGGTCGTTGATCACCGGCGGGACGCCGCGCGTGTAGATCACCTCGGCGGAGGCGCCGGTGCCGGCGATCACGTCCTGCACGAGCTTCTTGATCAGCTCGGGCGCCTCCCGCCAGGCCTCCCTATTGAGCACCCGCACGGTGCCCTTGAGGCTGCCCTCGGAGGGGATCGCGTTGTATGCCTCGCCCGCGTGCACCCGGCCCCAGACCATGGAGACGCCGGCGCGCGGGTCGACCCGCCGGTCGAGCAGCGACGGCACGTCGACGATCACGCGGCCGAGCGCGTGCACGAGGTCGGCGGTCAGGTGCGGGCGGGCGGTGTGGCCGCCGCGGCCGCTGAGCCGGACCTCGACCGTGTCGGCCGCTGCCGTGAACGGGCCGGAACGCACCCCCACGAGCCCGGTGGGCAGCTGAGGGGCGCAGTGCAGGGCGTAGATGCCCGCGACGTCTTTGAGGCCGCCAGCGGCGATCACATCGGGCGCGCCGGACGGGATCTGCTCCTCGGCCGGCTGGAACAGCAGCCGCACCCGGCCGGGCAGCTCGCCCCGCTCGGCGAGCTGGGCCAGTGCGAGGCCGACGCCCAGCAGGATCGTCGTGTGCACGTCGTGACCGCACGCGTGCGCAACGTTATCCACAGTGGACCGGTAGGGAACGTCCTTTGTGTCCATCAGCGGAAGCGCGTCGAGATCGGCGCGGAGCGCGATCACCCGGTCACCCTCACCGATGTCGCAGATCACTCCATTGCCCTTGGGCAGGAAGCGCGGTGAGAGCCCCGCCACAGCCAGCTCGCGGGCCACCAGCGCGGCGGTCTCGAACTCCTGGTTGGACAGCTCCGGATGGGCGTGAATGTGACGTCGTACGGCTACCAGCTCGGCGCCCCGGGAGGCGAGCCATCGGTCTAGCTGGCCTGGCAACGGGTCGGCCCCGGGTGGTGTCTCGGGCCACGACGATGCCAGCGGGCTGCCACTCGAGGACAGCGTCAACGCACTCGTCACGTCGAATTCTCGATCACTGTGGATGGGATAGGACTCGGACAGCCTAGACCCAGAACGGTGACGCTGCGCAACATCGTTCTGGTAGCGGTGGGCTCGCGGAGCGTTACGAAAGCCCAGGTAGGAGCGTTCAGCAAGCTGGGGGACACGGTTTGTGTCGCCTTCAAACGACCCCAAGTGTCCCACACCTCCTACAACGCGTGACGGTCTCGTCGGTCACGTCGGCCAGTTCACAAACCAGTAAATCCGCTCAAATTTGCCCACCTGGGCGGGTGCTCCACCCACGCGGACGAACGCGATCGGCGGATGGTCAACAGTGGCATGCCAGTGGCACGCCGCCCGCACATCCCGTCCGTCAATCACGGATACCCCGTGAGTACGGCTCACATTCACGGATCGTTCGGCGATCCCGCCGAAAAGATCAAAATCGATCCGCCGGCCGGTACACGCCCCAGACCTCGCGAAGTGCGCCGCTGACCTCTCCCACGGTGGCACGCGCCCGCAACGCCTCGCGCATCGGATATAGCACGTTGTCGGTGCCTTTGGCCGCGGCGCGCAGGTCGTCGAGCGCGCTCTCGACCGCACCGGCGTCGCGCGAGTGCCGCAGCTCGGCCAGGCGCGTGGCCTGCGCCTTCTCGATCGCCGGGTCGACCCGCAGCGGCTCGTACGGCTCTTCCTCGTCGAGGGCGAACCTGTTGACGCCGACCACGATCCGCTCGCCCGCGTCGATCTCGCGCGCCACCTTGTACGCCGAGGCCTCGATTTCCCGTTTCTGGAAGCCGGCCTCGATCGCCTCGACCGAGGAACCGTGCGCGGACACGCGGTCCATCAGCTCCACCACCGCCGACTCGATCTCCGCGGTCATCGCCTCGACCACATAGGAACCCGCGAACGGGTCCACAGTGGACGTCAGGTCGGTCTCGTACGCCAGCACCTGTTGCGTGCGCAGCGCGAGCCGGGCCGCCTTCTCGGTGGGGAGCGCGATCGCCTCGTCGAAACTGTTGGTGTGCAACGACTGCGTGCCGCCGAGCACCGCGGCGAGCCCCTGCACCGCGACCCGCACGAGGTTTACCTCGGGCTGCTGCGCGGTCAGCTGCACGCCCGCGGTCTGGGTGTGGAAGCGGAGCATCCACGACTTCGGGTCTCGGGCGCCGAAGTCGTCGCGCATGAGCCGGGCCCAGATCTTCCGGGCGGCGCGAAACTTCGCGACCTCCTCCAGCAGTGTGGTGCGGGCCACGAAGAAGAACGACAGTCGCGGCGCGAAGTCGTCGATGCCGAGGCCGGCGGCGAGGGCCGCGCGCACGTACTCGACGCCGTTGGCGAGCGTGAAGGCGATCTCCTGCACGGGCGTCGCGCCCGCCTCGGCCATGTGGTAGCCCGAGATGGAGATCGTGTTCCACCGCGGCACCTCCGCCCGGCAGTACGCGAACGTGTCGGCGACGAGACGCAGCGAGGGCTTGGGCGGGAAGATGTACGTCCCCCGGGCGATGTACTCCTTCAGGATGTCGTTTTGGATCGTGCCGTTGAGCGCTGGGCCGGCCACGCCCTGCTCCTCGGCCACGAGCTGGTAGAGCAGCAGCAGGAGCGCGGCGGGCGCGTTGATCGTCATCGACGTGGAGACCTTGTCGAGCGGGATCCCGTCGAAGAGCAGCCGCATGTCGTCGAGCGAGTCGATGGCCACACCGACCTTGCCCACCTCGCCGTGCACGGTGGGGTCGTCCGAGTCGTAGCCCATCTGGGTGGGCAGGTCGAACGCCACGGAGAGCCCGGTCGTGCCGGCGGCGAGCAGCTGGTGGTAGCGCGCGTTGGACTCGGCGGCCGTGCCGAAGCCGGCGTACTGTCGCATGGTCCACGGCCGGGATGTGTACATCGTCCCGTACACGCCCCTGGTGTACGGGTACTCACCAGGCGCACCAAGCCGCGACGCGAGCTGATCCGGCAGGTCGCTCTCGTCGTATACGGGTTTGATGGGAAAGCCCGACTCGCTCATTAACGGATCCTAAGGCGACACGCCTCGGCGTCGCGCGAGGGATACCACACAACTTGTACGCTAGGCCGTCAACCAACCACAACCAGTGAACCCGGGCCCCGCGACTTTTCTCTGGGCGAACTACCCCGCAAGATAGGGGGGTTGGTTTCCCGGCCCCTCGATCCCCCTCGGTGGCATAACCAGTGACTCAGATTCCGACGTGGAGTGGCGGACAAGTCAGCCCCACCAACGGACGCGCGGCACCAGGCACCACCATCGGCGGTCGATACGCGCTGCGTGCGGCCGTGGGCCACGGCGGCATGGGCACCGTGTGGCGCGCCGCCGACACCCTGCTTCGGCGTGACGTCGCCGTCAAGGAGGTCATCCTTCCCCCGGGGATGGCACCCACCGACCGCGACGCGATGTACGAGCGGACGCTGCGCGAGGCGCGCGCCGCCGCCGCGCTCCAGCACCCGGCGGTGGTGCAGGTCTACGACGTGGTCCACGAGGCCGGACGGCCGTGGATCGTGATGGAGCTGCTCGACGCGCGCAGCCTCGCCGACATGATCATCGAGGACGGCCCCGTCGCCCCCCGCGCGGTCGCCAAGATCGGCATCGCGCTGCTCGGCGCGCTGGAGGTGGCCCACGCGATCGGCGTGCTGCACCGCGACGTCAAGCCGGCCAACGTGCTGATCTGCACCGACGGCCGCTGCGTGCTCACCGACTTCGGCGTCGCCCGGATGCCCACCGACGTGCAGCTCACCACGCCCGGCATGGTGCTCGGCTCGCCGCACTTCATCTCGCCCGAGCGGGCCATGGGTCAAGACTTCGGTCCGCCCAGCGATCTCTTCTCGCTCGGTGTGACGCTCTACACGGCGGTGGAGGGGCGGCCCCCGTTCGACAAGGGTGACCCGATCGAGACCATGCACGCCGTGGTCGAAGACCCGCCCGCCCCGCCGACCCGGGCCGGCGCGCTCACCCAGGTGCTCTTCGGGCTGCTGGAAAAGGACCCCTCCCGGCGCTACGACGTCACGCTCTCCCGCAGCATGCTGCGCGAGCTGCTCGCCGGCCCGCTGGCCAGCAAGGCGCCGGCGCACATGATGACCGACCCGTACGCGGTGGTGCCCGCGCAGCGCTCCGGCTGGCAGCCGCCGGCGCCGGCGGCCGCGCCGCAGCCGAGCGGGCAGATCGGCGGGCGGGCCATGCTGCAGCCCGGCGAGTCGCTGACCGACCGGCTCCGCGAGCTGCAGAAGGGCGGTGCCACGCCACAGTCGCCCGCCCCGGCGGCGGCCCAGCGCTTCGACGAGCCCACCGGCGCCGCACCGACGGCCCCGATCCCGCCGCACGCGCAGGTCGAGTCCGCGGCGCGGTACGACGCGCCGACCGGCGCCCAGCCCGTGTGGGAGCGGCCCGGCTGGGGGCCGCGCGGTGCGCGCCCGGCCGGCCGGGGTGCCGCGCTCGTCGAGACCGCCCGCCGCACCGGCTCGCAGCTGGTCACCACCGTGAAGGGCTGGCCGCGCAATATCCAGATCGCGGCTGCGGCCGGTGTCGCGGCCGTGGTGCTGATCGGCGGCATCGTCCTGCTGAGCGGCGGTGGTGGCGACGACGGCGGCACGCCGGCCGCGGCGGGCAACACCACTTCGGCGCCGGCGGGCCCCGCCTTCGAGACCCAGCGACACGCCGAGCGCGGCGTCGCGGTCAACGTGCCGAAGGGCTGGAAGAGGACAGCGCCCAAAAACGCCACGTATCTCGACTACGTCGATCCCACAGACAAAGGCAAGTGGATACGGCTCAACATCACCGGCGACGACGACGCCTCCTCGTTGCTGGCAGCGGCCGGCCGGCGTCTCAAGGAAAATAAAGGCAGTTGCACTGGCGACTACGAGCAGCTAGCTCTGAAAGACGCCGAAATGGCCGGTCAGACCGGAGCCGAGTTGGAATACCGTTGCACAGGATCGGGTAACCGAGCTCGGCACGGGATCTGGCGGGTGGCAATTGTCAACGGCAAGGCCTACCACGCGTATTTGTCCGTCTGGGACGAGGACTTTGAGGCGAGCCGGCAGTACTACGACGAAATGGTGCGCACATTTGAGGTGACGGCCAGCTAGGACCGGCCGTCACCGCACCTCAGCAGACTGTGTTGGCACCCTGGTTGGCGAGGTAGTAGTCGGAGACCCAACCCTCGTCACCAAAATAGGGCACGCTTACATAGCTCCACGTTGGCACGCCATTGATCTCGTCGCCGTAGTCCCAGCACCAGGCCGTCACGTAGTCACCATTGACAATCCGCCCAAGAAGCGCGCAGCCCGTGTGTGGTCCGGTGCGATAGGCGAGGCCTGTGCTGCCGGCCCGGATGACCTGGTATTGCCCGCCATCGGCGTATCGCTTGTAATGCGAGCAATTAGCGCTCGCCGGAGACGCCGTGAAGGCAGTCACCACCAAGGCTCCCGCAGCCATCAGCCCGATGATCGAAATGCTCGACAGCACTGCACGGATCGACGAGAGTTCCACACCATTAAACCTCCCCTGGCCTGCCAATTATGCTATTGCGACTACTCTACGAACGTCAACAGTGACTTTGGGTAAACTTTCGCAGGCGGCTGCACCCCGCGGCCGTAGCCACCGGTGTCTCTTACCACCGGCCGCGCGCCGGTAAGGGACACGTGCTATCAAAGCGGCATGGAAGACTTGCGCGCGCGCGCACTCGCCTGGATCGACGACGACCCTGACCCGGAGAGCCGCGACGAGTTGCGCGCCGTGCTCGACCGGCTTCCGGCCAGCGCGGCCGACCTGGCCGACCGCTTCGCCGGCACGCTGGAGTTCGGCACCGCCGGGCTGCGGGGCCCGCTGCGCGCGGGCCCCAACGGCATGAATCTCGCCGTCGTCACCAGAGCGGCGGCAGGGCTGGTCGGCTGGCTCGGCGCCCGCGGTGCGCAAGGTTCGCTCGTCATCGGGTACGACGCGCGGCGCGGCTCGAAAGCGTTCGCGGAGCAGACCGCGCGGGTGGCCACCGGGGCCGGCCGGCCGGCGCTGGTGCTGCCCCGCCCGCTGCCGACGCCGGTCCTGGCGTACGCCATCCGGAAGCTCGGTGCGGCCGCCGGCGTGATGGTGACGGCCAGCCACAACCCGCCGCAGGACAACGGCTACAAGGTCTACCTCGGCGACGGCGCCCAGATCGTGCCGCCTTTCGACCGTGAGATCGAGGCCGCGATCCAGGCGGTCGGGCGCATCGCGGACGTGCCGCTCGGCGCACCCGGCGACGTGCTCGGCGAAGACCTCGTGACCTCCTATGTGGACGAGGCCGTGGCGGTGCTCGACGCGGACACCCCGCGCGACCTCGCGGTGGCGTACACGCCGCTGCACGGCGTCGGCGCATCCGTGCTGAGCGCGGCGTTCGCCCGCGCCGGTTTCGCCCGACCGGCCGTGGTGGTGGAGCAGGCCGAGCCCGACCCGGCGTTTCCGACGGTGGCGTTTCCCAACCCGGAGGAGCCCGGCGCGATCGACCGCGTCGTCGCGCTCGCCACGGCCAACGGCGCGGACATCGCGATCGCCAACGACCCGGACGCCGACCGCTGCGCCGTGGCCATCCCCGACCCGGTTCGCGGCTGGCGGATGCTGCGCGGCGACGAGGTTGGTGTGCTGATCGCCGACCACCTCATGCGGCAGGGCAAGCGCGGGCTCTACGCCACGACGATCGTGTCGTCCTCGCTGCTCAAGGCGATGTGCGCGGCGCGCGGCATGCCGTACGCGGAGACGCTCACCGGGTTCAAGTGGATCGTGCGGGCCGGTGAGGGGCTGGTCTTCGGGTACGAGGAGGCGCTCGGCTACTGCGTGGCGCCCGACCACGTGCGCGACAAGGACGGCATCACCGCCGCCCTCACGGTGGCCGAGCTCGCGGCCGGGCTGAAGGCCGCGCTGCGCACGCTCGCCGACCGCCTCGACGACCTGGCGGCCGAGTTCGGCGTGTACGTGACCGACCAGCTCTCGGTGCGCGTCGACGCGCCGCACGAGATCCAGGACATCATGACCCACCTGCGGCAGAAGACACCCGACGGGCTCCTCGACGAGCCGATCACCTCGGTGGAAGACCTGCTGCCCGACGCCGACGTGGTGATCCTGCGCACGGAGAACGCCCGCGTGGTGGTCCGCCCGTCGGGCACCGAGCCGAAGCTCAAGGCGTACCTGGAAGTGGTCGAACCGGTTGTGGACGACGACGTGGCCGGCGCCCGCGAACGCGCCACGGCCTCGGTGCGGGCCCTGCGCACGGAGACGGCGGCCGCGCTCGGGATCTGGTGAACTCGATCAGCTGGCCGGGGCCGCGGGGCGCGGCGCGCCGAGCGCCTGGTCGATCGCCTTGGCGAGCGCGGCGATCACCAGGGCGACGCTCGGGCGGATCGTGGACTCCTCCAGGCTCACGTTGCCGGTGAAGCCGGCGCCGCCGCCGATCTTCTCCAGCTGGCCGTGCGCCTCCAGGGTCTCCTGGACCGACAGGCCCAGGGTCGGCTCCATCCGCACCGCGGCGACGAGCGTGGCCAGCGCCGCGGTGCGCTCCGCGGGCACCCCGTCGCCGCTCAGCGCCTTGCTGAGCCGCTCCCGGACCTCGTTTTCGACCGAGGCGTCGATCGTCGGGTAGCGGTGCAGGTGGACGTAGCCCTCCATGGCGGTCTCGTCGACGTCGCAGATCACGCCGCGGGCGCACAGGTCGGCCAGCACCCGGGCGCGCAGCCCGTGACGCAGCCGCTGCACCCAGGACGCGGGCGTGTGCGGGGTGTCGGCGGCGATCCGGGCGAGGACGTCGTCGGCGATCGGCTCACCCGTCGGCTTGTCGCTGATGACGATGATCGTGCCGTCGGAGTAGGCGATCCGGCCGGCGAGCGCCAGCTCCACCAGCACGGCCGCGGCCATGCCCAGGTCGAGACCGATCCGGGAGCCGATGGCCTTGCCCGACTCGTTGTCGTACGCGAGTAGCAGCAGTTCCTCGGCTAGCGCAACGGAGCTCATGGCCCCGAACGCTAGCCGGTCATCGCGCATCATGCACTAACCTCCCACCCGTGCAGGCCTTGACCAGCGTGCGAAGGGCTTGAACCGCGGACCCGGCAGCGGAGGTCGGGGATCTCGGCGAGCGCCAGCTCGCCGCCGACCGGAGCGGTGCCCGCGGGAGCATACGGTCCGCAAGTGACGCGGACCGGGGTATATCCGCCTATCTGCTCTTCAGAATCTGGGCATGCCGCCGAACTGGCGGTCGCCGGCGTCGCCCAGGCCGGGGACGATGAACGCCTTGTCGTTGAGGCCCTCGTCGATCGAGGCCGTGACCAGGCGCAATGGCAGGCCGGAGCGCTCCAGGCGCTCGATGCCGGCGGGCGCGGCGAGCACGCACAGCACGATGATGTCGGTGCACCCCCGGTCGGCCAGGAGGCGGCAGCAGTGTTCGAGCGAGCCGCCGGTGGCGAGCATCGGGTCGAGCACGAAGACCGGGCGGCCGGCCAGGTCGACGGGGAGCGACTCCATGTAGGCGCGCGGCTCGAACGTGTGCTCGTCGCGGGCCAGCCCCACGAAGCCCATCGACGACTCCGGCAGCAGCGCCAGCGCCGCGTCGGCCATGCCCAGGCCCGCCCGGAGCACCGGCACCAGCAGCGGCGGGTTGGCCAGCCGGGTGCCCTGGGTGGGCGCGACCGGCGTCTGGACCGGGTGGTGCTCGACGGCCAGGGGGCGCGAGGCCTCGTACACGAGCATGGTGGTGAGCTCGTGGAGCGCGGCGCGGAAGGCCGCCGAGTCGGTGCGTGCGTCGCGCATCGCGGTCAGGCGCGACTGGGCGAGAGGGTGGTCAACGACGAGTACGTCCACGGCGGTCAACCTACCGTTCTCGTGTCTAGACTCGCGGTATGACGGCGACAGCGACGTCGGCGGCGCTGGCCGACATAGGGCGTTCTGATGCGACATTGCGCGCATTCCTGCACGGACTGCCCGGGGTGGATCAGGTCGGCGCCGAGCAGCGGGCCGCCATGCTGAGCACCCGTTCGATCAAGACGACCGCCAAGGCGTGGGCCATCGACCTCGCCATCCGCATGGTCGACCTGACCACGTTGGAGGGCGCCGACACGCCCGGCAAGGTGCGCGCGCTCTCCGCCAAGGCCCGCCGCCCCGACCCGGCCGACCCGTCGTGCCCCGCCGTCGCGGCGGTGTGCGTCTATCCGGCGATGGTGCCGGTCGCTTTCGACGCCCTTCGCGGCTCCGGCGTGCATCTCGCGAGCGTCGCGACGGCGTTTCCGTCCGGGCAGGCTCCGCTCGACGTCAAGCTCGCCGACACGAAGGCCGCGGTCGCGGCCGGTGCTGACGAGATCGACATGGTGATCAACCGGGGGGCCTTCTTGTCCGGGCGCTACCAGGAGGTCTACGACGAGATCGTGGCCGTCAAGGACGCCTGCGGGAGCGCGCACCTCAAGGTCATCCTGGAGACCGGCGAGCTGGCGACGTACGACAACGTGCGCCGCGCCTCCTGGCTGGCGATGCTGGCCGGCGGCGACTTCATCAAGACCTCGACGGGCAAGGTGCCGGTCGCGGCGACGCTGCCGGTGACGCTTGTGATGCTCGAGGCGGTCCGCGACTTCCGGGCCGCGGCCGGTCGCCAGGTGGGCGTCAAGCCGGCCGGCGGCATCCGCACCACCAAAGACGCCATCAAGTACCTGGTGGTGGTCAACGAGACCGCCGGCGAGGACTGGCTCGATCCAGACTGGTTCCGGTTCGGCGCCTCGACGCTCCTCAACGACCTGCTGATGCAGCGCACCAAGCTGAAGACCGGGCACTACTCCGGTCCGGACTACTTCACTGTGGACTGACGATGTTCGAATACGCTCCCGCACCCGAGTCGCGCTCCATTGTGGACATCAAGCCGTCGTACGGCTTGTTCGTCGACGGCCGGTGGGTCGACGGCGAGGTGCGCGACAAGACCGTCAACCCGGCCAACGAAGAGGTGCTCGCCGAGGTCGCCTGGGCCACCGAGTCCGAGGTGGACAGTGCGGTGCGCGCGGCCCGCGCGGCGTACGAGAACGTGTGGTCGAAGATGCCCGGCCGCGAGCGGGCCAAGTACCTCTTCCGCATCGCCCGCATCATCCAGGAGCGCGGCCGCGAGCTGGCGGTGCTTGAGTCGCTCGACAACGGCAAGCCGATCCGCGAGTCGCGCGACGTCGACGTGCCGCTCGTCGCCGCGCACTTCTTCTACTACGCGGGGTGGGCCGACAAGCTGTCCTACGCCGGCTTCGGCCCGTCGCCGCAGCCCCTTGGCGTCGCCGGGCAGGTCATCCCGTGGAACTTCCCGCTGCTCATGCTGGCGTGGAAGATCGCACCCGCGCTCGCCTGCGGCAACACGGTCGTGCTCAAGCCGGCGGAGACCACGCCGCTGACCGCGCTCGTGTTCGCGGAGATCTGCCAGGAGGCCGAGCTGCCGCCCGGCGTGGTCAACATCGTGACCGGTGCCGGCGAAACAGGCCACGCGCTCGTATCGCACGCGGGTGTGGACAAGGTGGCGTTCACCGGCTCGACCGAGGTGGGCCGCGCGATCGCGCGATCGGTGGCGGGCACCCGCAAGAAGGTCACGCTGGAGCTCGGCGGCAAGGCCGCCAACATCGTGTTCGAGGACGCCCCGATCGACCAGGCCGTCGAGGGGATCGTCAACGGCATCTTCTTCAACCAGGGGCACGTCTGCTGCGCCGGTTCGCGGCTGCTGATCCAGGAGTCGGTGTACGACGAGGTGATCGCCTCGCTCAAGCGGCGGATGGCGCTGCTGCGCGTCGGCGACCCGCTCGACAAGAACACCGACATCGGCGCGATCAACTCGGCCGCCCAGCTGGAGCGCATCCGCACGCTCTCCGAGATCGGCGCGTCCGAGGGTGCTGACCGGTGGTCGCCGCCGTGCGAGCTGCCGGACCGGGGCTTCTGGTTCGCGCCGACCATCTTCACGGGCGTCACGCAGGCACACCGCATCGCCCGCGAGGAGATCTTCGGGCCGGTGCTGTCGGTGCTCACCTTCCGCACGCCGGCCGAGGCGGTCGAAAAGGCCAACAACACGCCGTACGGGCTTTCCGCCGGCGTCTGGACCGACAAGGGCTCACGCATCCTGTGGATGGCCGACCGGCTGCGCGCCGGCGTGGTGTGGGCCAACACGTTCAACAAGTTCGACCCGACGTCACCCTTCGGCGGGTACAAGGAGTCCGGCTACGGTCGCGAGGGCGGCCGGCACGGGTTGGAGGCCTACCTCGATGTCTAGCCGCCTGGCCGTCAGGAAGACGTACAAGCTCTTCATCGGGGGCAAGTTTCCGCGCAGCGAGTCAGGGCGGTCGTATCTCGTGCAGGACGCCAACGTGGCACTGGCCTCGCGCAAGGACGTGCGCGACGCGGTGGTCGCCGCCCGCGCGGCGGTGAAGGGCTGGTCGGGCACCACCGCGTACAACCGGGGGCAGATCCTCTACCGCGCGGCCGAGATGCTGGAGGGGCGGCGCGACCAGTTCGTGGCGCTCGGCGAGACCGAGGCCGAGGTCGACGCGGCGATCGACCGCTGGGTCTGGTATGCCGGCTGGTCCGACAAGATCGCGCAGGTGCACGGCAACGCCAACCCGGTCGCCGGCCCGTACTTCAACATCTCGTCACCCGAGCCCACCGGCGTGGTCGGTGTCGTCGCCCCGCCCGAGTCGCCGCTGCTCGGTCTGGTGAGCGTGGTGGCTCCCGCGATCGTGACCGGCAACACGGTGGTCGTGCTCGCCGCCGAGGGCAGCCCCCTCGCCGCGGTCACGCTGGCCGAGGTGCTGGCCACCTCCGACCTGCCCGGCGGCGTGGTCAACATCCTGACCGGCAAGGTGGCCGAGACCGGCCCCTGGCTGGCCGCGCACATGGACGTCAACGCGCTCGACCTGGCGGGAGTGCGCGAGGCGGAGCTGGCGGCGGCGCTGGAGGAGGCGGCGGCCGACAACCTCAAGCGCGTGGTGCGCCCGCCGGCGGGGCCGGTGGACTGGTCCGCGGACCCGGGCATCGGCCGGATGACCGCCTTCCTGGAGACCAAGACCGTCTGGCACCCCAAGGGCGTCTAGCCGGTCCTCTCCAGGTCGCTGAGCACCGCCTCGCCGCTGCGCTCGTAGGCGCCGGAGACGCTGAGCTTGAAGTACTCGACTACGGCGTCCTCCCGGTCGGTCGGGTGCCGGTCGACGATCCAATACTCCGGGATGCCGGCGCCGGCGTAGACGCGCGGCTTGACGATCCGGTCCTCCTCGACCGAATCAGGTGACACGACCTCGATGACGAGTGTGAAGGCGGCCGGGTCGTGCCGAGACTGATCCGGGTCGGGCTTGATCGCGAACACCCCGACGTCCGGATAGCGGACCTTCCGCTTGCTGATCCGGATGCCCTGCTCCAGGTAGGCGTGCTTACCTCGCGCCACGAGCAGGTTGCACAACCGCCTGGCGATGTCGGCGTGCCAGGCCTTCACCGGCGACATCAAGATGAGCCTCCCGTTGTCCAGCTCGAACCGGATCCCGGTGTGCGCGAGCGAATCTCCGATCTGATCGAGGTCGTCCTCGGTCAGACCTTCCTGGATGAGGTAGATCGGAAGCTTGGCCATGACCACCACTCCACTCACGCGGCTCAGGGTGCCATCGTACGGGGATTCTTCGCTGCCCCACTTGCGCCGATCAAGGGCTTTTGCGTCGATCAAGGACCTGGCGCAGCACATCCATGCCGGTGGCGGCGAGAGGCCAGCGATCCCTCGGCCCGCCGGTACCATCTATGGCGTGATGCGGCTGGGTGAGTTGGAACGTGCGGTGATGGATGTGCTGTGGGATCGCGGCACGCCGTTGACCGTGCGGGAGGTCGCCGAGGCCCTGCAAAACCGCGAGCTGGCATACACCACGGTCATGACCGTGCTGGATCGGCTGGCCGGCAAGGAGATGGTCGAGCGGGAGCGGGCCGGGCGGGCCTGGAGCTACCGGCCGGCGGCCAGCCGCGAGGCCTACATCGCCCAGCTCATGCTCGACGCCCTCGACCTCTCCAGCAGCCGCGACGCGGCGCTGGTGCGCTTCGCCCGCTCGGTGAGCGGCACCGAGGCGGAGGTGCTGCGGGCCGCGCTGGCCGAGGAGGCCGCGGACGGCAAAGCGGCTGAAAAAGCGGAGAGGAAAGACTGACCGCCATGGTGTACGCCGTGCATTTCGCCGTTGCCGTGCTGGCGTGCTACCTCATCGCCCAGGTGTTGACGCGGTCGACCTGGACCTACAATTCCCCGCGCGTCGCGATCGTCTGCTGGCAGGCCGTGGGCCTCGCGCTGGGGCTGGCGGCCATCGGGCTGCCGCTGGCGGCCGGCCTCGCACCCTACGACGACGGCGTCGGTAACGCGCTGATGCGACTCGCCTCGGGCGAGCTCACGCCGGGCTTCGGGCTGGCGCACGCGGCGCTCGTCGCGGGCGGGTTCGGCGTCGGAGCGGTGCTGATCGGCACCACCGTCACATGTGGACTTCGCGCGCTGAGCGCCCAGCGCCGCCACCGCGACCTGCTCACGCTCGTCGCCCGCGACGACCCGGCCGCGCCGGGCGCGCTGGTGCTCGACCACCCGAGCGCCGCGGCCTACTGCCTGCCCGGTGTGCGGCCGACCGTCGTAGTCAGCGCCGGCACGCTCAGCCTGCTCGACCAGGCCCAGCTCGCGGCCGTGCTCACCCACGAGCGGGCACACGCCGACGAGCGGCACGACCTTGTGCTGCTGCCGTTCACGGCGCTCTGCCGGGCACTGCCCTGGGCCGCGTGGGTGCGGGCCGCGCGCGACACCGTGGCCCTGCTCGTGGAGATGCGCGCCGACGACCGGGCGCGGCGCCACCACATGGACGATGCACTGGCCGCGGCGCTCCTCCGCTTCGCCGCCGCCCCGTCGCGGGTGACACCCGCGGGCGCGCTGGGCATCACGGAGAGCCGGGCCGCCCGCCCGTTGCCGATCACGCTCAGCGTCGCCGACAGCCATCTCGACGCCCGGGTGCGCCGGCTGCTCACGTCCGGTCGCCCGCCACGCGTCCGGGGTGCGATCGCCCTCGGGGTCACCGCGACCCTCGTCGGCACGACCGTCGCCCTCTTCGTCGGATAGCTCCCGCGGACACCCAGCCGCCCCGGGCAGCGCTGGACAGTCATCTACTACAAGACGTCGTAGTATTAGGTAGACGTCCTACATGTAGGCTAACTGAAGTGCCGTCGACCCGGGAGGGCCAATGGACCCGCTGCTCCTCGCGCGCCTTCAGTTCGCGACCACCACCTCGATCCACTTCCTCTTCGTGCTCGTCACGCTCGGCCTCGTCACGCTGCTGGTCTATCTGCAGACCGCGTGGTTCGTCACCCGCAAGCCGGTGTACGAGCGGCTCACCCGCTTCTGGGGCACCTTCTACCTGGTCAACTACGCGCTCGGCATCACCACCGGGATCGTGATGGAGTTCCAGTTCGGGCTCAACTGGAGCGGCCTGTCGCGGTACGTCGGCAACGTCTTCGGGGCGCCGCTCGCGATCGAGACGCTCGTGGCGTTCTTCCTGGAGTCCACGCTGCTCGGCATGTGGATCTTCGGGTGGCACCGGCTGCGGCGCGGGGCGCACCTCGCGCTGCTCTACGGCGTCGCGATCACCGCATACGCCTCGGCCTTCTGGATCCTCGTCGCCAACGCGTGGCTCCAGCACCCCGTGGGGTACGAGGAGCGGGACGGCATCGCCCATCTCACCGACTTCGGCGCGCTGCTGCGCAACCAGACGTTCGGGATGGCGTTCGGCCACGTTGTCTCGGCCGCCCTGACCACCGGCGGCTTCCTCATGGCCGGCATCGCGGCGTGGCAGCTCATCCGGCGGGCGCCGGACTACGAGGCGTTTCGCAAGTCGCTGCGGATCGGCGTGGTCACGGCCAGCATCGGCATCACGCTGGTGATGAGCTTCGGCTTCGCCCAGTTCGGCTACCTCGGCGACATCCAGCCGACCAAGTTCGGCGACGAGGCGGACAAGGCCGGGGCCGCCGCCGACTTCGCCGCCCGTTTCGGTGGCAGCACGGCCGACTACATCCCCCCGAGCTGGGTCGGCGCACCGCTCGGCTTCATGATCCTCATCGCGTTCGCGCTGATGTGGATCTGGGTGTTCATCCCGTTCTTCTACCGAGACTGGATCATCCGGCTGAAGGTGCCGCTCTACCTGCTGCTCGCCGCGATGCCGCTGCCGTTCGTGGCGGCGATCTTCGGATGGTTCTTCCGGGAGCTCGGCCGCCAGCCCTTCGTCGTGTACGGCCTGCTGCGCACCGAAGACGCGGTCACCGACACCAGCGGCGCGGTGATGCTCACCTCGTTCGTCGGCTTCACCGTGCTGCTGCTCGGGCTCGCGGTCGCCGACTGGGTGCTGCTCGCCCGCGTCGCGCACCGCGGCACCGCCGACCCCGCGCTCGGCCGCCGGCCGGACGAGCCGCTCCCCGCACCCGCCGACCGGCCCGAGCCGGTCCTGGCCTGACGGAGGCACACCGTGGCGACCATCTGGTACGGCCTTCTCGGCCTCTTCTTCGCCGCCTACCTCGTGCTCGGCGGCTACGACTACGGGTCGGGCCTGCTGCTCGCCCGCGCGCGGACAAGCGCGGAGCGGCGGGCGGTGCTCACCGCGGTCGGCCCGTTCTTCCTCGGCAACGAGGTGTGGCTGGTCGCGGCCGCCGGCATCCTCTTCGGCGCGTTCCCGATGCTGGAGGGCGAGCTGCTCTCCGGCCTGTACCCGGGCGTGGTGCTGGCGCTGGCCGGCGTGCTCGTGGTCACCGCCGGGGTGCAGCTGCGCAGCCGGCCCGCGCATGCCCGCACCGCCTGGGACCGCGCCATCATCGGGGGCAGCGCGCTCGCCGCGCTGGGTTGGGGCGCGGTCCTCGGCGGGCTCCTGCAGGGGGTGCCGCTGCACGAAGACGGCCATGTCGAGGGCGTGGGCCACATCTTCACGCCCTTCGCCGCCGCGTCCGCGGTGACGCTGCTCACTCTTGTGGCGGTGCACGGCGCCGCGTTCCTCGCGCTGCGCCTGGGTCACGCCCAGATCGGCCGCCGCCTCGTGCCATTGGCGATCGCCGCGGTCGTGGCCACCACCGTCGTGGGCCTTCTCTCTCCCCGGGTACGCGACGCGGTGCAGCGCCCAGCGGCGGCTGTACCACTGCTGTGCCTGCTGGTGGCGGCGCTGCTGGTCGCCGGCGGCGCGCTCGCCCGGGGGCGGCCGGGCGTGGGTTTCGCCGCCACGTCGTTGGCGCTCGTCGTGCCGGTCGCGCTGGTCGGCGTGGCGACATGGCCCTACGCGCTGGTATCCACGGTGGATCCGGCGGCCAGCCTGACCGTGGCCGAGGCCGCCGCGAGCGGTCCCACGCTGCGGCTGCTGAGCTGGCTCGCGGTGCCGCTGGTTCCGGCCTTACTAAGCTTCCAGGTGATGTCCTGGTGGATCTTCCGCGGACGGATCGACGGCCGGGCGCCGGTGTACTGGTGAGGCGCCGCCCCTTCGATCCACGCCTGCTGCGCCGGGTCCCCGCGACCCGGCGGCAGTTCGCCGCGCTCGGACTCCTCGGCGTGGCCGCCGCGTTGGTCGTGATCGCCCAGGCCACGACGCTGGCGGCCCTGCTGGCCGCGGCGGCGGGCGGGCGGTTGGACCGGGCGGCGCTCGCCGGGTTCGTGGCGGCGGTGGCTGCCCGGGCGGGCGTGGTGTGGGGGCAGGGTGCCGTGGCGGCCCGTGCGGCGGCCACGGTCAAGGCGGCGCTCCGTGGCGAGCTGCTCGGTGCGGTGGGGCGGCGCGGACCGCAGTGGGTGGCCGGGCAGCGGGCCGGCGAGATCGCGACGCTGGCCGGGCGCGGGCTCGACGCGCTCGACGCGTACTTCACCGGCTACCTGCCGCAGCTCGTGCTCGGCGTCACCGTGCCGGTCGCGGTGCTCGGGCGGATGGTCTTCGCCGACTGGAGCTCCGCGCTGATCGTCGCGGTGACGCTGCCGCTCATCCCGATCTTCGGGGCGCTGCTGGGTTGGCAGACCGAGGCGGCGACAAAGCGCCAGTGGCGGCGGCTGTCGATGCTGGGCGGCCACTTCCTCGACATGGCGGCGGGGCTGGCGACGCTGCGCGCGTTCGGGCGCGAGCGGGCGCAGGTCGAGGTGGTCCGCCGGATGGCCGACGAGCACCGCGTCGCGACGATGCGGACGCTGCGGATCGCGTTCCTGTCCGGGATGGTGCTGGAGCTGGTCGCCACGCTCTCCGTCGCCCTCGTCGCGGTGCCGATCGGCCTGCGGCTGCTGGAGGGCGGCGTGGGGCTGGAGACCGCGCTGCTGGTGCTGCTCCTCGCCCCGGAGGCCTACCTGCCGCTGCGCGCGGCGGGTGCCCGCTTCCACGCGAGCATGGAGGGCCTGACCGCGCTCGACGCCGCGCTCTCACTTTCCACTGTGGAGTCCTCGGGCACCGCGGGGGTCACGCCCGGTCCGGTGCGGGAGATCCGGCTGGAGTCGGTCACCGTCGAGTACGAGCGCGCGGTCGCCCTCCGGGACGTCTCGCTGACCATCCGGGCCGGCGAGCGGGTGGCGATCATCGGGCCGAGCGGAGCGGGCAAGAGTACGCTGCTGGGGCTGCTGCTCGGGTTCGTGCGCCCGACGAGCGGGCGGGTCCTCGTCGACGGCGTCGACCTCGCCACCCTCGACCTCGACGCCTGGCGGAGCCGGCTGGCGTGGGTGCCGCAGCGGGCCCACCTCTTCGCCGCCTCGCTCGCCGACAACATCCGGCTCGGCGCGCCCGGCGCTTCCGACGAGGCGGTGCGGATCGCGGTCAAGGCGGCCGCGCTGGACGAAGTGGTCGAGGCCCTGCCGGACGGGCTCGACACGGTGCTCGGCGAGCGCGGCCACGGCCTGTCCAGCGGGCAGCGGCAGCGGGTGGCGCTGGCCCGGGCGTTCGTGCGCGACGCGCCGATCCTGCTCCTCGACGAGCCCACCGCGCGGCTCGACGGCGGCTCGGAGGCGGCGGTGTTGGAGGCGACCCGACGGCTGGTGGCCGGCCGCACCGCGCTGATGGTGGCCCACCGTCCCGCGCTGCTGGCCGAGGCCGACCGGGTGATCCGGGTGACGGACGGGCGCGCCGTCTCGCTCACGGGTGCGCCGGCATGAACGCCGTCCTGCGGCTCGCCCGCCCGTACCTCGGCCGCTTGATCGGCGCGGGGCTGCTCGCCGCCGGCACCGAGGTGGCCGGCGTGGCGCTGATGGCGACCGCGACGTGGCTGCTGATGACCGCCGCGGGGCAGCCGCCGATCAGCGCGCTCACGGTCGCGATCGTGGCGGTGCGCGCGCTCGCGATCGGGCGGGGCGTGCTCCGGTACACCGAGCGGCTCACCGGCCACGACGCGGTGCTGCGGATCCTCACCGACGTACGGGCGCGGGTCTTCGCCACGCTGTCCGCGCGAGGTTCCGTCGTGCGCTCCGGTGACGCGCTCAGCCGGGTGGTGTCCGATGTGGACGCTGTGCAGGACCTGCTGCTGCGCGTGCTCGTGCCCGGCGCGGCGGCGGCCGCCGTCGGGGTGCTCGCGGTGGGCGGCGCGGCGCTGATCTCGCCGCCAGCGGCGGCCGCGCTCGCGGTGGGGCTGCTCGTCGCCGGCGTCGCGCTACCCGCGGTCGCCGTGGCGCTGACGCGGCGTACCGCCGAGCGGGTCGCACCGCTGCGCGGCGCGCTCGCCAACGACGCGGTCGACCTGACCCACGGTGCGGCCGACCTCGCCGCTTACGGCGCGACCGGCGCGGCCCTCGACGCGGCCCGGCGCCGGGCCGGCGAGCTGGCCCGGCTGGAGCGGCGGCTCGCCACCGCCGGCTGGGCCGTGGACGCCGCGGGTGTGCTCGTCTCCGGCGCGACCGCGGGTGCCGTGGCGGCGATCGCGCTGCGCGCGGACGTCGACGGGGTGCTGGTCGGTGTGCTGGCGGTCGGCACGCTCGCCGCGGTCGAGACCTGCCTGGCGCTGGTCGGCGCCGCCCGGCAGTGGGTCGCCTTGCGGGCTCCGCTCGCGCGGGTCTCTTCGCTCCTCGTGTCTCCGCCGCCTGTCGCGCCGGAGCCGGTGGATATCTCGAACATCACCGTGCGATACCGCCCCGGTGGCCCGCCCGCGCTCGACGGTGTCCGCGTCGAGCTCCCGCCCGGCCGCCGGCTCGCGGTCGTCGGGCCGAGCGGCGCGGGCAAGAGCACGCTGCTGGCCGCCCTGGCCGAGTGGGGCGGGTCTCCACGGGAGGTGGGCGGGCTGCTCGCCGAGGCGCACGTGTTCCACGCCACCGTGCGGGAAAACCTCCTCCTCGGCCGCCCCGACGCCACCGACGGCGACCTTGCCTCGGCCTGCGCGGCGGCCGGTCTCCTCGACTGGGTACTGGAGCAGCCCGAAGGCTGGGAGACGGTCGTCGGCGAAGACGGTGGCCAGCTCTCCGGCGGCCAGCGGCAGCGGCTGGCACTGGCCCGGGCGGTGCTGCTCGACCCGGCCGTACTCCTGCTCGACGAGCCCACCGAGGGTCTCGACCCGGCGGCGGCGAGCGAGGTGCTGGCGGGCGTACTCGCGGCGGCGCGGGGCACGGTGGTGCTCGTCACGCACCGGCTGTACGGGCTGGAGTCCATGGACGAGGTGATGGTGCTCGACGCCGGCCGGGTCGTGGCGCGCGGCACCCACGCCGAGCTGGCCGAGGCTCCGGGCTGGTACCGCGACCAGTGGCTGGCCCAGGAGGCGGCCGAGCGCGGCTACCTGTCCACCCGCCCCACCGGATAGCCCTTAAGGGCCGCACCCGGATGCCGCGCGGCGTGGGCGCGTGGCACGCTCGGGGCCATGCGCGCCCCCATCGACGAGTACGTCCGGTCGCTCGACCGCGCCCTCACCGGCCCCGGTCGGCTCAAGGGCGACATGCTGCGCGAGGCCCGGCATGGCCTGACTGACGCGGCGGAGGCGTACCAGGAGGAGGGGCTGCCCCGCGCGGAGGCCGAGAGGCTCGCGGTGGCCGACTTCGGCGAGGTCCGCGCGCTCGCCCCGGAGTACCAGGCGGAGCTGGGGCTCGGCGCGGCTCGGCGGCTGGCGCTCAAGATGATGCTCGTGCTGGCGCTCGTCGCCGCGCTGGCCGACTTCATGTGGCGTGGCTCGCCGTGGTCGGCCGCCGGCGCGTATCCGCCGGCGACATACCTGTTCATCTCGCAGGCGCAGGACTACCTCGGCTACCTCTGGGCCGGGCTGGCCATGGCGACATATCTGTGGCTGGCGTGGGCCGCCCGGCGCGGCCGCCCGACCGGGCGACTCACGGTGCGGGCGATCGCGATCGCCACGCTCTCGATCGTGGGCCTGAGCTGGCTGGCCGGCACGGTCATCTACGTCTGGTCGGTGGCGCTCTGGGATCCGGCGCTCACCTGGCCGCCGATGATCGTGGGCGGCCTGGTGGTCGTGGCCGTGTACACGTGGCTGGTCCACTCGGCGGTGACCTGCCTCGTCGCGGCACCGCGGCGCGCGGCGGTCACGTCGTAGCGGGCCCGAGAAACCGGCCGACCGTCGCGCTCAGCTCCTCCCAGCTGGCTCGCTCTCCGGCGAGCGCGCGATGGCCCGAGGCGGTGAGGCGGTAGGTGCGCCGCTCCCGCCCGCTCACCGTGCTCCACTCGCTCTCCACGTGCCCGGCGCGCTCCAGCCGGCGCAGCGCGGGATAGATGGTGCCGGTGGGCAGGTTGAGCGTGCCGCCACTGCGGGACTTGAGCGCCTCGATGATCGCGTAGCCGTGCAGCGCGCCGCCCTCCAGCACGGAAAGCAGCAGCGCATCGAGGTGTCCGTGCAGGGCCTGCGACTTCATAGGTAGTAAGGCTACCGATCTGCGCGGGCTTCTCCAACGGGGTGCGGGCGTTCGCCGCGCAGGACGGGCTACTACTGTGTGCGCAGAGTCGCCGACCCGACAGCCACCGGGCCGGTGCCGGACCTGAGCCCACACGGAGGTCAGCGTGGCCCGCCAGTCGCCCAACCGGCCGGACGCCGACAAGCCCGAGCCCGACCTCGAGATCGACGAGGATCTCGCCGAGGAGCTCGAGGACGAGGAAGACAGCGACGAGGAAGAGCCGTCGGGCGGTGACTCGTCCCTGTGGGCCGATACCAAGATCGATCCGGTCGAGATCGCGCTTCCTTCCGGCGTGGGCTTCACGCTGCGGGCATACCGCCTCTCCACGTCGCTGACGCCCACCGAGGTCGGCGACCGTGACGACGACGACCCGTTCGAGGCGAAGGCCAAGCACGCCGTGCCGGAAGACGACGAGGACACCGTGGTGATCCTCGACGACGACTTCCCGGACGAAGACGACGAGGACGACGACGACACCGAGGAGATCGCGCGCCGCGGCAAGCACGCGCGCGACGACACCTCGGAGGAGGCCGCGGCCGAAGACCTCGAAGACGAGGAAGAGGAAGAGGAGGTGGCCGCCGAGGAGGTGCCGGTCTTCCTCAGCCACCGCGGGCGGCTGCTGCTCTTCAAGAGCCCCGAGTCGCTGGTGACCTTCGTGCGCTCCGGCGCGCCCAACGACCTCGCTCAGGTCGACGGGTGGCCCGAGGTGGTCGAGCGCATCCAGCCGAGCCACGTGGCGCCGTCGGACGAAGACTCGTACGAGCTCGACCTCGTCGTGGAAAACCTGCGCGGCGGCCACGACACCTGGGACTTCAACCTGCTGATCGAGGCCGGCGAGGCGGCCCGCGACCTGTCGTACGCCCTGCGCCTCACGCCGGTCCTTACCGCCCTGTCTCCGGGGTCACCTCTCGATGACCTTGACGAGGCACTTCGTTCCGCCGCTGGTGGTGGTATCGGCGCTTTCCGGGGTCGCCGGCGACTCAAGAAAATCGGGGCACAACAGGCAAGTCTCGGCTGGCGCACGATTATCGGCAAGATCTCTGCCGCTGTGGACTGGCGCGACTGACCCCTCACCAGGGAGCATCAGTCCTTGGCACACGCTCAAGTCCGGGGAGGAGGACGACGCCGTGGCGCTCGTGCGCGTGTACTGCGGTCTGGCGTCTGCGGCCGAGTCTCGTTTGACGGTCGCTGTCGTCGATGACGCGGGGCGACTGCTCGACGTCTGCGAGGTCAGCGACGACCCTGGGGGTTATGCCCAGCTGGGCGCGCTGCTCGTGGAGCGTTCCAGCGGGCCGACCGGGGTGGCGATCGCCGCGGACAGCGACGATCACCTGGTCACGTCGCTCCTCACCGCAGCCGGGCGCCCGCTCGCCATCGCCGACGACGACGCGGTCGACGATTACGCAGAGCGCTTCGCCGATGACGAGTCGGTGGAGGAGATGGAGTCTCCCGCCGCCGAGCGGCGTGCCGTCGGCCTCGCGCGGGCTCTCCAGGCCGGTGCCCTCTCCGCGGTCGCGCTGCCGGTGCCGCGCGACCTCTTGACGTACAAGCCGGTGCTCGCCGCACACGCCGCTCTCTGCAACGGGCGGCTCGCCGCGGCCGTCGCGCTGCGCGAGGTGCTCCGCGAGCTCTACCCGGCGGCGCTGCGCGCATACCCCGATCCCGCCGAGCCGGTGTCGCTCGCGGTGCTCGACGCCCTGCCCGAGCCCAGCCTGCTCAATGGCACCGCCACCGGCCGGGGGCGCGAGTCCACGTCCGCCACCGACGCCGTGATCAGCCAGCTCGCCGCCGAGGGTGTCGCCGACGCCGAGACCGTCTCCGAAAAGATCACGGCGCTGCGGGTGGCCATCGCCGAGACGCCGCGCCGCGGGAGCATGAGCAAGGCGCTGGTGCCGGCGATCTCCGAGACCGTGCGCCAGGCCGTGGCCGCCGTTCGCGCCTGCGACCTGGGCTGCGACGCCCTCATCTCGACACTGAGCGCCCGCCTGACCGCTCCTCCCACCGCCACCACCACGCGCCGCACGCTGCGCCGCTCGGCGGCCGGCACGGCACAGTCCGCCGCGCCCGCCGGCACCGGCCTGCATGCGGTTCGCCCGCCGGCCGAGGAGCCCGCGCCGACCCGTGTCGGCCGCCGGGCCCGCCCCGAGCCCGCCGCCGCGAGCGCCGCTCCCGCGGTCCCGCAGGCGGTGACGACGCCGCCGGTGGCACCCGCCCCGGTGACCCGCCCGCCGGTCGCGCCCCCACCGGTCAACCGCCCCGCCGCCACACGCGGGGGCGACACCGGCCGCCGCCACGCCGAGCCGCCCGCCCGCCCGGCCGCCGCGCCCGCCTCGGCCCCGCCGATGGCGCCGGCCTCCGCACCGCCGGTCGCACCCGCGTCCGCACCCCCGCTCGCTCCGGCCGCCTCGGCCGAGCCGGTCGTGCGCCCGCCCGTGGCGCCGCCCCCGGTGAGCCGCCCGATGGCCCCGGCGGCGATCAGCGCGCCGACGCCGCTGCCGATCCGCTCCTCGGCCCCGCCCGCACGGCCTGCGGCCCCGACGGTCTACGGCAGCGGCATGGCCGACACCGCCCAGATCGCGATGCCGCTGGCCCGGCCCGAGCCGCCGCGCCCGCCGGAGCCGGCACGCGCCCCCGAGCCGGTGAGCAACAGGCCGGTCTCCGCGCCGCCGCCCCCGCCGCCCGGCATCACGCCGATCGCGCCCGCCGCGGCCGTCCCCACCCAGCGGGGTATGGCGCCGGCCGACAGCGGCGAGCCGTTCCGCGCCACGCTCACCACCGCCGCGATCAACAGCGCACGCGCCGAGCGCCAGCGCCCCACGCCGATCCCGCCACGCCCCAACACCCGGCACGACGCGCCGCCGCCGGATCAGGGTGTCTCGCCCGCTCCGGGTGGTTTTGGTGCTACGGATCTGAGCGTGCCCTTGCCGCGTCACGCCCCCGAGCCCGGCTCCCGAGCCGCCTGGCCCCTTGTCAACTCGTCCGACAGCGACCGCTCCCGCGCAGACGCCGAGCCGTCGCGGTCGCGCCTCGACGAGCCGGCGGCCCGATCCCGCCCCGGCGCCGACCTGCCCACCCGGTCTCGCCGCGACGAGCCCTCGACCCGCTCCCGCCCGGACACGGAGCCGCTGGCGCCGAGCCGCTCCCGCCTCGACGCCGAGATCGCCTCCCGGTCCCGGCTTGACGCCGAGCGGTCGCGCCTCGACGCCGAGCCGGCGGCCCGATCCCGCCTCGACGCCGAGCCGCCGACCCGGTCCCGTCTCGACGCGGAGCCGGCGGCCCGCGGAGGAGCCCACCAGCGGGCAAACGGCGACCGACCCTACTCCGGCTACACCGAGCTCGATCGGCCCGCCCAGCAGGCCGCTACGGACGGCCGCGTCACGCCGCCGTGGCAGGCCGACGACCTCCCCCAGGAGCCGCCGATGCTGCGCCTGGTGGAGCCGCCACCGCTGGCCGACCGCACACTCGACGACCGACAGCTCAGCGGCATGACCGCGCTCGACGCGCCGTCCCTGCGCCTCGTCGACACCGAGACGAGCGACCGCGGCGCCCGCACCGCCCGTTCGCGGCGCGCGGTGGAGCGCAGCGCGGTGCCCGTGGCCGAAGAGGGCGACGGCGACCTGCTGATCTTCGCGGAGACCCGCTCGGCGTGGTTCGTCGGCCACCCGGAGGACGAAAACCAGCTCGACTGGACCTCGTCCGCCGACACCGGCTGGCGCGCCGCCTCACAGGCCGCCACGCCCTCGGTCGGCGCCGAGACGAGTTCGGGCCTGCCCCGCCGCGTGCCCCAGGCCAACCTGGTGCCCGGCTCCGCCCTCCCGCCCCGCGAGGAGCGCCCGCTGCGCATCGTCCGCGACGCGCAGAGCATCGCCGCCCACACGACCGGCTACTTCCGCGGCTGGCGTCGCGGCCAGGAGATCGGCGGCTACGCGGTAGGCGGTCGTCCGGGCCGCGAGTCCGCCGGCGGCTGGGACTTCAGCCGCGACTCGGTCGACCGCGAAGACGAGTACCGCTCGGCCGGCTACCGCTCCTGACCGTTTCTCCAAAGTAGATTCGAACCCGGGTCCGCGTCAGCTGCGGACCGCTGCTCCCGCCGGAGACCGCGGCGGCCGGCGGCCCGCTAGAGCGAGCCGAAATCCCCGGCCACCACTGCCAGCCCCATGGTGGAGGCGACCGCGCGCGGGCTTGGGGCCGCATCGACAGCCCAGGCGAGGGCAATGCGACTGCCGCCGCACCATCCGTTGACGTGGCGTCGCCAAATTCGGGGCGGAGGCCTTTGGTCGGTGCGCTTAGAGCGCGGAGGTGGCAGCGGAGGACGGGGGGCGGCGAGCTCTACAGAGCTTCCGGGGTTGAGGTTCGGCGCTTGTCCACAATGTCCTAAGCCGCCACGCCGGCGTGACCGAGCCCGGGCCGGCCTTGGTCGCAGGCAGTAGCCACCGCCGTGGGCAACTGGCGTTAAGTTCGCGATCTGACCGGAAGAGGGAGCCCGACCATGGCGCGACGATGGGAAAATCCCTGGTACGTGACCTGACTAGTAGAAGACTCGCCGTGTATCTCAACCCCGATCCACGGCCTTGATCAGGGTCTGGGGCATGTAGCCGTGCCCTCTTCACGCCCAGCGTGATCAACCTTGGTTGTGTGGACTAGAGAGGTTTCGGAGTCGGGTGAACCCTGGCCCACGTGACGACGGAAACCCTTTCCAACAAAGAGATTTGGGCTACCGCGATGTCCGTTGTGGTCCAGGCCTTTGCTCCCGCGGCCTCACCCTGCTCTGACCTGTGCGCGCGGGGATCCTGTGGTGCGTGGCCAGCGGCGGACGGGTGCGGCCACGGACCACGGCGGACATGGCGGTAGCCCAAAATGGTCGAAATGTGCGGGTGCCGCTGCACCGCCGGTAACGTACCGTAATCAGCCTCGGGCCGTAGGTGTGGATCTAGAACGGTTAGGGTCGATATGGCGCCCTAACCGTTCTAGATCGCGAAGCTGTGCCCCGAGGCCGGTCACGCTACGTTACCGATGGTGCGGCGACACCTAGACATATTCGACTATTTGGGACTATCGTGACGTCCGCCGTCTCCAAAGCCGCCGCTACCCCCGTGGCCTCACGCACCTATCGGCCCCCGGCAACACACCCAGACGCCGACGGTGAGGCCACGGGAGCAACGGCCTGGACCACGACGGAAAGCTGTCTAGATCGCGAAGACCCACCCCGACGCGGTGACGCGGCATCCCAGACGACGCCGTACCCGCCGCACAGCGGGTGGGCTTGCTGCGCGGAGGTGGCAGCGGGGGCCGGGGATCTCGGCGAGCCCTGGCGAGCCGCCGGCCGCCGCGGTCTCCGGCGGGAGCGACGGCCCGCAGCTGACACCAACCCGGGACACTCTTCTCCAGAAACGACCTGGACCGACCGCCACGGACCAACCCGACTCCGAAACCTCCATGGGTCGGGGTAGCAAGCAGCCGCCGACGGGCGTTGACCCGCCGGCGGCGAGGTGGTGCGAGCCCTCAGGCGGGCGCTACCGCCCGGGAGCGGCGCATGCTCAGCACGTACTCCACAAGGGAGATGAGCACGTGCTTTGTGGACTCGCGGTTGCGGGCGTCGCAGCTGACCACGGGGATCTCGCTGGAGATGGCGAGCGCGTCGCGCACATCCTGCGGGTCGTGGTACTGCATGCCGTCGAAGCAGTTGATGGCGACCAGGTATGGCAGCCGCCGGTGCTCGAAGAAGTCGATCGCCGCGAAGCAGTCGGCGAGTCGGCGCGTGTCGACGAGCACGACCGCGCCGATGGCTCCACGTACCAGCTCGTCCCACATGAACCAGAAACGGGTCTGGCCGGGGGTGCCGAACAGGTAGAGGATCAGATCGCGGTCGATCGAGATGCGGCCGAAGTCCATGGCCACGGTGGTGGTCGTCTTGCCCGGCACCTGCCGGGTGTCATCCACGCCGACGCCGGCCGACGTCATGATCGCCTCGGTGGTCAGCGGCGTGATCTCCGAAACCGAGCCGACCAGCGTCGTCTTGCCAACGCCGAACCCACCGGCGATGACGATCTTCGCCGACGTCACGCGCCCCGTCAGCGGCGGGCGTTGCGACATGTCAGAGCCTGCGAAGTCCACTCAGCACCCTCTCCAGCAATTCAGTGCCCACCGCGTCGTTGGCGTCGTCGAGGGACGTCGGCTCGTACACCGCGAGCAGGCCGTCGGCGGCCATGTCGGCGATGAGGACCCGGGCCACCCCGAGCGGAAGCTGCATCCGCGCGGCGATCTCCGCGAGCGACTGCAGCCGGCCGTCACAGAGCGCGGCGATGTATTGATGCTCCCGGCCCTGACCGCCCTTCGTATTGCCCGCGGACCGTCCTCGCACGGTGGTCTCCACGAGCGCTTCGAGCGCGATCTCAAGCCTGGGACGGGTCCGGCCGCGGGTAACGGCATATGGTCGCACCAGCGCACCGGTCGGCTCGTCGCGTTCCGCCATCATCGCCGTTCACCCCCTCCTGTCGACCCGAACAAATCTCGAACAGAATCCGTGCACTTACGGCCCCCTGTGTCGGACCGCTTGTGCGCTCAACCCAACATGCCGGCGGTCGTACGCGGTGCCGGCGTCAGCGCGTCGCCAACGCGGTCGACGAGCAGCGCCATCTCGTAGCCGACCTGGCCGACGTCGGAGCTGCGCGCCGCGAGCACGGCGAAGGAGGAGCCATCCGAGATCGACATCAGGAACAGGAAGCCGTTGTCCATCTCGACCACTGTCTGGAGCACCGCGCCGCCCTCGAAGCACCGCGCCGCTCCCTGGGTGAGGCTGACGAGCCCCGACGCGATAGCCGCGAGCTGGTCTGCCCGGTCGCGCGGGAGATCACGCGACGCTGCGAGCAGCAGACCGTCGGCGGACACCGCGACCGCGTGGGCGACGCCCGGCACCCGATCGGCGAAGTTGGCGAGTAGCCAGCCGAGATCCTGCGTTGTTGTCATCCCTCATGCTCCTTCTGGCCGCTCCCGGCCGCGGGGCCCAAACCGGTCTGCGGGGTCTCCCCCGAAGGTGTCGGCTGGTCGTCCTTGGGGTGCGTGCGACCACGCTGCACCCCTCGGTGGTACGCGGACAGCAGACCGCGGACCGCCTCTGGTGTACGACGCTGCACGGCAGCGGCGCCCTTGTCCACCCCACCGGGCACGAGCTGGGCCATAGGCACCCGCTTGGGTAGCCCGGCCTGGGTGGTCTCGGCGACCGGCCGGTCCGCCGCGGCGCTGGCGGCGCGCCAGCCGTCGTCGGCAGCGGTCTGCCAGCCGCCCGGAGGCTCCCGGCGCACACCGTTGCCGTTACCGCCGGAGGGTGGCGGCGCGGACGGGCGCGTGGCCGCGGCGGGCACCGGTGTGGCGGTGGGCGCGCTGGCCGTCGGGGGAGCCTGTGGGGCGGGGCTGGCCGGTCGTGCGGCGTCGACCGTGACGAAGTCGCCGGTCGGCGTTGGCGCGGGCGGTTTACGCGACTCCTCTGGCGCGGTGCGCCGCCCGGTGCGGAACCACGCCGACTCCAGCTCACGGAAGATCGGGAGTTCCATGGTCTCGTCTGCGAACCGCGGCTTGGCGGCCTGCCCAGCCTGCGCGGCGGTCGTCGGCCCGCTGGCCGCGGCCGGCGCCGGGGCGGTGGCCTCGGGCGCGGGCGCTGTGGCCGCTGGCGGGGTGGCGACAGGTGGCGTCGTCGGGGCGCCCGGCTCGTTTCGGCTGCTGACCTTGGGCAGCTCGGCGGTCATGTCGAGCGCGGCGGCCAGCTTTTCCGGCACGGGTGGCGTGGTGCTCGGGCCCGTCTCCGCCGCGCTGACCGGCGGCCAGGCGGGAGGTGCCGACGAGGCCGGCACGACCGGCGGCACGCCGCCCTGGGCGGGCCGGGGCGGGGTCACCGGCGGTGCCGGTGGGGCCGAGGCGGGCGGCGGCACCTGTGCCTGCGGAACCGGCGGGGCGGAGACCGGCGGCACGGGCGGAGCCGACACGGGCGGCACCGGCGGGAAGCCGCCGCGCGTCTGGGTCTCCGGGTTGGCCGGGATCTGCCGCGGGATGCCCGGCGCCGGGCCACCGCTGGTCACCTCGCCGTCGACGGTCCAGTGGTCCTGGCCCCGGCGCTGCGGCAGCGGGTCGCTGGACTGGCCGTTGTTGGGCGTGCGCGGGCTGAACATCGTGCCCGAGCCGTTGGTGGTGCCGTTGGTCGCCGATGCTGCGCCGGTGAGGTCGGACCAGGCCGGCATCGACCGCTGCGGCGGCTGGCTCGTGGGGCCGACCATGCGCCCACCGTTGAGCGGGGCGGGGTCGAACGGCCGCCCGGGCGGTGCCGAGGTCGGGCCGCTCTCCAGCGCCAGCGGCGTGGCGCCCAGCGGCGGGCGCTGCGCCGGCGCGGGCGGCCCGGGTGGGGTGAGCGGCGTGGGCGGCACCATCGTGGGCTGGAACGGCGACGCACCCGGCTCGTTGCGCCCGGAGAGAGCGCGGGGCACGAGCACCGAGGTCGGCAGCGTCACGTCGGCAACGGTGCCACGCTCGCTCGCCGGCCGCAGCTCGACCTTGACGCCGTGGCGGGCGGCCAGCCGCGCGACCACGACCAGGCCCATCATCCGGGAGACGGCGACGTCGACCATGGGCGGCGTGGCGAGCCGCTCGTTGAGGTCGTGCATCTGCTCGGGTGTGATGCCGATGCCGCGGTCCTCGACGTACAGCACGGCGCGGTCGCCCACCCGGCGCGCCTCGACCATGACGTGCGAGTCGGGCGGCGAGAAGGCCGTGGCGTTGTCGAACAGCTCGGCGACGAGGTGGACCAGGTCGTTGACCGCGCTGGAGGCGACCTCGATGTCGCGGTCGATCACGCCGAACTCGATGCGCGTGTAGTGCTCGACCTCGGACTGGGCGGCCCGCAGCACGTCGATGAGCGCCGCCGGCTCGCGCTGGACGCGGGTGGAGTCGGCGCCGGCGAGCACCAGGAGGTTTTCGTCGTTGCGGCGCATCCGGGTGGCCAGGTGGTCGAGCTGGAAGAGCTCGGCCAAGCGGTCCGGGTCTTCCTCGCCGCGCTCCAGCCGGTCGAGGTGGCCGATCAGCCGGTCGACCAGGATCTGCGAACGGCGGGCCAGGTTGACGAACATCGTCGCGACGGAGGCGCGCAGCGCGGCCTGCTCGGCGGCGGTGCGGACGGCCTCGAGGTGGACCGCGTTGAACGCCTCGGTGACCTGCCCGAACTCGTCTTTGCTCCGCACCGGCAGCGGCTCGGCGATCTGGTTGGCCAGCTGCACCGGCGAGAGCTGGCTCGACAGGGCCGGGTCGCGGAGGCGGGAGACGGCCTGGGGCAGCCCGTACTGAGCGACGGAGAGCGCGCCGTGCCGCAGCTCGCGCAGCGACCGGGCCATCGAGCGGGCGACTGCCCAGGCGAAGAGGATCGCGAGCAGGAGGACGCCGAGCAGCACGCCGGCCTCGACGAGCAGCTGCTCGTACTCCTGGTCGCGCAGCGTGGTGGCACGGTCGACGATCTCGCTGTCGACGGAGACCTCGACCTTGCGGACCAGCTCGGCCTTGCCCAGCAGTGCGGCATCCCAGCCTTCGGCGTTGAACGGCCGGTCCTTGATGTCCGGGTCGCTCTTGCTCCGCAGGTAGCCGGCGTATGTCTCGACCTTGCGCAGGTCGGAACCGGCGACCGTCTGCTCGAACAGCTCCGCGTCGGCCGGGTTGGCCACCGCCTTGAACGCCTGGATCGCCTGGCTCTGGCTGGTCTGCGTCGCGATGTACTGGCTGCGCAGGTTGGGGGTGAAGGTGCCCTGGCTGAGGATCGTGAGACCGGTCACGCGCTCGTCGGAAAGGGATTCCTTCAGCCGGGCGAGCGCCGCCCCGGCGCGCATCTGGTCGCCGAGCGTCGTGTCGCCGGCGAGCTGCGCGGCCGAGTCGCGGATCTCGATCAGCTTGGTGAGCAGGATCGTGTAGTTTCCGTCGACCTGGCTGAACTGCAGCCTGGCGTTGGTCACCTGGCTCCGGATGGCGGGCAGGTCGGCGAGGCGCTCGTCGATCGCGGTGAGCGAGTCGCGGAAGTTGGCCGGGAGGTCCTCGGAGTTGAGCGCGTTGCGCTCCTGCTGGTAGGGCCTCTTGGTCTCGTCGACCGTCGGCTGCACCTTCGTGTATGCCTCGCCGGCCCGCTTCTTCGCGTTGTCGTCGGACGCGCCGAGGAGCAACGCGGCGGTGGCTCGCTCGTTTTGCAGGTTGTGCACCAGAGCGCCGGATGCCTCGGAAAGCTGTGAGAGCGTGCGCGCGCGGTCGGCGTCGTTTGCCGTGCCGAGGTGCTCGATGAGGCCATTGGTGCCGACCCCGATCGTCGCCAGCGTGGGCACGATCATGATCAGGCCCAGCTTCGACCAAATCGGAAGATCGCGAAGCCGGCCCAGCGGCCGGCGGAGACGCGACATGACAGAGTCCGCCGTCTTCGGCTGCTTACTCACGTCACCGCCCTCTCCAGCTCCGGCGCCCGGCCCGTCAAACTGGGCACCGCTCATCGACCGACCCGGTCGGGTCGAACCCCCGAGATTCCATCACGACCCGTGTCAAAGAGAAAGGCCAGGTTCGCCCTAACCGTCCCCGCATCCGGGCGAACATGGCTATTGATAGCAATGCGTTCGCATTCAATTACTGATTGTGACCGCACGCGCTGTCCAACTTTGTCCCGCCTAGATCTTGGGCCGTGATGACCACCTCGCCAAGGATGGCGACGCTGCCGCGCTGCCGACCATTGCCCGACCGGCCAGCGACGGCAAGGCCGAAGTGCCGGTTTACGCGCTGCGTGCATACCACCGGGTAACCACTCGGCGCGGCCCGCCTGACCGAATCGCCACAGTTGTCGACCGGGCGGCGGCACCGTTCTACAACAACTTCGCGTAGGCCGGCTTGATGATCTCGTTGATGATCGCGAGGCGCTCGTCAAAGGGGATGAAAGCACTCTTCATCGCATTGATCGTAAACCACTGCAATTCCGCCCAGCCGTATCCGAACGCCTCCACCAGCAGCGCCATCTCCCGGGACATGGAGGTGCCGCTCATCAGGCGGTTGTCGGTGTTGACCGTCACCCTGAAACGCAGGTCACGCAGCAGGCCGACCGGGTGCTCGGCGATCGACGGCGCGGCGCCGGTCTGCACGTTGGAGGACGGGCACAGCTCGAGCGGGATGCGCTTGTCCCGCACGTACGCCGCGAGCCGCCCCAGCACGTCGCCGGTGATGTCGTCGACGATCCGCACGCCGTGGCCTAGCCGGTCGGCGCCGCACCACTGGATCGCCTGCCAGATCGACGGCAGCCCGAACGCCTCGCCGGCGTGGATGGTGAAGTGGAAGTTTTCCCGCTGCAGGTACTCGAACGCGTCGAGGTGCCGCGTGGGCGGAAACCCGGCCTCCGCGCCCGCGATGTCGAAGCCGACCACGCCGGTGTCCCGGAAGCGCACGGCAAGCTCGGCGATCTCCTGCGAGCGGGCCGCGTGGCGCATCGCGGTCAGCAGCGTGCCGATGCGGATCGGCCGGCCCGCGGCCGCCGCCCGCCCCGCGCCGTCGGCGAACCCGGCGAGCACCGCCTCGACGACCTGCTCCAGCGTGAGCCCGCGGGCCAGGTGCTGCTCGGGGGCGAAGCGCACCTCCGCGTACACCACGCCGTCGTCGGCCAGGTCGAGGGCGCACTCCGCGGCCACCCGGTGCAGCGCCGCCTCGGTCTGCATCACCGCGACCGTGTGCTCGAACGTCGCGATGTAGCGCTCCAGGGAGCCGGAGTCGCACGCCGACACGAACCAGCTGGCCAGCTCGCCCGGCTCGGTGGCCGGGAGCGGATGGCCCACCTCGGCCGCCAGCTCGATGATCGTCGCCGGGCGGAGCCCGCCGTCGAGGTGGTCGTGCAGCAAAGCTTTCGGGGCCTTGACGATGTCCTCGTACGCGATTGCGACCATGGGAAAGATTATGGACGCTCACGTGGTCGCGAAGCTGCGCTGCCCGGTTTGCGGCGAGCCGCTCGACGCCGCGCCGGGGGCACTGCGCTGCCCGCGTGGCCACAGCTTCGACGTCGCCCGCCAGGGCTATGTAAACCTGAGCGCCGGGCGTTCCGGCCACTCGGGCGACACCGCCGAGATGGTGGCGGCCCGTGCCGAGTTCCTGTCCGCCGGGCACTACGACTTCATCTCGGCGGCCCTGGTCGAGGCGGCGCGCGCGGCGTACCAAGGCGGTCTGGTCCTGGACGCCGGGGCCGGCACCGGCCGGCACCTGGCGGCGGTGCTCGACGCCCTGCCGGCCGCGCCCGGTCTCGCCCTGGACGTCTCGAAGCCGGCGCTGCGGCGGGCGGCGCGCGCCCACCCGCGGGCCGGCGCGGCCCTATGCGACACCTGGGGGCGGCTGCCCGTGGCGGACGGGTCGGCCGGGGTGGTGCTGGACGTGTTCGCGCCGCGCAACGGCCCGGAGTTTCGCCGGGTGCTGCGGCCGGGCGGCGTGCTGCTGGTCGTGACGCCCGCTCCGGACCATCTCGCCGAGCTCGTCGAGCGCCTGTCTCTGCTCCGGGTCGACCCGGACAAGGCCGAGCGGGTGGCGGCCAGCCTCGACGGCCACTTCGACCTCGCCGGCGAGCGCCCGCTCACCCGCACGCTGACGCTCAGCCCCCGGGAAGCGGCCACGCTGGTCGGGATGGGCCCGAGCGCGTGGCACACCACCCCGGTGGCGCTGGACGGGCCGGTCACCGTGACCGCGTCGGTGCGGCTGGGCGTCTACGTGGAGAGGTCGACCTCTTCCCAGCCGGCCGGCGGGTCGTGATACGGCCCCCGGAAGATCACCGCCCACTCCAGGGCCCATCGCCGCTGGCCGATCGCGTTGGCGTCGATCTCGCCGGGCAGGGGCGCGCCGATCCGCTCCGCCTCCAGGTAGCCCCAGTCGAGGCAGTAGTAGAAGTCGAGCACGGTGGCGGCGTCGAGCGCCGACCGGGGCGCGGCGAGCGTGCGTGAGCGCCACTCCGCGAACGTCTCCCCCGCCGGCAGGTTGGGCAGCAGCTCCACCAGCCGGTCGTCGGCGACCTGCTCGGGGTCGAGGTGCTTGGAGAGGCCGAGGAGCCAGGCCAGCGCGTACACGGCGTCGTGGTGGAGCACGAACGAGCGGTGGTCGCCGCGCCCGCCCATCACGAACTGCCACTCCGGCGGCGTCACCTGGTCGACAAGGTGCGAGCCGAGCAGCCAGCTCATCGCCGCCTCGGCCGGCATGCCGAAGCAGCGGGCGAGCACCACGTGCAGGATCGCCGCACGCGCCTCGATCTCCGCGGTCGGCCGCAGCTCGACCTCGTCACCAGGCTCCCAGACCAGCGGAAAGTGCGGCGGCGGCTGAGGCAGCCGCAAGCGGCGCATCTCCTCGACGCTGGCCAAGCGCACGTGCCGCGGGTCGGGAGCCGGAACAGCCACTGGTCTACGTCCCTGCCAATCGTTGCTGCGCCCCCTGGCCTGGGAGAATAGCCGTTTCAGCCGGCCCGCACCACGCCCCCTTTCCCGATGGATCTCGCCAGCGGCGTTAGCCGTGGTCACGGGCTTCGGCAGGCGCCCCCCGAAACCCAAATCGAAAGACAGGGATCTGAGCTACCGCGATGCCCGTCGTGGTCCAGACCGCTGCTCCCGCGGCCTCACCCGTCCGCTGCTGGCCGCGCCCACCCCACCCGCCGGCTGCGCCGGCCCACCGGGCCCGGCCAGGTAGGTGTGCGCGGAGGCCTTTGCTCTGCTTCCCTATGGTGGTCACCCACGCCCGGGCGGAGGCCAACCGCCCAGCCGCCTCCCACGGTGCTCTTTCCCGATCCCGGCCCGCGCCGCCACTTCCGGCTGCTGGCTGGCCCCACCCCCACACCGCACCTCAACATTTGTCCACAATGTCTCTAGAACACTTATGGCGCCATATCAATCACAAACGTTCTATAGAGCTTTCGGGGTTGGGGTTAGTGTTTGTCCACAATGTCCCGGTCCGCCAAGCCGGCGCCGACCGAGCCAGGCCGGCCTCGGTCGCAGGCAGTAGCCGCTATGCCGGGGTAACCGGCACCAGGTTCGCGATCTAGAACGGTTAGGGCGCTATATCGACCCTAACCGTTCTAGATCCACACCTACGGCCCGAAGCTGATTACGCTACGTCACCGGCGATGCGGCGACACTCGCACATTTCGACCATTTTGGGCTGCGGCGATGTCCGTCGTGGTCCAACCCGCCGCTCCCCCGTGGCCGCACCCATCCGCGGCTGGCCAGGCGCCAAGGATCCGCGCGCCCACAGGTCCGGGGCAGGGGGGGGGGGGGCGGGC
>Ga0081539_10000319_pt1 | contig 106944 bp, 109 predicted proteins | sample TabmetS4T2R2_FD_71023 | JGI IMG/M metagenome (GOLD analysis project Ga0081539, IMG submission 71023) | Tabebuia heterophylla rhizosphere microbial communities from the University of Puerto Rico - S4T2R2 | ecosystem: Host-associated > Plants > Roots > Rhizosphere ... | reverse complement strand
CTTCGAAAGATGGAGGGCGCAGGGAAGGCCGGGCGCCGGCGGCACCCGCAACACCGTGTGCGTAGGCGTGCTACAAAAGCACACGGATTTGACAGGTACAGCCGAGACATCCCGGCCTTCCCCGCGCAATGGTTTGGCGGCTTATAGGTGCTCTCCCCGGGGAACGGCCTTTCTTGCCCCCGTAGTTGGCGGGACTTACCGCCAGCGTAGCGCCAGGGTCGCGGCGCCAGGACCACACGATTTCGCCGGCCGCTGCCAACGCTTCGTCTATACGGTTTGCACCGCACTGACGCCGCAGCGGCCCATCGCAACCCGCACCCCGTTTCGTGACGACCGCGAAGCGTCCCTCATGGTGGCGCGGGCTGGGGGATTGATACCGCAAATCAGAATTCCGGTAAAGCGAAATACGTCGGGCCGCCAGTCACAATGTTGTGATAATCCGAAAGAATGGCCGTTCTGGCGCCTGGCGGACACGGTGGCCAACCCCGATCACAGTTTTGGCAATTGCCCCAGCTTCACCATGATTGGCGCGCACAGCGGGACCGGCGCCGGGCAGGGCAGTGTCGATGGCGGCTCAGTTTCACAGGACAGACGCGGAATACGAGGTGCAGGTGCGCAACTTCCTGCGCCTGGTATCGGCTTGCACCCTGGGGCTATGGGCGTTTGCTGCGGGTCTGCTGATCGGGACCTTTCTTCTGTTTTGAGATGCTTCAGGCCGTTGTGCGGCGAGCGTCGGCTTCTGACCGGAAGCAGACGCCGAAGCGTCCGAACCCGCTTTTGCATCAGTCTGCCGCCTTGCGACCACGCGCCAGCACCGTGGCGATGGGAATTGCGAGATTTTGGCCACGGCGGAAACGTTCAGCGTGACTGTCGATGTCATCGGCAATGGAGCCGAGCGCTGATGGTTGTTGCGCCCCGATGAGCGCCGCCATTCGCGCTGTACCGGCCGAGAGCGCCGCGATCAACGCGCGCCCGTTTGGCAGAAGCCACTCCGCACGAACGATTTCAGCCGACCCGCCGACGAAATCGGCCACTTCGAGGATCCGCAGGCATTGATCAATCCGGTTCAAGCCTCCCGGCGGCGGGGTCTGTGCGCCTGAAGTATTGCCGTGCCGGGCAATCGCGTTGAACACGAGCGACCAGGCGATGTTATCCTCAGGCGTGGCCCATACCGTGAAGGCAAAGCGCCCGTCCGGTTTAAGCACACGCTTGCACTCGGCAAGCGCCAATTCCGGCCGGGGAACGTGATGTATTCCGAAGCCTGATACGACCGCATGAAACGTGCCGTCGGGATACGGCAGGTCCTCTGCGTCGCCCTCGGTCACGACGATGCCTGGATGGATGCTGCGGGCAATGGCAACCATCTCGGCGGAAAAATCCAGCCCGTGCGCGGTGGCGCCGCGCCCCGCGGCAGCAGCGGCGAGATAGCCTGGGCCACATGCTACGTCGAGTACCTGTTGACCCGGCGAAATTTCGGCGGCTTCCAGCAGCGGTGCGATAAAGTGTGCCGTCGCATGAGCGAAGCTGTTTCCGTAGCTGGAAGCGGCACGTTGCCAGCCGGCGTGCTCGAAGGCGCGGACGGCTTCGGGTGTAAAGCTCATGGTGCACCGACCTGCCCGGACAATTGGGCCACGGTGATACTAAGCAAGCCTGTCTGTTCGTGTCGAGACACAGGATATGCCGGCCTTTGGCCCAGAGCCGACCTTGGGCAAGGTGCCGGCTTAGTCAGCTTCTGACCCTCAGCGGAAATTAATATTGTGCAGTCAAGATGCCCGACATGCACCCCGAATGGCTTCGTCAGCTGCCCTATTTGGTCCACACCAACAGAGAACTCGGCCTGATGCTGAGGGGTGCAAAGCCCCTTGCGTATTTCATGGACTTCGTCGGTCGTGAGCCGGACGTCTGTATTCGGTATTGGCGTATGTTCGACAGGCATGCTGATCTAGGTCGCTTGATAAGGCGCGAAGTGATTGAACCTAGCCCTGACCTGCCACAGCTCGAATATCGGAGGCTGTTCTACACCTTGCCGGGCCACGAGTGGCGAGTTGATGCCATGCTTGCGCTCCTGAACGAACCTGGAGCCTGGTCTGACGGCCGGGAACGGCGCTTTGGCGAATTGCTTGGCTACGAGGATTGGCAGATCGACTATTGGCTGGCGCACCGTCGCTCGCGTGCGGATGCTTAGTTCGCTTCTGACCCCAAAGCCGACGTAGAGGAGGGCGGGCTAGGACTTCCGCTCCGACCCAAAGCGGACTTCAGCTCTTGCCGAGATAGGCGACGGCCTCGATCTCCACCAGGACTTCCGGTTTCGCAAGAGATCGCACTTCTACAAGCGTGGAGGCAGGAAAGTCTCCGGTGAAGAATTCGCGTCGCGCCCGCCAGACCTCGGTGTTTTTCGTGATATCGACGACATAGATCGTCATCTTTATCAAATTGTCCATCGTTCCGCCGGCCGCTTTGATAATGCGATCAATGCGTGAAAATATCTGCTTGGCCTGTTCGTACTCATCTCTTCCAACCATCCCGGTGCCGCCTTCAAAGGGACGCGCGACCTGGCCGGAGATGAACAGCATGTCGCCGGCGCGTATGGCGTTTGACCATAGGCCGGGGCCCGCCTCGGCCACATCGGGGACGGACAGCTTTGTCCTTGGCATTGCGTTCGTTCTCCCTGTGAATTGTCTCGGATGCGTTTGCCATTGGTCTATCACAAATATTGGCACGCGCGTCGTGCCGGGTCCGGCCGAGGCAGAGTTTTGTCCGCTCGGGCTCCCGACAACATGCGGCCTCCGGCATGAAGACTGCCGGAGGCCGCGCTCACGCATTCCAGGACTGGTTCGTTATCTCACCACCGCCGCGCCGCGATAGCGCACCCGCACCGGCGGGCCCATGTCGCGTTGCCAGATGGTGCCGTTGTCGAACTGGAGGGTCATGCCGTCGGGCGAATAGATCGCGCCGACATTCCAGTTGTCGGCCCAGATCCGGCTGTTCGGCGCGAAGTTATCCGGCCAGGCGCGTGTGGGCTCGCCGAATTCGTTGACGAGGCTGATGTTAGGTCCGTTCTGCGTGATGACGGCAGGGGCGGCGGAGCGCGCGCGGCATTTTTCGACGCATCGCCAGGCACCCGACAGGTTGGCGATTTGTGCCGACGCTGCCGACGCCGTGAATAGGGTGGCCGCCGCGACAACGGCGAGGGCGCATTGAGTTGGTTTCATGCAGTTCGCTCCACGAAGATTGATGCTTGCACCGACCCCGTCGGGGTCATGCGTTATTCGATTGAGCGGTGTTTCGTTCCATCGACGGCGGCGATCGGATGGTTCCCTGCGAGGGTGTGACCAATCGTCGGCCTCTGTGCGTCGATGTTGCCGCATATGTGGTTGCACGAAGGCAAGAAACGATGAAGTTCATTCCCGATTTGGTTGCCGACCCCGAACCCCTATGACGCAAAGGGATTGACGATCGTAAGTCCACCGAACGTGCGCCCGTGCTGCATATCCTCGCTGTACAGGGTATCGCAGCCGGTCTCGATCGCTGAAGAGACGACAAGCGCGTCGTAGAATGCGATCCCATGGTCGCGCGCGAGCAACACCGCGGCGGCATGCGTGGCCAATGTGACCGCTGCGACATCGTCGAGGGAATCGCGAAACAAGCCGAGTGCAAGCTCGATCTGCGGCCAATCGTGACGAAGCTTGCGCCGCGCGACGTGCACGAATTCATTCAGAACCTGAACGCTGGTGACTCCGCCGCGGCCCAGACACGCGGCCGCCTGGCTTTCCTTGCGTCTGAAGTCGCCGTGTACACGAGAACGTTCGTGTCAAAGAACGCCTTCACCTTTCGTTTGCCTCGTCCCGATCGAATTTGTAGTCGGGGGGAAGCGTCCAGTTGAGCGATGCCAGGCGCTCAAGTGCGGCCTTGCGCCGGTCTTCCTTCTGCACGACCAGCGTTCGCTCGGCGACGTCGACGATGGTGAGTTCGTCGCCGGCACTGAGGCCCATCTTTTCGACGAGCGCTTTGGGCAGACGGACGGCGAGGCTGTCACCCCATTTCGAAACCTGCATGGCACTCTCCATGACCACGAAGACATAGACATCATTGGATTGATATCATTCAAGCTGCGGAACCTTCTTCAGCAGAATCAATGGGTTCTGGTATCCGCAACCGCGCTTGAAACCAACCACGGCCTCCCGCAGGGGAAGCTACCGGAGGCCGCGTTGGAACATTTTCGCCGCTCAGCTTCACGACGAAGTCCGATCAATTCGTCCAGTCCACCACGATTAGCCCAGGCACGCGCGCGAATTCCCTGACGTTGAGCGTGACCAGCGCGGCATTGCGCCGCCGTGCCTGCGCGGCGATGAGGCAATCAAACGGACCGATCGGCGTACCCTTGCTCTCCAGGTGAGCGCGGATATCGCCGGCATGGGCTGCGTCTTCGTCCTCGAACGGAAGTACTGCGATTCCCGGCGCGAGAAATTCCGCCAGCAGACGGTCGGATTCCGCTCGCCTGTCATTCCGCGCGTAGCCGTAGCGCAATTCAAACAGGGAGATCACGGGGAAGCTGATTTCCATTCCCGACCTGATCTGCTCGGCCAAACGATAACGGACCGACGGGACGCGCCGGTTGATGACATGGATCGCAATATCGGTGTCGAGGCAAATCATTTGTCAAAGAAGACGCGCGGATCCGGTTCGACGGGCGGTTCGTCCGGAATGCCCTCTGGAAGAAAATCCCGCCCCCCGAGTTCGTCGAGACGCGCGAACCAGGCCTCCGGATCAAACGGTTGCTTCTTGATCGGCTCAAGGATCACCTTGTCGCCGACCTTGCTGACACGCACCTCGTTACCCTCGAAACGGAATTCCTTGGGCAGGCGGACGGCCTGGCTGCGTCCGTGCATGAAGAGCTTGGCGGTTGAATTCATGATCCGCCTCCAATGCTTATGATAGATATCGATGATATATATCATGTGGAGTGCGTATACGCAAGAGCGGGCCACCGGAATGCCACGGCCTCCGGCAGGGGAGCTACCGGAGGCCGCGTTGGAACACTTTGTTGCGCCTAGGTTCGCGACAAAGTGTGGGAGCTCGTGAGCGGGACTAGAACGGCAGCAGCACGTCGACCACCTGCTGGCCGTAGCGCGGTTGTTGCACGTCCATGATCTGGCCGCGGCCGCCATAGGCGATGCGGGCCTGCGCGATCTTTGAGGAATCGATGGTGTTGTCGCTCTGGATGTCCTCCGGCCGCACCACGCCGGCGACGATCAACTCGCGGATTTCGTAGTTGACGCGGATCTCCTGCTTGCCCTCGACCACGAGGTTGCCGTTGGCCAGCACCTGCGTCACCACGGCGGCGACGTTGGTCGTGAGCGACTCCTGGCGGTTGATCGAGCCCTTGCCGTCGGCCGACGAGGTCGAGTCGGTCGCCAGGAGGTTGCCGGGCAGGACCTTGTTGGCCTGTGTGATGGTCTTGGCGCCGATGAAGTCGGTGATGTTCGAATTCTCCTTGGCGGTGCGGCTGCGCTGGGTCTCGTTCTGCAGATTGGCCTTGTCGGTGATGTTGACGGTCACCGTCAAAAGGTCGCCCACGCGCGCGGCGCGCTGGTCGCGGAAGAAGGCGCGGCTGCCGTTGCGCCACAGCGAGTTGGCGTTGTAGGAGGCGACCTCCGGTTTGGGCATCGGCATCTGCACCGGCTTGTAGCCCGGCTGCGCGGTCGGATTCTCGGGCGCGGTAAGCTTTGGCTGCTCGCCGATCTGCGACAGCCGGTCGACGGCGGAGCAGCCGCCGGCCAGCGCCGTTATCGCAAACAGCGTGGCGAGCTTAACGATACGCGAACCAAGATACGTCGAAGGATACCTGGACATTTACATTACTCGGGTTTGGCCGTGGCTTGCGCGCCGGCGTTGGCAAGGGAGGTGGCGGCCGCGGCAGGGGCGGCGCCGAGCGAGGAGGTGCTGTCGGATAGTTTTTCCTGAATCTTTTCCGGGCGCGCCGACGCCACCACGATCGCGACCCGGCCGCGGCCGACCACGACGCCGGACACCGTGCGCTTGGACTGCAGGTTCAGGACGTTGACCACGTCGCCTTCGGTGCCGGCCTCGAGCGCCTTGCCGAGCACGGTGAGGTAAATGCCCGCGGCCTCGTAGATCAGCGTCACGCCCTGGTCGCGCTGCACGAGGTCGGGTTTTGCCACATCGGCGCCCTTGAGCGCCTGTCCGGCGCGCAGCTGGCGGCGCGCCTGCATGCCGACCGCGCGGTCGCGGGTCAGCACGTCGGCGCCGACTTCGGCCTTCGGCCGTCGCTCGACCGTCACGTCGGATGATTTCAGCACCTCGTTGCGCTCGAGGCTGCGCGTCAGCACCGCGGCTTCCACGGTCTCGACCGCGGTACCCGAGAAGCGCAGTTTGGTCGGCGCAAGGCCGGCTTCGTTGGAGATCTCGAAGGTCACGTCAAAGCGGTTGTTGCGCGGCTCGTAGCGCACGGCGACTGGGTTCAGCGCGCCGGTGTTGGCGGCATCGAGGCGGATATCCCCGGGCGTGCGGTCGAAGGTGAGGCTGATATTGGCGGCATCGCCAAGTCCGTTGCGGCGTTCCAGCGCGCGGGCGACGGCCTGCTCGATATCGGTCGCATCGACGCTGCGGGCCTGCCGCGTCACCGAAATCTCGCGCAGATCCCTGGTGTTGACGCCGATCACCTGATGGGCGCGCAGGGTGCTGATGAGCTGGCCGACCTGCAGCGTGCCGGTGGTGCCGGGATCGGGCGCGCGGTAGATCGCAATGCGCGCCGCGCTGCCGGCATTGTCGATGACGTCGCCGATCCGCACGATGTCTGACGTGACGACGACATTGGCGCGCAGCACGGGCGCAGCGATGACGTCGTTCTTGTCCTGCGCAAAGGCGCTTTGCGCGACAGCGAGCAGGGCGGCGGCGATCAGGAGCGCTCGGGCGATCATGGCCATCATCCTCAGCGGAACATCTGCGTGGTGGCCTGCAGCATCTGGTCGGCGGCGGAGACGACCTTGGCGTTCATCTCGTAGGCGCGCTGGGCTGCGATCAGGTCGGAAATTTCGGTGACCACCTCGACATTGGACTGCTCGAGGTTGGACTGCAGCATGTCGCCAAACCCGTCGGTGTTGGCGATGCCGTCCTGCGGCGCGCCTGACGCCGGCGTGTCCTGGAAAAGGTTGTCCCCGATGGGCTTTAGGCCCGCTTTGTTGATGAAGCGCGTGAGGCCGATCTGGCCGACGGTGGTCGGCGTGGTCGAGCCCGGCAGCGTCACCGTCACCTGGCCCTGCGCATTGATGGTGAGGCCCGACGAATTTTGCGGAATGGTGATGGTCGGCTGCACCGGATTACCGTGTGCGGTGACGATGCGGCCCTGCGCGTCCATCATGAACGAGCCGTCGCGGGTGTAGGAATAGGTGCCGTCGGGCATCTGGATCTTGAAGAAACCTTCGCCGCGGACGGCGATGTCGAGCTCGTTGCCGGTCGGCAGTAAGGTGCCCTGGCTCATCAGGCGCGGCGTGCCGACGGTCCGCACGCCGCCGCCGAGATCGACGCCGACAGGCAGGATGGTGCCCTGGTCGGAAGCCTGCGCGCCGACGCGGCGCACATGGTCGTAGATCAGGTCCTGAAACGCCGCGCGCTGCTTCTTGTAGCCGGTGGTGCGAAGGTTCGCGATGTTGTTGGAGATCACCTGAACGTTGAGTTCCTGTGCCGCCATTCCGGTCGCTGCGGTGATGACTGCGCGCATCTCTCTATCCCCCTATCAGGCCGGCACGTCGGCGAGCTTGTCGATCGCCGTCTTGTGCAGGTCGTGCTGCTGCTGCAGCATCGATGCGATATGCGTGTACATGCGGTTGATCTCGATCATCCGGCTCATCTCGAGGACCGAATTGACGTTGGAGCGCTCGATGAAGCCCTGGGCGATCGTCGACTTGGTGTCGGGCTGCGCGGCATTGCCTTCGCCCAGCGAATAGAGGTTGGAGCCTTCCTTCACCAGCCGTTGCGGCTGGGTGAAGTTGACGATGCGCAGCTTCGCGCGGATCGAGTCGATGCGGTTGGTGCCTTCCAGCACGGTGACGGTGCCGTCGGAGGAGATGGTGATTTCCTTGTCGGTCTGCTGGAAGCGGATCGGCCCGTTGTTGCCGAGCACGGGATAGCCCGACGCGTTGACCAACTGGCCCTGGTTGTCGATCTGAAAGCCGCCGTCGCGGGTGTAGCGCTCGCCGGCCGGGGTCTGCACCACGAACATGCCGTCGCCGTTGACGGCGACGTCGAGCGGGTTCTTGGTCTGGTCGAGCGAGCCTTGCGCGAGATCATGGAAGGTCGCGCGGTCCACCACATGGCTGAGACGGCGGTCACGGCCGGCGACGAAATTGTCCTCGCGCGCGGTCGGCATCAAATATTCGGCAAACAGCGACCGGTCGGCCTTGAAGCCGTTGGTGGTCACGTTGGCGACGTTGTTGGCGATGACATCCATCTGCCGTTCCAGCGTCACTTGCCGCGAAAGTCCGATGAGAAGCGTATTCTCCATCGGTGGTTCTCCCCTGGTGGCAGTCCTCCGGCCGGTTCTCCCAAACGCGGCTTGCGGACCGATCGAACCCACGCCGCTCTCCCAAGCCGCGGAGGATTCGGCTTCTCCTCAGCGAAAGCCGTGCCAACCGGGAAAGTGCAGGGAAGTCAGAATCTTAGGCGTTTGGCCGGCGTGGAGCCGCACGGCATAAAGGTCTTGTTGACCATGTTTGCCCGGCAGAATTTTCCTAGCGGCTCCGCAAAAGAAAGAAACCATTAACCATTATTACCCTAGCGTTGCCGTCATCACTTGGGCGCGTTTGCGCCGGCGGCATTCGTATCGCGTCACGGCCATCAGCTGGCAGCACTTTCGCGCTCCCTTGGGACAGACGGGGTGGGGGCATGGCGGATAATGCGGGGGAAGGCGGCGCAGCAGCGGAAGCTGGAGAGGGCACGCCATCCAAAAAGGGCAAGCTCAAGCTGATCATCGCCGCTGTCGGCTTCTTCGTCATCATTGGCGGCGGCGTCGGCGTCTGGATGCTGATGTCTAAGGGCAATGGCGACGAGAAGCACGCGGAAGCGCCCGCGAAGCCGCCGTCCTATGTCGAGGTGCCGGAGATCATGGTCAACCTCGTCAGTTCACCCGGCGAGCGCGTGCAATATCTCAAGGTGAAAGTCGTTCTCGAGGTCAAGGAGGAGAGGCAGATCGAGGCGATCAAGCCGTCGATGCCCCGCGTCTCCGACATCTTCCAGACCTACATGCGCGAGCTTCGCGCCGGCGATCTCAACGGCTCGGCCGGACTGTTCCGCCTCAAGGAGGAGCTGACTCGCCGCGTCAACGTCGCGGTGGCGCCGCAGCAGGTCAGCGCGGTGCTGTTCAAGGAAATCATGATCCAGTGACGGGCCGGGGGCGCATCTAGATCATGGCTGGCAACGACCACATGGACCAGGACGCCATTGCTGCGCAATGGGAAGCGTCCATGGCCAACGAGGACCCCGCTGATGCCGAAAAGGCGGCAGCGGCCAACGAAATATCCGGCACCATGGCGCTGCAATGGGCGGCCATGGTCGAGGACGGCAGCCGCGATTTCGGCAGTGGCAAGAACTCCGGCGAGCGCGTGCTCTCGCAGGAGGAAATCGACAATCTGCTCGGCTTCACCGCCGGCGAAATCAATCTCGACGACCATTCCGGCATCCGCGCCATCATCGACTCCGCGATGGTGTCCTACGAGCGCCTGCCGATGCTGGAAATCGTCTTCGACCGCCTGGTGCGGTTGATGACGACGAGCCTGCGCAATTTCACCTCCGACAATGTCGAAGTCTCGCTCGACCGCATCACCTCGGTGCGCTTCGGCGATTACATGAACTCGATACCGCTGCCGGCGGTGCTCTGCGTGTTCAAGGCGGAGGAGTGGGAGAACTTTGGCCTCGCCACCGTCGACTCCAGCCTGATCTATTCCATCATCGACGTGTTGCTGGGCGGCCGCCGCGGCCAGACGTCGCTGCGCATCGAGGGCCGGCCCTATACCACCATCGAAACCAACCTGGTGAAGCGGCTGATCGAGGTCGTGCTGGCGGACGCCGAGCAGGCGTTCCGGCCGCTGTCGCCCGTGACCTTCTCGATCGATCGGCTGGAAACCAACCCGCGCTTTGCCGCGATCAGCCGGCCGGCCAACGCTGCGATCCTCGTGCGGCTGCGCATCGATATGGAAGAGCGCGGCGGCAATATCGAGCTGCTGTTGCCCTATGCGACCATCGAACCGATCCGCAACGTGCTGTTGCAGATGTTCATGGGCGAAAAATTCGGCCGCGATCCGATCTGGGAAGGCCACTTCGCCACGGAAGTGGCGCAGGCCGAGATCTCCGTCGATGCGGTGCTGTACGAAGCCGACATTCCCCTGAAGCAACTGATGAAGCTGAAGGTCGGCGACACCCTGCCGCTGGAGATGAAGGCGGATGCACTGGTCACCGTTCGCTGCGGCAACGTCACGCTGACCGAAGGACGGATGGGCCGGGTCGGCGACCGCGTCGCGATCCGCGTGACCAAGCAATTGCGCAAGCCGCAGACCACGCTCGCCATGTTCGAGAAAGCCGACGAGCAAACCAAGATGTTGGAGGCACAATGAACCACGCCATGGGAATAGCGATCGAGGGTCTGGTGGCGGTGTTGCTGCTGCTCACCATCGGCTATTGCATGCTGCTCAACAAGCGGCTGCAGCGGCTGAAGGCGGACGAGCATTCGCTGAAGGCCACGATCGGTGAATTGATCACAGCAACCGAGATCGCCGAGCGCGCGATCGGCGGATTGAAGCACACGGTGCGCGACGTCAACGAAAATCTCGGCAGCCAGCTCGCCGCGGCGAACCAGATGACGGCGCAACTGAAGCACCATCTCGCCGAAGGCGATGCCGTGGTCCGCCGCCTGTCGAAAATCGCCAGCGCGGCGCGGCCGTCGGCCGAGGCGCAGCAGGAAGCACCCGCACCGGTCCCGGCGCCGCGGACGTCGCAGGCCCGAGCCGTTGCCGAAGCCGCGCAGGCCTTCTCCGAACGCCGAAGGGCCAACGGCCTCGCTGCATGAAATCGTTTCGTGACATCCGCGTCATTCCGGTCGTGCTGGTCGCGATCTTCGGCCTCGTGGTGCTGAAGATCGCGGGCCTTGTGCTCGACGGCGGCTATGTGTTCGACTACCAGCCGGACAGGAAGCAGGCTACGAAGCAGGCATCCTGGGCGCAGGAGATGCTGAACTATCCGGGCGGCCCCAAAGGCGATCCGTCCGACATCACAGGTTCGGCACATGGCGCGCCCAAGAAGGAAGAGCCGCCGAAGCCGGCCGCGCCCGCCACGGAGCCCGCAAAACCCGACGGCGTCGTGGTGTTTCCCGACCAGTCGCCACGGGTGTCGGAATCCGAGCGCGCTATCCTCGAGCGGCTGCAGTCGCGCCGCCAGGAGCTGGAACAGCGCGCCCGCGAGATCGAAATCCGCGAGAGCCTTTTGAAGGCGGCCGAGAAGCGCATCGAAAGCAAGGTCGAGGAGATGAAGGCGCTGGAAGGCAAGGCCGCCAGCGCGGCCGGCCAGCGCAACGAGCAGGAGGCCGCGCGCTTCAAGGGCATCATCACGATGTATGAGGGCATGAAGCCGAAGGACGCCGCAAAGGTGTTCGATCGGCTGGAGATGAGTGTGCTGATCGAGATCGCTTCGCAGATCGCCCCGCGCAAGATGAGCGACATCATGGGCCTGATGCAGCCGGAGGCCGCCGAGCGGCTGACCGTTGAACTGGCCCGCCGCGCCGGCGGCGACAGCAACAAGGCGGCCGAACTGCCCAAGATCGAGGGCAAGATGCTGACCCAGAAGCCCAATTAACCCGCATAATTAACAGACCCTTAAGCCCGCCAATCCTACAGTCGCAAGCGGCGGAATCCGTCCGCCGACGTAAAACCGTTGACGCTGATGATACGCATGGCGCGAAGGGATTTTCGCTCGCTCCGCCGCGCCGCGGCAGGGGTCGCCCGGCGCTGCCGTGGCGCCGTGCTTTCGCTCGCGCTGGCCGCCGCGATCGCGGCTCCCGTGACGTCCGCTCTTGCGCAGCGCGAGCCGGTGCGCGGAGAGGCGGTGTTGCAGGCCCATCCCGGCTTTGCCCGGCTCACCATCAGGCTTGCCGAGGACGTCGAGTCGCAGGTGATGGCGGCGGGTCAGATCGTCGTGATCCGCTTCAAGCGGCCGGTGGCGATCCCGATCGGCAAGGTCGCCGATGCCGTCACCGACTATGTTTCCTCCGCGCGCGCCGATCCTGATGGCGCGGCGATCCGGCTCTCCCTCGCCAGGCGGGTGACCATCAACACCATGACCGCCGGCGAACGGCTGTTCGTGGATCTGTTGCCGGATTCCTGGACCGGGCCGCCGCCGCCGTTACCGAGCGAAGTGGTGCGCGAGCTCTCCGACCGCGCCCGCGCCGCCGAGCGCGCGCTGCGTCAGCAGAAGGCCGATGATGCCGCACGCAAGCGGCCGCCGGTGCGGGTCAAGACCTCGGTGCAGCCGACCTTCGTGCGCTTCATCTTCGAGATGCCCGACGGCGTCGGCGTATCGTCGGTGCTGAACGAGCAAAAGCTGTCGCTGTTCTTCAACGCGCCGCTCACCTTCGATCTTGCGGACGCCAAGGTCGCGGCACCCCCGAACGTCGCCTCGATCAACGCGCGCATCGAGGGCGACAAGAGCGTGGTCGAGGCCGAGCTGATCGGCGATGTCGACGTGCATTCCTTCCGCGAGGAGAAGAGCTACGTCATCGACGTCGCCTTCCAGCAGACGGACAAGGCGCCCGCCGCGCAGCCCAAGGTATCCGACAAGGCATCCGAGATGCGTGCCCCGGCAGCGCCGGCCGCCGCACCGCTGGCAGCGGCGATGAAACCCGCGGAAGCGCCGGCGAAACCGGAAGCGCCCGCAAAAGCCGAGCCGCGGGCCAGCGTGGTGCCGGCGGACGTGCCGCAGCCGACCTCGGAGACGATCGCCGAGCAGGCCAGGATCGAGATCAAGCCGGCGGCGGCCGCGAACCCCGCGCCGTCTGCGGAGGCGCCGCCGCAAGCTTCGGCGAAACCTCAGGCTGCCGAGACGTCGCCGGCGCCCGTCGAGCCCGCCAAACCTGCCGCAGCCGCAGCTCCCGAGAAGCCGGCCGCCGCCGAAGCGGCAAAGCCGTCGGCTCCGAAAGCAGAGGTAGCGCCCGCGGTGGAAGGGCCAAAAGCAAAGCCTGTCGTGTCGGCGCCGGCCAGTCAGCCCGTCGTTTCCGGAGACAAGACCGCTTCCGTCATGGCGCAACGCGACGCCGACGGGCTGCGCGTGACCTTCTCTTTTGCCGCCACGACACCGGCGGCGCTGTTCCGCCGCGCCGATACGGTCTGGCTGGTGTTCGATGCCGCCAATCCCGTCAACGTCGATGCGATCCGCAGCAAGGGCGGCGCCCTTGTCGCCGAGGTCAACAACCTGTCGATCCCGCAGGGCCAGGCGGTGCGTATCCGCCTCAACAGGCCGCAACTTCCCTCGCTGACCGGCGAGCAGGGCGGCGGCGGCTCGACCTGGACGCTCACCTTTGCCGATACGATCGGTGCGCCGCCGCTGCCGCTGGTCGCGGTGCGCAACATCACCGAGCCGTCGCTTGCCAATGTCTCGGTGCCGCTCGCCAATCCCGGCGGCCTGCACAAGTTCAGCGATCCCGAGGCCGGCGATACGCTGTTCGTCGTCACCGCGCTGCCGCCGATCCGCGGCCTGATCAAGCGCCAGGACTTTGTCGAGCTGACGCTCTTGGAATCCATCCATGGCGTCGCCGTGCGGCCGAACTCCGACGAGGTCACCGCCGAGATCGCCACCGACAAGATCAAGCTGGCCAAGCCGGGCGGGCTGACGCTGTCGTCGGCCGACGTCGCGGCGGAACGGGCGGCGACCGCCGTTCGATCGCCCTTCGACATCGAGGAATGGCGCAAGAACCAGGCCGGACCCTTTATCGCGCGCGAAGACGCACTGATGCGCGCCGCGGCGGGCGCGCACATTTCGGCCGAGCAAAAGCTGCGGGCGCGTATGGAACTGGCGCGGTTCTACATGGCGCGTGGCCTGTATCACGAAGCCAAGGGCGTTGCCGATTTCGTGCTCGACGAGGCCAAGCCGGGCTTTGAGGATTCCGGCGCGCTGATGCTGCGCGCGGTCGCCAACATCATCATCGGCCGCCCGGCCGCCGGCCTGCACGACCTCGCCAATCCCGTGATCGGCACCAATTACGACTCGCAGCTGTGGCGGGCGCTCGCCAATGCGCGGCAGGGCAAATGGGCGGAAGCGCGCGAAAAATTCAAGAACGTCGAATTCGCCATCGCCTCGCTGCCGTCAGAGCTGCAGCGCGTCGTGCTGATGGACGCGATGCGCGCCTCGCTGGAGGTGAAGGATTATTCCGGCGCCGCGCGCCGCCGCAGCGATCTCGATGTCGTCGGCGTGCCGGCGCCATTGCGGCCGGCGGTGTCGGTGCTGCGCGGCAGGCTCGCTGAAGCGCTCGGCCATGATCGCGACGCGCAGAGCGACTACTGGACCGCGATCTCGTCCGCCGACCGGGCGTCCGCGGCGGAGGCCAGGCTGCGCGAGATCATGCTGCGGCAGAAGCGCGAGGAAGTGACGCAGGCCGACGCGCTGCGCGAGCTGGAAACGCTGTCGATGATCTGGCGGGGCGACGCGGTCGAGGTCAAGGCGCTGCAGCTGATGGCCAATATCTATGCAGAGAGTGCCCGCTACAACGAGGCGCTGTCGGCGGTGCGTACCGCGACGCGGCTGCAGCCGAACTCCGAAGTATCGCGCCAGGCGCAGGACATGGCCGCCGGACTGTTCACCGAACTGTTCCTGACGCCGAAGGGCGACGACCTGCCGCCGGTCGAGGCGCTGGCGATGTTTTATGAATTCCGCGAGCTGACGCCGATCGGGCGGCGCGGCGATGAGATGATCCGCAAGCTCGCCGACCGCCTGGTGGCGATCGACCTGCTCGACCAGGCTGCCGAGCTGCTGCAGTACCAGATCGACAAGCGGCTCGAAGGCTCGGCGCGCGCCCAGGTCGCCGCACGCCTCGCCATGGTCTATCTGACCAACCGCAAGCCCGACCGCGCCATCTCGGCGCTGCGCGCCACCCGCATCGCCGATCTTTCCGGCGAGCTGCGCCAGCAGCGGCTATTGCTGGAGGCCCGCGCCCAGAGCGACGTCGGCCGTCACGATCTTGCGCTCGACATCATCTCCAACCTCGTGGGCCGTGAGGCGATCCGGCTGCGCTCGGACATCTACTGGGCCTCGCGGCACTGGCGCGAGTCGGCCGAGCAGATCGAGCTTTACTACGGCGATCGCTGGCGCGATTTCAAGCCGCTGAATTCGAACGAGAAGAGCGACCTGATCCGCGCGGTCGTCGGCTACGCGCTCGCCGAGGACGCCATCGGACTGTCGCGCTTCCGCGAGAAATATGCGCCGCTGATGAGCGGGGAGGCCGATCGTATCACCTTTGACGTCGCCAGCACGCCGGCCAACGGCAACAACGCCGAATTCGCTGAGATCGCCAAGATGGCGGCCAGCGTCGATACGCTTGACGGCTTCCTGCGCGAGATGAAGACCCGCTTCCCCGACATGACCGCCCGGGCACCGCTGCCGCCGGAGACGGTGAGGGGCGACCCGGTCGCGACCGGTTCGCTGCCCGAGATCGTCGGGCTACGGCAGGTTAAGCCGGTCCGTCGCTAGACCTGCAATCCCTCGACATCGGCCCGCCAAAACGGCAATTTATCCCGCGTCACTGCCGGGGAAACGTCATGAGCAAGCCGAAAAAGACCGAAGCCGAACTGATCGCGATGGCGCGCGCGGAATTGAAGGTCCACGCCGACTGCCCCGACGGCATCGTCATCTCCGTGCTGCGCGACGGCAACAGCTGGGAATTCCGCGCCAACGCGGACAAGGCCACCGTGGACAAGCCCGGCTACCCCGAATGTGTCGCCATGCTGGTGCAGATCGGCGATCACCTGGCCAAGCAGTATGATTTCACGGGGTAGGGCGCCTGCCGTCAGTGTGACCTTATTTCGTAGATACGAATGCTCGAAATGAATGGATTGCCCTGCGTCAGCTTCTCGGCGTCATCGAGGCTCGCCGCGTTGACGATGGTGAAGCCGGTGATGGAGTCCGGCCCGAGCGGAAGTTCCTTCGTGCCGCTTCTGGAGATTTCACGGCCGCCGCCGAAGCCGCCCATGTCGACGGTGTGCGGCTTGGTTGCCTCGAACCATTTGCCCCAGGCGGCCATGATTTCCGGGGTCGGCTTTTCGAATCCATAGTGCAACAGGACGAACTTCTTCATACGCGACTCCTCTTGACCGATTGGGGCGGTTGCTTCCTCGTCGTGGTTTTTGCTTTTGGTGCGATCGCCTCGGCATACCGCAAGGACCGCTTGATCCAGGATGCGCGCTTCCGCGCGTCGCCCAGCAGCTCCTCGGGAAGCCGCACATATTCGCGCATCGGCCGGCTCTTCATGGGCTCGAAGGTGCGCTCACCGAATTCGGCGCTGAAGCGGGTGCGATCCTTCTCCGACAGCCGCATGATGAAATCGTTCTGGTGCAGGCCAATGAAGAGGTTGCCGTTGGCGAAGGCGGCGGGGTAGCCGAGCATTCTGCGGCGGGTGATGCTGCTGCCCGACGGCACGGACTTGTCGAACAGATCGATCAGCGACCGCGGCGATTTGGTCCAGGCCATCGGCCTCTCCTTCAGTTCGCCGCGGGCTGCAGGCGTGGCCGGTCGGCCAGGTCGAAGAGAAGGGGGAGTTTGCGGACCAGCGCCATCGAACCGCTTACCTTGGCGCGCTTCGCTTCGATGGCGCCCTGGAGCGATACGCCCATCCCGACGATCTGGAGCACGGAGTCGAACGGAGCTTCCAGCGTCCCCTTGCAGCCCGCGACGCCCCTTTGAATCGTCGCCCCGGAGTCGCCGCCCGCGACGGTGAAGCCGGCCGATCTCTTGCCGTGGGTCACCACAAGACCGACGTTGATCTCCGGCACCGGCGTGCGCCGGGCAATGGCGTCAAGGCCAAGCAGCACCCAGTCCGGCTCGAATGTGTCACCCGGCACCGGGGGAAACAGGAAACGGCCGCCCCATCTGATCAATTCCCGGATCGCCGGCTGCACCTCGCGGCCGATCTCGGTCAGTTCATACACCTGTGCATTGGCCGGCCGCGGCAGGACGATTCGCCGCACGACGTTGCATTCGATCAGGGCGGTGAGGCGTGCGGTCAGCAAGGTCGGGCTCATGCCATCGAGATGATCCAGAAGGTCGCCAAATCGTTTCGGGCCGAGCAGCAGCTCCCTGATGATCAGCAGGGTCCAGCGCTCGCCGATGATTTCCGCCGCGCGCGCAAGAGCGCAAAATTGCGGGTAGTGAAGATTGCTCATGCCTGCGAGTTGGTTGCCTCCATCGTTTGCGTCATCTTCGGTAGGCGAGAGCGATCAGGGGACCGACGACGGCGAATTGCAGGATCGTGAACGCGGTTTCGAGCAGCACATAGTCGGGAACGGAGACCATGACATTCTTGGCCGCCACCGCCAGCGTGGTGAAGGACCACGACAGCAGGCCGGCGCCGAGACCATACAAGAGCCCTTCTTTCAGGAAGGAGCCGCTGCCGCGCGGGAACACACGCGGAAACAGCCAGGAGAAAATCGCCCCCTGGATGATCATCGAAGCAAGACCGAACGGGATGATCGGCTCGTCGCGATATATCTGCAGCGCGTGGTACTTCTGCTCGAACAGCACAAGGTGCCAGACGAACGCAATCGGAAAGGAGGGAAGCAGGTAGGCGGCGAAGCCAAGCCAGAAGCTGCGGGCGCCCGCGGGGCGCACTGTGTCGGACGCAATCGCCATTGACGTGCACTCCTTACTACATTTTTTATAGTATATACTCCATAAACTGGAGTCAACGCCCCGGTGCACGGCGACAGTTGCTCCGCGGCATCGGCACTTCGCTCCCTCTCCGCTTGCGGAGGAGGGCTGGGGGTGCTTCCGCATTGGGATTCCCTGCGTGGAGAGAGCCCCCACCCGCCGCGCTGTTCGAGCGCGTCGGCCTCCCCCGCAAGCGGGAGAGGCGAAGCGAGCCCGCGGACAATCCTCGTGGATACCATATGCGATTGCGCGGCCCGTGACGGGGACTCATCCCAATGTGGAGATGACTCGAGAAGGCTCACGCCCCGCCCCGAACTCACGTGTGCGCTTGTGGTCGCTCTTGAAGAACCGTTGTGCGGCCCCGGCGTTCGCAGCGCAGCGCGCGAGCCAGCGAGCCACGAGAACATCAACCCAAGCTGCAAATCGCAGTCGAGCCGCTGCCAGCACAAGCCTCGCGTCCAAACTTTGAAAGGGTCTCTTGACCTCGTTGCGGGCGTTCATCTTGCCCTCCTGCCGGTTCGGCGGAGGGAGCGGCCCTGCGCCGAGAGTTAAGCTCTTGCTTTGCGGATCAGCCCGGCTTCGAGCTGACAATTCGGACCCCACGTCATCACGGACGTGCACGACCAATCGGCCAGCCGGATAAGCGGCCGGACCCGGTCAGCAATCTCCGCGATGTATGTGCGTGCGTTGCGCATTACGGTCCTCAAGAGTGCGGGCTACTTCACCCGCGGCGAATGTTTCGAATCTAAGCGCAGAGAAAATTCAGCGCGTCAAATGTTTTGTGTCACGAGGTGCGGAATTTGTTGCGTGCTGATAATTTTCGAACCCTTGGGGAGCCAGCCGGGTTCGAAAATTTCAGGCTCTGTCGGCTGGCGGAAGAGACGGCTCAGCCTTTAATCGGCAACTCCGTCGCGGGATCGAAGAAGTGCAGCCTTCCAAGCTGCGCTGAAATGCGCACCTGGTCGCCGGGCGCGACTTTCATCTCCGCCGGGACGCGGGCGACAGTCAAACTATCGACGCCGACGCGTGTCTCCAGCAGGATTTCCGAGCCGAGCTGCTCGACGACTTCGACGCGGGCGTCGAAGCCGGAGCCGGGCGCGCCGTCTCCAAGGGCGAGGTGCTCGGGGCGGACGCCCATGACGATCTGCTTGCCGTCGTGAGGCTGCAACGCCTGCGCGTCGGCGGGGTTGACCGATATCTTCAGGCCCGAGGTCTCGACAACAGCGCCGCGCACGGTGACGTCGACAAAATTCATCGCGGGGGCGCCGATGAAACCGGCGACGAATTTGTTGGCCGGCCTTTCATACACCGTGAGCGGCGTGCCGATCTGCTGCACGCTTCCGTCGCGCATGATGACGACGCGGTCGCCGAGCGTCATCGCCTCGATCTGGTCGTGGGTGACGAACACCGAGGTGGTCGGGATCTGCGCATGCAGGCGCTTGATCTCGATGCGCATCCGCGCGCGCAGCTTGGCGTCGAGGTTCGATAAGGGTTCGTCGAACAAAAATACCTGCGGATTGCGCACGATGCAGCGGCCGAGCGCAACGCGCTGCTGCTGTCCTCCTGACAATTGCTTCGGCTTGCGCTGCAACAGCTCGTGCAGCCCGAGGATATCGGCGGCGCGGTCGATCGCGCTCCTGATCTCGCTCTCGGCGACGCGCTTGTTGCGGAGCCCAAAGGCGAGATTGTCGTAGACGCTCATGTGCTGATAGAGCGCGTAGTTCTGGAACACCATGGCGACGTCGCGGTCGCGCGGCGGGAGGTCGTTGACGACCTTGCCGCCGATGCGGATTTCGCCGCTGGAAATGTCCTCCAGGCCCGCGATCATGCGCAGCGTGGTCGACTTGCCGCAGCCGGACGGACCGACCAGGGCGACAAATTCCTTGTCGGCGATTTCGAGATCGACGTCCTTGACGGCATGAAACAGCGACCCGTAGTGCTTGTTGAGCTTGCTTAGGCTGATCGCTGCCATCGATTACTGAATCCGTTACCTGAAATGAAAGCCCGCCGCGGCACGCGCGGCGGGCTTCGCGTTATTGCTGCGCGGCCTTGCTGACGAGCGGCGCGCCTTCGGCGAGCACCTTCGGGATATCCTCGCGCTTGCCGGTGACGGCCTTGGTCACGGTGTCGTTGAAGGCCTTGTGCACGGCGGGCCAACTCGGGAAGTAATAGGCGCCGCGCACCTTGTCGGGGGAATCCAATACCGCTTCCTTCAAGAGCTTCATGAAGGGATCCTCCGCCGCGATCTTCGGCCAGAACGTCGTGTTCGGCGGCGGCGCGCCGGTCGCCTTCCACAGCTTGGTCTGGCCTTCCTCGTCGAGCATCATCGCATTGAGCATCTGCTTGGCGAGCTTCTTGCGCTCTTCCGGTATCGACTTCGGGATCGCCCAGCCCCAGATGTCATCCCAGCCGAACGGCTTTTGGCGATCGGGGCCGAGCGGGAAGCGCGCGGCGGCGATCTTGCCGGCGACCTTCGACTTGTTGGGATCGTTGAATTGGCCCCACCACAGCGTGTCCGCCACCGTGAAGGCGGCATCGCCCGCCATGAAGATGGCGTTGGCTTCGTTGCGGTCATAGGCCGGCATGCCGCGCGGCACGATCTTGTGGGTGTTGATCGCGTCCCACCAGTACTCGACCGTCTTCTGCATGCAGGGCTCGGTCATGCTCGATTTCCAGCCGGCTTCCGCCAGCTTCTTGTTGTCGCGCTCGTAGAACGGCATCAGCACGTCGCAATTGTTGCCCCACATCGACCAGAACCAGGAGAACCAGGAGTGGTTCATCGACATGCCGCCGACATAGCCGAACTTCACCTTGCCGTCGGCCTGCAGCTTCTTGCTCATGGTGACGAGCTCATCCAGCGTCTTCGGCACCTCCTCGGGCTTGACCAGATCGGAGCGGTAGAAGAACACGCTGAACGTCTGGCCCATCGGCACGACGGTGTTTTGCCCCTGCGCATTGGCGAACACAATCGGCGACATGCTCCACTTGGAGCCGAACTTGTTGGCCTCGACGTCGTCCATCGGCTCCAGCAGGTGGGCCCAGGTCTGGCCCCAGTCGTCATTGTGCCAGATCACGTCGTACTGGTCGGAGTTGGAAGTCAGCGAGGCCGTCATCTTCTCGACATAGACGCCGTAGGAGTTCGGCACCTTGACGATCTTGACGCCGTTCTTGGCGCCCCACGCCTCGAACATCGCAATCGAGGCGTCCTGGATCGGGCTCGGCTGGTAGCCGATCCGCAATTCCTTCACCTGCGCATTGGCTGTCGTGACCATCATCGCGGCCGCCGCCGCCAATGCCCATCTTGCCATTCCCTGCATGGCTCTTCCTCCCTCGTTATTGTCGTCGTGCTCTCAGCTTCTCTCTCTTGGTCAAATCCGCAAACCCTGAATCACATACTTCTGGCCGAACAGCGCGATCAAAAATGCCGGCAGCAGCGCCATCACGGCGGTCGCTGCCATCAAATTCCAGTGCAGGCCCATCTCGGTGACGAATTGCGCCATCACGACCGTGATCACGGGCACGCGGTTGCCGGTCAGGATCAGCGCGAACAAAAATTCGTTCCAGGTGAACAGCCAGCACAGCACCGCCAGCGCCGAGATCGCCGGCAGCGCCGAGGGGATGGCGACGCGGATGAAGGCGCCCCAGCGGCTGCAGCCGTCGATCATCGCGGCATATTCCATCGAGGGGTCGATGCCGTCGAAGAATCCCTTCATCAGCCAGGAGAAGAAGCAGATGTGCACGGCGATGTGCGGCAGCAGCAAGCCGACATAGGTGTCGTAGATGCCCCAGCTCTGCACCACGAAGTAGAGCGGCAGCACCCAGGAGATGTAGGGCACGCAGCGGAAGATGTAGATGGTGCCGAACCAGATGCGCGGCGCGGGGCCGGTGAAGCGCGACAGCATGTAGCCGCTCGATACCGTCACCAGCAGCGAGAAGATCGTGGCCAGCGTGGCGATGACGGCACTGTTGATGAAGGCCTCGACGATGCGCTCCTGGCTGAGCACTTCGGCGAAATTGCCCAAGGTGAATTTGGTGCCGCGATGCACGTAATAGACGCCGGATTCCGGCCGCAGCGAGGTCAGGATCAGCCACAGCACCGGAAAGGCGAAGGCAAAGCAGATCGCGGCGAGGGCGAGCACAAAGAATGTCTTGCGGCTCCAGTTCGGCAGGCCGGGAAGGAAATTTGGGCGGGTCACCATCGGCATGGGGTCACGCCTTCGCGATGCGGTCGACGAGGCGGTACATCACTACGCCGAGCACGAGGATGATCAGCCCGCCGATGATTGCGGCTGCCGAGCCGCGGCCGAGATCGAGATTGAGGAAGGCGAGCACATAGGCATAGAGGCTGAACAGCTCGGTGGAGCGGCCGGGGCCGCCGCCAGTCAGGGTCCAGACGATGTCGAAGGTGCGAAAGGCGTCGATGGCGCGGATCACCACGCAGACGACGATCACGGGACGCAGCATCGGCAGCGTGAGGTAGCGGAACACGCGCCAGGTCGAGGTGCCGTCGATCGCGGCGGCCTCGAACGGCTCCTTCGGCAGGCTCTGCAGGCCGGCGAGCAAGAGCAGCGTGAACCACGGCGTCCACAGCCAGATGTCGGTCAGCACGATGATGGAAAAGGCGCTCCAGCGCTGCACCAGCCAGGGCTGGCCCTCGAGGCCGATCGCTTCCAGCACCACATTCGCAATCCCGAACTGGTCATTGAAAATCCAGCGGATCATGATCGCGGCGACCACTGGTGCAACCATCAGCGGCACCAGCAAGATCGTCTGCACGACTTTCTGCCCGGGGAACGGGCGGTTGAGCAGCAGCGCCAGCGAAAGGCCCGCGACCAGCGCGCCAAGCACGCTGACAATCATGAAGATGAACGTGTTGGGCAGAACGACGTAGAGGAACGCCGGATCGGTAATCACGGAGTGGTAATGCGCCAGGCCAACCCAGGTCTTCTTGGGATTATAGAGCGCCCAGTCGCGAAAACTCGCATTGGCGCCGATCACGATTGGCACCACCTGGAAAAGCAGCATCAACAGTGCGGCTGGCGCGATCAGAAGCAGCACGAAGCGCTGCTGTTCGCCGAACATGGGACGCCGCGATGCCGACAAGCCCTTAACCCCGCTCGTGCACTTTATTGTTGGCGCATGATCGCAATCATCCGCGCTTCAGTGGATGCGTTGCACATGCACAAAGTCAGCGATTATGGGAGGGGCACTAGACGATAGTCAATCCGCATTCCGGCGAAGCTGCGGTCCGATTCCCTTCTCCCCTTGTGGGAGAAGGTGGCGCGGACGAAGTCCGCAACGGATGAGGGGTCTCTATCCACACGCGCCAATGCCTCAATGAAAGTTCGCTGTCCGCGGAGACAGACCCCTCACCCCGCTTCGCTCCGTGAAGCGACCCTCTCCCACAAGGGGAGAGGGTGATTAGCGCCAGGCCAACAGCACGATGACGAGCACGATCAGGCCGGCGGAGAGCAGCTTCCAGAACAGCAGCGGATTGCGGTCGTAAAGCGCGGGCCTGGTGGCCGCGGCGGGCTTGGCCCAGGTCGCGCCGTTTTCCAGCTCATGGGTGAATTCGATGACATCGCCGAATCGTTGCGTGCGGTCGACGGCGAGCGCCTTGCCGATCACGGCATCGAGCCAGGCCGGCAGGTCGGGGCGATAGCGCGAAAGCGGCGCCGGCTTGGAAAAGCGCGGCCGCGAGAACGGCTCGATCTCGCCGAAGGGATAGGCGGCCGAGAACATGCGGTAGACGGTAACGCCGAGCGCGAACAGGTCGGAGAATTCGTCGCCGGCCTGGCCAGCAAAAAGCTCGGGCGCCATGTAGCTCGCGGTGCCCGGAATATCCTCGGCGGGGAAATCCTCCAAAAGCGGCACGCGCGCCACGCCGAGGTCGACCAGCCGCATGCCGCCGTTCTTGAGCAGGATGACATTGTCCGGCTTGATGTCGCGGTGGATGATGCCGGCGCGATGCAGCGTCGCCACTGCGCGCGAAAGCTTGGTGGCGATGCCGGTGCCTTCGGATAGCGACAGCTGCGGCGGACGTTTCAGGCGCTGCTCCAGCGTCTCGCCCTCGTAGAACGGCATCACCGAATAGAGCCGGGTCTGGCGCTCGTCCGGCACGTCGATGATCTCGCCGATCCACAGGCTGCGCACGCGGGCGGCGACCCAGGCCTCGCGGACGAAGGCGAGGCGGTAGGAGCCTTCGCTTGCGACGCGCGGATGCGGAAATTTCAGCACGACGTCGCGGCCGGCGCGGCGATCGACCGCCTTGAACAGGCGGCTGTAGCGCCCATCGGACAAGACGTCGCCGAGCGCAAAATCGTCGATCACATCGCCAGTCGACGGCAGCTCCAGGATCGGCAGCGTCGCAATGGAATGGGTAAGCTCCTCGCGGTCGGCGGGCGGCAAATCGAGCACGTCGAGCACCAGCGCCGTCATGTTGTCGGTAGAGCCGGCATTTTCGGCCGCATCGACCAAAGCGCGCGCGGAATCTTCCGGCGAGGTGCGCTCGCCGAGCAGGGCCTGCAGGCGATGGTCGGACAGCGAGCCGTGCACGCCGTCGCTGCAGATCAGGATGCGGTCGTGCTGCCGAAGCCCAATGGTGGTATAGTCGAAACGAGCAAAGTCCTCGAAACCGATGGCGCGGTTGAGCGCGTGGGCGAGATCGCCGCGGCCGGCGACGTGATCCTTGGTCAGAAGCTCGAGCCGGCCTTCGCTGAGGCGATAGACCCGGGTATCACCGATGTGGATGACATGGCAGAGCCGGCGCGACAGGATGGCGGCGGAAAATGCACAGCTCATGCCGGAAAGCCGCTCGTCGTTATGGCCCTGCGCATAGATCCAGCTGTTGGCGGCCTCCAGCGCGCGCGCGGCGCGGCGGCGCACGCCGAGCGTCTCGGGCAGGGAATAATAGGCGTCGATGAAGCAGCGCACCGCAATCTCGGCGGCCTCACGTCCGCCGCGGTAGCCGCCAACACCGTCGGCGACCGCGGCGACGACATCGCGGTTCGTCAGTTTCGCCTGGCTGAGGCAGGCGCCGACATAGTCTTCATTGGCGGGCCGCTTGCCGGTCTCGCTGACGAAGCCGACGCGAACCCCGAGATTGCGCTGCGAACCGATCGTTATCTGCTGCAAGGACCGTCCGACCCCGTACGCGGCGTCAGACCCGCGCTCCCGAGACCGCTCCCCATGTGGTGCGCCACCGGACCTTGACCATGGCAAGTCCGACGAAGCCAAGCAATGCCAGCACGGCGAAGAACAGGAATCCGGCGCCGAATCCGCCGGTCCATCCCTTGGCAAGTCCCAGCGTCTGCGCCAGGAAGAAGCCGCCGATGCCGCCGGCGCAGCCGACGAGGCCCGTCATCAGGCCGATCTCGCCGCGGAAGCGCAGCGGGATGAGCTGGAACACGGCGCCGTTGCCCATGCCGAGCGCGAGCACGCCGATCGAGAACAGCAGCACCGAGATCCAGGCGATCTTCGGCATGGTCGCGAGCGACCAGCCGCCTTGCGCCGCCGACGCCGGTCCCTCCGGCATGAAGGCGATGACGGCATAGGCCGCCACCACCACGGCAAAGAGGATGGAAAGCGAGCGGATGCCGCCGATGCGGTCGGCGATGAAGCCGCCGACCGGTCGAAAACCCGAGCCGAAGGCGACGATCAACGCGACCAGCAGGCCGGCCGCGACGCCGGAGACGTGATACTGCACCGTGAAATAGAGCGGCAGCGCGTTGGCGAGGCCAACGAAGCCGCCGAAGGTGATGAAGTAGAAGAACATGAACCAGCGGCTGTCGGAATCGCGCAGCAGCGCGCCATAAGCGGCAAGCGACACCGGCTTGCGTTCGCCCGGCGCGTCCTTGGCGGCGCCGACATAGAAGGCGAGGATGATGATCATGGGAATCAGCAGCGCGCCGAACACGGCCTGCCAGCCCCAGGTTTCCGCAATGACGGGCGCGAGCAGCGTGTCGATCACGACGCCCATATTGCCGGCGCCCGCAATGCCCATGACGATGCCCTGATATTGCGGCGGATACCAGCGGCTCGCCTGCGGGAGCGCCACCGCGAACGACGCCCCGCCAATGCCGAGCACCAGGCCGAACACGATGATCGCCTGCTTGCCCGGAAGCCCGTAATGCCAGACCCATGCAGTGGCAACGATGACAATGAGCTGAGCGATGATGCCGGTGCGCTTGGCGCCGATCAGGTCGGCGAGGATTCCCATGGGCACGCGCAGCACCGCGCCGGCCAGAACCGGAATCGCGACCAGCGTGAACTTCTCGTTGACCGCTAGATTCATGTCGCGCGCGATGTAGATCATCAGCGGCCCCAGCGCGACCCACGCCATGAAGCTGATGTCGAAGTACAGGAACGCAGCCAGCAGCGTCGGCCAGTGGCCCGCCTTCTTGAACTCGGCAAACTTCATTGCAAGCAGCCTCATGTCTTGGCTGCTCACTGTGCATGGCACAGTGAGCAGCGCAGATAGATGGATTTTGATGATTAGGAGAGCCGGCTCGTCATTGAGGCGCTCTCATCCGTGCTCAGGTTAGCAAGAGCCATGCCACGCCATTGAGCATCGTGCTTTCTGAGCGATCGCAAGGCGTTGCCACCGGTGCGCGATGGGTTAACACGGCGTGAATTGCGCGATGCATCGGCAACAGCGCCACTCGAATGCGCAACGTGGTGCTTTTTTGAGCGCGACGCCGAATACGCGATGGCAGCGCGCTGGCGTGCCGGCGCATTTCGGTTAATGCGCACGGCTGCGCCCGAACTGCACAAGAGATGACCGCACGGGCCGAAAATTTGTGCGATGCACCCGGCAGCGTCGCGCCGGCATTTTTGAACTCGTTTCGTAACATATTGATTAATAATGAGAAATCGTCGCACGCAGACTGGCATGGCTTTTGAATATTGCAGGTGGAGATCGTCATTGCCGACGCGCCTCCGCCCGCTGACGGGCTCTCCAACAACTGAACGCCTCAACGCGACCGATCGACGACCCTTGTCGTCGCGCGGAAAGCCGTCGGAATTTGAAAGGCAGACCATGCTCGAGAGACTTACGAAGCAGAAACTGGTGGTGATCGGCAACGGCATGGCCGGCATCCGCACCGTCGAGACGCTGCTGGAGCGCGCGCCCGATCTCTACGACATCACCGTGTTCGGCGCCGAGCCCTACGGCAACTATAACCGCATCCTGCTGTCGCCGGTGCTCGCCGGCGAGAAGACCGTCAACGACATCATGCTCAATACCGAGCAGTGGTACGACGACAACGGCATCACACTGCGCAAGGGCGAGACGATCACCATGATCGACCGCCGCACCTGCGAGGTCGTCACATCGGACGGCGCGCGCGTGCCCTATGACCGGCTGCTGATCGCCACCGGCTCGAACCCGATCATCCTGCCGATTCCGGGCAACAATCTGAAAGGCGTCATCGGCTTCCGCGACATCCAGGACGTCGAGCATATGGTGGAGGTTTCCACCACCCGGCGCCACGCGGTGGTGATCGGCGGCGGCCTTTTGGGCCTGGAGGCCGCAAACGGGTTGATGAAGCGCGGCATGAACGTCACCGTCGTGCATCTGCTCGACACGCTGATGGAGCGCCAGCTCGATGCGGTGGCCGGCGGCCTGCTGCGCAAGTCGCTGGAGGAGCGCGGCATGGTGTTCAAGATGCCGGCGCAGACCGAGGCTATTCTCGGCGACGACCACGTCACCGGCGTGCGCTTCAAGGACGGCACCGAGCTTCCCGCCGACATCGTCGTGATGGCGGTCGGCATCAAGCCCAATATCGATCTGGCGAAGAAGGCGGGCCTTTACTGCGAGCGCGGCATCGTCGTCTCCGACACCATGCAAACTTATGACGGCCGCATCTACGCGGTCGGCGAATGCGTGCAGCATCGCCGTCAGGTCTACGGCCTCGTGGCGCCGCTGTTCGAGCAGGCCAAGGTCTGCGCCAATCATCTGGCGATGAAGGGCTTTGCCACCTATGACGGCTCGGTCACCTCGACCAAGCTGAAGGTGACCGGCATCGACCTGTTCTCGGCCGGCGATTTCGCGCCCGGCGCGGACAAGGAGGAGATCGTGCTGCAGGACGCCAACCGCGGCGTCTACAAGCGCATCATCCTGCGCGACAAGAAGATCGTCGGCGCCGTGCTCTATGGCGACACCGTCGACGGCCCCTGGTATTTCCAGCATCTGCGCGACGGCACCGACGTCTCGGCGATGCGCGAGCGGCTGGTGTTCGGCGCCGCCAATCTCGGCGACGGCGGCCACGCCGGGCAGAACTCCGTCGCCGCCATGAGCGACGAGACGGAAATCTGCGGCTGCAACGGCGTCTGCAAGGGCGCGATCGTCAAGGCCATTTCCGAGAAGAAGCTGTTCACGCTCGACGACGTGCGCGCCCACACCAAGGCCTCTTCGTCTTGCGGCTCCTGCACCGGCCTCGTCGAGCAGGTGCTGGCCTTCACCCTCGGCGGCGACTATTCGGCGGCGCCCAAGGTAAAACCGCTCTGCAAGTGCACCGACCACAGCCATGACGACGTCCGCCGCGTCATTGTCGAGAATTCGCTGAAGACGATCCCCGATGTCATGAAGTTCATGGAGTGGAAGACCGCGAACGGCTGCCATTCCTGCCGCCCGGCGCTGAATTATTATCTGCTCGCCACCTGGCCCGGCGAATACCGGGATGACCAGCAGTCGCGCTTTATCAACGAGCGGGTCCACGCCAACATCCAGAAGGACGGCACGTATTCCGTGGTGCCGCGGATGTGGGGCGGCGTCACCACGCCGAACGAGCTGCGCGCCATCGCCGATGTCGCCGACAAGTTCAAGATTCCGACGGTGAAGGTCACCGGCGGCCAGCGCATCGACCTGCTCGGCGTCAAGAAGGAGGATTTGCCTGCGGTGTGGGCCGACCTCAACGACGCCGGCCTGGTCTCCGGCCATGCCTACGCCAAAGGCCTGCGCACGGTGAAGACCTGCGTCGGCTCGGAATGGTGCCGCTTCGGCACCCAGGACTCCACCGGTCTCGGCATCAAGATCGAGAAATTCATGTGGGGCTCGTGGACGCCGGCCAAGGTGAAGCTGGGCGTCTCCGGCTGTCCGCGCAACTGCGCGGAGGCGACTTGCAAGGATGTCGGCGTGGTCTGCGTCGACTCCGGTTACGAGATCCATTTTGCCGGTGCCGCCGGGTTGCACATCAAGGGCACCGAGTACCTCTGCAAGGTCGAGACAGAGGCGGAGACGATCGAGGTCATCGCGGCGCTGACCCAGCTCTACCGCGAGCAGGGCTGGTACCTCGAGCGCATGTACAAATGGTGTGATCGCGTCGGGCTCGAGCAGATCAAGAAGCTCGTCGTCGACGACCGCGCCAACCGCAAGGCGCTGTACGACCGCTTCGCCTATTCGCAGCAATTTGCCCAAAGCGATCCGTGGGCGGCCCGCGCGCGCCGCGGCGTCGACAGCAACGAGTTCAAGCCGATGGCCGAACTGGCCGCAATGGAGCCCGCATGAGCAACTGGATCGAAATCGGCGCGTTGAAGGACATCCCGCGCCTCGGCTCGCGCGTGGTGCGCACGTCGACCGGCAACATCGCGGTGTTCCGCACCGAGAACGACGAGGTGTTCGCGCTCGACGACCGCTGCCCGCACAAGGGCGGACCGCTGTCGCAGGGCATCGTGCACAACCGCCGCGTGACCTGCCCGCTGCATAATTTCGTTATCGAGCTCGAAAGCGGCAAGGCCGTCGCGCCGGACGAGGGCTGCACGCATTCGCATCCGGCCAAGGTGGAGAACGGGATCGTCTGGCTGTCGGTTCGTCAAACCGCAGTCGCCTGACCGGAGTGAGCGGAAATGCCGGTCAAGACCTCGTGCCCTTATTGCGGCGTCGGCTGCGGCGTCATCGCCAACGTCGACAAGAGGGGCGGCGTCAGCGTCACCGGCGATCCCATGCACCCGGCGAATTTCGGCCGGCTCTGCTCGAAGGGCTCGGCGCTGGCCGACACCGTCGACCTTGACGGGCGCCTGCTCGCGCCCGTTGTCGACGGGCAGGAGACGAGCTGGGATGACGCGCTCGACCTCGTCGCGGAAGGCTTTTCGAAAGCGATCCGCGAGCACGGACCGGACTCGGTTGCCTTCTACGTCTCCGGGCAACTGCTCACCGAAGACTATTACGTCGTCAACAAGCTCGCGAAGGGATTCTGCGGCACCGCCAATATCGACACCAATTCGCGGCTCTGCATGGCCTCCAGCGTCGCCGGCCACAAGCGTGCCTTCGGCAGCGACACGGTGCCCGGCTGCTATGAGGATCTGGAGCTTGCCGATCTCCTGGTGCTGGTCGGCTCCAACGCGGCCTGGTGCCATCCGGTGCTGTACCAGCGGATGGTCGCGACAAAGGAGAGGAATCCCGACTGTCGCATCGTGGTGATCGACCCGCGGCGCACCGCGACCTGCGAGGGCGCCGATCTGCATCTGCCGCTGCGCCCCGGCAGCGATGCCGTGCTGTTCAACGGCCTGTTGGCCGCGTTGCGGCGCGCCAATGCGATCGACGGCAGCTTCGTGCGCGCCTTCACGACCGGTGCGGACGCAGCGCTCGCTGCCGCCGGCGACCAGAGCGTGGCGGAGACCGCCGACATCTGCGGCCTCACCGAGGGCGCGGTCGAAAAATTCTTCGACTGGTTCATCAGGACCGAGCGCACCGTCACGCTCTATTCGCAGGGCATCAACCAGTCCTCCAGCGGCGTCGACAAGGTCAACGCCATCATCAATTGCCATCTGCTGACCGGGCGGATCGGCCGGCCCGGCATGGGGCCGTTCTCGCTCACCGGCCAGCCCAATGCGATGGGCGGCCGCGAGGTCGGCGGGCTCGCCAACCAGCTCGCCGCCCATATGGAGATCGACAATCCGCAGCACCGCGACATCGTGCAGCGGTTCTGGGCCTCGCCCGTCATCGCGGGCAAAGCGGGGCTGAAGGCCGTCGACATGTTCGATGCGGTCGCGGACGGCCGGATCAAGGCGATCTGGATCATGTCGACCAATCCCTTGGTGAGCCTGCCCGACGCCGACCGCGTCCGCGCCGCGCTCGATGCCTGCGAGCTTGTCGTGGTGTCGGACGCACTGCGCCACACCGAAACCACGCGCCATGCGCGGGTGCTGCTGCCGGCGCTGACCTGGGGCGAGAAGGACGGCACCGTCACCAATTCCGAGCGCCGCATCTCACGCCAGCGGCCGTTCCTGCCGGCGCCTGGTGCGGCGCGCGCCGATTGGCGCATCATTTGCGATGTCGCCACTCGGATGGGATTTGCCGGTTTCGATTTCGCGAGCGCTGCGGAAATCTTCCGCGAGCACGCCAAGCTTTCCGGCTTCGAGAACGGCGGCAGCCGCGACTTCGACATCTCGGCGCTGTCAACCATCCAGGACCGCGCCTATGACGCGATGGCCCCCGTACAATGGCCGGTGACGCCGGAAGATCCGACCGGCGCGCCGCGGCTGTTCGAGGACGGCCGCTTCTTCACGCCGGACCGCAAGGCGCGGTTCGTGCCGGTCGCCCCGCGCGCGCCCAAGAATGCCACCAGCCGCGACTATCCGCTGGCGCTCAACACCGGCCGCATCAGGGATCACTGGCACACCATGACGCGCACCGCGAAATCGCCGCGCCTGATGCAGCATACGTTCGAACCCTCGGCCGAATTCCACCCCGAAGACGCGCGCCGGCAAAACCTCGACAACGGCGCGCTGGTGCGGCTGACTTCGGCGTTCGGCACGATGGTGGCCCGTGTGGCCGTGATGCCCGAACAGCGGCGCGGCTGCGTGTTCGTGCCGATGCACTGGAGCGGCGAATTTGCCGGCGAGGCGCGCATCAACGCGCTGGTCAATCCGGTAGCCGATCCGATTTCCGGCCAGCCGGAATTGAAGCACACACCGGTGCGGGCCGAGGCTTATTCGCCGAAATGGCACGTCTTCATCCTGAGCCGCCGCGAGATCGAGGCTCCTGCCGGCGGCTACTGGGTGCGCGGGCGGCTGGAGCGCTATTTCCGCATGGAGCTCGCCTTCGACGAGCGGCCGGCAAGCTGGCGCGACTGGGCGCAGCAGCAGCTTGGACTTGCCGAGGCGGAGATCGAGTGGATCGCCTATCGCGATCCCGGGGCAGGGCGATATCGCTACGCCGCGGTGCAGAACGGCAGGCTGGAGGGCTGCGTGTTCGTTGCGCCCGACCACAAGCTCGTCTCGCGCTCCTGGCTGTCGAGCCTGTTTGCGGAGGAGCCATTGTCGCCGGCAGCGCGGATGTCGCTGCTCGCGGGCCAGCCCAGCGATGCCCGCGAGGATATCGGGCCGATCGTCTGCTCCTGCCTCGGCGTCGGCCGCAACCAGATCTCAGCCGAAGCGCTCAAAGGCGCGCACGACGTCGAGGCGATCGGCAAGCGCCTGAAGGCCGGCACCAATTGCGGCGCCTGCCGGCCGGAGATCGCAAAGCTCCTGCATGTCGGCGCGCAGGACGCGCAGCCCGCTTGATCAGTCGCTAGGGCGTGTGCTCATAAACAGACAACGTCCGCTCTGGGGTGTGAAGCCGACATGTCTTGATGCTCGGCGGGTGTCTGCAAATGACCCATAGCTGCCTTGCGCCACGCGCGGCATTTGCACCCGCAGTGAGTGCGACGACCATCGAGACGTGATACTCTGAGCGTCGTCCTCAAGCTGCAATGAGCAACGAATGAAGCGGCGGGAGTTCATAGCAGGCACTGCGGCGCTGCTCGTTTCGCCACGACGTTTGTGGGCACAGGGGACACCGCGCCGAATTGGTTCATGGGCGCTTGGGCAGATGAGCCGGCTCGCGACCCAGTTCACGCCGCATGGCTCAGCGGCCTGCGCGAGAAGGGCTGGATCGAGGGCAAGAACCTGCTTGTCGAATATCGTTATGCCCCGGATCGCCTGCCAGCGTCAGCCGCCGAGTTGGTAGCCTTAGCTCCGGCATTGATAATTGCCTCGGGACCGCAAGCAGCCCTGGCCCTGAAACCGGCCACCACCACCATTCCGATTGTGTTCGTGGGTGTGGCCGATCCCGTAGGGCTTGGCCTCGTGCAAAGTCTGTCGCGGCCGGGCAGCAACATGACCGGGCTGGCGACCTACGTGCCAGGAAATTTCGTCGCAAAACGAATAGAAATCCTGCGGGAACTGGAGCCTCGCGCCTCAAAGATTGCGATCCTAGTCAATCGGGGCAACCCAATGCACAGGCTGGTATTAGCCGAGGAGATACCCCGCACGGCCCGCGAGCTAGGCGTGGTTCTGCCGATAGTCGAGGCGACCACGGCCGAGGAACTCGACATCGCCTTTGCCTCGGCCGCCACCCAGCGCGCCGACGCAATCATTGTTTTTGGCGATATTCTGACCATTGTCGAGGCCCCCCGAGTTGTCGCGCTCGCGGCGAAACATCATCTGCCTGCGATTTATTTCTTTCGACGATTCGCCAATGGTGGATTGATCGTCTACGGCCCCGATTTGGCCGATCTGTTCCGCCGTGCAGGCGGACACGTCGATAAAATCCTCAAAGGCGCCAAGCCCTCTGATCTCCCGGTAGAACAGCCGACCAAATTCGAGCTAGTGATCAACATGAAGACTGCAAAAGCGCTCGACCTCACCGTGCCGACCTCGTTACTTCTTCGCGCCGACGAGGTGATCGAATAGCGGCACTCTTGGGGCGGGTGCATGAGTCCGTTTGTGGCCCAAAGCTGACATGGCCGAGGCCGCGGCTGAGGTCCGCTTGTGACCCAACTCGGACCTCACCAGTGCAGATTGATTGGTCAGTGCTTCCGACAAAGTGGTAGATTTTCGATTGTAGGTGGAGGTGGCGCACGTGCGACGACGCCTTTTCTTAGCAGGGTTATTGGCTACCACAGGAGCGGCCGCGCTCCGGGCAGCAGAGCCCAATAGGGTCCGTCGCCTGGCCGTTTGCAGCCAATCCGGATGGACAGCTTCGCAAAGACCTACTGGGCGATCCTTTTCAATCGGCTACCTCAGATCGGCTTTTTGGAGGGCAAGAACCTGATCGTGGATCAATACGCCACCGAGGGTCGGCCTGAACGGTACCAAGAGGTTGCGCGCAGCATGGTGCAAGCAAAGCCCGATGTGATAGCGCTTGGGTTCGATCATCAACTCATCCTGCAGGTCGCAAAGGAGACAACTACAATCCCAATCGTTGCGAGTTTTGGCGATCCGGTGGCTGCTGGAATTGTAAAGAACATGGCGAGGCCCGAACGCAACATTACCGGCATTTCCGTAGACGCTGGGATCGACATGCAAGGGAAGCATCTTGAAATTCTCCGGCAGGCTGTCCCTTCGGCATCGCGGGTCGCTATCTCTCGAGCCGCGCAGAGTGGGAAGGGGCTTGGGGACAGGCAGTTAGCGAAGCTGGCCAGCAGTCGGGAGTTTCAATCATCGGCCTACCGATGGAACTTTCCGCGCGAGACTCGGAGTATCGCCAAGCCTTTGAGACAATGGCCCAGCAATCGGTTGACGCGCTCATGGTCAGCGGGCTTCCTCCCAACTCCGAACGTCAAAAGTTGATACTTGAATTGGCAGTAAAATATCGGCTGCCATGCATTACTTGGTGGACGGAACTAGCCGAAAGTGAACAGGTCCTTTTGGCCTATGCTCCGGACTGGCGATACCATTTCCGTCTCTGGGCCGATCAAATCGGCCAAGCTCTCAATGGCGTCGCACCGGCCGACATTCCTGTTCACCAACCGACTAAACTCAAACTGGCGATCAACCTGAAAACCGCAAAGGCGCTCGGCATCGTTGTGCCGCCCCTATTGCTCGCCCGCGCTGACGACGTGATCGAATAGTGCCGCGAACTTCCGGTATTGGCCCTTTGAGGACATGCCGATGTGCATCGCGGATCCTGCTTTCGGGGGCAGAGCTGACATCGCTTAGGCCAGCGCTTGTGCCAGCAGATTTAAGAGTACACGCGCTAATACGGCTCCACTTCCATCGCCCAGGGCGTTTGTTCGTGGCCATGGGCGTAGGTGCGGTTGGTTTGCGCCGGATTGCGGTTGACCAGCGGCCGCAGATACATCGGGTGGGTGGCGCTGCGCACCTCGTGCTCGACGGTGAAGAGGTGACTTCCGTCGGCGGGATCGACGATATCCATGAAGCGGTACTGGTACTGGTTGTCCTCGCGCGAGATCAGGCCGCGCTCGAGCAGACGCCGGTAAGGGCCGGAAAAGTCAGTGATATAGATCTGCACGTGGTGGCCGTCGAAATCAGGGTGCTTCCGGTCGGTCTCGCGGAATTGCAGATACTGTTCCTTGCCCACTTTCGCCCGCGCGACGGCGCCGTCGCCGTTCTGCAGCGAAGCCGGGATTCCCATGACCTGCGGATAGAAGGCCGCGATGCCCTTGGCCGTGCCGGGCGGCACGTCGAACTCGACATAGGGAATGCCGAGCGTGATCGGTCCGAAGCGCGCGGCATCCGGCTCGTAGACGCGCAGGCGATTGCCCCAGGGGCACGTCGCCTCGACATGGTCGTTGCGCTCGCTGTAGGCGAAGGCGGTGCCTTCCAGTTTGGGCGCGACCGACGCGAGCCGTTGGAGCAGCGCCTCGCGGCCGGGAATGACCAGCGCGGTATGGCCGCGCAGCACCTGCGCTTTGCCGCTCGGCAGATGGAACTGGCTCCTGCCGACATTCACCCACATGTTGCTGTCGGAGACCATCAGATAGGGATCGCGCGTCAGCCCGAGGCCCGTGACATAGAACAGCGTGGCCAGGCGCTGGTCGGGCACCTGCACATTGACGTGCTCGAGATGGATGGAGTTGCCGAGGTCTTCGGCTGATCGGTCGAAGGGTTGCTGCATGATGCGGGTTCCGGATGAGTTGGGGCGCATCATAATGCAGGACGCGGCCTGATCCAGCCGTTCCGTGTGCTGGCGAGCCGGGGGGACCCATCCTACTTTGCATGGGGTTGTTTTCACGATTTGTGTCCAGGCTCTGGCTCGGTTACCCGCCGCCGTAGCTCTGCACCAGGCTGCCCGCCACCAACGACCAGCCGTCGACCAGCACGAAGAAGATCAGCTTGAACGGCAAAGACACCACGACTGGCGGCAGCATCATCATGCCCATCGACATCAGGACCGAGGCGACGACGAGGTCGATGATCAGGAAGGGCAGGAACAGGAGGAAGCCGATCTCGAAGGCGCGCTTCAGCTCGGAGATCATGAAGGCGGGGACGAGGATGCGCAGCGACATGTCTTCCGGAGTTGCAGGGCGAGCTTCTCCCGACATGTCCATGAAAAGCTTGAGATCCTTCTCGCGCACGTTCTTCTGCATGAAGACGCGGAGCGGACCGGAGGCGCGCTGCAGCGCGTCCTCGACGCCGACCTGGTTGGCGATCAAGGGCTTGATGCCGTCGTCATAGGATTTCTGCAGCACCGGTCCCATCACGAAGGCGGTGAGGAACATGGCAAGCGCAATGATCACCGAGTTCGGCGGCGCGGTCGCAGTGCCAAGCGCGGTGCGCAGCAGCGACAGCACGACCACGATGCGCGTGAACGAGGTCATCATGATCAGGATGGACGGGGCGACCGAGAGGATCGTCAAGAGCGCGATCAGCTGGATCGCGCGCTCGGTGACGCCGCCGCCACCCTGGCCGAAATTGATGCTGATATCCTGCGCGAGCGCCGGGTCGGCCAGCGATCCGGCGGCTATCAGGACAGTGAGGAAAAAAACTCTACGCGGAAGGGCTGCGATCCTCACGAAGGATGCTTTGGCCGTCCCAACAGGGACGCCATCTCATCTTCGAGGTTTTCAAAGCTGGTCTTCGGCGGCGCAGGCGCGGGGGCCTCGCTGCGCGACGGCCGCGCGGGCGGAGCGGGCGGTGCCTCTGGCTGTACCGGTGGGGCGACATTGTCGCTGGCCGGCCGGCGCAGCGCAGCCTCGAGGCGTTGCGCCATCTCCGCGAGATTCTGGTCGGCCGCGGAAACATGCGGAGGTGGAGGAGGCGGCGGAGGTGGAGGCGCCACGGCGCGCTCGCGCACCGGCGGCGGCGCCTTCGGCGGCTCGGCCGAGCGCGACGGACGCGGCATCATCGGTTCGCCGCGCTCGCTGCGCGGCATCGGTTCGCCGCGCGGCATTCCTTCGCTGCGCGGCATGGGTTCGCCACGCGGCATGCGCGGCGGTAACGGTTCGGCGCGCGGCTCGGCGCGGTTCATCGGCATTGGCGGCATCGGCGGCTCGGGCGCAAAACCGGCGAGCGGATCGGAAGATCGTTCCATCGGCGGCGGGGGCGGCGGCATCGGCATTGGCGGACGGCGTCGTGCTTCGTCGGCAAAGGAGGGGCGCGTCGGGCGCGGCGGCGGCTCGGGCATGACGGGCTCGACATGGTCGAACATTTCGACGCGGGCCGGTTCGACCTCGAAGGCGTGGTCGGGCAAGGGCGCAATCCGCGGCGGCGCTTCGGCGGCACCCGGACGCAGCGGAATCTGGTCGCGCGCCGGCATGGCGCGGACGATGTTGGTTTCCACGACGACGTCGCTCGGGCCGCCGATCATCAAGAGATGCTCGATATTGTCGCGGCGCACCAGCACCAGGCGACGGCGGCCGTCGACGGCGGCGGCATCGATCACGGCCAGCCGCGGCATCCGTCCGCGGGCGGTGTTGGCGCCAAGGCGGTTGTTGGCGAATCGGCGCACCAGCCAGGCGGCGCCGCCGATCAGGGCCAGGACGGCTACGAACGCGAAGAAGAATGTAATCGTTGACGACATGGAAGTCCCCGGCCAACTGGCCTTTCACAAGCTCCGGTCTCGCCCGACGCGGACAACTAAAGCGAGCCGCACCGGACGATAGCAACGCCCGAGATCAGCCTTATTCCTTAATTCCCCACGGCAAAAACCTGCCGCCCGGTCAAGTAATAGACCAAGAATCGCTTGGACCAAAACGACTTCTGACCGGCTGACTTGGATTGCCCCGTGCTGGTTAACGCAGTTTTCGTGGCGAAAATGCGCTTGCTTTGCCGCAACTCTGCGGACTCTTGCACTTCGCGCCCCCTCGCGAGCCGATTCTTAACCGCCTGTTAACCATACACGCGGCAAATTCTGCCTACCTCGGGCGTCCCGCCTTGGGGCAACGGGGGAGCAAGAGGCCAATGGCCATTAACGATTTGCCGATGCTCTCGGCGCTGCGCACCAAGATGCAGTGGCACCAGGAGCGGCAGCGCGTGCTCGCCGAAAACGTCTCCAATTCCTCGACGCCGAACTTCCGGCCGCGCGACCTGGTCGAGCCGAAATTCGACCAGAGCGGGGCGAGCGTCGGCGGCACGGCCACGCTGGCGATGGCGCGCACCAGCGCCAGCCACATGGGTTCCTCCGATCCCGGACCGAGTTTCAGGCATGACGGCGGCAGAAGCGGTTTCCAGACCCGGCCCGCCGGCAACGCCGTCAATCTCGAGGACCAGATGCTGAAGGTCTCCGCCAACCAGATGGACTATGCGGCGGCGACCTCGCTCTACAGCCGCAGTCTTGGCCTGATCAAGACCGCGATCGGCAAGCGCTGAGGCATAGGGGGAGCGGATCATGTCGAGTGACACCGGCGACTTTCTGAAATCGATGAGCATCGCGACATCGGGCCTGCGGGCGCAGGCCGGCCGCATGCGCCTGATCTCGGAAAACATTGCCAATGCCGATTCGACGGCGCTCACCGCGGGCGGCGACCCGTATCGCCGCAAGATACCGAGCTTCACTTCCGCGCTCGATCGCTCGCTCGATGCCAAGACCGTATCGCTCGGCCGCGTCCGCACCGACCAGTCCGCGTTCCGCGTCAAGAACGAGCCGGGGAATCCTGCGGCCGACGCCGCCGGCAACGTCAAGTATCCGAACGTCAATCCGCTGATCGAAATGACCGACATGCGCGAGGCGCAGCGATCCTACGAGGCGAACCTCAACATCATCAGCGCGACGCGCCGGATGATCCAGCGCACCCTCGACATCCTCAAGGCCTGAACAGGAAAGTTTGCACCATGGCTTCACCGACAGTCGCCGCCAACGCCTATGCCAATCTCGCCAAGATCATGGACCAGACCGGCGCCGCCAAGGGCGGCGAGACCGGCGGCCCTTCGTTCAGCGCGCTGCTCAAGGACGCCATCGGCAACGTGGTCGATGCCGGCAAGAAATCCGACGCCCAGAGCATGGCGATGGCTTCGGGCAAGGCCAATGTGATGGACGTGGTCACGGCGGTGGCGGAGACCGACGTCGCGGTTTCCACGCTGGTCTCGGTGCGCGACCGCGTGATCCAGGCCTACGAAGATATCATGCGGATGCCGATCTGAGAAACCCCAGGATGACCAAGGCTCGTCATTGCGAGCGAAGCGAAGCAATCCAGCTTTGCGGTAGCAAAGAAAGCTGGATTGCTTCGTCGCTGTCGCTCCTCGCAATGACGGTGGAGTTGGTACGCGGATTGCGGAAGGAAGCTTGAAATGACCGGCCCCGAAACCCTCGACGTCGCACGCGATGCGATCTGGACCATTGTCGTGGTGTCGTCGCCCCTGATGGTGGTCGGCCTCGTCGTCGGCGTGGTGGTGTCGCTGTTCCAGGCGCTGACCCAGATCCAGGAGCAGACGCTGATCTATGTGCCGAAGATCATCGCGATATTCGTGACCCTACTATTGGCGCTGCCGTTCATGGCCGATTCCATGCACGGCCACATGATGCGGATATCGTCGCGAATCATCGGCGGATGATGCACTCTTCATGAGTCATGCGTGTCGACATCTCGGTCCTGCCTGCGCTCGCCGCGACCTTCATGCTGGTGTTTGCCCGCATCGGCGCGATGGTGATGCTGTTGCCGGGATTTGGCGAGACCAATATCCCCACCCGCATAAAACTCTCGATCGCGCTGCTGCTCACGCTGATCATCCTGCCGCTGCACCGCACCGCCTATCAGATCGACATGAACTCGCTGACCTCGCTGCTGGTGCTGATGCTGCACGAGATCATTATCGGCATCGTGCTGGGCGCCACCGCGCGCGTGACGCTGTCGGCGCTGCAGGTGGCGGGTTCGGTCATCGCGCAGCAACTGGGGCTGGGCTTCGTCACCGCGGTCGACCCGACACAGGGCCAGCAAGGGCTGCTGATCGGCAACTTCCTCACCATCCTCGGGCTGACGCTGCTGTTTGCCACCGACACCCATCATCTCGTCATCGCGGCGCTGAACGAAAGTTATCGGATCTTCTCGCCCGGCGAGGCCTTCCCGAGCGGCGACGTTGCCGCGCTCGCCACGCGCGCCTTCACCGCGGCGTTCAAGATAGGCATGCAGCTCTCGGCGCCGTTTTTGGTGTTCGGCCTCGTCTTCAATATCGGGCTTGGCATATTGGCGCGGCTGATGCCGCAGATGCAGGTCTATTTCGTCGGCGTACCGCTGTCGATCCTCGCGGGCTTCCTGATCCTTGGCCTCGTCATATCGGCCTTGATGGGAGCCTTCATCGATTACTTCATCGGCGTGATGCATCAGCTCACGCCGCTCAAATGAGGTGATCGATGGCTGAGGATAATGATACCGAGCGCACAGAGGACCCAACCCAAAAACGTCTCGACGATGCGCTTGAAAAGGGCGACGTAGCCAAAAGCCAGGAGGTCAACACCTGGTTCATCATCGCCGGCGCGACGCTGGTGCTGTCGACCTTTTCGGGCTCGCTCGGCAGCGGCATCCTTAACCCGATGCGCAACCTGATCGCCAATTCCTGGATGATCCGTACCGACGGACCGGGGCTGCTGGCGCTGGCGCAGCACATCGAATATGCGTTGATCGCCGCGGTCGGCGTGCCCTTCCTGATGCTGATGCTGGCCGCGATTGCCGGCAACATGATCCAGCATCGCCTGGTATGGTCGACGGAGTCGCTCAAGCCGAAACTCAGCAAGATTTCGCCCGGCGCCGGCTTCAAGCGCATTTTTGGCAAGCAGGCGGTCGCCAACTTTGCGAAAGGCCTGTTCAAGCTGGTGGCGCTGGGCGCGGTGATGACCGCGGTGTTGTGGCCGGAGCGCCATCGCCTCGAGGCGATGGTGCGCTTCGATCCCGCCGCCGTCATGGGCGCGACCACCGGCATGACCATGCACCTGATGGGCGCCGTGGTCGTCATGCTCGCGGCGGTCGCCATCGCCGACTACTTCTTCCAGTACCGGCAGTGGTACGAGCGGCAGAAGATGACGCTGCAGGAGATGAAGGAGGAGTACAAGCAGTCCGAAGGCGATCCGCACGTCAAGGGCCGCATCCGGCAGTTGCGCCAGCAGCGCATGAAGAAGCGCATGATGGCCCAGGTTCCCAAGGCCAGCGTCGTCATCACCAACCCGACCCACTATTCGGTGGCGCTGACCTATGACCGCGGCATGGCGGCGCCGGTCTGCGTCGCCAAGGGCGTCGACAATATCGCGTTCAAGATCCGCGAGATCGCCAAGCAGCATGACATTCCGATCGTCGAGAACGTGCCGCTGGCGCGCTCGCTCTATGCTACCGTCGACATCGATGAGGAGATTCCGGTCGAGCACTACCATGCAGTGGCCGAGGTCATCGGCTTCGTGATGCGGCTCAAGCGCGGGTTCTCGTCGCGACTGTGACGCGGTTTCGTGCGTAAAGTACCTGTAAAACACCGAATAACCGTCTGACGGGCTTGCGTTTACCGGTCCGATTCAGGCACTCAATGAGCAAGCGAAAGCGCCAGGCCGTGTCTCTTTATATGTCCGCCGAGAGCCATAACGAATCGCCGCCCGAGCCGGCCGCCGTCCATGAGCCGGCGCGGCGGGGCAGCATTATCCTGGTGCTGCTGGTGGCGGCCGCGCTGGTCGGCGTGGCGGTGGCCCTGATGACGCTCGGCCGCAACCATGCCCAGCCCTATATCCTCGGGGTGCTGGCGGTGCTGGCGATGGTCGGGCTGTTCAACTTGTTCGCCTTCGCCGCCGGGATCATCCGCTTCGCCGATCGCACCGCAGACAATTTCATCATCAGCCGCATCGCCGATCAGGCCTATGATGGGCTGGCGGTGACCGATCCGCGCGGCCATGTGGTCTATTCCAATGCGGCCTATCTGACGCTGACGGGGGCCGCGAGCCCGCAGGACGTCCGCCCGGTCGAGCGCGTCTTCATCGGCAATCCCGATGTTTCCGAGGCGGTGTTCCGCCTGCTCAAGGCCGCGCGTGAAGGTAAGCGCCAGCAGGAGGAAGTCCGCATTGCAGGCACCGACGGTGGCCACGGCCGCTGGCTGCGCATGCGGGTCCGTCCGCTCGGATCGGAAAAACGCCAGGCGAAATATGCGGTGTGGTCGATTGCCGACATCACCCGCGACCGCGAGCGCCAGGAGGACGTATTCCAGGAGCTGCAGCACGCCATCGAATATCTCGATCACGCGCCTTGCGGCTTCTTCTCGGTCAATCCCGCCGGCGAGATCGCCTATGTCAATGCGACGCTCGCCAACTGGCTCGACCATGACCTGGCGGAAATCGGCTCGGGCGGGCTGAAGCTCGCCGACATCGTCTCCGGCGACGGCGCCTCGCTGCTGACCTCGATCGCGCCGGCCCCGGGCGAGGTGAAGACCGAGGTCTTCGACATTGATCTGCGCATGCGCAGCGGCAGGACCATGCCGGTGCGGCTCTATCACAAGCTCGCCTTCGGCGCCGATGGCGCGCCGGGCGCCTCGCGCACACTGGTGATCAACCGCGCCCGCGACGAGCACGCCGTCGATCCGCAGCGCGCCGCCGAAGTGCGCTTCATGCGCTTCTTCGACCACACGCCGATGGCGATCGCCACGGTGGACCGCGGCGGCGCCGTGGTGCGCGCCAATGCGCGCTTCGCAAAACTGGCGCAAAGCCTCGCGGGCGACGGGGCGGCGTCGAAATCGATCTTCCGCGCCGTCAATCCGCGCGACCGCGGTCTCCTGATCGCGGCGATCAACCAGGCCGCCGAAGGGCAGGGCGACATTGCGCCGGTCGAAGCAATGCTCGACGGCCCGCGCGAGCGCTGGGGGCAGTTCTTCGTCACCGCGGTCGAGCAGGAGGAGCGCGAGACCGAGGCTGCCATCGTCTATCTCCTGGAGACCACCGAGCGCCGCGCGCTGGAGAACCAGATCAACCAGTCGCAGAAGATGGAAATGGTGGGCCAGCTCGCCGGCGGCATTGCGCATGACTTCAACAACGTGCTCTCGGCCATCATGATGGCGAACGACTTCCTGCTGAACGCGCACAAGCCGACCGACCCGTCGTTCCAGGACATCATGCAGATCAAGCAGAACGCGACTCGCGCTGCGACCCTGGTGCGGCAGCTGCTTGCGTTCTCGCGCCGCCAGACGCTGCGGCCGCAGGTGCTCGATCTTGGTGACGCGCTTTCCGATCTCACCATGCTGCTGCGCCGGCTGATCGGCGAGAAGGTCAAGCTCGACCTCGTGCACGGCCGCGATCTCTGGCCGGTCAAGGTGGACGTCTCCCAGTTCGAGCAGGTGATCGTCAACCTCGCGGTCAATGCACGCGACGCGATGCCCGACGGCGGCACGCTGACGGTGAAGACCGGCAATGTCAGCACAGACGATGCCGCGCAGCTCTCCTACAAGGGCATGCCCGCGGCTGACTATGTTCGCATCGACATGATCGACACCGGCACCGGCATTCCCGCCGAGATCATCGACAAGATCTTCGAGCCGTTCTTCTCCACCAAGGAAGTCGGCAAGGGCACCGGGCTCGGCCTTTCCACGGTGTACGGCATCGTCAAGCAGACCGGCGGCTTCGTGTATGTGGATTCGGAAGCCGGCAAGGGCACCGCGTTCCACATCTTCCTGCCGCGGCACCGGCCGGAACTGGAAACCCATCCCGAACCGCAGGCGACCAACGGCGCGGCGACGGAAGGGGCGAAGCCGAAACAGGATCTCACGGGGCAGGGCACGATCCTGCTGGTGGAAGACGAAGACGGCCTGCGCTCGCTCAACGCCCGCGGTCTGCGCTCGCGCGGCTACAGCGTGATCGAGGCTGCCAACGGCGTGGAGGCGATCGAGGCGCTGGCCGAGAAGGAAGGTGCGGTCGATCTCGTCGTCTCCGACGTGGTGATGCCTGAAATGGACGGCCCGACCATGCTCAAGGAAATGCGCGCCAAGAATCCCGGCGTGCGGATCATCTTCGTGTCGGGCTACGCGGAGGATGCCTTCGAAAAGAGCCTGCCGGAAAACCAGCAATTTGCCTTCCTGCCAAAACCCTTCACGCTGGCGCAGCTGGTGGCGGCGGTGAAGGAAACCATGACGGCATCGTAAACAGATCGTTGCGCGGCATTCCGGAAACGCCGGATAATACTGCACAATTGTCGCATCCCCGCGACCGAGGGCCGCAGCCGCAGTTCCCTTTATTGGCTTCACTTTTGGGCGACCCTGCCCATCTTTAGGGCGCTTCCCCATGACGGGGATTCCAAGGGACAAACCGATGAAATTCACCCAGCGCACACGCGGCATCATCCAGGCGATTGCCGTCGTTCTTTCGTTGGCGCTCCCCACTGTGATCGCGGCTTCCTATGCCGACGCCCGGATTGGCGGCGGCGGCAGCTCGGGATCCCGGGGCTCGCGAACCTTTTCTGCGCCGCCGTCCACCACCACCGCGCCCGGCACGGCGCAGCCCTTCAACCGCACCATGACCCAGCCGGGCAGCCCCAGCGCACCGGCGGCGACCGGCGGCGGCTTCTTCAACCGTCCGGGCATGGGCATGCTCGGCGGCCTCGCCGCGGGCTTCCTCGGCGCCGGCCTGCTCGGCATGCTGTTTGGCGGCGGCCTGTTCTCTGGTCTCGGCGGCTTCGCCTCGATCCTCGGCCTGATCCTGCAGATCGGCCTGATCATCCTGGTGGTGCGCCTCGCCATGTCCTGGTGGCAGCGCCGCAACGCGCCGGCCTATGCCAGCGCGGGCACAGGTCCCGCGCCGCAGCCGGGCGCGCAGGCCAACTACCGTAGCGGCCTGAGCGGCTTTGGCTTCGGCTCGAGCGCACCGCCGCTTGAGATCAAGCCGGAAGACTATGAGGCCTTCGAGCGGCTGCTCGGCGAAATCCAGTCCGCCTGGTCGGATGAAGACGTCGCCAAGCTCGAGCGGCTGGCGACGCCCGAAATGGTGTCGTATTTCGCCCGCGACCTCGCCGACAACAAGGCGCGCAACGCCGTCAACAAGGTCTCCGGTGTCAAGCTGCTGCAGGGCGACCTTGCGGAAGCCTGGCGCGAGGGAGATGCCGACTATGCTACGGTCGCGCTGCGCTTCTCGCTGGTCGACAAGACCTTCGACCGCAACAGCGGCCAGATGATTGCCGGCAGCGATCAGGCCACCGAGGCCACGGAAGTGTGGACCTTCGTCCGCCACCGCGGCGGGAACTGGGAACTTTCGGCGATCCAGCAGACCAACTGATCGCACGACAAAGACGATCACGAAGCGCCGCGGTCTTGCCGCGGCGCTTTTTGTTTTGGCACTGTCGCCTCGTGAGAACGGAATAATGACGCGCGCGCCGGGTTGACCCGCTTGCACTGTAGCAAGAACAATCGGGAGGAACCCCATGCGTGATTTCGTCAAGCTCCTTTCTCCGGCCTGCTTCGCACTCGCCGTCGTCGTAGCGCCGCCGGCCCTGGCGCAATCGGCCGACACCAGCTTCTTCCTGACCAGCAACGGTCCGGGCAAGGGCGGCGATCTCGGCGGCATCGCCGGCGCCGACCGGCACTGCCAGTCGCTGGCGCAGGCCGCGGGCGCCGGCGGCAAAACCTGGCGCGCCTATCTCTCGACACAGGCGGCCGACGGCCAGCCGGCGGTGAATGCCAAGGACCGCATCGGCAAGGGGCCGTGGCAGAACGCCAAGGGCGCCGTCATCGCCAAGGACGTCGCCGACCTGCACAGCGCGGGCAACAATCTTTCCAAGCAGACCGCGCTTTCGGAAAAGGGCGAGGTGATCAACGGCCGCGGCGACACGCCGAACCGCCATGACGTGCTGACGGGATCGCAGCCCGACGGCACCGCGTTCGCAGGTCCCGACGACCGCACCTGCAAGAACTGGACGAGCAGCACGCAAGGCGCGGCCATGGTCGGCCATTCCGACCGCCAGGGCCTGCGCGATGACGACGTCTCAAAATCCTGGAATTCGTCGCACCCCTCGCGCGGGCCGGATGGCGGCTGCTCGCAGAACGACCTCAAGAGCACCGGCGGCGACGGCCTGTTCTACTGCTTTGCGGCGAACTGACGTAGCCTTGGCGCGTTGACGGCCGAGGATGTAGCTTCGCTCGAAGCGGAGCTACATCCTTGCATGTGAAGGGATCGCCGATGCGCTATCAACTCTACTACTGGCCCATGATCCAGGGACGCGGCGAATATATCCGCCTCGCGCTGGAGGATGCCGGCGCCGCCTATGACGACGTCGCGCGCCACGGCGATGGCATGTCCGCCATGACGCGGATGATGGAGGCGCGCAAGGGCACGCCGCCGTTTGCGCCGCCGTTCCTGAAAGCGGGCAAGCTGGTGATCGCCCAGGTCGCCAATATCCTGTTCTATCTCGGCGCGCGCCATGGGCTCGCGCCGAAGGTGGAGGCGGGCCGATTGTGGGTGCACCAGCTGCAGCTCACCATCACCGATTTCGTGGCGGAAATACACGACACCCATCATCCGCTCGGGCCGTCGCTCTATTACGAGGACCAACGCGCCCCCGCCAAGAAGCGCACGGCGGAGTTCTGGAAGGAGCGCGTGCCGAAATATCTCGGCTATTTCGAGGGTCTGATGGAGGAAGGCGGCGCCGCCTACATCACCGGCCGCAAGGCGAGCTATGTCGACCTCTCGCTGTTTCAGATCGTGGCGGGGCTGCGCTACGCCTTTCCAAACTCCATGAAGGCGTTCGAGGGCGAGGTGCCGCGGCTGGTCGAGCTGCACGACCGCGTCGCGGCACGGCCGAACATCAAGGCGTATCTCGCCAGCGACCGGCGTATTCCCTTCAATGAAGAGGGCATCTTCCGGCGGTACAAGGAACTGGATGGGTAGTTACCTGTCATTGCGAGGAGCGAAGCGACGACCCATCTACGCCTGCTGCGCAAGCTACGCCGGGCTGGGAGTCCGCCGAAGCTCCGAGAGCGAAGGCGGAAGCAACCCATAGCGCCGCAAGCCGAGAGGTGGATTGCTTCGCTTCGCTCGCAATGACGGCGCGGCTACCGGCTCCTTCCGTCGATCGGCGTCATCTTCAGCTTCGACAGATCCACGCCGTCGACGCAGCTGACATTGACCGCCACCACTTCGGTGCCGTCGGGCTTGGTGCCGCGCGCGAACACTTCGACGCCGCAGTCGACGCAGATCTGGTGGCGGATGGCGTGCTTGTTGAAGAGATATTCCTTCAGATTCTCCTCGCCGGCGCGGAGCTGAAAGCTCTTCGGCGGAATGAAGGTGAAGTGCAGGCCCTTCTTGGTGCAGATCGAGCAGTTGCAGGCGGTGACCATGGCGAGATCACTGGTGCATTCGAACCGCACCTGGCCGCAATGGCAGCCGCCGGTGAACGTCTTGCTGTCGGCCATCGCGTCACCTCACCACACCCCGGGCACGAGACGATAGCGCACCCGGGCGAGATAGTCAGCATAGCCGGGCAGGCCGTCGACCAGGGCGCGCTCTTCGATGCCGGCGCGGACCGCGAACAGCACGAAGAAGACCGGCGACAGGACAAGGCCCCACCATGAGCCAAGCAGCAGCGCTATCGCAGCGAAATACAGCACCGCTCCGCTGTACATGGGATGGCGCACCAAAGCGTAGGGCCCGGTGTCGATCACGTGGTGGCCGCGCTCGGCCTGCACCTTCACAACAGGGGCGGCAAAGGAATTTTCCCGACCCACGCGGACCATGAGCGCGGTCGCAGCGAGCAGCAGCACATAGCCCAGCGCCTGCAGCGCGACCGGCATGTCAGAGCCATGCCAGCGGCGATCGAGCCCGATCACGATGAACCAGATCAGCGCGGTGAAGCCGAATGCCAGCATGAACTTCTTGTCGGCTGCGGGTTGGCCCTTCTGCATCATCGGGCGCATGCGCTCTTCGAGCAGGGCAGGGTCGACCCTGGCGAGCCACAGCCCGCCGGCCAGCCCAAGCACCGCCGTCGTCGCCAGATAAAGCCACGCGGCCGGCCAGTGCAGTGTTCCCGCCGGCAGGAACAGCAATGCGCCGAGCCCGATGGTCCACATCACGTTCTGCAGCAGCAGTCTTGCAAGCATGCGGTTCCCTCGAACACGGCATCATCGTCGCGTGGTTTTACGACGGATTAGCGGCCCGGTTCCTTCAACACCAGGCGATTGACCCTTATATAAGTAAATGCTTATATATGACATGACCAACGCACTGCAGGTGACGATGGTGGCAAAGACGCTCGCCGATCCGACGCGGCGGGCGGTGTTCGAGCGCATCGCACGGGAAGGGGAGGTCGCCGCCACCAGCCTGGTCAGGGGATCGAAGGTCTCGCAGCCGGCGGTGTCGCAGCATCTGCGCGCGCTGCGCGAGGCGGGACTGGTGAGCGAACGGCGCGAAGGCCGCCACATCCATTATCGCGTCGCGCCAAAGGGGCTGGCGCCGCTGATCGACTGGCTCGGCCACTACCAGACGTTCTGGCGCGAGCGCTTCGAAAACCTGGAACGGCTGTTGAAGGAAATCGAGTGATGAGTGAGACGCGTGCGATTGTCGTCGAGAAGGTGCTGCCCTATCCGCCGGAGAAGATCTGGCGCACGCTGACGTCGAGCGAGTTGATTGCGAACTGGCTGATGCCGAACGACTTTGCTGCCGTCGTCGGGCATCGCTTCAATTTCCGCACCCGTCCGATCGGCGACTGGGACGGGGTCGTGCATTGCGAGGTGCTGGCCTGCGATCCGCCAAAGCTGCTGCGCTATTCCTGGAAGGGCGGCTCGGATTCCAGCGAGGCAAAAGCATCCCGGCTCGACAGCGAGCTGACCTGGACGCTGACGCCGGTCGAAGGCGGCACCCATCTGAAGATGGTGCATGACGGTTTCGTGCTGCCGGCCAACCAGATGGCCTATGATGCGATGAGCCCGGGCTGGGGCAAGGTGATGGAAGGCATCGCCCGGGTGACGGCAGGGGCGTGAGCGCTACTCGTCCTTGCCGCGAGTGATCGCGATCCAGGACTCGGTCTTGCTGCGCTGACATTCCAGATTGAGCCGGCGGAAGCGCATGGTGATCTTGTCGCCGCGCAAAATACCCATGCGCTTGAGGCAGCGCGACGCGCCGGTCGTGGTGTCGTCCTTGGTCACGGTGAAGACGATTGCGGCCATGGCGCCGACCAGCGAGATGAACTCCGGCGTCGGCTTGCGGTCGCCCTTGGCGTAGAGCTCGATGGAAAATTTGTCGCCTTTGCAGGCCACCGACAATTCCCTGGCCAGCGGATGCGTCAAGTAGACGGTGTTGGCCGCCTTGAAGTTGACCTTCAGCTTGTCGATGTTGTTGGCCAGCTCCTTGGCGCTGTCGTCACAGCGATCGGCGCGGGCAGGGGAGGCGGCAAATGCGGCGAGCAACGCCAGCGCGGCGGCAAAACAGATCGGTCGGCGAAACGGTCGTCGTGCTGTCATGTGCGAAATGCCCCTTTGGGCGCATTGAAGCGTGGGAAAACGATCGGCGCAAGGGAGGGTGTTTCCGCTGCCCATGCCATGGTATGCTGGTCGTATGACGAAAGAGCAAGTGAAAGCGATCCTTGATCGCGTATTGCAATGGCCCAGCGAGCGTCAGGAGGATGCCGCAAAGGTTCTGATGCTCATGGAATCGCAGAGTGAAAGTGGCTATCGGCTCACCGACGAGCACTGGAGGAAGTCCGGCGTCGCCGCGCGGACCCCGACGCGCGCAGGTTGACGCTCGAGGAGTTCAACGAACGGCTGAGACAGCGCCTGGGCGAATGAAGGTCTTCATCCGCGAGACCGCCGTCCACGATCTCGACGCTATTTTGAGTGGATTTTCCAGGACAGTCCGAAGGCGGCAGCGGAAATTGTCCGCCGCGTCCGCACACGGATCGAGCGGCTGGCCACACCCGGCCTGTCCCATATTGGCAGGCCGGGCCTGGTCGAGGGCACGCGCGAACTGATCGAAGGACCGTATATCCTGGTCTATGAGATCGATGAATCGGCGGAAGAGATCACGGTCCTTGCTATTGTCCACGGTGCAAGGGAGCGAGGCCCTCAATAGCCGCGGCACTTGCCGTCGTGGTTCTTGGAAACCCCTGCCGCCTGTCGCAGGCAATCATTGCTGTAGGTCTTGCCGTCGCAGCCGCAGACCGGGCGGAAGATTCTTGGGCAGATTTTCGACTGTTTGGCGCAGGTGCCTGACATGTCAATAATGAAACATTGCCCGGGCTTCTTCTGACAGAACAGCCCGGGATCGCATTGAATGCCCGGAAAGCCGCCGCATTGCTTGCCGAGGCCGACCGCGTGGACGCTGGCGGGCGCCGAAAGCGTCACCATCCACGCTGCCGCAAGCGAAACGAAAAGACGTGTTTTCATCCTTGCCTCCCATGATGCGTGTTGGTTTGCGCTGGCAACCTGAGATTACATGCCGGGATGACGCTCTACAATGGATTGTCGGCGCCAAGCGGAGGAGGGTTGTCCGGCTTTCCCTTCCCTTTGGCCAAAAAGTGCTTAGAACGGCTCTATCGCCGGCCCACCCGCGTGGCGGTCCGGCCCCAACCCCGAGATGCCGCCATGAACGCCCCCACCGCTTTTCCCGACCAGCAAAAACCCGTTCCGCCCTACAAGCACACGCCGCTGTTTCCGCTCGGCAAGGACGAGACGCCCTACAAGAAGGTGACGAGCGACGGCGTAAGGATCGAAAAGGTGCTCGGCCGCGACATGGTCGTGGTGTCGCGCGAGGCGCTGCGCGCGCTGTCGGAAGCGGCCTTCGGCGAGATCAATCACTATCTGCGCCCGGGGCATCTGAAGCAGCTGCGCTCTATCCTTGACGACAAGGAGGCGAGCGACAATGACAAGTTCGTCGCCTTCGATTTCCTGAAGAACGCCAATATCGCCGCCGGCGGCGTGCTGCCGATGTGCCAGGACACCGGCACCGCGATCATCATGGGCAAGAAGGGCTGCAACGTCATCACCGACGGCGACGATGAGGCCGCGCTCTCGCAAGGCGCGCGCGATGCCTATCTGCGCCGCAATCTGCGCTATTCCCAGGTGGCGCCGCTGTCGATGTATGAGGAGAAGAACACCGCCAACAACATGCCGGCGCAGTGCGAGATCTACGCCGAGGGCGACGATGCCTACAAGTTCATGTTCATGGCCAAGGGCGGCGGAAGTGCCAACAAGAGTTTTCTGTTCCAGGCAACGCCATCGGTGCTGACGAAAGATCGCCTGCTGGCGTTCCTGAAGGAAAAGATCCTGACGCTGGGCACCGCGGCGTGTCCGCCCTATCACCTCGCGATCGTGATCGGCGGCACCTCGGCCGAGCTCTGCATGAAGACGGTGAAGCTTGCTTCCGCACGCTATCTCGATGCACTGCCCACCCACGGCTCGGCGGATGGCAACGCCTTCCGCGATCTCGAGATGGAGCAGGAAATCCACAAGATGACGCAGTCACTCGGCGTCGGCGCGCAGTTCGGCGGAAAATATTTCTGCCACGACGTGCGCGTCATCCGCATGCCGCGGCATGGCGCATCATTGCCGATCGGGCTTGGCGTGTCCTGCTCGGCCGACCGCCAGGTGCTCGGCAAGATCACCAAGGACGGCGTCTATCTCGAGGAGCTCGAGCATAACCCCGCGCAATATCTGCCTGCCGTGGAGCAGACGCTGGGCGGCGAGGTGGTCAAGATCGACCTCAACCAGCCGATGCAGGAAATCCTGGCGACGCTGTCGAAGCATCCGATCAAGACTCGGGTGTCCATGACCGGCACCATGATCGTCGCGCGCGACTCCGCGCATGCCAAACTGCGCGAGCGCCTGGAGAAGGGCGAGCCGCTGCCGGATTACTTCAAGAACCATCCGGTCTATTACGCCGGTCCCGCCAAGACGCCGGAAGGCTACGCCTCCGGTGCGTTCGGCCCGACCACCGCGGGCCGCATGGACTCCTTCGTCGACCAGTTCCAGGCCGCCGGCGGCTCGATGGTGATGGTGGCGAAGGGCAACCGCGCGCCCGCGGTGCGCGAGGCCTGCAAGAAATATGGCGGCTTCTATCTCGGCTCGATTGGCGGTGCAGCGGCAAATCTCGCCGAGCACTGCATCAAGAAGGTCGAGGTGGTGGAATATCCCGAGCTCGGCATGGAAGCGATCTGGCGCATCGAGGTGGTGGATTTCCCGGCCTTCATCATCGTCGACGACAAGGGCAACGATTTCTTCAAGGAATTGAACCTGGGGTGAGGGCCCTCGGCCTCGACGGATATAGCAAGGGATGGGTCGCCGTCTTGCTTGACGGCGACCGGCAGACAATCACCTTCCACACCAACGTGTCCGATGCACTGGCTCGCGATTTTGATCGGGCCGCCATCGATATCCCCATCGGGATGACCGACGATGGCAAGCGCACATGCGATCTGTTAGCACGGAAAAAGCTGCATCCTCATACTTCCCGTGTGTTCACCGGCGCGCGGCGATGGCTTTGGGAGGAATACGACGATCCGGATGCAGCAAACAGGGAAGCGCACCGCCGCGGGCAAAAGCGCGTGTCGCGTCAGCTCTGGCACCTCGGTCCTAAGATAATGGAAGTAGATGACTTCCTGCGAGCGCATCGCTCGCTGGATGTGCTGGAAGTCCATCCTGAGTTGGTCTTTTTGCGTCTCAGCCGCGGCAAACCACTGCCTTCGAAGAAAACTGAAGAAGGTGTTTCGCGGCGCAGTGCCTTGTTGAAACGGCAGGGCGTTCACCAGATCGGCACGTGGCTCGCCAGCACGCGCATTGGCACGGGTGCGAAGCGAGATGATGTGCTCGATGCGTGCGCCGTGGCGATCGCCGCACGCGATCCCGCCTGCAGCGTTCCGAAAGGAGCGCCGCCGTTTGACGGATACGCCCTGCCAATGCAAATCTGGTTTTGACCTGCGCCCTGGCGCAATCTGGAAGGTGTAAGGCAATGGTCGAATGGTTCGACGACCTCAAGGTCGGCATGCGCTTCAAGAGCGCGGCGGTGACAGTGTCAAAAGAGGACATCCTTCGCTTTGCCAGGGAGTACGATCCGCAGCCGTTTCACCTCGACGACGAGGCGGCGAAGAAAACGATCCTCGGCGGATTAGCCGCCTCCGGCTGGCACACGGCGGCGATCGCCATGCGGCTTGCCACCGAATGCAAGCCGTTCGGCCCGCATCCATTGTTCGGCGCCGGCGTCGACGATCTGCGCTGGCTAAAGCCGGTGCGGCCGGGGGACAGCATCCATCTCGAGGGGAGGTGGTGGAATTGCTGCCCTCGCGCTCGAAGCCGCAAGGCGTCGCCCGCGTCAAATGGACCGCCTATAACCAGAAGGGCGAGGCGGTCTACACCTTCAATCCGATCGCGATCGTGCCCAGCCGGCCGACGTGAGCGACCGCGCTCATTCGTGCCGCGATCGGCGGAGAAACAGGCGGTTGGTTACCGCCTTATCCTGAACGACGTGGCGCCGCCGTTCTCGGCCCCATCGAACATGATAAGCACACGGATACTGTCGCCGGTTTCCTCGAGAGGAAGCAGTATTTCGGCCTTGGCGTCGCCGGCAATCGCGCTCAGATCCAGTGTGGCGAGGGGTTTCGCAACGTCGTGTTCGCCATCCCACCACCAGACGGTGTAGGGCACGGCTTCCTTGTGCACCGGTCCGGCAAGTATCAGTATCCCGTCGCTCACCGCTGCCAGGTCGCGGATTCCAGTGTCCTTTCCAAGCCTGAATGAATTCCTGCTCGGCTTGAGGTCGCCGTCCTTCCTGAAGAGGGTGTTGGCGTCGACACTGAGCACAAAGGCATGTTCGTCCTTCGATGGACCGCGTAGTCCGAAGTGCAGCCGGCCGCCCCTTGCGGCGATGCCCTCGATATTGACGCCATTCACCGCCAGCGGCGTGTTGAAGAACTCCTTGAGCACGGCATCGTCGCGGATCACATTGCGCAGCCGCGAGCTCGACTCGACGCCGGCCGGCTTTTTCTCGTCGGGCTTGGTCTTCGGGATTCCGGTCGCAGGATCGACGGCGATTCGGAAGACGGCATAGCTGCTTTCGTTTTCTTTGTCCTTGGTGCGGCTTCGTCCATGCGAGCCGGTGACATAGAAGAAGCCGTCGGCGTAGGCGACGCCTTCTGCGTCGGGGTCCTTGTCCTCGTTGGAGAGACGGATGAGCTGCTCCGGTACAAGGACGTTGCCCTTGATCGAGAAGAACTGCGCATACTTCTTTTCGTCGTTGGCGATCAGGCATGAGGTGAATTTTGGCGTCGTCGGCACGCACGCCGCGCCACTGAGATTCATGCGCGGCTGATCCTCGAACTTGTCGTCCTTGTCATCCTTGGCAAAGATCGAGGCGGGCTTCCACGCAATCGCTTCCGGAGCGATTTTAGGCGGTGGTTCGGCAAGTCCCGGCGCGGTATTCGCGATCGAAATGACGGACGCCAGGATCACCCGATACCATAGGCGAAGCGAAACGCCTGGCACTCTCAACATTGCCGCCTCCCGTTTGCCACGCCCGAATTTCCACCTGAAATTGTGGAAGAGGGCAAGGGCAAAGAGGGGACGCATCGCCGCAGCCGCAACACCCGATCGCCTCGATACCGGCGGCGATCGGGAGCCAAGCCGTTCAACGCCCTGGCTTGAAGGCGCTGCGGGCTCTGCCAATCAAGCCCGGTTTCCCGAGAACGGAAAGCTGCCCATCGGGCCGATGCCCATTTCGCCGGACATATTGTCGCCGGAAACTCTGCCGGTGAAGGAGAGCGTCAGCGGCATCGGGTTGGTGATCGAGATCTTCCAGGCAACGTCGTCGCCGTTGACGGTGCCGTCGAAAATCTCGCCGGAATTGCCATCCGCGCCTTGCACGCCCGTCAGCTTGTCGCCCACGGTCTTGACGCTGAGCTGCGCGTTGCGTTCGCCCATCGGCGTGCTCATCACCAGATTCCAGACTCCATCCACGGCCATTTCTGTCTCCCCAATGGTCCAGTTGAAGCGCCGTTATAGCTAATTACATCCGGCAAGCCCAACGCTCTTTTGGTGCGATTTCCGTTCCACCCGATACGCCGTGAATCAGGCGCGGGCGGCCGCACGGATGCGGTTGCCGACCAGGATGCGGAAGGCGACATACTGGACGGCGAACGCCGCCAGCTTGGCGCCGATCAGCACCACTGTCACGTAGAACGTCCACAGCTTCATGTCGCCGGTCATGGCAACGGCGACGGTGCCGGCGGCGAGTACGAACATCAGCCCCGCCCAGCCATAGCCTGCAAGGGTGACATATTCCGGAATGTTATCGGTCACGATCGGCGGCATGTAGCGCAGCATCCAGCCGCGCTTGAGCATGATCAGGCCGATCGCGACGTGCCCGATCGCGGGCTTGGCCAGGACGAAGCGCGCATCGTGGGTCAAGAGCGTCATGCCGCCCAGCACGATGACGAGGCCGAGACTTGCCCAGGTCATGTAGCCCAGCGTCTGGCCCCTGATGCGCGACCAGATCACCTGGCCGACGGCACCGGCGATCGCCACCGCGGTTGCGAGAATGACGTTGCCGGTGGAAAGGTAGATCACCAGGAAGACGATGGTGGAGAGGAAGTCGGAGCCGAGCCGGCGGAATACGTCTTTCATCGTCTGTTACCTTGCACCCTGGCGGGAAGCCTCATCTAGCGGGATAGGCGGCTCGCGCCGGGAAAGCAATTCCGGCGCGCTCTCGTGTCACGGTGAACGGGGCAACGCGCCGGCGGGCGGCGTGCCGTATTTCGCCCGCAGATATTGCGGGTAGCGTTTGGTGAAGTAGATCGCGCAGTTGCGGGCGGTAAAGGCGACCAGCAGGCTGCCCCAGAACGGCAGCCATGGCACGTAGATCGCCGCGGCGTTGCCGATCATCATCAGGACCATGGCCGCAGCCCATGCCCAGGTGATCACATAATTGGCGCGGACGAAGCCGGGCAGCTTTGCGGTCTCGGCGTCGACAACCTCCCGCGCATACTGCAGCGTGAAGGGATAGCGGATCAGAATCGAGAACAGCGTCACCACCAGGACGCCGGTATCGACCACAAAGCGCACGGCTGAACCGCTCAGCTGCGCATCGATCAGGGTGACGTAAAGCCCTGTCGCGACGAAGGTGACGACCGAGCCGACGCCCAGGATCTTGATCGATCGGCCGCGCCGGATATCGAAGGCGATCACGGCGAGGCAAACGGCGGCGGAGACGAACAGGCTGACGGCGGCCGATGTCGCCAGCATCAGGGCGGCGAAGACACCATAGGGGGCGAGGATCAGGAGGATCGTCATGACAGCCTCTCAGGTCAATCTTTACACCGTAAAGATACCCTATGAGAGCGCAGCGGAACCGTCAAGCGAAATCTTTACACTGTAAAAATAAGGTGATCGAATGCGAAAAATAGCAATCGGTGTAATGGCTTGCGGGCGTCGGCTCACAACGGCCAGAAGCGGATCAGCCCGCTGATGCCTGCGGCAATCAGCACGGCAAAGGTGAGCAGGATGCCGGCGACGCGGCCGATGTTGAACTGCCAGGTGCCGGGCCGCGCCGCCATGCCCATCGGATGCAGCAGGCGCGACAACAAAAGTCCGCCCATCAACAGATGCACGCGGCTCGCCGCCATGCCGGACATTTCAAGCAGCGCGACGAGCAGGGTGATGATCGGGACATATTCGATGAAGTTGGCATGCACGCGGATCGCGGTGCGCAGCTTGGCGTCATCGGCATCGCCGAACAGCACGCGATTGTCCCGGCGCATCCGCGCCACCTGCAGCGCGAGCACGGTGTAGATGAGGGCCAGGATCGCGAGATAGAAGGCGGTGACGGACGGCACGTGCATGGCGCTTCCCCCTGTCTCAACACGTCATTCCGGGGCGCGCGCAGCGCGAACCCGGAATCTCGCTCCATTACCTCTAGATTCCGGGTTCACTCGCTTGTGCGAGTGCCCCGGAATGACGTCGAGGAGGGTGCGTCAGTTCGCGGCCACCCAATTGCCATGAAAACCGTCGGGCACCCGGTGGCCGAGATGCACCAGCGCAGCAGGACCGCTTTCGATATCCTGCGCGTTGAACACCGCGAGATCACTGCGGTTCTCCCGCGCGCGCCAGACCACCGCGAGCAGCCAGCCGTCGCCCTCGGCGGCGTCCTTGCCGCGCTCGACAAAGACCGGCTCGGAGATGGTGTCGCCGGCCGGCAGCAGATAATTGCCCAGCCGCTTGCCCCTGCCGTCGACATGCACGATACCGGACAGCGCGCCGAACATCGGCAGATCAGGATTGGCGCAGGCGTACCAGCCGTGCGACGAGGCGAAGCCAGCGCGGCGGTCATCGACCCGCGGGAATTCGCCGGTCAGGTCGTCGAGATAGGCTTGCGTGAAGCGATCGGTGTTGGCGGCGAGGTCGAACGTCCAGCGGCAATAGCGGGCGCGCGACTTCGCAGGATCCGTCGGCGTACCGTCGGGATGGTTGAACAGCGGCGCTTCCTCATACTGCAGTACGTCGGCGACGATGCGATGGCCTTCTTCCCAGGCGTTCATGACGTGGAAGACGTAGCAGGTCTCGCTGCGGAACCAGACGATGTCCTTGGTCGAGCCGTTTCGCTTCATCACGCCGACATAGGCGCCTTTCTGCGGCTCCCAGGCGTAGGGCGCCTGTCCCCGCATCGCGCGCTCCATGCTGCCGGTGATGGGCAGGATCGGGAAGAGCAGGTGGTTCTCGGTGACGATGAAGTCGTGCACCATGCTGGCATAGGGCGCATCAAATCGCTCGAACCGCGTCACATTGCCGGATGAAGAAACCGAGCCGAAGGAGAGCGCCGGCGTCAGCGGGCCGGCGGCGTTGTAGCCGAAGAACACGAGCTCGCCGGTGACCTGATCGATCTTGGGATGCGCCGTGAAGGGGCCCTGGATCGCGCCGCTATAGTTGCAATAGCCGCGGCGGTTCAGCGTGCCGGGCTCGATCTCGGTCGGCATGTGGCCTTCCTCCAGCGCAAGCAGCTTGCCGGCATGGAAGATGATGTTGGTGTTGGCAACGCCGCCGTCGGTGGTGATGTTGGCAGGCGCATCCGGCAGCTTGCGGCCGAAACCGCCGAACAGCGCGCGGCCGGCGTCGTGCTCGGCCTGCCATTTCGGGGTGCGGACCCAGCGGTTGCGATAGCTGGCGCGGCCGTTCTCGAGATGGAAGGCGTGCAGCATGCCGTCGCCGACGAACCAGTGCGCGCCGGGAGCGTCGAACTGCGGGTTGGGGCCGTTGCGGTAGAGCGTGCCATTGAGCTCGCGCGGCAGCTCGCCCGTGATCTTCAGGAAGGGCGCGTCGCATTCCATCGGGATCGGCGCCAGATTGGTCCGCGCTTGGTTGGTCGTCACCTGGTCGAGCATGGCCTACTTCCTATTTTTATCTTTACATCGTAAAGATAGGAGTAGTCCTCATTACAGCTGCCGTCAAGCAAAATCTTTACACTGTCAAAATAGCGACATATAAGGAGGCATGGCGATAAAATCGAAAGAAAACAAAGTGAACCGTCCGCGAACCCGCGGCGCGGCGAGGCCTGCGGCGGCGAAACAGGCGGTGCGGCGAACGCGCGCAGAAGCGGATTCGCCCTATCATCACGGCGCGCTGCGTGACGCGCTGCTGCAGGCGGCTGAAAAAGTGCTGGAGCGCGACGGGCTGGTCGGGCTGACGCTGCGCGCGGTGGCCCGCGAAGCGGGGGTGTCGCACGCGGCGCCCACCCATCATTTCGGCGACGTCACCGGACTGCTGAGTGAGCTCGCCGCGATCGGCTACCGTCGCTTCGGTGCGGCGATGGCCGCGGCCGGCACGACTGCGATGCCGAAGGAGAGGGGACTGGCCAGCGCCAGGGCTTATGTCGCCTACGCCTTGGCGCATCCCGGCATGTACGGCCTGATGTTCCGCGCCGAACGTCTCGATATGACGCGACCGTCGCTGCGCGAGGCGGCCGACGCCTCATTCGCCGGATTCGCGGCGGCGATCGGCGCCAATCGCGGCGAGCAGATCTCGACCGAGTCATTGACGCTGGAGCAGGCCGGCGCACTCACGGCCGCGTGGTCCCTGGTGCACGGCTTCTCCACGCTGCTGCTCGATGGGCGGCTGACCAAGGTCTTCCGTGGCCTGCCCGAGGGCACCAAGCCCGAAACCCTGCTGCTGGCGACGCTGATGTCGACGCTCACGCGGCAGGCGGGGCGCTAATCCCCCCGGGCCGCCAGCTCCACCGCACGCCCGCTGTTGCCGATGGTCTTCACCGTGTCCTTGCCGCATTTGAAATGGCGCGCGAATTCGTCGGCCGCCTTGCGCGCGAGCTCATTGGCGTCGGGATTGGCCTGCACGTCGACATAGGCGACATGGCACACCGGGCCGGGCGGGAGCCGCGTCACGGCCAGCATCTGTTTTGCGATGGGACGGTCCTCCTTGTCGCGGTCGGCATTGTCGGCGATGTGCCAGCGCTGGATGATCGCATAGGGCCTGCCATTGGCGCCGCGCCATTCCACGGTATGGGTGGTCGAATTGAAGGGCCCGAACCAGGTTTGCGCCGCCGGTTCCCTGGAGGCGCTGAGGCGGTTGCGGCCGATTGAGACGGTCTCGCGCAAATCGTCTTCGCTGATCAATACGATGAGACCGTTCTTGCCGGGGCAGACCCGGATGGTGCTGTCGTCGACGCCGTTGCCCGCGCTTCGACCGCGACAATCCTTCGGCGCGGTCGAGGTGTAGCTGGAGCCGATGGTTTCGGCACGGGACTGCAAGACCAGGGCAGCGCTTGCCGCAAACAGCGTCAGCGTGGCGGCCACGATTGTGACAGTGGAGGGAATGTACCGCATGATTGCGCCTGTCGTCGGAACGTCTCATGGCTTGAGACGTTCGCAATCTGGGGACGGTTCAATCGCAATGCGGGAAACACCTGACAGCGAAGCGGAATCGTTCTAGAAGGGTGGCTTCGCGACACACAGATCAAGCGTTTTTCAGTTCATCATGCCTGCCATTTCGTCGAACAAGCCATATCGCATCGGCCGCTCCCGCACCGGGCTCGGCCTCTTCGCCACCAAGCCGATCAAGAAGGGCACCCGGATCATCCGTTATTTCGGGCCGCTGCTTGATTGCGACAAGGAAGAGGACGATGCGATCGAGAACAAGTATCTGTTCCAGCTGACCAAGCGCTGGACCATCGACGGCTCGGTGCGCGAGAACATCGCGCGCTACATCAACCATTCCTGCAAGCCGAACGCCGAGTCCGACGTTCGCCCGCGCAAGCGCAAGGTCTTCATCCGCGCGATCAAGAACATCGAGCCCGGCGAGGAGATCAACTACGACTACGGCACCGACTATTTCAAGGAATATCTCAAGCCGATCGGCTGCCTGTGCACCGGCTGCGAGAAGAAGCGCAAGAAAAAGCGTGCCGAGGCGAGGGAGGAGCGGCTGCGGCTGAAGGCAAAGGCCGAGAAGAAGGCGCGCAAGGAAGCCGAGAGGCTCGCAAAGGAAAAGGAAAAACAGGCGCGGAAGGCGCGCGAAAAGGCCCGCGAAGACGCGCGGCAAAAGCGCAAGCAGGCCGGGCGCAAGCAGCTCAACGGCGCGTCCATGAATGGGCATGCGCCGCACCAGATCCATGGCCCGGGCTCGGAAATTTCCGTCCAGGCGAGGGGCGAGCGGCGCATCTTGGCCTGACGCGAGTGCCGGTCCGGCGCCCTCAAGGTGCGCCGGACTGCGAGACGCTGAAGCAGAACAAGCGGTTCTGCCCCGAAGTGCTAGATTCCCTTGAGGATATTGCCGGCGAACAGGGCGGCGTAGGCGACAGTCCCGGTAGTTGCATCGCTGCAAGCCTTGGCCGTCGAAAGGCGTTGCGTCAGGTGCCGGCCGCCTTCACGAACGCCACAACACTCCAGGTGATGCCAGCCGCGCGATTCTGCGCCTGCGTCGACTCCCGGTGCTCCCTCAGCACGGGGTAGAGGGCGTGCATTGCGGCGAGCTCGATCGTCTCATCAGCGGATACATCGAACATGCGCCGCCCCGGCGGCACCGGACCGTGGCGGATGGTCATGACCACGGTGGCGCCGGACCTGGTGAGCGCCGCAACGTTTTGCATGGCGCGGATGCGCTGCGCCGCATCGAGGTGCATCCAAAGGGCGGTCAGCATCACGAGATCAAAGCGCTCGCCGCGTTCGCGCAGGACAGCAAGATCCGGCAGGCTGTCGTCGAGCCATTCGATCCGCGGCGATTGGTGCAGCGCCATGGCCGGGATGCGCATCGCATCCAGCGGCTCGACTGCGACGACTTGATGGCCCATCTCGGCGAAGCAGGCCGCATCGCGGCCGGTGCCCGCGCCGATGTCCACGATTACGCTTGGCGATTTCGGGATCAATGCAGGATGGCGTCATGCAGTTCGGCCGCGGATATGCTCTCGTAGTGCCTGAACAGCTCAGGTGCCTCATTGGCATAGCCCTCAGTTCCACTGACCCGTTTCATCCGATGAATCCTCTGACGGCCAGCGGTTTTATCGCAAAGAAACGGCCGCCGCGACATCGCGCGACGGCCGCCGACGTTTGGCCCGGGACGCTTACGCCGTCACCATGCCGCCGCTCTTGCGCAAGCCGATATATTGCAGCTCGGCGAACACGCCGGTGGCGATCGCCTGCGCCACCACCATGACCATGCCGAGCATGTTGGGCGAGACGCTGCCGGAGAACAGCAGCGCAATGCTGCCGAGCGTCCAGGCCGCGTTGCCTGTTATCACGACCAAGACCAGCGCCTTCATCATGGTCGCGCGCGTGCCGAGCCAGCCGACGAAGGCGGCATAGGCGATCAGGAACAGGCCGACCTCACGCAAGAACACCTCGGGCAGGTTGAACAGCGCCGCGAAGGCGCCGGCGCCGAAGGTGAAGCCGAGCGCGGCGATGCCGCTGAAGATGGCGTCGGCCATCAGGGCGCGGCGCAGGAAGGTGGACGGGTTGATCATGGCAGTTCTCCTTGTGCTTTCGGGGGTGGGGGACTTGGAAACTCAGACGTTCAGTCTGCGGAACCAGGCGCGCAGCCGGCGCGCCAGTGCGAACGGGCAAAGGGTCTTTGCGGCGCGGGTCTCGGCGGCCGCGACCTGGGCGTAGACATAGGCGCCGGTCGAGACGACGAGCGGTTCAGGCATGTTCAGCGAGCGCGCCAGCAGCCGGGTCGCGATGGCAAAGATCCAATCGGTGATGGCGGCGGATGGAAGTCGGCTTTCCGGGGTCATGGTCATCTCCTTGTCTCGAAGATGATCCGGCCGCCGCGCCGTTTCGATTACCTGCCACGTAATGGAATGCGCGAAATTCGCATGGTAGGTTTTCCGGCATGAACGCACATGCATCCACGGCGCGAGCCGAACGACCCATTCACATTGGCGAGCACCTGCGGGAATGGCGGCAGCGCCGTCACCTGAGCCAGCTCGACCTCGCCGGCGAAGCCGAGATTTCCGCGCGGCATCTCAGCTTCGTGGAGACCGGCCGCTCGGCGCCTTCGCGCGAAATGGTGCTCAAACTGGCGGAGCGGTTAGACGTGCCCCTACGTGAACGCAACGTGCTCCTCGTCGCCGCCGGTTTCGCGCCGGCCTTCCCGCAGCGCGCGCTGGACGATCCGGCGCTCCGACAGGCGCGCGAGGCGATCAACCTCGTGCTGAAGGCGCACGAGCCGAACCCGGCGCTGGCTTACGACCGGCACTGGAATCTGGTCTCGGCCAACCGGATGCTTGCGCCGATCCTGGAAGGCGTTCCGCCAAAACTGCTGAGCCCGCCCTTCAATATCCTGCGCCTGGCTTTCCATCCCGAAGGCCTTGCACCGCGCACGGTCAATCTCGGCGAATGGGCCGCACATCTCTTGGAGCGGCTGCACCGTCAATGCGAGGCGACCGCCGATCCGGAGTTGATCAAGCTCTACAACGATCTCCGCAGCTATCCACTGCCGGCGCGCTCGGGGCCGGTGTCCGCCGACAATGTCGCAATCCCCTTCAAGCTCCGCCACAATGGCGAGGTGCTGAGTTTCATCTCGACGACGATGGTGTTCGGTACGCCCGTCGACGTCACGCTGTCGGAATTGGCGCTGGAGACGTTCTTTCCCGCGGACGAACTGACCGCGCGGCGCCTCAAGGAGCTGCAACCGCGCGGCTGAGCATGATCCGGAAGTGGAGGCCGGTTTTCCCCTGCGACAAACGCGAAGCGTTTGCGGGAGATCATGCGCCAACAAAGGGATGAGATCATAATCCGACTTATCGGATCGTGAATTGATGCGCGGTTGCTTCGCGGTTGCAGCAACCCCGGAGCTGCGGGTGATTCCGTTACACGATCAGCTCGTGCTGCCCATGGACCGCGGCGTGGTGCGGACCGACGCCGCCATGATGCTGCGCCAGAGCGAGGCCAGGTGGCTCTGGCGCTGACCCGTCGGGTCCGGGAACGTCGTCGGCCAGAGCGATCAATGCGGGGGGATCGACCACCTCTGCCACCTCAAGGGCGCCTGAGTGTTCAGAGCCGGCAGTATCGGTCTTGAAGTGGAATGATTGTCCGTGCTCGGGCGCGGAAGCGGGTTCAGCGGCGGCGAGCGAAATGTCCTGCGATTGGCCGTGGCTGGCGCTGTTGCCCGGCGTGTCGTTGAGTTCGGCAAGCGGCACCTCGGTAGCTGTGGAAGCGTGAGCATTGGCGAGGTGCGAAGCGTGCTGCGGTGGGCCGTGGCTGGCGCTGTTGCCCGGCGTGTCGCCGAGTTCGGCAAGCGGCACCTCGGTAGCTGCGGAAGCGTGAGCATTGGCGGCGTGCGAAGCCTGCTGCGAGTGGCCGTGGCTGGTGCTGTTGCCCGGCGTGTCGTTGAGTTCGGCAAGCGGCACCTCGGTAGCTGCGGAAGCGTGAGCATTGGCGGCGTGCGAAGCCTGCTGCGAGTGGCCGTGGCCGGCGCTGTTGCCCGGCGTGTCGCCGAGTTCGGCAAGCGGCACCTCGGTAGCTGCGGAAGCATGAGCATTGGCGGCGTGCGAAGCGTGCTGCGAGTGGCCGTGGCCGGCGCTGTTGCCCGGCGTGTCGCCGAGTTCGGCAAGCGGCACCTCGGTAGCTGCGGAAGCATGAGCATCGGCGGTGTGCGAAGCATGCTGTGAGTGGCCGTGGGCGCTATTGCCCGGCGTGACGGCATGTTCGGCAAGCTGCAGTGTGGCGGTCGCGTTCGCGACGGCAGGCTCGACCGCACTGCCCAGGGACGTCACGGGGGCTTCGGCGGTCGCCATCGCACCGGCGCTGGCGTGGACCTCTCCCTGATCGAATGTGACGTGATCCGCTGCCTGCGCTTTCGAGTGCGCGTCCGGGAGTTCGATTGATGCTACGCTTGTCAGGGCAGTAGCCGCGTCGCCATCGCTCTCTTCGCTCGCGGATGCCGGCGCTTCGCCGAAGCTGGCGAGCCTAACGGAACCGGTTGAATGGACCCGGTCCAGAGCGAAATGGAAGCTGTCGTCGCCGCTTGGCACGGTCCAGCGGTCATGTGTGACCTGCGCGCCCTCGCTGACCGTCGCATCGACGGAAGCCTCGGCGCTGCCCGTCGTCAGAACAGATCCGTCGCTTGCCGTCGTCACCTGTAGTGCCGGGTCGATCGCCTCGTTTGCCGCCGCAACGGCCGCTGTTGCGTGCTCGAAGACGAAATCCAACTCCGCAACCGATACGGTCCCCTGCAGGTGGATTTCCAGCAGGGCCTTATCGCCGATATCAAGGGCCTGGTCGCTTGGATTTATGTACACGATGGTTTCATTGTTCGCTGTGTCATAAATCCAGGCGATGGTATGCGGCGGCACGGACGTAGCTGTCGGGGACAGCGCCATGAACGCCAGTGCGCCAAAGGCGGCCAGGTTGATCTTGTCTGATCCCGATATGAAATCGGTAACGGTATCGAATTGGCCCGCATCGAGCGCCAGTATTGCGCTGTTGCCGTGATCGAGCGTGTAGGTCCATGCGCCGGCCGCCGCGATCATGAAGGTGCGATGGCTTTCATCGCGCTCGGGTGACGCGAGAGCAATCAAGGTGTTGTCCGCCCTGTCCACGTCGATGCCCGCGAGCGTGCCGGTCGCAACGGGCATGCCGAGCGTGGTGCCGCCGACCTTGAATACGGAGCCGGTCGTGGCAACGGAAATGATAGCCGCATCATTGGTGCCGTCGATGGTATCGGTCGCCAGCGGTGGGCTAGCGCTCAAGGTAAGGCTGCTCGCAACGCTCGTGCTGCCCACAAGGTCGACTTGGAGGCTGGTCGTTGACGTATCGCCATCACGGTCGACGGCAGTTACGTCGAACAGCAGATCGGTGCTGGGGATCCTCGGTCCCTCGCTGTATGTGATGTTGTTGACGGTAAACGTGGCGTTGCCGATTACCTCGTGATCGTACGATACCCCTATTTGATTGAATTCCGATCCAACGTAGAGCGTATAGGTCGAAGTTGCGCTATCAAAGGTGTAAGTGTTCACGAGCGCGGGATTCGACGTCGTTTTGACCACGATGCGGGCGTCACCCGATGGCTTCGGGATATTTATGCTGAACTGATGGATTGCAGTGGCACCGTCATAGACCGTGAAGACGACATCCGCAGTACCGTTTCCTTGCCATTGCGTCAGATTGAAGCTGACGTCCGTCTGCTGTGGCGTGAAGCTCAGAAGCAAGGTCTCGTGCTGATCCATTTGCAGTCCGCTGTCGCCGACCGCGATGCCGTTGTTCGACGCTTTGACGTCAGCCGAGGCACCATTGAAATCGCCGGCGATGACGAGGAGACCGTCCGGAGCGGTGAGTGACGGCTGACCGCTGCTGGACGCCCCGAAATCGGAGCCGGTCACCGTCGTCTGCTGCAAGAAGCCGACGCCTTGGACGTCAAACGTGTAAGTTCCATCTGGATTGATCAGCAGCGTGAAGAATGGATCGCTTAGGGTGCCGCCTGCATCGGTGAAGAACGCATTCAGCTCCACGCCGCCATTCACTGCGTGGGTCGTGTAATAGAAGGTGTAATCGTCACCATTCCCGGTCACGTGTACCGACGTGATGCCGCCGCCCAGGTCCGTTGTCGCCAGATTGAAGCCATTCACGGTGCCGTTGCGGACCGCTACGCGCATCGCGCCGTCGCCGTCCGCTCCGAAACTCACGTCGAAGGTGCCGCTGGCGACTTGACCGTCCTGGGCGACGATAATTGCGTGGCTGAAACCTCCAATCGTCGGGCCGTCGTCGGTGATGGTCAGCCGGCTGCCCAGATCAAGGCTTGCCGTCTGGAGGTCGCCGTCCTTGTCAGTGATCGTCGCCGTCAGGTTCACAACCCCAGGGGACAGCGATGCGCTTTCCCCGCTGTCCGGATTGGTGCCGAAAGGCTGCGTCACCGCGCGGTACTCGGTGAAGGTCACGAGCCCCGTCGTCGGATCAAGTGTGATGGTGAACGCCAGCGCGCCGTCGGTGGCGCCGACATGGCCTTCGATGGTGTTGCCGTTCAGGACCAGCACGTCGGCCAGACCGGTGTGCGAGTCGATCAGACCCGACGCCGTCCCGTTGCCGCCGGTGATCGACAGCGCGTAGCTGATCGTCGCACCGTCCGCCCCCAGAACCGAGGTGAACGCCGTCGAGAAGTTGCCCGACGCCGTTGTCAGCGCCGCGTCCGGCGCCGAGCCGGCGATGTTGTCGTCCAGCGCCGTCGCCGTCAGATGTGTCTCGCTCAGCGTCAGCGACGGAGCCGTCCCCGTCGCCGCAATCATCGGGCCGTCGTCGGTGAGGGTCAGCCTGCTGCCAAGATCAAGGCTCGCCGTCTGGAAGTTGCCATCCTTATCGATGACCGTCGCCGTCAGGTTCACAATCCCGGGCGTCAGCGACACGCCTTCTCCGCCGTCCGGGTTGGTGCCGACAGGCTGCGTCACCGCGCGGTATTCGGTGAAGGTCACGACCCCCGTCGTCGGATCAACCGTGATGGTAAACGCCAACGCGCCGTCGGGGGTGCCGACATGGCCTTCGATGGTGTCGCCGTTCAGGACCAGCACGTCGGCCTGGCCGGTGTGCGAGTCGAGCAGACCCGACGCCGTGCCGTTGCCTCCGGTGATCGATAGCGCGTAGCTGATCGTCGCACCGTCCACCCCCTGAACCGAGGTGAACGCCGTCGAGAAGTTGCCGGACGTCGTCGTCAGCGCCCCGTCCAGCGCCGAGCCGGCGATATTGTCGTCCAGCGCTGTCGCCGTCAGATGTGTCTCGCTCAGCGTCAGCGACGGAGCCGTCCCCATCGCCGCAATCAACGGCCCGTGGATCGTGATCGTCATCACCTGCTGGGTGCCATCGATGCTGGTCACCGTGAAGGTGTCGGTCAGCGTGCCGCCGACATTGAGCGCCCGCACCGCGGGGTTGGCATCGTCGAGCGTGTAGGTCCAGACGCCGGCCGCCGTGATCGTGAAGGTGCCGTAGCCGGCGGCACTTTTCGTCGGCGTGCTGACCGCCGTGAAAGTATTGGGCGGATCGTCGACGTCAGTATCAGTAAGTGTGCCGGTCACGGTCTGCGTGCCGGGCGTGGCGTTGACGACGCCACGGATCTCGATCACTGAGCCGGTCGTCGTGCCGGAAATGATGGCGGCGTCGTCGACGCCATGGATGCTGATCGTGAAGGTCTCGCTGGCCGAGAGCGTGCCGTCCGACACAGTGATGATGAAGCTTTGAGTTGTGTCAGCCTTGAGCGCATTGATTGCGTTACTGTTCGGAACGAAGATGTAGGCGCCGGTCCTGCTGTTGAGGTGGAGCGTGCCGTAGAGACCGGTCTTCGACACATCGTAGGTTGCGCCGTTCAGCACGATATCGCCAGTCGTGCCGCCGCTGATGCCGTAAATCAGCGTAGCGCTCGCGCGCGGACTGCTGGCGGTGAAAGTTCCCGTCGTTGCGGAGAAGGTGTCAAACACCACCGTATCGATTTCGACCGGGCCGATCGCCGCATTCAACGACGGCGGCACCGGCGGCGGAGGGGGTACAAGGAGCAGCTCGAATATCGGAGTCGGAGCGAACTCCAGCGGTGGGAGCGTGCCCTGCGGCGTCCGGCCATCGGTCTGGGTATAGTTGATCGGCTGCAGCGACGGAGGATTGAAAAAATATGGCGTGCTGGATCCGTTGGGGCCGTAGCCTTTCGCGAAGTTGGCAAGCACGGCCTGTTGCGCCGCCTGCAACTCCTCCATTCGCGCCGCTGAATTCGCGACCTGGTTTACGCTGACGGAGGAGCCTCGCTTTGTGAGCACGACTGTCTCGCCGGGATCCTCGACAATGATGTGCCGCGGAACCGGCTCCTTGGTCCAGAGCTCGAAAGCGCCGTGCTCGAGATCCTTGTAGGCGATGCTGTCGTCATCCAGCAGTGTGGCGTTCGGATCCGCCGCCTGGACGTCGCTCATCGTTGCGAAGGTCAGTGCTGTGAGGGCCAGTGCACCGAACCCGCCGTATCGTTGCGATAAGGAGAGCGCCGCGAGCACCGTCCGATTATTGATCTCAAGTTTCTGATATATGTTGTGAAGGTGCACTTTGACGGTGCCCAGGGAAACGTTGAGCTGGCGCGCAACTTCCTTGTTCGACAAGCCTTCGGATACCAGGCGCATGATTTCGCGCTCGCGGTCCGTCAGCACAGCTAGCATATTCTCGATATTGGCGCCGTTTGCTTCCTTCCCGGTTGGCGCCAGGTTTGGGGACGGTTCCGGCAGCAAACGGATCGCCTCCGCCAGTCGCCTCAGGGATTGCAGCAAAGTTTCGGGGCTCGCGGATTTCGATATCTCACCGCAGGCACCGGCCGCGATTGCCGCGGCGAGATCGCCGTGTTCGCCTGATGCGGTGAAGAAAACCAGCCGGGTGCTAAGGTTCTCGGCGTTGACGATGGCGAGAATTTCAGACGCCGTCACGTCAGGCAATGAGTCCTCAAGAAGCGCGATATCGGGTGCCAAATTCCGAATCGCTTCGACGCAGCTTGTCCCGCTGCTGCACGATGCGACAATCTCGAAGTCGCGCTGTGCCGCCAATACGGACACCAATCCTTGCAGAACAATCGGATGCTGATCTGCGATTACCAGTCGGATGCCACGCATGAGCGCCCCCTGACCAAAACCTCGCGCGCCCGAGCATATTTCGCCCAGAGCGCGCTCGTATCGGCTTGCTTTCTCAAGGAAGTACGGCGCTGACGCGCGCCACACGGCGCGCAAAGCGCCATAACCTTGTCAAAGGGCGGAATCACGCTGCGTGACTTGCAGCGACTTTGGGGAAGCACGGCCGCAACGGCCTGGTCCCCGGACGCAATATGGGACGCAACTGACATTGACTTCGACCTCGCCTGCCCAGCGTGGTGCCTCAGTCTTTTTTGCTCTGGCTTGCCGAACGCCAGGAAGGTCCAAATCGTCTGGCGCCGGCCGGCCTAGGCTGCCCGCTGAAACATATGATCCAAATAGCCCAGTATCTTCAGGGAGAAGACGTGCTCAGGGCGACGTCAAGCAACTTCTTGTTCCGCCGCGAACGCGTCCGGCCCCTCAAGAATTATTGAATTCATCTTGCTGGCAACCATGCGCCCTTTTGATGGCCGTGCGCAAGCCCCGGGATTAGGATAAAACGGGGTAGTGGGCTGGTCGGCAAGGGCCGTTCAGCGCTATACCAAACATTGTCCGTGGTGCAGCGTCAGGTTGTTCGTTCGGTGAACCTCGCGAACAAGAGATCTTCTCGAGAAAGGGGGGATCATGTGCACGCATAAACATATTTCGTTAGTGGCCGGTTTTGTTTTGGCGCTAACCTGCTTTTTGCCTGGTAATTCTGAAGCCCAAATCGGGCCGCAGCGGCCGCCCATTCTGGATCTCCCGTCAAAGGCCATTGGCAAGGTTGTCGTCGCTACCGGTTCGGTTTCGATCGAACGTGCGAGTGCGATGGTCGTTCAAGCAAGCGTTGCCGGGCAGGAGACAAAGGTCGGCGACGTCGTCTATCAGGGCGATGTGGTCAAGACTGGCGCCGACGGCCGGATCGGTATCAATTTTGCCGACGGCAGCTCATTCAATCTGTCGAGCAATGCTCGCATGGCCTTGGATGAATTCGCGTACGACCCGAACGGGAAATCCAATTCGACCTTTTTCAGCTTGACCAACGGAACGATGACGTTCGTTGCCGGCAGTATCGCAAAGACCGGCGACATGAAGGTCGATACGCCAGTCGCAACGATGGGCATTCGAGGCACCACGCCGCACGTCGAAATCGCGAATGATGGTGCAGTGAAATTCTCGACGCTGATCGAGGAGGGCAAGAGCAAATTCGCGAAAAGGCCCGGGCCCGCCGTGGCGCAGCAACCCCAGCAACAGGACCAAAAATTCAAACCGAACATCTGTCGAGGGTGCTAGCTTCCCCGGACGCAAGGTGACCCTCGATGGACACAGGCGGATGCCCACGCCCTCGCGGAAATCATTGCCTGATTGCGAAAGTCGGGAAATCTGACATGGCGTTCGACGCAACAAGCGGCATCGTCGAGGGGGCAGCACCCATTCTCATCCTGCTGTTGCTGGGCTCGCCGGCGCTGGCGCAGGATTCAAGGCCGAAAAGCAACCATCTGAAGAATATCGAATTATGCAACGGCGCGGGCCGCCCGTCAGCCGAAGCGCGGATTGAAGGCTGCACGGCAGTCATCACTACGGTTCAAGGCACCGCGGCCGCCCTGCCGATCGCCTATAACAATCGCGGCAATGCATACGCCGCAAAGGGAGATTATGACCGCGCCATCCAGGATTTCGACCAATCGATCAAGCTCAATCCAACCTACACCAAGCCGTTCAATAACCGCGGCGTGGCGTATCTGAGGAAGGGCGAATACGACGCAGCGATCAAGGCTTTCGACGACGCGATCAAGCTGAAGCCCGATTACGCCGAGGCCTTCGCCAACCGTGCCGCAGCCTACCTGAAGAAGAGGGAGTACGATCGCGCGGCGCGCGACTTTGACGAGGCAATTCGCGTCGATCCCGGTTTGCAGGCCGTCTGGAACGGCCGCTGCTGGACTCGCGCCATCCTTGGTGCATTGCAGGCCGCGCTTGACGACTGCAACAGGGCGCTTCAGTCCGAGCCGGACAGCGCTGCGACATATGACTCGCGTGGCCTCGTCCATCTGAAGACCGGTCAGCTCGGCGCCGCCATCGACGATTACAATTCAGCCCTGCGCCTCGCGCCGAAGCTGGCGAGTGCGCTCTATGGCCGCGGATATGCCAGGCTCAAGAATGGCGATAAGGCCGGCAGCGACAGCGATATTGCGGCGGCAAAGTCGATCGACGCCGAGATCGCTGACCACTTCACGCGCTATGGTGTGCGGTAGCGATCCGCTAGGCAGGGGTGTGCGGTCTGCCCGAGGGCTTCGGCACGCTGGACTCGGCCATTCCTGCCGGCTTTGAATCGATCCTCATGCATGCCTCGCACTTGAAGACATCCACGGCCGCGTGAAGGCCGATTGCCGGCAGCTTGCCCACATACAGCGCGTCATTGCCGCACGAGAGGCACACCACAGCGGTAGATGTCGTCTGGGCCATAACCACGCACTCGACCGGGCACGAATCGATATTGATCGTTGCCGGAATCGAAACGTCAGATGATGGCTAATCGCTGGCGATCGGAGGCCGTAGTACTACGAGCGGTCCGCCAGTGTCGGCGCCCTGAAGGAAGTGCTTGGAGCCGCTCAGATGCCCAGGCCCGCACCTGGCGCCGCTCGGAGGTTATGTTGGATGAGGCATGCGGCCCCCGGCCTTGTTCGCCCGCCGGATCGGCTTATCTTCCGGGCTTCGTTGCAGCCCGGGGGAGCCCCAGGAGAAACCTCATGAGCGACCAGAAACCCCTGAAGCTCGACATCGTCTCCGACGTGGTCTGCCCGTGGTGCTACATCGGCAAGCGCCGCATCGAGAATGCCTTGGCGCTGGTGCCTGATGTACCGGTTGAAGTGCGCTGGCGGCCGTTCTTCCTCAATTCCTGGGTGCCGCGCGAGGGCATCAGCCGCGAAGAATATCTCACCGCCAAATTCGGCTCGGTCGAGGCCTACAAAGGTATCGCCGGCCGCGTCGTGCAGGCCGCGGGCGAGGAGGGGCTGAGCTATCACCCCGAACTGGTGAAACGCCAGCCCAACACCATCGATTGCCACCGCCTGATCCACTGGGCCGAGCGAGAGGGCAAGGCCGCCGAGATGAAGCAGCGCCTGATGGAGCTCTATTTCCGCGACGGCGGCGACCTCACCGACGCTGGTGTGCTGGTGCAGGCAGCTGCCGATATCGGCCTCGATGCCGACGACGTGCGCAAGCGGCTTGCCACCGACGAGGACGTCGCGCTGATCTCTTCCTGGGCGCAGGAAGCCTCCGACAAGGGCATCTCCGGCGTGCCGACGTTCGTGTTCGCGCAGAAATACGCGGTATCGGGTGCGCAGCCGGCCGAGCAGCTTGCCCGCGCGATCCGTCAGGTGTCGGCGGAGATCAACGCGCAGGCGGCGGAGTAGCCTTGAATTTCAAGTAGGTTCGCGCGACTATCCCGATCGGAGATTGACTATGAAGATCAAGATCGTCGTGCACGAGGCTGAGGAGGGCGGCTACTGGGCCGAGGTCCCGGCGCTTCCAGGTTGCGCCACCCAAGGCGAAACCATGGACGAGCTTATGCAGAACCTTCGCGAGGCGATCGAAGGTTGCCTGTCAATTGAGGTCGCGCCGCCCGAGCCGGGCGGCGTCGTGCGGATGCTGGAATTGCCTGCATGAAATCGGTGTCCGGTCGCGAGTTCGCTCGAGCTATCGAGCGGCGCGGCTGAACGTTGCTCAGGATTACCGGTAGCCACCACATCTACGGCAAGAGCGGGAGCACCGTCAGACTCTCAGTGCCGATCCACGGGACCAGGCCGCTGAAGACCGGATTGCTGCGCCACTTGATGAAGCTGGCGGACGTGTCGGAGAGCGAACTCTAAGCTTCCTTCAAATAATAATTCGCCTTCTTGCCGAGCGCGATGCGGCGCAGCACCTTGCGCATCGCCATGGAGCTGCGCAGCGGTTTGAGCGCTGATGTGACCGTGCGATAGAGCGCCAGCTTCAGCGCATCCATCACCGGCTGTCTCCCCAGCGCCTGCTGCGGCAGGCCGATGCCGCGCAGCCATGAATTGAAGAAGTGCAGGTCGTTGTTGCGGCGGACTTCGCGTGTCTTCCAGGTGATCGCCATCGAGATCGAGTAGGAGCCGGCGGTGCGCACCCAGTGCGGCCATTGATAGGGCACGTAGCAGCCCTCGCCCGGGAACAAATGGAACTCGGTCGCGCGCGATGCAAAACGCTCGTCGAATTTCAGATTGCGATGCTTGGTCATCGAGCGCTCGATCTCGGCGTCATCGAACAGGGCGCGGTCGGTGTTGTCGTAGATGGTGAAGAACTTTTCGCCGTGGATATGGACAAAGAAATTGTCCTCGCTGTCGAGATGGAATGGCGTCGTCGAGTTCGGCGAGGAGACGAACAGAAAGCCCTCGACCTGCTCGAAGCCGGCGTCCAACAGGCTGTTGAAGCCACGCGCGAGGGCGACCGACAGCAGCGTGTCCTGCAGCAGCGCCCGGTATTCCGGCGAATTCTCCACGCGCTTGAGCACTATCCAGGCGCCGGCGGTCTCGATTCGCGTGACGATCTCCACCGGATCGAGGTCGACGGAAGGGATCGCATCCGGATCCTGGCTGATCGCGACCTTGCCGGAATTGTATTCGATCAGGTCGCGCGGCAAGTCGGCGGCGAGCTGCGCGATGCGCGGTAGCGTCAGCAGCGGATGGCCGGCGAGCTTGTGACGGATCGCGAACGGTTTTAGGGGAAAATCGCGGCGCAGTGCGTCGTTGGACGCTGATATCACGGGGGCGACGGCCGTGGTCGTGTTCATGCGGACTTCTCCTGACGGCTTTCCCGGCGACGCCGGAGGAAATGGACAGCGCGGCGCGCCGGCTCACGGACGGCCTGGCGTAGCGCGAGCGCGGCGCGGATCAGCGGCACGACCGGATCGTGGCGACGCAAAGGAATCAGCACGTCGCCGATCGCAAGCCGGCCGCGCCAGATCGGATTGATCATGGGATGGTCGGGCGCCGCGGTGGAATCGGCGAAACGGATTTTGGGATCGGCACAGAGATGCCGCGTCAGCTCGAGCGTGAGCTGCACGCCCGGCGAATATTTTGCAAAGCGCTCGTCGACACCGAGCTTGAAGAAGAAGGCGCGATTGCCGTGACGCAGCACGACGCCGGCCGCCACCGGCGCCTCGCCGGCGCAAAGCGAGATGATCTCGCACTGACCGTGCGCGGCGAGCGCCACCGTGGCGCGGCGGATGAAGGCGGCATCGCCTTCGTCCTGCGCAAGCGCGGTGCCGCGCCTGGCCTTCCAGCCGCTGGCCTCCAGCGCCAGAAACGTCTCGAGCGCGGCGGCGACATCCTCGGGCGTGCGCGCGACGTTAAAACGCACCGCGCCGTGCTCGGCAAGCCGGTTGCGCTGGCGACGCAGCTCCTTCAGTTTTTTTGTGCCCAGCGCTTCCTGCAAGAGTTCGTCGGCATCGCGCGTGGCCTCCAGCGAGGCGCGCAGATGCGACTGCAGCAGTTTTGGCCGCAGGCCGTCGCGGCGCAGCTCCTCGCGGAACGCCCGCATGGCGGCGCCGTCGAGCGTGACCGCACGCAGCAGCAGCGCATGCGCGTCGGCGGCGCGCGCCTGGCTCATGATTTCGAGCGCGGCAGCCTCCGCCTGCCCGCGCTCGAGCAACGGCGTGCACAGCGTGCCATAGGGATCGGCGGCAACCAGCGCCGGCAGCGGAATTTTGCAAGCGCGCCACATCGAGGTGACAGGCAAAAGGCCGGTCAGTCGCGCATCGCGCCAGGCGCAGATGGCAGAAGAATTGGTGCGGCCGCGCGCCGAAGCGTCCACCGCCAATTCCCAATCGGGCAGATAGTAGCCGTTCGGCTCGGCGGCTTGCGCGGCAAGGGTGCGCCACGCATCCGGGTTCACGGTGACGAGCGGCACCAGCGGGCTTGAACCGGCGCGCATCGCCGCGGCATCCCGCATCGATGCGCGGTGAACCAAGGCTGTGTCGGCAATGTCGGCCACGTCCGCAAATCCCCGCGCGCGACGGGCGGACGCCGTTGACCCCTTGTCGTCCGTCTTCCTCGCGCTGTGGTGCGAATTTACTGGAAAAGGTTGGAGAAACCCGCCGGCCCCGACCTCGAAATCGAGTGGTAATGTTAACTCGCCGTTTACCTTGCCGCTGGCGGCGCTAATGTCGGGCGCATCGATTTTGCGCGCGTGGAGACCGAAAATGACCGCGACTTCCTTCACGCCGATCGCGTCCGCCGCCGGCGGCGCGCTGATCGGCCTCTCTGCAGTGCTGCTGATGGCACTGAAGGGGCGCATCGCCGGCGTCAGCGGCATCGCGTCGCGCTTGTTGCCGCCTTACGAGGACAAGGAATTTTCCGGGCGGCTCGCCTTCGTCGCGGGCCTGATCGCAGCACCCATCCTCGTGTGGCTCGCCAGCGGGCATTTTCCGGTACAGAGCATCGAGGCCGCCACGCCGCTGCTGGTCCTTGCCGGGCTTCTGGTCGGCTTCGGCTCGGTGTGGGGCAATGGCTGCACGTCGGGCCACGGCGTCTGCGGGCTGTCGCGGCTTTCTGTGCGCTCGCTGGTGGCGACGGCGACCTTCATGGTGACGGCCATCATCACCGTGTTCCTCGTTCGGCACGGGGGATAGCGATCATGGCCGTGCTGCTGCAATTCATCATCGGTCTCATCTTCGGCCTTGGCCTGATCGTGTCCGGCATGTCGAACCCGGCAAAAGTGCTCAACTTCCTCGACTTCGCCGCCATCAGCACCGGAACGTGGGATGCAAGCCTTGCCTTCGTCATGGCGGGCGCGATCGCGGTCACGTTCACTGGCTTCAAGCTCGCGCTGCAGCGATCGCAGCCGATCTTTGCCGAAAAATTTCACCTGCCGACCAGGGAAGACATCGACGCGCGCGTGATCGCGGGCCCGGCGATTTTTGGCGTCGGCTGGGGGCTTGCGGGCTTCTGTCCAGGCCCCGCCATCACGGCGCTCGGCTTTGGCACCAAAGCCGCCGCAATCTTCGTTGTCGCGATGCTGGCAGGCATGTGGCTGGCGCGCTTCATCGCCGGCCGCCCGCGGTTTTCAGGCATCGTTACGCCGGCGGACCGCATCGGGGTTTGAGCGCGAGTTCCGTCCACGTCGCGCAATTTTTCTGAAACGCCATCGCGCTGTGCCCGTATCCTTACGGGGACGACCTGCTTCGGCATTTTCAGCGGCATGCAAAGGCAACGTTCCCGTCGTTGCACAACAGCCCAGAAAATCACGCGAGCATTCGCGCAAAGAAGTGAGTCGTCATGTCGAAGAACTCGATCGTGTTAGCCGCCCTGTTGTTCCTTGGCTCTGTGGGAACTTCGCAAGCCCATCCGTTGGACTCGCCCGACATCGTCTATATCGATGGATTGCCCTGCAACCGCGCGTGCCAGTCCTATATGGCCTGGTCGCAACGGAAATTCTCGGTCCAGCATTCCGCGCCCGTCGAAGCCGCACCCGCCGAGTCTCCGCCCGTGGAGCTTGTGCCCGAGAAGCCCGCGCTTCGTTCAGCGCATCGTCCGGCTCGCCGCGCGACCGCGGTGCACCGAAAAAAGGCAAAACCCGCGGTCTCCCGTGTGGCAAAGCAGGCTCCGCCATTGCCGCCGGAGAAGATCGCCAAGCCCGCGGGTGACGCCGCCGTCAACCCTGAGCCGGCGCCAACCAGCGTTGCCGCTTTGCCGTCGCCGGAGAGCGCAGCGGTTGCCCCGAAGGCCCCAACATTGCAGGAGCAGGTCGCGGCCGCCATGGCCCTCGCCGAGCAGGTGACCGCTGCGAGCGCGGCCCCCGCACCCCAGCAGGCGGCACCGAATACGGAGGCTTCCGACAACACCGGAACTGTCGCGCCCGGCGACACGCAGTCCACAGCATCCGCGGCGACAGGCGACAAGGACAATCGGGTTGCCCTTGTACTGACGCGTCCCGAGATCAAATCGGTGTCCGAACTCGCCGGAAAGGATGTCGCGATCGAGGATCAGCAGTCGGCATCCACGCCGTCGATTCGGGCCGCGATCGCGTCGGCCGGTGCGGCGGAGGTCAAGCTCAACGAAGGCCCGACAAAGGCGATCGACCGGCTGGTCGGAGGCGAAGTGCAGGCGGCGGTTCTGACGCTCGTTTCTCCGGAAGCCGCCGCGTGGTTTCCGGACGTGCCGGGCTATCGGGTATTTCGTATCCCGCTTTCGCCCGGCGCATCGAAGGCCAATCTCTAGCCGGCCGTCAAAACTGGTGTCGCGAGAACGTCCGGGCGCCGCCTGAACGCGCTTCAGGCGGCGTGGCCGCTTTCCAGCACCTTCTCGACCGCCTGCCTGGCCGCGAGGAATTGCTCCTCAAGTGCTGCCACCGGCATCGGCTTGCCAAAATAATAGCCCTGGCCTTCCTCGCAGCCCATGGTGGCGAGCAGGTCGGCGGTGGCGCGGTTCTCGATGCCTTCGGCAATGACCGACAGCCCGAGCTGTTTGCCAAGCGTGATGGTCGAGGAGACGATTGCCGCGTCGTCGGAATCGGTCAGCACGTCGCGCACGAAGGAGCGATCGATCTTGAGCCCGTCGAGCGGGAATTTCTTCAAATAGCTCAAGCTCGCATAGCCGGTGCCGAAATCATCGAACACCAGGCGCACGCCGAGCTTCTGGATGCGCAGGAACAGGTCCAGCACGCGCTGCTCGTCGGTGAGCAGGATGTCCTCGGTGACTTCAAGCTCGATCAGCTGCGGCGTGACGCCGGTTGACACCAGCACCTCCGCCACGGTTTTGGCGAGGTCGCCTGACTGCAGCTGCGAGGGCGACAGGTTGATGCCGACGCGCAAGGGATGGCCGGCAAGCTCCCAGGCGCGCGCCTGGCGGCAGGCGGTCCGCAGCACCCAATCGGCGATCCGGTCGGAGATACCGGAGGTGTTGACGACCGACATGAATTCGCCCGGCGGAACCAGCCCGCGCACCGGATGACGCCAGCGGATCAGCGCTTCGGCGCCAACCAGCTTTGCGTCGCCGAGATGGACCTGCGGTTGGAAGAAAAGCTCGAACTCGCCGCGCTCGGCGGCGTGCGCCAGCTCCGTCTCCAGTGTGAGGCGGGATTCCAGCTCCTGGCGGATCGAGTTCTCGAACGCGACGTAGCCGCCGCGCTTGATCGCCTTGGCGCGGTAGAACGCGATATGGCTGTTGCTCAATAGTTCGTCCGCGGTGCGGCCGCCGGCGGGGAAGACCGCAGCACCAATCGAAACCTTGACGCGGTGCGGCCGTCCCGCCGCCAGCACCGGCTCGCCGAAGGCGCGGCGGATGCGCTCGGCGAGCGCGGCGACGCTTTCCGTCGTGTCGGCGCAGCAGAACGCGATGGCGAATTCGTCGCCGGAAAGACGTGCCACGACGGCGGTTGAGCCGACATGCAGGGTCAGCCGCTCGGCAACCGCACGCAGCACCAGGTCGCCATTGGCGTGACCCAGCGTGTCGTTGATCTCCTGAAAACCGTCGAGACCGACCACTAGCAGCGCAACCTCGCCGCGCTCGGTTTCGGCGCGCGTGATCATGCCGGCGAGCTTGGCATCCAGCGTGTAGCGATTGGCGAGTCCCGTCAGCGTGTCGTGTTCGGCGAGATAGCGGATTTTTTCCGCCTCGCGCTTGCGTACGGAGATGTCGCGCAAGATCGCGCCATATTGGTAGCCCTCGGCGCCCTGCCAGCCGGAGAAGCTGGCCTCGACCGGAAACGTCTCGCCGTTGCTGCGCCTTCCGTCGAATTCGACCACCGTGCCGGCCGTGCGCTGGGCAGCGTCGCGGATGGAGAAGGCGGGCACATCGCCGCCGCCGGCGCAGATCGCCTCAAAGGGTTTGCCGATCATGTCCTCGGCGCGATAGCCGAAGATCGCGGTGGCGCCGGTGTTCCACACCGTGATCGTGTAATTGGAGTCGGTGCAGATCAGGCCGTCGCCGAGCGACATCGCGATGCGCTGGAAACGGCTCTCGGCGATGCGGCCGAGCAATGCGCGGATGTCGATCTCGTCGAGCGCGACGGCCGCGAGATAGGCAACGATGGCGACGTGGAACAGCGCGGTGTCGAGCACCAGCGGGTAGTTGGCCTGCAGCACGAAGCCGACCGCCTCTATCGCAACCGCGGTGACGACGAGCGCCGCCGCGCGGGCGCCGGCGGAGAAGCGACGCCAGAGCAGCATCATCACGAGCGCCAGCATCGCAAGGCCGGCAAAGGTCACTGCGCCGGAAGTCCAGTGCAGCACGCGATCCTGCAGGATCGATTCGGCCGCCACCGCCTGCAACACGGGGCCGGCGATAATGCCGCCGTTCGGCGTCGAGAAGCGGTCGCCCAGCTCGAGTGCGGTGCCGCCAATGATGACCTTCTTGCCCTTCAGCGATTTCAGAGTCGGCTCATGCCCGCGCAGCACGTCGATGAAGGAAACTTTTGGGACCGTCGCGGAGCGGATGCTGAAGTCGATCAGGAATGACGGGCTGTGGGCGTCGAAGCGTCCGGCCAGCACCGCGCCCATCGAGGGCAGGAATTCGCTGTCGAGCTTCTGGCCAAACGTGTAGCGGCGGACCAACCCGTCCGGCTCGACCGCGACATTGACGACCGAAGTCCAGGCCTGGTTGCGGAACTGCGGCAGCGGGCGGTTGTAATAGGTCAAGCCGTCAGCGCCGGGCTGCTTGAAGGCTGGCAACACGGTCGATCCGCCGGCGCCGCGCAGCGCCTCGACGAAGGCGCGGTCGGAGGCGGGATCCGAAGGCGTAGCGAAATCAACGTCGAAGGCGACGTCGTTGATCCCTGCGGCATCGAGCCGCTGCAACAGCTCGGCGTGAAGCCGACGCGGCCAGGGCCAGACACCGATCTGCTCGATCGAGGGCGCATCGATCGCGATCACGACGACGTTGCCGGTCGCCGCGCGCGACTGCCAGGCGAAGCGCAAATCGACCAGGATGTTGCGCAGCGCGGCCGGCCAGTTGGTCAACAGCGCGATCGCCAGCACTGCGGCGACCAGAATGTGTGGCCGATAGTTCTTCACGATGTCCCCCGTCCCCGCGCGGCGAGCTCAGTTCGCCGCGGCTCCTCCGCTAGTGGCCACGGCCATTTCCGTGTCCGTTTCCGTTGTGGTTGCCGTTGTTGCCGTTGCCGTGGTTGCCGTTGTTGCCATTGCCGTTGCCGCCACCGGTGCCGGAGCCGACTACGGCGGCCACGGTCGAGGCCACCGAGGAAACGCCGCCGCTCGCAGCCGCCGCCACGCCGCTGCCGGCATTGCCGCCGCTGCTTGCAACGCCCTGAGCCGAAGCGGTGCTGCCGGAATCGCCGGAGCTCCAGACCGTCGTATTGTCGCGGCTGGCGCTGCGCGTGCCCGGGCTAGCACCTGAATTGCGGGCGAGCCCGTGGGTGACGCGGTGGGCGTTCAGCTTCACCTCGCCGAGCGAGGACGAGATCCTCACCATGCCGGGCCGCGGTCCCGCGGCGAGGCGGTGCTGCTGCGACGAGGCCACGCCGGACTTGTTGAGCGAAGCCGAGCCGGGCTTGTTCGGCGCGGCGAGGCCGTTGCGCGGCACCGGCACGCGATCGAGCGAAGAGGCGCGCGGCTGGCCGTGCTGGATCGGCTGCAAGGTGCCGGATCCGCCAAGCGAAAGGCCGGCATTGCCGTGCGAGAAGGCGGTGGCGTGCTGGCCGGGCATGACCATCGCGATCTGGCCCGACTTGTGGTCGGAAACCTCGACCTGGCCGCGGACAACGTCGACGGTGGCGCCGGAGGCATTCACTGTGACGCGGAACTGGGTGCCCTTGACGACCGCGGCGAGGTAGGGGGTCTCGACCTCGAAATGCTTGACGTTCTTCTTCTCGACCTCGAGCAGGATCGAGCCCGCCTGCTGGGTGATGGTGGTGGCAAGCCCTTCCTTCTTCTCGGCGGGGAGGCCAACCACCGAGTTCGGTGCGATCAGGATGCTCTCCTCGCCGCGGACCAGCAGGACGCGGCCGTTGCGGCCGGTGCGGATGGTATCGCCGGGCTTGAGCACCTCGTCCGTCTTCACCGACGCCTGTTGAACGCCTGCGGAGCCCAGCCAGACTTCGCCCGAAGACTTTTTCACCGACCAGGTGCCGTCATCGGCGGCGAATGCGCTTGATGCGACGACCAGCGCGAATGCGGTGGCGGCGGCGCGAGAAATTCCCAGAACGCTACGCATGAAACTGTTCCTCAGCCTGAAATTCGAGCCTGAGGCTAAGAGCAAAGTTTCAAAATTGAGTGAGTGAGAACCACACCTATTACGCGATCCATTAGCCATTCGTTAACCATAAAAAAGCTATGAAAAATCATGGGGCTAGGGATTCACGAGCGACGCGCGGCGTTTCCTCCGTGGAACTACGGAGGCGTGTTCGCTTTTGTGCTCGGCCTGTTCGCTTCGCTCGGTCCCGCGCAGGCCCAGCAGGCCACTTCATCCGGTTTCGACGTGAGACAAACGGAGCGCCGTTTCGAGGCGCAGGAGTCCGCCCAGACGCCCGACGGCGGCCGCAATGTCGCGGTGCCCCGTCTCAACAGATCCGAGACGCAGGCGGATCCAACGCCGCTGTTCGTGCTGCGTCACGTTTCATTAACCGGCGCGCATACGATCGCGCCCGCCCAACTCGCCATCACCTGGCAGACTTTCATCGGCAAGAAGGTGTCGCAGGCCGACCTCGCTAGCATCGCCACCGGCATTGGCGACATCTACCGCGCGGCCGGCTTCCATCTCAGCCGCGCCATGGTGCCGCCGCAGGACATTGCCGATGGCACCGTGCGCATCCAGGTCATCGAAGGCTCCATCACCGACGTCGAACTGAAAGGCGAGGGCGCCGAGCAGTTCGGCATCCGCGCGCTGCTCCAACCCGTGATCATCGAGTACCCCTCGCGCCTCGCCACACTGGAGCGTCAGCTGATGCTGATCAATACCAGGCCCGGCGTGCGCATCACCGATACGCAACTCGAGGAGATCGGCACGGCGAGCGGACATTTCCGCCTCGTGGTCTCCGTCAAGACCTGGCACGTCTATGTGTTCGCAGGCATCGACAATCTCGGCTCGTCCGCCGTGGGGCCGTGGCAGAGCTATGCGACCGCCGCCTACAATTCCATGATCGCGCCGGGCGACACGCTGGCGCTCAATCTCGCGACCACGCCCGGCGATCCGCGCCAGCTCCGCTTTGCGCGGCTGTCATACGACACCCCGATCGGCGTCGACGGCCTGCGCGTCGGCGCCTCCGGCCTCTACAGCGAGGTGTGGCCCGGCGACTGGCGCCGGCTCTATGCCGACAACACCAAGACCGAAGCGTTCGAGATCCACGCCAGCATCATCCCGCTGCAGTCGCAGAAGTCGACGCTGACCCTGACCCTGGCGGCGGGCTTTTCCAACGTGTCCGAGCGCGATTTCTTCGGGCCGATCTACTACGACGCCATCCGCACCATCAGCGTGAATGCCGACTACCGGCTGCAGGACAATTTCGGCGGCACCAACTACCTTACCGTGAACTGGCGGCAGGGGCTCGACATCCTCGGTGCTTCCGACAAGAGCGATCCCTGGACCTCCGTGTGGGGCAGTTCGCCAAAATTCTCGGCGCTGAATTTCTGGTTCACCCGCTACCAGACGCTGAACGACTCGTTCTCGCTGAAACTTGCCTCCGCCGGCCAGATCGCCTCAGGCCCGATGTACCTGTCGCAGCAATTCTATCTCGGCGGTCTCGCCTTCGGCCGCGGCTATGGCGCCGCCGAGATCAGCGGCGACAACGGCATCGCCGGCTCGCTGGAACTGCGCTACGATCAGAAGCTGAACTACAAATACTGGACCGGCTTCCAGCTTTACAGCTTTGTCGACAGTGGGCTCGTCTGGTGGGACGGCTGGAGGCCGTCCGACGGCACCGCGCTTACCTCGGCGGGCGGCGGCGTACGTCTCTTCCTCGGCGGCGACCTGCAGGCCGATCTCGGCGTCGCCGTGCCGCTCGGCTACCGCGCGCCGGACAATTGGGCGCGGCATCCGCGCTTCCTGTTCACGCTGTCGAACGCGTTCCGGCTCTGCCCGGAGCGCGCGGCGACGCGTTGCCTGTAGGGCGCGTGCTCCGTTGATGAGCCAAAGGCAGACCTCCGGCTAAGCGTTGGGCCCCCAGACGGTTTCTTCCGTCCAACCGAGACCGGCTAACTCCGATGCCCTCAGTGGCGCGTCGGCAATTGAAAAGAACTCATCGAGTTGCGGCGGCTCGATGCGGGTCCCCGACAGCATCGCATGCGCCTGTCCACGATGGTGAATTTGGTGTTGAAACAGGTGCATCAGCAGGCGGTCGCGTCGTTCAACTTGGACGCCAGTACCTCGATTGATCCGCACCTCACCGCTCAGCAAGGCTGGCGTCAGCGCGTTGCAGACACCGATCAAACGGCTGTCCATCGACACCTGAGCCTCCGAAAGCTCTGCAAGAGCTGGACACGGAATTGGATTTTCCCAGGCCGTCGGGCCAAGCCATCCGCCCTCAAGTGCGTCAATGTAAAAAAGGTCAATTACATAGATGTGGTTCAACGTTGCCTGCAAGCTCGGGAAGAAGCCCGTGCGCTCGGCCTCAAATTCAACTTGGGCAAGTTCGGCGCACGCGGCCAGCAGGCGGTGGTTCGCCCACGCATTGTTGTAGGCAAAGGCACGATAGGTCTGAACAAGCTCAGCGCCCATTGCAATTTCCTCCCTTGACCGCCCAACAATACGCGCGGCCGCGACGCAAGAAAAACGCCGGGCAGGGGCCCGGCGTTTCCTTTGCTCATCCTCTCGACGGCTTACCAGCGGTCGGAACCGACACCCACGCCGACGCTGACGCCGGGTGCGCGGATGCCGACGCCCGCACGCGGCTCGTCATAGTTGCGATAGACGCGGCGCTCGTAGTAGCTGTCGCGCGGATAATAGTTATAGGAGTCGCGCACGACCACGCGGGCGCCGCCGCGGGACCGGTAGCAGTTACCGCGGTCGTCGCAGACCAGGCGAACCTGCTGCACCAGGTCGGGGTTGGCGTATCCCTCCGACACGTAGATGTCCGATGCCCTGGCGCTGCCGACCGACAGTGCCGCCGCGCCGGCCAGCAATGCGATTGCGAGTGTCTTCATAGTCCTCCTCCGGAAAGCGAAAAACTGCCCTCGGCACGGCAAGCGCTGCGGCACGCTTTTGGTTCCGGTGGAAATTCCGAGTCCGGCCTAGACTTTCGGGGAACCGGTCGTTTTCGGACGGAACTAGATCGGCTCGTAGGTTTCGGAGGAACAGTTGTCGTCGTCCTCGACGCGGCGGCGGTCGACAATGGTGTTGCCGCTGACGGTGAGGCGGTAGGTCTGGGTGCCGAGCGGCTTGCCGATCACGGAGTTGAGGTCGGCCCTGACGCAGGCGGTCCAGTTCAGCCCGGCCGGCTCGCGGTGCGGCGTGGAGACGCGCACACGCGCCGGCTGTGAGGCCGATGTGAAGACCGCCTCCATGTTCTCCCGCAGCAGGCGCTTGATGTCCGGCGGCGGTTCCGGCGGCGCCGGATCGGGCGTCTTGGCGCGCATGAATTCCGGCAGCGGCGCGCGCATGTCGGCAAGGCCGCACGCCGACACCGCCAGCGCCACCCCCGCCAACAACGTAAGCCTTGCAATGATCCGCCGCATCCCGCCCGTTTCGTCCCCACGCGGAAGCAATATTTAGGCGCTCGGCCGCCAATTTGCGCAACCCTGGCGCGTCATCCCCGATCACTAATTGCTGATGATGGTACCAAGTACGTCCGGTCCGGGGTAGGAGTGGGTGGTGTGGCGGGAGCAGGGCGTGACCAACATGCGGCTGATGAAGAATGTTGTGGCGGCACTGGCGATTGGGTCGCTGATCGCGTTGCCGGCGCAGGCGGTAGCGCAGGCCAAGCGGCCGAACCCGCAGGACAAGAAGGAAGAGAAAAAGCCTGTCGTGGACGAGCAGGCCTACAAGGCCGCGCTCGAGCGCATTCCCGAGCCCAAGGAAAAATACGATCCCTGGAGCGGCGCGCGTCCGGCTGAACCCGCCAAGAAGAAGTAGTCGCGGCCAACGGCCGCACGGTTTTGCATTGAAACACCGGGGCTTTGACGCGCATGCACGGCTGCATGCATGAACCTTTCCGATTCTCGGCCTGACCAATGGGCAGCCTGCAATGCCGGGAGGTCGCCATGTCGCGTCGCGCTATGCTTTGCCGCTCGCTGATTAAAGTCATCATTCCTGCCACGCTGCTGCTTTGCTCGGTGCCCGCCTGGGCCGAGAACCGCATGGCGCTGGTGATCGGGCAATCCGCCTATAAATCGGTTCCGGCGCTGCCCAATCCCGGCAATGACGCCAAGGCGGTGACGCAGCTTCTGACCGACTCCGGCTTTGAAGTGTCCTCGGTGTCCGACCTGACGCAGAACGACATGCGCGCGGCCATCTCCGACTTTGCCGGCAAGGTCGCGGCCAAGGGGCCGGACACCGTCGCGCTGGTGTTTTATGCTGGCCACGGCATCCAGGTCGACGGCGAGAATTTTCTGATCCCGATCGACATCGATCCCAAACGCGAAGCCGACATCCCGATGCAGGCGGTGCGGCTCAACGACATCCTCAACACGCTCACCTCGGTGCCGAGCAAGATGCGCTTTCTGCTGCTCGACTCCTGCCGCAACAATCCGTTCCCCGAATTGAGCAAGAGCACCGGCAACGGCCTTGCCATCGTCGACGCCAAGGTCGGCGCGCCCGGCACGTTTATCTCGTTCTCTACCTCGCCCGGCGCGGTCGCCGAGGACGGCAACGGCATCAACAGCCCTTACGCGACGGCGCTGGTGGAAGCGGCCAAGGCGAACATCCCGGTCGAGGAGACTTTCAAGCGCGTGCGCGTCGCGGTGAACAAGGCGACCGACGGCCGGCAGACGCCGTGGGACTCTTCCTCGCTGACGGAGGATTTCAAGTTCGTCGGCCCCGCCGCGCCGGGCCCGAAACTCGCAGCCGCAAAGAAGACGGTGGCCGAATGGACGCGCGAGCTGAAGGGCAAGCCGGTTGAGGCCGCCAACGAGATCATCGTCGCCGACGGCACCGATGAGTCCTACGAGGCGTTCGCAACGCTCTATCAGGGCACCACGCGCGGCCTGCAGGCCAAGGACTGGCTCGATCGCCATCGCCGCCTGGTCGCATGGAACAAGGCGGTGCTGATCAACACCGCGTCCGGCTATCGCGAGTTCCTCGCGCTCTATCCCGACAGCGATCTCACCATCACCGCGCGCAAGCTCGCCGACCGGCTGCGCTTCAGGCCGGAATTCGTCGCCGCGATCCCGGCGCCGGTGCAGAACGCTTCGCTCAACATGTGCCCGTGCGGCCCGCAGCCCGCGCCGCTGCTCGCGCCGACGCAGCAGCAGAAGAAGGTCGACGTCACGCCGACCAAGAAGGTCGATGTGATCCCGACCAAGAAGGTCGAGCCCGATCCGCCCAAGCGCACGAGCAAGCCGAAGAAGCCGGTTCGTGAGCCCGACGACGAGGTCGTGGTCGTGCGCCGCCCGCCGCCGGCCGTAGTGTATGAGCGGGAGCCCCCGGTCTCGATCGGCATCGGCATCGGCGGCGGCTTTGGCGGTGGCGGCGGCTATGGCGGCCACTACGGTGGCGGCGGCAACTACGGCGGCCGCAGGGGGTACTAAGCGGAATGGTGCTTAGGTTGAATCAGTAGGGACACGTGCTCGCTTCGCCTCTCCCGCTTGCGGGGCGCTTGCGGGAGAGGCCGACGCGCTCGCAGAGCGCAGCGGGTGAGGGCTCTCGCCACGCGAGGGAATCCCAATGCGAAAGCAGCCCCATCCCAACCCTCCCCGCAAGCGGGATCGGGGGCGCAGCGCCGATGCCGCCGCGGCTTGCCCTCATATGCGACTGTCTCGCCCTTGCGGCGAAGTGCTATCGCACATGCGGAGCGCCGGGCTCTACTTTGCATGGGGTTGTCTTCGCAATGTGTGTTTCGGGGCCTGCAGGATCGCGAATCGCGCTAATCCAGCATCGCAAACGCGCTCGACACCATCGCGCAGGGCTTGTTGTCGGCGGCGCTGGAAAGCGTGACGCGGCCAAAGCTCATGGTGCGGCCGAGGCGGACGACGCGTGCGTCCGCCAGCACGTCGCAGCCCGATGCCGCGCGCATGAAATGCGTGGTCTGGTCCACGGTGGTCACGCGGCGGTAGCCGCGGTGGGCGGCGAAATTGGCGATCACCATCGCGGTGTCGGCAAAGGCCATCAGCGCCTGGCCGGAGACGACGCCGTCGCTGCGGCAGAGGCGCGGCGAAAACGGCAGGCGCAGCACCGCGCCGGGCTGCCAGTCGGCCACGCCCGCGGGCGGCTCGAAGCAAAGCTCCTCGATGGAAAGATTGAGATCGAGCACCCAAGGCGCGAACACCTCACCCAGAATGCGCCGCGCCTCGCCGATGCCGAATTCCGCTGCCTGTTGCATGTTTCCTCGCCTGAATGTGACCGTCATTGTACGGGCAGGCGGGCTGAAAGGAACAGCGCAACTGCTTGAAAAGGCCCGCCCTCAGGCCGTATCTTGCGGCCGGAAGAGGCAAGGGAGACTAACGATGCGAATTTTTGGCGCGGTTTGGGCGGGCGCAGCATTGGTGCTGCTGGCGGGACCGGCGGCGGCCCAGTCGACGCCCAACATCAACCTGATCCCGGAACTGCAGTCGAAAACCCCCGAGGAGAGGGAGCAGGACGCCGCCAGGGACAAGGCCTATCGGGAATCGCTGAAGAAGATCCCGGACTCCAAGGTCTCCAACGATCCCTGGGGTACGGTGCGCAGCAGCGAGGCTCCAAAAACCGCGCCGGCCAAGCCGAAGGCCAAGACCGGCAGCACCGCGAACTGACTTGGGACGCGACTTTCGCGTCCATATATTGAGCCTGTCGTTATCTGTTTCGGAGTTCTCGACATGCCATTTCGCCCGCGCGATCTCGCAAGCCGGATGGCCGGCCGCCGCCGGGCCGACGACGGCTTCGTGCGTGAGACGTTTACGCTGCCGCGCGAGGCGGCGCGGCGGCGGGCGCGCGACTTTCTCAGCCGCTATCCCAAGGAAGCCTATATGAGCTCGGTCGAACGCTGGCGCGAGCTGCCGGACGGCGCCATCGAGTTCACCATGCGCCGGCTCTCCAGCGCGGACTAGAGCATGATCCCGACCCGAAGGGCCGCGTTAGCGCAAAGTGGGAACCGGTTTTCCCTGCGACAAACGCGAAGCGTTGGCGCGGAGATCATGCTCAAACAAGAGTCTTACGCCGCGCGGCGGCGGGTCAGCTTCAGCTCCCGATCGATCTTGAGCTTGACCCGGCGGATCGCCAGCAATCCCAGCCTGGCCTCGGTCCGGCCGGTCCTGATCTCGTCGTCGATGGCGAACCGCCAGCGCCAGATGCCCGGCACCTCGGTGGTCACCACCGAAAATTCAATTCCCTTGTGAACCATGCATTTCTCCACGGATACCCGGTTAGGTAGTATCTTTGGGAAACGCAACACAACTTTAGGGGAAGCGCCGCCGGAGCCGATGTCGCGGCTGCCGGCTATTCGACGTCGGGCGCCACCGCGCTTTTGTCCTCCGCCGTTCGCCGCGGATACTCGGTCTCGGCCTTGAGGTCGGCTGCTTTCTGCACCAGCACGGCCGCAAGTTCCGGATTGGAGGTTGCCTTGGCGAATTTGAGAAGCGACGCCGCCTGACGTCTGGCGTAGAGCCGTCCTACCACGATAATCCCCGCAACTAGCACAATGGTGTTTAGATGATGCGGGAACCGCATCTTCGTTCCGTGGGAACTGTCTAAAATTATACACAGCCAAAAGGTTCCACCCGCGCCCAGCGAAAAGAGGCGGAGCCTAGGCTCAATCCTCGCCCAAGAGCTTGCCGGTCTCGCGGTGGATGAAATGCGCCAGCGTGCATGCCGGACAAGTCACGGACTTGTAGGCGTCCTCGCAGCGGCGTTCCGGCTCGTCCAGCCAGTGCTGCACGTTCAAGCCGGTGCGCGGACATTTGAAGATGATGTGGCGGCCCATGCGCCAGTTGTCGCAGCCGCCGAGCCGGCGCGAAACTAGGGATGATTACGTAGGCGAGGGGCTTACCGGACCGGTTCGGGGGCGGGCGGCACCGGAACGCGGCCGTATCGGTGCTGCGGCGACATCATCAGCCGCACGGCTTTCAGCGTCCCGTCATCCCATTCGGCGAGCTTGCTGCCGCATATCGCGCATGAATGATGTCCCGATGGCCCGCTGACCGAAGTCGATTCCGCCATCTGGTATGAAGCGCCGCAGTCGCGGCAGGTGATGTCTGATATTTTCATGATGGCCAACACTACTCCCGCCGACGCGACAAAAGTTTGTCCTTGCGCAAGATCGGCCCGACATTGTCCTGGGGAAATTGTCGTCTTGGGGAAATGGTCGCGCGCCGGCGAAACTTTCTGGAAATTGCTCGCGCGCCGCCGGCGAAACCCTTCCCGATCAGCGCTCCGAGCGCATATAGGGGCTGCGCGCGCTGACGGCCTTGAGCTCGGGACCGGCATCGAGCTGCTGCACGACCAGAACCCTGGGTGCACTGTGTTTGGGCGGGTTGCCCAAAAAGCCCCACATCGTCAGCCCCGTTGCGACGATGCCGCCGGCTACAATCAACAGATCCTGTCTCATTGCATCCTCCGTCCGCCGCGGAGAAGCAGGAAGAATGCCAGACGGGTTTGACGGAAAGATGGTCGTCCGTGACGGCGAGCATCGGTGTTCGACGATCCAATCGGAAAAAGCGACAGCGTAATCCGCCGCACGAGACGCCGCGCATACGCTTTCCGCTCGTTCGAGCCACGGCGGACAGGCCGCACGTGCGCCCTCATGCAGGAAAGAAAATCAGGTAGACAAAAACCGAGGCGAGAAACGCCATCCACGCGCCCGACAGTATCGTCAGCCAATCGAGCCTGTGCATCCCGCCCCCTCCCGGCCGCTCCAACGGTCAGGAAAGTGCCGGGTTCCTATTTGGTCCATCGAGCGTCGCTGTCGCGCGGCAGGACCTTCAAACCGGGGCGGCCTCGAAAGCGGGCAATGCCGGCGGCCTTACCCATCCTCGAACCAGGTCAGGGCTTGGCAGGGATCGCACCGGAACAGCCGATAGTTTTTGCCGCTGCGGGTATCGAGTACGGGCAGGGGCGTCGCGATGTGGCCGCAGGTGCTGCAGGCTTGTTGTTGCTGGACGGGCTGGCCTTGCTGGCCAGCGTCACCGCTTTCCGGCTGCTTATTCATGTGGTTGTCGCCCTTGGTCCTGCGCTGGGCGACCTGACAAATCACAAAGTAAGCACTCGTTCCTAACGCGGAAGAAGCGAGCCGCACCCGGGGGCTGCTCGCCGACGTGATTTGCGTCGATGCAACGCGCCCGGTCCTCAAATACGTAAAGGGACCGCTAACCAAATTGTTGATCGAAAAGGCCCAGCACCCCGTCCTGCGGTGCTGGCCGAATTAGAAAGGGGGAAGAGCCCCCGGCTGACGACGAGCCGGAGGAAGAGGAGGAGGAGCCCGAGGCCGACGATCCGCCGCCTCCAAAGCGCGGAAAGGTGACGGTCATGGAAGGCGAGCGCGTGGTGTTCACCGAGGAGTCGAATCCCCACAACTATCTCAAGCTAATCGCCAGCGGTGATGTGGACGGTACGATGCTTGAGGCGCTTGAGGACTACGTGAAGCGGCGAAAAAGCGGCTTGCGATTGAGGGAAAGAAAGAGGCCGCCAACTGAGGCGGCCTCTTAACTAACAAAACAATGGATTGGCGATCAGTGCAGGTGGCTGATCAGTTAGACGCCACCACCGACGACTACGATGGCCGGAACGGCCCAAAGAAGCAGTACGGGCATATCTTCCTCCTTAGTTCGTCGTGCAGACCTTGACGGTCTTCATGCCGGCTTCAGCTTCGGCCTTGGTGGTGCGGTCAACCATCGCTAGTCACCCTCCTCGGGCTGGTCGGGATGGAGGCCGGCCTTCTCTGCCAGCAAGTCCGCGATAAGCGCGGCAAGGCCCTCAAGCGTGATTGTGTCGGTGATGCGGGATCGTAAAGACTCGTAGTGACCGATCTTCTTATCCAGGTCGATGCACTTGTCACACATGGCCGCCTCGTTGCGGTATTCACGAGGCGTTAATTATCAAATGAATGTAGGCGTTCCCCAACTCGAATTAGGCCACCCCCAAATTCAACTTAGGCCACTCGGGGTTAAAACAGGCCAGCGCCCGTCCTGCGAAAAGAACATATTGCGAACAGAGAACAAACGTGGTACAAAGCTCCTACAACCAAAAGTTCTCGATTCTTCGCTGTTTATCCCGTCCGAATCCGTCATAAGGAGCCCCATATGTCCGTTCCCGCCCTGCGTATTGTCGAAGGTTCTTCCATGGATAAGTCGAAGGCACTGTCCGCCGCGCTCTCCCAGATCGAGCGCCAGTTCGGCAAGGGCTCGGTGATGAAGCTCGGCAAGAACGACCGCTCGATGGATGTCGAGACGGTGTCTTCCGGCTCGCTGGGGCTGGACATTGCGCTCGGCGTCGGCGGCCTGCCGAAAGGACGGATTGTCGAGATTTACGGGCCGGAATCCTCCGGCAAGACCACGCTGGCGCTGCATTGCGTCGCCGAGGGACAGAAGAAGGGCGGCATCTGCGCCTTTATCGACGCCGAGCACGCGCTCGATCCGGTCTATGCGCGCAAGCTCGGGGTCAACATCGACGAGCTCCTGATCTCGCAACCCGACACCGGCGAGCAGGCGCTGGAAATCTGCGACACGCTGGTGCGCTCCGGCGCGGTCGACGTGCTGGTGGTGGACTCGGTGGCGGCGCTGGTGCCGAAGGCCGAGCTCGAGGGCGAGATGGGCGATGCGCTGCCCGGCTTGCAGGCGCGGTTGATGAGCCAGGCGCTGCGCAAGCTCACCGCCTCGATCAACAAGTCCAACACCATGGTGATCTTCATCAACCAGATCCGCATGAAGATCGGCGTGATGTACGGCTCGCCGGAAACCACCACCGGCGGCAATGCGCTGAAATTTTACGCCTCCGTCCGCCTCGACATCCGCCGCATCGGCGCCATCAAGGAGCGCGACGAGGTGGTCGGCAACACCACCCGCGTGAAGGTGGTGAAGAACAAGCTGGCGCCGCCCTTCAAGCAGGTCGAGTTCGACATCATGTATGGCGAGGGCGTCTCCAAGATGGGCGAGATTTTGGATCTCGGCGTCAAGGCCGGCGTGGTGGAAAAATCCGGCGCCTGGTTCTCCTATGACAGCCAGCGCCTTGGCCAGGGCCGCGAGAACGCGAAAGCGTTCTTGAAGGCCAACCCCGACATGTCAGGCAAGATCGAGACCGCGATCCGGCAGAACTCCGGCCTGATCGCCGAGCAGATTCTCGCCGGCGAGCGCGAGGCCGACGCCGACGGCGAGGAGCCGGCCGAGGGGTGATCTCCGATTTGAGTTGACGGCAGGCGGGCGCCGAGGACGTTGAGTTGCCGACGTCTCCGGCGCCCGTTTTGTTTTGTGTTTTGTGTATGGGGGTGAACGATGAAGCCCTTGGCTTTGGCCTACTCGCCGCTCCCGCAGTTTATGAGAAGCGGTTTCGCCGACCCTGCACTGTGGTTGCACTTTTTCCGTTTCAGCTGGGGTCAGCCACCATCGCAGGACGATCTCGACACTCATCTTGGTCCCCGTACGTCCAGACACGACGGCGTCGGCGGCGCCATGCACTGGTCAGATTGGGGGAGCCGCTGGAAGCACAGCGAGAACCACAAGCACCGCGACCTGAGTCTGGCCGATTTCTGTCAGCACTACGAGACCGTCGAGCTGTGGTTCAACGTTCGTCCAGAGGATCAACTCCAACTGATCTGGCTCCTCGATTACTTCCGCGGTCATCCTGAAGCCGTCGCCAGATTGAAGCTGCGTCTCGTCGATCGGGACATGGATTGGATTTTTCCGGACGAGAAGGGTGACTGGAGTCCGCCGATCGTTGATGTCACCGAAAAGGAATTGGCGACGGCGCAGTCGGCGTGGCAGGCCTATCGGTCGCCGACGCCGGAAGCATGCGTTGACTTGCTGCAGCAGGATCTGAGCGCGCTGCCGCTGCTCAAGCCGGTGCTGCTCGACCTGCTTGCAGAACTGCCCTCGGTGTCATCCGGTCTCGGCGCCAGCGAAATGCGGATGCTCGAGATGATCGGGCGAGGATATGCACGGACCAATGATCTTTTCCATCGTTCCGATGTTCGTCAGACGCGCGCGTTCAACGAACTCGAATACGGCTACCTGCTTGACGGTCTTGCGTTTGGCCCGACACCCGCGGTAGCAGGGCTCGACAACGAACTACGGACACTTCGTCGAGACAATTATCGCGACCGTGGCCGGGCCTACAAGCGAAGCCGCCTCTCACTCACCGATTTTGGCAAGGCCGTCGTCACCCACAAGGAAGATTTTTCGCGCCACAACCCGATCGACCGTTGGTGGGGCGGCACGCATCTGACCAACGACAATCTCTGGCGCTGGAATCCGGCGCTGGTGAAGCCGTAAGCCGCGGACAACGCGTGTCCGCTCGAGTAGATTTGTAGGATGGGTTGAGCGCAGCGAAACCCATCGCCTCAGCGGTCGTCATAATGATGGTTTCGCTGCGCTCAACCCATCCTACGGTCTTACTCCGCCGCCTCCGCGTAATCTGCCACCGGCGGACATGAGCACACCAGATTCCGATCGCCATAGACATTGTCGACGCGACCGACCGGCGACCAGTATTTGTCGTTGCGCGACGAGCCCGCCGGAAAACATCCCTCGATCCGGCTGTAGGCCCGGGTCCAGGCATCGTCAGCGATGTCGTGCACGGTGTGCGGCGCATGGCGCAGCGGCGAGGCCTCGATCTTCCAACGCCCCGCCTCGATCTCGGCGATCTCGAGCCGGATCGCGATCATGGCGTCGCAAAAGCGGTCGATCTCGTGTTTCGATTCCGACTCGGTCGGTTCGATCATCAGCGTGCCCGGCACCGGAAAGCTCATGGTCGGGGCGTGGAAGCCGAAATCGATCAGGCGTTTGGCGATGTCGTCGACGGTGACGCCGCTGGTCGCTTTCAGCGGCCTGGGATCGACGATGCATTCATGCGCCACGCGCCCGCGCGCATTGCGGTAGAGCACCGGGAAATGCGGCTGCAGCCGCGCCGCGATGTAGTTGGCGTTGAGGATCGCGATTTCGGTCGCGCGCTTCAGGCCTTCACCGCCCATCATCAGGATGTAGATGTAGGAGATCGTCAAAATCGACGCCGAGCCGAACGGCGCCGCCGACACCGGCCCCACCGGATGCGGCACAGCGCCATTGGTCGCGGGATGGCCCGGCAGATACGGCGCAAGATGCTTCTTCACCCCGATCGGCCCCATGCCGGGGCCGCCGCCGCCATGCGGGATGCAGAAGGTCTTGTGCAGATTGAGATGGCTGACATCGGCGCCGTAGTCGCCGGGCCGTGACAGGCCGACCTGCGCATTTAGATTGGCGCCGTCGAGATAGACTTGGCCGCCATGCGCATGCACGATGTCGCAGATGTCGCGGATGTGCTCCTCGAACACGCCATGCGTCGAGGGATAGGTGATCATCACCGCCGCGAGGTTCTTCGAGTGCTTCTCGGCCTTGGCGCGGAGATCATCGACGTCGACGTCGCCGCGCGCGTCGCAGGCGACCACCACCACGTCCATGCCGACCATCGCGGCGGATGCCGGATTGGTGCCGTGCGCGGAGGAGGGGATCAGGCAGATTTTGCGATGGCTCTCGCCGCGTGCGGCGTGAAAGGCGCGGATCGCGAGCAGGCCGGCATATTCGCCCTGCGCACCCGAATTCGGCTGCAGCGACACCGCATCATAGCCGGTGATCTCGGCGAGCCACTTTTCCAGCCGCGCAAACAGCGCGTGATAGCCTTTTGCCTGATCCGCGGGTGCAAACGGATGCAGGCTGCCGAATTCCGGCCAGGTCAGCGGGATCATCTCGGTGGTCGCGTTCAGCTTCATGGTGCAGGAGCCGAGCGGGATCATCGCGCGGTCGAGCGCGAGGTCGCGATCGCTGAGCTTTCGCATGTAGCGCAAGAGCTCAGTCTCCGACCGATGCTCGTGAAACACGGGATGGGTGAGGAACGCCGTCGTGCGCTGCAACTCCGTCGGCAATGTATCGCTGGCATGCGCCTCGACCTCGGCATAGGACAACTTGCCGCCGAAGGCGCGCCACACCGCCTCGACGATGTCGGCCGTGGTGGTCTCGTCCACGGCGATGCCGAGCGTGCCGTTGCCAAGCCGCAGATTGATCTTTTCCGCCAGCGCGCGGCCGATGATTTCGCTTTGCTTGCCGTCGGCCTCCACCGTCAGCGTGTCGAAGAAGGTCTCGCTGACTGGCGCAAAGCCGAGCTTGCGCAGCCCCGCCGCCAGCACCGCGGCGCGGCGATGCACGGTGCGCGCGATATGCGTCAGGCCCTCGGGGCCGTGATAGACCGCATACATCGAGGCGATCACGGCGAGCAGCACCTGCGCGGTGCAGATGTTGGAGGTCGCCTTCTCGCGGCGGATATGCTGCTCGCGGGTCTGTAGCGCCAGGCGATAGGCCGGCGCCCCGCGCGAATCCACGGAAAGGCCGACGATGCGGCCCGGCAGCGAGCGTTTTAGCGCATCGCGCACCGCCATAAAGGCGGCATGCGGCCCGCCATAGCCCATCGGCACGCCAAAGCGCTGCGCCGAACCGATGGCGATGTCGGCGCCGAGCTCGCCGGCCGAGGCGAGCAGCGTCAGCGCCAGCGGGTCAGCGGCAACAATGGCCAGCGCGCCCTTGCTGTGCAGCGTATCGATCGCCTTGCGCAAATCGCGCACGACGCCCGACGTGCCCGGATACTGCAAGAGGCCGCCGAACACCTCCGCCTTGTCGAGATCGGCGGCGGGATCGCCGACAATGAGATTCCAGCCCAGCGGCTCGGCGCGGGTGCGCAGCACGGCGAGCGTCTGCGGATGCACCTCGGCATCGACAAAGAACGATTTTGTCTTGGCCTGCGAAGCGCGCTCCGCCAGCGCCATCGCTTCCGCCGCGGCGGTCGCTTCATCGAGCAGCGAGGCGTTGGCGACGTCGAGGCCGGTGAGGTCGCAGATCATGGTCTGGAAATTGAACAGCGCTTCCAGCCGGCCCTGGCTGATCTCGGGCTGGTAGGGCGTATAGGCGGTGTACCAGGCCGGATTTTCCAGGATGTTGCGCTGGATCACCGGCGGCAGGATGGTGTCGGAATAGCCTTGGCCGATCAGCGAGGTGAACACCGCATTCTGCGCCGCCAGCTCGTTCATATGCGCCAGCGCCTCGGTCTCGCTGAGTGCGGGGCCGAAATCGAGTGGCGCCTTCTCCCGGATCGCGGCCGGCAGCGTCTCGTCGATCAGCGCTGTCAGGCTGCTGGCGCCGACCGTTTCCAGCATCGCGTCGATGTCGCGCGGGGAGGGGCCGATGTGACGGCGCACGAAAGTGGCGGCGGCTTCGTTAGTATGCTTGAGCGGCGCGTTCATGTCTTTCCTCTTTCCTCTCGTCATGCCCCGCGACCCGTCTTCGCCAAGGCTTCGACGGGGCTCGGAAGTTGGGCTCGCCGAAGCTTTAGCGAAGGCGGCAAGCGGGGCATCCAGTACGCCGGGAAATCAGCGATTGAGCCGATAGGCCGCCGTGTACTGGGTCGCCCGGTCGAGCCGGGCGATGACAGCGGATGTGTGGATGCAGATCGGATCATTCTCTCAGGCCGTGTGTTTGGCGTAGGCGGCTTCGTCCATCAGCCCGCCAAGCTCGCTCTTGTTGGCAATCCTCAACTTGAAGAACCACGCCTTGCCGACGGCGTCGGAATTCACCATCGCGGGCTCGGCGACCAGCGCGTCATTGACTTCAATCACTTCGCCGGAGATCGGCGCATAGACGTCGGAGGCGGCCTTGACGGATTCGACGACGGCGGCGGCTTCGGCCTTCGCAAAGCTGCGGCCGACCTTCGGCAGCTCGACGAACACGACGTCGCCGAGCTGCGACTGCGCGTAATCGGTGATGCCGATAGTGGCGACATCGCCCTCGATGCGGAGCCATTCGTGGTCGGACGTATAGAGCGTCGTCATGAAATTTCCTCAGCGTTTGTAGGTGTTTTGGACGAAAGGCGTGGCCGATACCTTCAGCGGCAATCGCTGCCCGCGCACTTCGGCGAAAACATTGGTGCCGACGGCGGCAAGCGAGGCGGGCAGATAGCCCATCGCGACCGGCGCATTGAGGCTCGGCCCAAAACCGCCGGAGGTGACCTTGCCGATCACTTCAGTCGACGTGGCATCGGCAAAGAGCAGCGCACCTTCGCGCACTGGCGCGCGGCCTTCGGCCCTTAAGCCGACGCGGCGGCGCGAGGCGCCGCCATCGAGCTGCGCGAGAATCTTTGCTGCGCCCGGAAAGCCGCCGGCGCGCGCGCCGCCGCTCCGGCGGCTTTTCTGCACCGACCATTCCAGGGCGGCTTCCACCGGCGTCGTCGTGGTGTCGATGTCGTGACCGTAGAGACAAAGCCCGGCCTCGAGCCGCAGGCTGTCGCGCGCGCCGAGCCCGATCGGCAGCACATCGGGATTGTCGAGGAGCCGCGTCACCAGCGCTTCGGCGTCGGCCGCCGGCACCGAAATCTCGAACCCGTCCTCGCCGGTATAGCCGGAGCGCGACACGAAGCAGTCGAATGCGCCGATGCGGCGGGGGCCGGCGTCCATGAACTTCATGGCGGAGACGTCAGCGCCAAGTTTCGCCAGCGCGGCTTCCGCCTTCGGCCCCTGCAGCGCGATCAGCGCGCGGTCGGCAAGCGGTTCGATGATGCAGCTGGCGGAAAGATGCGCGCGCAGATGCGCCTCGTCCTCGACCTTGCAGGCGGCATTGACCACCAGAAACAGATGATCGCCGAAATTCGCGACCATGAGGTCGTCGAGCAGGCCGCCCGCATTGTTGGTGAACTGGGCGTAGCGCTGCCGTCCGGGCGCAACCGCAACGATATCCTGCGGCACCAGCCGCTCCAGCGCCAGCGCGGCATCCTCGACCCGCCCGGATTTCGGGCGAAGCGCGATCTGGCCCATATGGGAGACGTCGAACAGGCCGGCGGCGGCGCGGGTATGCAGATGTTCCCTCAACACCCCGGCGGCGTATTGCACCGGCATGTCATAGCCGGCGAACGGCACCATCTTGCCCCCGCGCGCAAGGTGTAGCGCGTGCAACGGCGTGCGTTTCAGCGTCCTGGTGTTGGTTTCAGTTTGTTGCGCAAGCATCACGGGCCCTCACGGTTCCCGGGAACAGGTCCCGAAAACCTACAGAGAAAGCCCCATCTGTCGCTGTGCCTGAGAGTATTATCCCGTCGGCGGACGCATATGGGCAAAAGCCTTCAGCGCCTCTTTCCAGATGTCGTCAAATCACGCGGTCCGTTTGCCTGAGAGTTTCCGGGGCGGTTGCTCCTTCGGCGCCGGCATCAAAGCCGGTCTCTCCCGACGTGACTGTACTCGAACAGGTGGGGAGAAAACACGGCTCTGCCAAGCCTGTCAACGCGGCGAGAGGGTTAATCAACGAGGTTTGTGTGTTGCGGCAACCCGCTGATCTGCCTGCACAGTTTCTGGACACCGTGATGCGCCTTGTCTAAAAGCGTTTGCCGGTAAGGTTAAGGCATTTTGGCCCGGCCCGGCCCAAGCCCCCGATTGGAAGAACATGAGCGGCGTCAACGAGATCAGGTCGACTTTTCTGAATTACTTCAAGGCCAACGGTCATGAGATCGTCGCCTCGTCGCCGCTCGTGCCGCGCAACGATCCGACGTTGATGTTCACAAATGCCGGCATGGTGCAATTCAAGAACGTCTTCACGGGCGTGGAGAAGCGGGCCTACCAGCGCGCCACCACCTCGCAGAAATGCGTGCGCGCCGGCGGCAAGCACAACGACCTCGACAATGTCGGCTACACCGCGCGGCATCTGACCTTCTTCGAGATGCTCGGCAATTTCTCGTTCGGCGATTACTTCAAGGATCGCGCAATCGAGCTCGCCTGGAACCTGATCACGAAGGAATTCGGTCTGAAGAAGGACAAGCTGCTCGTCACGATCTACCACGACGACGATGAGGCGGCGCGCCACTGGAAGAAGATCGCCGGCTTCTCCGACGATCGCATCATCCGCATCGCGACCTCGGACAATTTCTGGGCGATGGGCGACACCGGCCCGTGCGGTCCGTGCTCGGAGATCTTCATCGACCGCGGCGAGCATATCTGGGGTGGTCCTCCGGGCACCCCGGAAGAGGATGGCGATCGCTTCCTCGAATTCTGGAATCTCGTCTTCATGCAGTTCGAGCAGGTGACGAAGGACGAGCGCGTGCCGCTGCCGCGCCCGTCGATCGACACCGGCATGGGGCTGGAGCGCATGGCGGCCATCCTGCAGGGCGCGGAGAGCGTGTTCGAGACCGACCTGTTTCGCAACCTGATCGATGCGACTGCGTCAGCGCTGGGCACCGGACCCGAAGAGCAGACCGCGGCCTCGTTCCGCGTCATCGCGGACCACCTGCGCTCCTCGGCCTTCCTGATCGCTGACGGCGTGCTGCCGTCGAACGAAGGCCGCGGCTATGTGCTGCGCCGGATCATGCGCCGCGCGATGCGCCATGCGCAATTGCTCGGTGCGCGCGAACCGCTGATGCCTCAGCTCGTCTGGGCGCTGGTACGCGAGATGGGCCAGGCCTATCCGGATCTGGTGCGCGCCGAAAAGCTGATCGAGGAGACGCTGCGGCTGGAAGAGACCCGCTTCCGCAAGACGCTCGCGCGTGGCCTTGCGATCCTCGACGAGAAGAGCGCCGGCCTGAAAAAGGGCGACATGTTCGACGGCGACACCGCGTTCACGCTGTACGACACCTATGGTTTTCCGCTGGACCTGACGCAGGACGCGCTGAAGTCGCGCGGCATCAGCGTCGATCAGGCTGCGTTTACGGACGCGATGGATCGCCAGCGCGAAAAGGCGAGGGCGTCGTGGGCGGGCTCGGGCGAAGCCGCGGACGAAGCGATCTGGTTTCCGCTGCGCGAAAAGCTCGGTGCGACGGAATTTCTGGGCTACGAGACCGAAAGCGCCGAAGGTGTCGTCGCCGCGCTGGTGAGGGCCGGCAAGGAAACTGACAGTCTCAAGGTCGGCGAGACCGGCTCGATCGTGCTGAACCAGACGCCGTTCTACGCGGAGTCGGGCGGCCAGGTCGGCGACACCGGCGTGCTGCTAGGTGAGGGCGGGGTCAGATTCCGCGTCGCCGAGACGCAGAAGAAGGCCGGCGATCTCTTCGTCCACACCGGCACGGTGGAGCACGGCACGCTTAAGCTGGGCGCCGCGCTGCAGCTCGAAGTGGATCACTGGCGGCGTTCGTCGATCCGCGCCCATCACTCGGCGACGCATCTGTTGCATGAGGCGCTGCGACAGGTGCTCGGCGATCACATCGCCCAGCGCGGCTCGCTGGTCGCGCCCGATCGCCTCCGTTTCGACTTCGTGCATCCAAAGCCGATCACGGCGGATGAGCTCGCCCGCGTCGAGGACATCGCCAACGACGTCGTGCTGGAAAATGACGAGGTCACCACCCGCATCATGGCGGTGGATGATGCCCGTGAGGCCGGCGCGCGGGCGCTGTTCGGCGAAAAATATGGCGACGAGGTCCGCGTGGTCTCGATGGGCAAGCAGTCGCGCGAGCACGGCCAAAACGTGCTCGGCTGGTCGGTCGAACTGTGCGGCGGCACGCACGTCAAGCGAACCGGCGATATCGGCCTGATTTCGGTGATCAGCGAGAGCGCGGTCGCCTCCGGCGTGCGCCGCATCGAGGCGCTGACCGGCCGTCATGCGCGGAAGCACGCCAACGACACCATCGCGCTGGCGAAGACCGCGGCCTCTGAACTGCGCACCTCCATCGAGGACGTGCCGGCGCGCATCACCGCGCTGCTCGAAGAACGCAAGAAGCTGGAGCGCGATCTCTCCGACGCCCGCAAGAAGCTTGCGATGGGCGGCGGCGCCTCCGCCGGCAATGGAGCAGGCGGCGGCGTGCGCGAGGTGGGCAACGTGAAACTGCTGGCGCGCGCGGTCGAGGGCGTCGAGACCAAGGATCTGAAAAGCCTGGTCGACGACGGCAAGAAGCAGATCGGCTCGGGCGTGGTCGCCATCGTCGGGGTCACCGACGACGGCAAGGCCGGCATCGTGGTCGGCGTCACCTCCGATCTCACCTCGCGCTTCAACGCGGTCGAGCTGGTCCGCAAGGGTTCCGAGGTGCTGGGCGGCAAAGGCGGCGGCGGTCGGCCCGACATGGCGCAGGCCGGCGGCCCAGACGGCGCCAAGGCGGATGCCGCACTGTCGGCAATCGAAAAGGCGATGGCCGACGCCTGATCCATCGGGCAGGCGCCGGGATCGCGGGGGATGGGGCATTCACGTTGGCAACGGCTCCGGGCGAACAATCGGTGAGCAATCCCCTCTTGCGGGACCGGCTCTACACGCTGCTCGAGCACGACCATTTGCCGTATTCGTTCGGCTCCCGCTTCGTGCGGGTGATCGTCGCCATCATCGTCCTCGACGTACTGGCAATGATCTTTGCCTCGGTACCGGAGATCGACGCCCAATTCGGGGTGTTGTTCACGGTCATCGAGGCCGTTGCGGTGATCGCCTTCGGGCTCGAATATTTTGCCCGCCTCTGGACCATCGTCGGCCATTCGATCCGCGACCTGACGCCGCTGCAGGCGCGGCTCGGCTATGTCTTCTCGGCGCTCGGCATCGTCGACCTGTTGTCGTTCCTGCCCTCTAGCATCGCGCTGCTCGTGGGCGACCGCATCACACTGGTGCTGACGGGCATGTTGCCGTTCCTCAAGCTGGTGCGCTATTCGCCGGCGCTGCGTTCGCTGCTGTCGGCCATCTATGCCGAGCGGCGCGCGCTGTTCGGCTGCGTTGTCATCCTAACCGGCGCAGTGCTGCTGTTCGCCTGCCTGCTCTACGCCATTGAGCACAACATCCAGCCCGACAAATTCGGCACCATTCCGCAGGCGATGTGGTGGGCGATCGTTACGCTCGGCACCGTCGGTTATGGCGACGTGGTGCCAGCGACGATGGCCGGCAAATTGGTGACGACGGTTGCGATCATCACGGGCTTTGCCATGCTGGCGCTGCCGGTCGCGATCATCTCGGCCGCCTTTGCCAACGAGGTGCGGCGGCGCGATTTCGTCGTCACCTGGGGCATGCTGGCGCGGGTGCCGCTGTTCTCGCATCTCGGTGCCGCCGAGATCGCCGACATCATGCGGCTGCTGCGGGCGCAGACCATCGAGGCCGGCGAGGTGCTGGTGCGCCGCGGCGAGGTGGCATCCTCGATGTATTTTATCACCACCGGCGAGGTGGAGATCGACCTGCCGAACCAGCGGGTGCGGCTGTCGGACGGCAGCTTCTTCGGCGAGATCGCGCTGCTCCGCCGCACCAGCCGCAGCGGCACGGTGACCGCGACCCGCAGGTCGCATCTGCTCGCGCTCGATGCCCAGGATTTTCACGCCCTGATCGCGCGCCTGCCGGCGCTGGCCGCGCATGTCAGGGAAACCGCGGAGGCGCGCCTGGCCGACACCGAAGAAGCCGCCCAGCGCGGCGACATTGCGCCGGACGAAATCGCGCTGGCGGAGAAGGCGCAGGAGCCGTTGATCGATCGCTGACTAGCCCTTGCGCAGGAAGACGTAGTCCGCCGAATAGGGCACGCTCTGGAACGAACCGGCTGCCTCGCACGCACCGTCGGCTTTGCCGCCCCGGGTGTTGATCCGCTGCACCGTGGTGACGCCTTCAAGCACGCCCTTGCCCCGACGTGAGGTGACTTCGAGCTTCAGCAAGGGAATATCGGCAGCCGTTGCCCCCGGTGCGTTGCCGATGGCCTTGCCGGTCACGGCGCTGCCGTCGCTGTGCTCCCAGTTCGGACCGGCATAATGCCGACCCACGGTCTTGCCGTTCTCGATCAGGGTTGCAACCGGTTCGCGGAAAGCCCAGGCGAGCTTCCCGTCGCTGCCGGCCTTGCACTCGTAAACCTGCGCGCCTTCGGCGTGCAGAGTAACGACGGCCGTCTCGCCCGGCGCCTGGATCGTATCAGGAAGGGCTTCGGCGGCGCGTGCGGCGCTCACCGAGATGAGCAATGCGGCTGTGACAAAGCGGGGCGTGTTCATGCGTTCTCCTGTCGCCGATCCAGCAACAACCAACCCCGCCATCGTCTGTTTATGCCATCGCCTTCACGAGGTTGTCCGACACCTTGTCGAGGAAGCCGGTGGTCGACAGCCAGCGCTGGTCGGCGCCGACCAAAAGCGCAAGGTCCTTGGTCATGTAGCCGGACTCGACGGTGTCGACGCAGACCTTCTCCAGCGTGTCAGCGAACTTCGCCAGCTCCGCATTGTTATCAAGCTTGGCGCGGTGGGCGAGGCCCCGCGTCCAGGCGAAGATCGAGGCGATCGAGTTGGTCGAGGTTTCCTTGCCCTTCTGATGCTCGCGGTAGTGGCGGGTCACCGTGCCATGGGCGGCTTCGGCTTCCACCGTCTTGCCGTCGGGGGTGAGCAGCACCGAGGTCATCAGGCCGAGCGAGCCGTAGCCCTGCGCCACCGTGTCGGACTGCACGTCGCCGTCATAGTTTTTGCAGGCCCAGACATAACCGCCGGACCACTTCAGCGCCGAGGCCACCATGTCGTCGATCAGGCGGTGCTCGTAGGTCAGCTTCTTGGCCTCGAACTCCTTCTTGAACTCGCTGTCAAAGATGTCCTGGAAGATGTCCTTGAAGCGGCCGTCATAGACCTTCAGAATCGTGTTTTTGGTCGAGAGATAGACCGGATAGCCGCGCATCAAACCGTAGTTGAAGGAGGCGCGGGCGAAGTCGATAATCGAATCGTCGAGATTGTACATCTCCATCGCGACGCCGGCGCCGGGCGCCTTGAAGACCTCGCGCTCGATCACGGTGCCATCCTCGCCGACGAATTTCAGCGACAGCGTGCCCTTGCCGGGGAATTTGATGTCGGTGGCGCGGTACTGGTCGCCATAGGCGTGGCGGCCGATGATGATCGGCTTGGTCCAGCCGGGGACGAGACGCGGCACGTTCTTGCAGATGATCGGCTCACGGAAGATGCAGCCGCCGAGGATATTGCGGATGGTGCCGTTCGGCGACTTCCACATCTCCTTCAGGCCGAATTCCTTCACCCGCGCCTCGTCGGGGGTGATGGTGGCGCATTTGACGCCGACGCCGACCTTCTTGATGGCATTGGCCGCGTCCACCGTGACCTTGTCGTTGGTCTTGTCGCGATGTTCCATCCCGAGGTCGAAATAGAGCAGCTCGACGTCTAGGAACGGGTGGATCAGCTTGTCCTTGATGTACTGCCAGATGATCCGGGTCATCTCGTCGCCATCGAGCTCGACGACGGGGTTGGACACCTTGATTTTTGCCATGTCGGAAGAAGCCTCTTGGGAACAGCGCGGTTTAAGGCGGGGTGGGCGGGAATATGACGGGGCTATAGCATTGCCCGTCCCCGGGCGGAAGCGATGCGGATATGCACTTTGATCTCATTCAATAGCTCAGAACGCAGCCGGCCGGGACGGGCTTGCCGGGCCACTCGCCGGGCGAAAAGCGGCCTGTCGCCGAACTTCCAAGGCCGCCGCTAACGTGATTATTCCACTTGAGAATTTTGCCCGGACAGGCAAACGAGGGCGAAAGGGATGGCCAGGGCCGTTGAGACCCTGTGCAGAATCTTCGGCAAGTTGAATCGGAACGTGAAGTGATGTCCGGAACGGACAGGACGAAATCAGCTCCCGACCTTGCGGGCCCGGTCGTGATCCTGGTCGAGCCGCAGCTCGGCGAGAACATCGGCATGGCCGCGCGCGCCATGGGCAATTTCGCGCTCTCCCGGCTGCGCCTGGTCAACCCGCGCGACGGCTGGCCGAACATCGCCGCCCAGCGGGCCGCGGCCGGCGCCGACCACATCCTCGACAAGGCAAAACTGTTCGACACCGTGCAGGCAGCCGTCGCCGACCTCGATCTGGTGTTTGCCACCACCGCGCGCGCCCATGACCAGGCCAAGCCCGTGATGGCGCCGGAGGCGGCGGCCCGCGAGATCGTCGGCCATGTCGCCGCCGGCGGCGGGGCCGGCATCCTGTTCGGCCGCGAGCGCGCCGGGCTGACCAACGAAGAGGTGGCGCTCGCCAACCGGATCATCACCTTCCCGGTCAATCCCGGTTTCGCCTCGCTCAACCTGGCGCAGGCGGTGCTGCTGATGGGCTATGAATGGTTCAAGCTCGCCACCTTAGGCGAGCTGCCGTTCGCCATGCCCGAGCGCTCGGAGCGCGCCTCCCATCACCAGATCGACGCCTTCTTCGAAAATCTCGTGCGCGAGCTCGACAAGGTCGAATTTCTGCGCCCGCGCGAAAAGCGCGACACCATGCTGGTGAACCTGCGCAACATCTTTACCCGCATGGAGCCGACCAAGCAGGACATGCACACGCTCCATGGCGTGGTGATGGCGATCGCCGAGGGGCGCAAGGGCCCCGCCAAGGGCGGCGTGCTCGACGGCGAGCAGGCGACGCGCCTGCGCGCGCTGCTGGCCGAGCAGGGCCAGCAGGGCGGCGTGGTGTCGGACAGCAGTAGCACCCTGAAGGGGTTGGCGCGGCTGTTGCGGCGAAACCCGACCGATGCCGAGCGCATCCTGTGGCAGGCGCTGACCAAGGACCGCCGCTTCGCCGGACAATTCAAGCGGCAGACGCCGGTCGGCCGCCAAATCCCGGACTTCGTCTCCTTCGTGCACCGGCTCGCGATCGAGCTGGTCAATCCGGATGAGTCGGAGACGATCATTGCGGACCGCGCGGCGCGAAAGGCGTGGCTGGAGAGCCGGGATTACAGGGTGATCAGCATCAAGACTGCCGACGTCGAGGCAGATCTCGCCGCCCAGCTCGATCGGCTGCAGGCGAGCTTAACTGGCCACGTTTAGACCGCCGCCAGTTCGGCCGCAGCGCGCGCACGCTTCGGCCGTCTCGTTTTCGCCGGCTCGAACAGCGAGCCCGCCGCGAGTGCTGCGGTGTCGGCCACGCCGGGATCGCGCGAGACCATGGCGGCGACGATCGCGCCGTCGATCAGCAGTGCGAGCTGATGCGCGAACAGCGCCGGCTCGGCCGCGCCCATTTCGCCTGCGAGCTTTTCGATATGGGCGAGCACGACCTTCTTGTGCTTCATCGCGATGTTGCGGAACTGTTTCTGGTCCTTGTCGTGCTCGGCCACCGCGTTGATGAAAGGGCAGCCGTAGAAGCGTTCCTCGCCGAACCAGGTCTTCAGGGCAGGGAAGATGCGCGACAGTTTTGTCTGCGCATCGCCACCGCCGGCTTCGATCGCGCCGATGAACCATTCGCGCCACTGCTTGCCTTCGCTCTCCAGCACGGCATGCACGAGATTGGTCTTCGAGCCGAACAATTTGTAGAGCGTGGTTTTTGCCGTGCCGGCTTCGTCGATGATGGCATCGATGCCGGTGGCGTTGATGCCGTTCTTGCAGAACAGGTTCGTCGCCGCATTGAGCAAACGTCCGCGCGCGGATTCGTCGTCGGCGGGAGCGAATGCCTTTCTCTTCTTCGCTGATTTGCTCATGCCCATCAGTAAATCGGAGCGCGGCAAAATCATCAAGCCGGATGTTCCGTCTGCTCAAAAGAATCGCCGCGCGCGCGGCATCTGCATCGCGCGTGAGCAGAATGGCGCTGCTCAATCCTGTAGCAAGACAGGCTAACGGCTTCTATCGCTTCGCCTTTTGATTTCCGCCCGTTCTGGCACGGCTTATGCAGGAAACAGACCGTTCGGTATCCTAACTCCCTGGGAGAGAAACTGATGACCGCGGTCGCTCAAAAAACAGTGCTGACAGGCTGCCTCGCGCCCATCGACAAG
>Ga0081539_10000318_pt1 | contig 107294 bp, 94 predicted proteins | sample TabmetS4T2R2_FD_71023 | JGI IMG/M metagenome (GOLD analysis project Ga0081539, IMG submission 71023) | Tabebuia heterophylla rhizosphere microbial communities from the University of Puerto Rico - S4T2R2 | ecosystem: Host-associated > Plants > Roots > Rhizosphere ... | reverse complement strand
GGCCTAACGCCGCTTTGGTATCGATGAGGCGCGATCGAGGCCAAAGCGGCGCCAGGCCGCCGCACTCCAAGGAGGTTACGCAGAGGCGAACTAGTCTCTTTGTACTATTCCTTTCCCGCATATCCAGGAGATATGTACCTCACAAAAAGGGAGCCCCTGCTCATGCGCCAGAGTTTAGCTCTTGCTATCGTGCCAGTGTGGATCTACTGCGTGTAGCTTCACCATTCCTTTGAAGTACCCGCTGAGGCGGAAATCATGCAAACACTATTCACTGAAAAGCGAAGCCGCGAGCAAGGCGCCGGCATAGTGGAACTTGTAATTGTTGTGGCCATCGTCGCGATCGCTTCAGCGTTCGTACTGCTCCAGGTGAGGTCGTCACGCGCTGCCTTGCGCGTACAGAATTCGGTGCGACAGCTCGCGTCCTACATGGAGAAAGCAAGAATCGACGCCGTGCGCCGTCACGACACGGCTACCGTCAGTTTCTCGAATACAAAAACGTATACGGTAAATATGGATTGGAATGGTAGTGGAGTTGCGACTTCTCGAACGTTTACGTTTCAGGATGGTGTTAATTTAGCGAGCTCGGAGCTGCCGAATGTGACCTTTAACTGGCGCGGCCGTACACAAACGGCCGGCTCTGACTGTGTGACGACATTTGCAGTCAGCGACACGATGGACCACGGTCTCAGCGTTGACGTGTCCGGATCAGGTGACGTAACGGTAGAGAATCAGCAACCCACCCTTCCGAACGTCTCTTACACCAGCAATATAAACTCGTCGGATAGTATCAACACCCGCCTCGTAGTTAGCGGGACGTCAACCACCGATAACACTCCTTGCATGGATCTCTCCGGCGGCGGCGTCGGCGTGGACGCCGGAACACCTTCCTGCACGATTCACGTTAATTCATCGAGTATCAGTATCAAAAAGAATGGCGGCGCTACGGGCAGCGTGCTCGTCAGCATGAACAATCCCAGTCTCGTAGTGGCTACCTTTCCTTCAAACCTGACCGTTTCACCTGCTTCACAAAACGTCTCTCAGGGTCAAACGTTCTCGATCGTGTCCAAAAACAATTTGCGTGGTCCATACAACGTCACCTTTACGTCACAGTGTGGCTCTTCAGTAACGGTTAAAGTGAACGTGACCAATTGATTCCTCTCCAAAGGTGGATTCATGAAGCTAAAAACTCACAAAGACGAGCGCGGCTTTACCATAATTGAAACCTGCATCGCGATGGTGGTGCTATTGATCGTCGTCTGCGGCGTACTGCCCTTAGGTATTTATGCGCTCAAGTACAACTCCGCCGCCGCCATTCGCGCTGGGGCTCTCATGGCCGCACAACGCAAGCTCGAGCAACTGCGAGCCGATTCTTTCAACTCCTGCATTTCATCGTCGGAAGTCGTGTCGGTCGGCCCGACAGATTCACAAACCTACACTGTCAACGTAACGGTTACAGACGTCACCACCACGCTGAAGAACATCACGATCACGGTCACGCCGCAAGGCAGAAGCACTAGTGGCGGGGTCTACTCCGGGAACGAGGGCTGGATGCGCGGACAAGTCGTCATCTACACGAAGCGCACCACTTCATGGACCGGTTCGAATCTTGGGTGAGGTACTTATGGCAGAACCGAATACAAGACGTCTCGAGCGCGGTTTTTCTCTGATCGAATTGCTGATTGCAATGACGGTCGCTCTTACGCTCTTGGGAGTGACGAGTGGTTTCCTGGCAAGCTCTTTCAATGTGCGTGCTCGTGAGAACCAAAAGACAGACGCACTGGCCGACACCCAACGCGCACTCAACATCATGACGCGTGAGATCGCAAACGCCGGTTTCGGTCTGTCGAATAACGGCATTGTCGCTTCTGACTCGACTGATACTGCCATTCGCGTTAGAGCGAACCTGAATGCTTTTGACAGCCAAACGAGCAGCAACAGCATTAGCGATCGAAACGAAGATGTGAAGTATTCGCTCTACTCGGCGGGAGCCGACAGCTACATCGTACGCCTCGACATCGGCACGCAGAATCAAACTACAGTGCTTGCCAACCGCGTGGATGCTCTGAAAATCCGCTATTACCCAGCGAAAGTTACTTACACGCAAAGCAACTGTGACATTACAAGCGCGACGGCTGAAGTAACACAAAAGAGCGACACGAAGTACATCGTCATTAGTGTATGCGTCGAGCTGACTGCTCGCGGTGCGCCGGGGTCGCCCGGGTATCAACCAGCCTCAAAGGTTCAACTCGTGTCAGATGTCTATTTGCGTAATGCCGACATCGTTAATTACTGATTATCAAACTTGGACCGGGTCAGTACCACCCGCGGTAGCGGGTGGGTGCGTAGCTGAGCGGAGCCTAAGAGCTTCGCACCCAGCCGCTACCGCGGGTGGTACTGACCCGGTCCAAGTAGGAGACGTGATAATGACACCTCGCAAACAAAACAACCGGAAGAGTGAACGCGGTGCGGCGCTTATCATGGTCCTCTTCGCTACTCTGCTAATCCTCGCCTGCGCTCTGATGCTGGTACTGACAACGACGATCTCCACGACGAACGCGATCAGTTCGACTGACGAGATGCAGGCGTATTACGCGGCTGAAGCCGGTCTTCAGGAAGCGCTCAATGTGTTGCGCGGAAACGTCGCCCCTCACCCTAACGACGGCACGAAGATAAATTTTAAGAATGCCATCAACGTCGGCACGTCGAACAATCCCAGCTCCGGCGTAGCACAACTCTCTCGTTGGCTCGTCTACAACTACCCCACTGACACTCCAAACCGCGTAACGTTAAGTCCAAACTACTCAACAACCGACGGAATCGCGTACGCGATCACGGGTATCAGCGATCCCGAGAATTCGAGAGAAGTCATTTATTCCACCGCAGGCGGCTTTAGCTCCATAAGCACATCTGCAACTACCTTATCTTTGGGTGGCGGCGTCTCGATCACGTATACCCCGCAAAGTTCTACTAACATCACCACCAATGGCAGTCCCGCCCTCGGCACTTTTTCATTTTCGGGTGTAAAGAACAATACCAACATCGACTTCGCCACAAGTCCTTTAAGTTTTACGCTCCGAATTACTGAAACTGCTCCACTACCAATAGGAAGCACTACGCCAATCTCCGTCTCTCTAAAGGGAAATTTTTCAGGTTCCATCACTTCGACGGGCAGTATTGTGTCGCTTACTTTCGCGAGTCAAACCGTTGAGATCCCGGACGTCGGTACATTGTTCACGATGCCCAGCCAGACTATTCAAATACCTGCGAGCGGTACAAGCACCACATTGCAAACTGCCGTCAATTCACCGGAGCCAGTTCGCTTGATCGTCAAGGTTGTCGGTTACGGACCGCGTGGCGCGACCAAGAACCTGCAAATGATGGTCACTCGCTTTGGCTTTGATTACGATCCGCCCGCTGCGTTTGTGGTGCGAGGCGCCGGAAATGATTCAACCACTGCATCAACCATATCGATCGGCAGCAGCGCCAATTACGTGTACTCGGGTGTCGATAATGCCGGCGGGAATCCTCTGCCGGCTTTTCTGGTTACAACCACGCCCGATTTCACGAACCTATCCACCTTCAAGCAAAACAATACGACTGGCGTGCAGGGCGACCCGACTGGTTTCATTCCGAATTTGAAACAGGCTACGCTGCCCGCTGACGTAGGCCTTCTACCGAAATGGCTCCAGACCACGTCAGATGCTGCGTTTGGCGCACGCGCGTTTGTAAGTCGACTGAGAAGCGCTGCGCAGCAACAGTTTTCTGGCTGTAGCGGTAGCCCAAACTCAACCTGCGATCGCTACTTCAATACTGCGGGCGGCGACGCGGCTCCGACGGATTTCGGAGCCGGCACGACTGACGGGCTTTTCACGTTTGTCGACGGAGATGTTTCTCTTCCCAGTGCCGGCGGCAAAGGACTGTTAGTAGTTACCGGAACGCTCTCGATGAATGGTAGTCAGACGTTTGATGGTCTAGTGCTCGTGCTTGGCGGTGGCGTCATCGATCGCAGTGGTGGTGGTAATGGAACGTCACTCGGTGCGTTCGTGGTAGCCAAGTTCAACAGCACCGGAGATTTCCTCGCTCCGACTTTCACCTCTTCGGGTAGCGGTACATCTACGGTTCAGTTGGACCGCAACAAGGTTAAGAATGCTTTGCGACTCGGCGGAATTCCGGTGCTTTCCGTCAGTGAGTATTGAGAGGATACGATGCTTGGAGATATCTTCAGCCGCCTGACGCGACCAAACTCCCTATCGCCAGAGGCGCGGGTGGAGTTAGGGCTTGCGTACCACAAGATCGGTGAGCTGCGTAAAGCGATCAAAGCTTATCAATCAGCGATCGAAATCAGTCCCGGCTTTGTAACTGCATATCAGCATCTTGGCGCTGCCTACGACGAGCTCGGGCAATTTGTCGATGCGTTGAAGATGTATGCCAAAGCGATCTTGTTGTCGCCTCAGGATGCCGAATTGCGTAATGACCTGGGGATTGTTTACTTCAACGTCGGCAGCTACGCCGAAGCGATAAAGGCTTTTCGCCAGGCACTTGATATTGATGCGCAAAGTGTGAGGGCACATTATTATCTGGGTCTTGTCTATCTTGATCTCGGTGACATTCAGATGGCGTGGGAGCAACATGAACAACTCATCAGCCGAGATGAGAAAAACCTCGCGTTCCATTTATTGGATAAGATTCAACTAGAAAGCCGGCAAGCTTCATAAAATCTGAGGGGCGTAATTGTAGGGGCGGCCCTCCGTGGCCGCCCCTACAGTTGCTTCTACAATGACCCTGTGACTCTCAGAACGTAAACAAAGGCAGAGTCCCTCGGATCCGGGCCGCCATAATTCCCTGACACTCGATAAGAGGGGGAGTGGACCAGCATCTTCAGGTAATTGCTCACAGGGTGTAGCAGGTGCGCGCGCGTAGTCCTGAGGTGACCTCTTCTCGTCGCTTGCAGAGAGATCACGGTGCTGACTGTCTTTGCGTGCGCTGTCGCTCAAGAGATCATTGTTGGAGGAGGTCACGTTGACACAAAAACCGGAAGCTCAACTCCACGGCTCACATTCTTCTCAAAACCATAAAGCCGTGCCACGCCACACCTACCAGCGAAAACACCATGATCAGCAACAGCGCTGCTGCAACATGTTCGAGTTTCCACGCCTGAGCCAAGGCCAACATCACTAACGAGCTGATGGTGATTACTGCACCAGCCACAAACATATCAATCCCCGAAATGTGATTCACTTCATACCAGATTTTAGGATCACTGAGAGTCTTCGGAGTTCGAAAACCATAAAATGGATTCGGTGGGACGCGGTTTCGAATGAGAGGAATACTCAGGCCCACAAAAAGAAGCCCGGAGCAGGCGAACAGCAAGGAAGTCACGGTCACTGTGGTCATAAATGGCACCCTCCAACCAGCAATGATAGACTGCCGTCTAATGGTAGATCAAAACGTAAACCGGTTGGCCATTCTCATCAGAACGCAACGTGAGGCACTGCTTGCTCGCTGGCGTGAGCAAGTGCGTCAGCTTCCCGGCGCGGCCGGTCTCGATGCGCCCACGATCAATAACGAAGTACCGCAGCTTTTGAACAATCTCGCTGACGCCCTCAGTACCGGAGATGAAGATCGTGAAACGAATGTAATTTCCGCAGAACATGGCTTGCTTCGGTGGCAGGCAGGTTTCGACGTCACCGAGGTCGTAGCCGAATACAATATTTTGCGCCAGTGTTTGCAGGATGCGGGGGAGAGCGAAGGCATAAGTTTGACGGGCAGAGCGCTTCATGTCATCAACGGAGTATTTGATGATGCAATAGGGAAAGCGGTAAAAGCATTCGAGACAATGATGACGATTGAACTTCAACATCGTCACGATGAACATCTCGCCTTTCTCTTACACGATCTGCGAACGCCCCTGGAAGCACTGTCTCTAGCTACCACTCTACTCGAACGTTCGCTACCGGTTGATGCGAGGAACTCGGGAACCGACTCTGCTTTGTCAGTACTGCGCGGCAACATCAATCGACTCTCACAAAGAGTGCGCCTCGTGTTATCGACGGCTTCCGGTCTTGGTAAATCGTTTCACCCTCAGTTCACGTTTTTGAACCTGCATAACCAAGTGGAAAAGGTACTACGCGATTTAAAGCCTTTGACCTTATCAGCACGAACCGAGGTTCGAAATCAGATCGACGATCAAATAGAGGTTTACAGCGACGAGATTCTGATAGGACAGATATTCCAGAATCTTCTGTCCAATGCAATCAAGTTTACGTCTGACGGCGTCATTGAGATCGGGGCGAAGGAGACAAGCGACGGCGAGTCAGTTCAGTGCTGGGTGAAGGACTCAGGCCAGGGCATCGCACCCGCACAAATCGAGAGAGTGTTTGAGAGATTCGAGACGGGTTCTGAACCAGAGCAAAGCGGCCTCGGATTGGGACTGGCGATAGTCAAGGAGATAGTTGAACTACACAAAGGTGAGATTTCGGTACGCAGTGAAGTCGGAAAGGGATCAACCTTTACGTTTCTACTGCCGCGCAAAGAGTTCAACTGAGCGGTTTGCTTGCAACAAACGGTCGATAGTTCCTTTCAGCATCTCGAAGTCTGCCGGCTTAGTAAGAAAAGCATCACAGCCGGCTTCCGCGGCCAACGTGCGGTGTTCGTACTGGTCAACAGCGGTGAGCATAATCACAGGGATGTGCGCCAATCGATTATCAAGCGCGCGGACATACCGAACGACGGAAGGTCCGGTCATGTCAGGCAAATTGAAGTCGGTCAGAATTAAATCTATATCATTGTTCGCTAGCGTACTGAGTGCTTCTTTGCCATTCGCGGCAGGTAACACACAGTAGTTCATGTCTTCGAGCAGAAGTGTCAGCATCTGCCGGGAATCCGCGTAATCCTCGATTAGCAGGATTCTTGGTCGCGTTCTGGTTCGTTGCATACCAACACCATTTACCAGCGAGATACGATTGCAGCCGCAATAGAATCGAACAACATTGCGAACTGTCATAGGGTGCAATGGCAATCGTTATGCCCCTTCGCGGGAACTTCCACTACACGCATTTCAGGCCATTAAAAAAGACCAGCGCCCGACGGCGCCGGTCTAGTTAGAACCAAACCTGAGTTGCTGTTACGAATCGCGCAATCGGCGCTTTTTTCGTACCACACCGAGAATTCCTGCCAGTCCCGTACCCAACAGAACCATTGTCGCAGGTTCGGGATTTTGCGAAACGCTCGGGGCTTGCGGTCTCACGATTCCCAAGCTGGGGCCGCGATGAACAGCGGTCATGCTGAAACCGAGATGTCGTCCGTTGTTGTTCTCAAACTGGCCGGCGTACAGATAACCGGTTTCCGCACTTTGTTGATCAACAACGGCTAAACCATGATTCTCCGCAAATATCAGCTTTTCGAGATCCATCCGCGGGTGAACGGCGTCGGCACGAACGGATGAAACAATGGTCAAGAACAAAAAGGCACCGAGAATGCCTGTCAAAGTTTTAGTAATGGTCATATTCTGACCCCCTTGGGAACAGAGTGTTTTGGCTTAACTGTAAAACTTCTTACCGCGTTTAGGAGAGTTATGCCGGGAGGGAGACATTAGCACAAACATGCCGCTGTGTCATCTATTTTGGCAAGATGAGAGGTTAAAAATGGCTCACGACGATTCCACCACCGTACTAACAAACACCGGCCGCGCCTGGGCGATTCTGTTTGCACGGCTCGTGCTCGGGCTGATTTTCTTCATGGCGGGTGTAATGAAAGTTTTTCAGCTTGGGCCGCTCAATCACGCGCGCAAGTATTTTCTACCGTTCGCTGACACATTTCTGCCTGTCTGGTCGCTCTGGACCATGGGTGTAATTATTCCTTTCGTGGAATTGATCGCGGGCGCGATGGTAATTCTCGGGCTGCGTGTCCGTGAGGCATTGGTCGCGCTTGGCTTCGTTCTCGCTGTAGTCACTTTCGGCCACCTGCTCAAAGAGCCTCTCTATGAGTTTCACACTCACGTGATACCGCGTCTGGCGCTATTGCTGTTTATTCTTCTATTACCGCGCAGCAACGATTATTTTTCACTGGACTACCTCGCATGGAGACGGCAGCGAAGGTGAATCGCTTCACTTACTAACGGTAAGCGAATCACACTTCTCCTTTTGCGTTTGATTGAATTATTTGAACGTTTGGCAGGCTTCGGATCGACGGACAGCGACTCGAGTAGATTGGCCCGCTTCCCTTTGGCTCGACGAGCTAATCGTGTGTCCCAGTCTCTCAATGTTTCTTGAAGGTCATCTTGTAACCTGGTGAGCTCGCGCAGTTGGTCCTGAACGTCAACTAATTTTTGAGCTGCCAGTTTCCTGACTTCTTCACAGGGCGCGTCACCAGCATCGCGGACTTTCAACACTCGGGCCAGTTCGTCTAACGTGAAACCAACTGACAGCGCGCGCCGAACCAGTTGCACTCGTTCCAGTGCCTCACGCGGATATTGTCTATACGCGTTGCGACCGCGAACGGGACGTGGCAGCACGCCTTTGCGTTCGTAATGTCGCAGCGTGTCTCTGCTGACTCCTGCCAAGTCAGCAAGTTCGCCTGAGCTTAAAGCACCACTCAACGCCTTCATGTTGGCATTCTAAACCTTGGAACCGATTCCAATGTCAAGGTTAGTGAAACGTGAATCGCAGTGGGGCAAAATGTCTAATTATCTAATGCCCCATAAAACCCGTTGACGAGTTCGATCTCCCTGCGGTAGGATGCGATTACTCCCAGCGTTTGGCCTTGGCCCACGTGCTGCACTCGCATCGAGTGACTCTCCCGAAAAACTCACCCAGAGAAAAGGCACATCAATGCTTAAGAGAGCAACTGTCCTCTTACTGGTTGTTCTGCTTGGTTGTTATGCAGCTCCAGTTTCAGCACAAATATCAACGGAAGAAGAGTTGACTGCCCAGTTTGCCGCAGAACTCAATGAGTACGCTGCAACACACTCATTTGAGGAACTGCAAGCATACGCGCAGTATCGACTTGATCTAATCACCTCGGAAAACCTTATACCGGAAGTAGCCGGTGCCTCGACATTGGGAATTTCGCCCGAGGTTTGGTACGGCGACGCCTATGGAGATGCCACCCTCATCTACCTCGATCTCGATCGTGAGCCTTACGATGGTCCGTATGCCCAATGTCTCCGACACAAACGAGCAGAATGTCTCGTGGAATACAACGCGAGGTTCTTGGAATCAATGGCACTTGCAAGTGCCGTAGCGGCAGGTTGTCTGGCTATGACTACTCCAGCCAATCTTGTGCTCTGTATGGCTGCGGCAATGGCAATGCACGCCTTGCAGGTTGCGGCTGCGAGACAACGATACCAGTTCTGCGTTGACAGTGCGCCATACAACTGCCGGAGGGAATTAGGACTATGACTCCGAAAAAGGCTTACATTATGATTGTTGTGACGTTCACATTCATGACGATCACGAGTTGGTTCGCTATGATCCCCCCCAGGTCGCCGTGGATCTTTGCGATAGGTGGCGCTGGGATTTTGCTGTGTGTCGGGATCATAAGATTCAGAGCACGACTTGGTCACTTCGATAAAGAGTAGACGAAGGTTTCGAGACCATCAGTCAGTCGATGCAGGAGGATCTAATATGAAAAATTCGATCGATTTTTGCTCGCTTTCGCTTGCTGAATAGTGTGATGGCTCTGGCGGTGTTGCTGATTGCTCTGGCAGTAACACCTGTACGTGCCGAGCCGCCAGTATGCGATGATATTTGCTCCGGCTGGGACGTCAAGAACGGTTGCACTATTTGTAATCACTGCTGCTACGAGAACGGCAAAACCACTTGTCAGCCGAAAAATGATAACAACTGTGGCACTGGTGGTCCGGGGTTAGCCGACTGATGGCGTGCGGTCGTGACGCAGTTCCATGTTCCATAACCTGGAAGGTTGACGCGACCGCTATCCACACAACCGGTCGAGACATTCCTTGCGATAACCTCTCGGAGACTGGAGATATGCGCACACTCGAACCACTGCAGCGAAAATCGCTGTGCCGGACCATTAGCTCAGTCGCCTTTCTGTTAGTCCTCTCATTCTCAACTCTGTCACAAGATCAGACTCAGAACAGAGTTGTGCCAAAACACGCAAAAGATAAAAGCACTACTATCGACACGAATGCATCCGAAGCAGAACGTCGTATTTTTGCGGCCTCGATGGTTATTTCACTCGCGACAGAAGCGCGCAGCTATAAAGATCTTACGCTGAGGCCGCGCGTACTGGCTCGGGCCGCTGACGCTTTATGGGAGGCAGATAATGCCACGGCACGTGCACTCTTTGTTCGCGCCTGGGAAGCGGCCGAAGCCGGCGATGCTGAAGGCGCGACGATTAATACCAAAGATGTTCCCAAAGACGTTCCAGTCGCATTTCTGATTAGTCTCAGAAAGCGGGAGGGCAATGATCTCCGTGTTGATGTGCTTGGTCTGGCTTCACGTCGAGATAGAGCGCTGGGGGAACAGTTCCTCGCCAAACTCAAGAGTGAAATTGGACGGGAGACTGGCGAGTCAAAAAATACGAGCAACTCATCAGATAACTTTTCGGGTTCGGAAGCGAGTCTGAAGCGATTGTTAGTAGCTAAGCGGTTGTTGGCCGCGGGCGAGGTCGCCGCGGCAATAGCGTTCGCCGCCCCGGCACTCACAGAGGTTACTGCTCGCTCAATCGGTTTTCTTTCAGAGTTACGCGAAAAGGACGCAGCGGCGGCGGACAAAATATTTTCAGCTTTATTGGCGCGCACCGAGTTAGATCCCATGGCTGACGCAAATACGATTTCAGGTTTGTCGTCATATGCTTTCACGCCAGGTTTTTACATTGCCTTCTGGCCCACGGGTAACAGCACTTGGACACAACCCGACGGACCAACAGTCGCTCCTAATCTTAGCGCTGCCTTGCGAGCCCGGTTTTTCCAGGTCGCGGCCAATGTTCTCCTGCGACCTGTGCCGCCCGCCGATCAAGACGTGAGTTCTTGTGGGCGTCGAGGAAGACTCATGGTTATTACACGATTACTTCCGCGCTATGATCAATATATGCCTGAAACCGCGACAGCGCTTCGTGCCCAACTCACCGCCAGGGAAGGACGAAACATCGACCCCGAAAATTCATTATTAACGGGAAGGCATCAAGCCCGAAAACTTCAGTGCCGAAGTCGGCAATATTGAGGAACAACTTGGCCGTGCCAGGTCATCAAAGGAGCGCGATCAGATTTATGCAGCGGCGGCGGCGAGATTAGCTCCGACGGGCAACAAGCGCGCGCGTGAGTTCGCTGATTCGATTGAAGAACCGCAATTCCGGAGTCGAATCCGCAATTACGTAGACCTTGAGTTAATCAAATTTGGCATTCGGAAAAAGAACGCCGACGAGGTGATCCAACTTGCCGGCGCAGGAGAGTTGACCCACATCCAGCGGTCCTGGTCTTACACGCAAGCGGCCCGTTTGGTATTCGAATCCGACCGCGAACGCGCTTTAGAGCTTCTCCAGAAAGCTACCGATGAAGTCGAGCGTATGGACGCCAGCGATGCCGACGCGAGTTTCGCGCTAATCAACGTCGCTAATCAGCTTCTCGCAATCAATCACTCGCGTGCCTGGGAACTTCTGAATAAGACGGTCAAATTTGCAAACTCCGCCGAAGACTTCATTGGCGATGACATTCGAACACCGTCAGTACCAATGATCGTAACCAGAAACGGCACCAGGTTCGCTCGTCTGCCGGAAGCGGATTTTAATTTTTCGCATCTGCTTCGAAGTCTCGCCTTCGATGATTTGTTCCGTTCAATCGAACTGGCGAAAAGCTTTAAGTACGATGCTCCGAGGGCGTATGCAACGCTCGCAATCGCCAGGGCCATCCTGGAGAAGCCGAGCGCAACACGCTAATTCGTGTTGCCGCTACTCACACAAAACACAAAGGCACAAAGGTTTGACCCTTTGTGCCTTTTGTGCTTTTTTGTGGCTAAGGAAAGCCTTACGGTGTGACGCGGAAGATGCCCCACAGGCCGTTGTCGAACTGGAAGGACGACTGCGTCCGGTAGAGGTAATCACCTGACACCTTGCGCGCTCCGCCAGCGCCGTTCACCGGAACAACGTCCATGTGATTTGACGCGCCGTGACCCTGCTGGGCTCCCTTCCACTCTGAGAGCGGATTGTTGCCAATCTGGGTCGAGTTGTTGATGTATGGCTCCTGCTGCCAGATGTGACCGTGAACCTGGAACACATTGTTGCGCGCGTGGCCATTCGAATTGAGCACGCGGAAGCGAACCGGCGTTCCAGCCTTCGCCGTGAACACAGGCGTCACAGGGTCGCCGTTAACCTGAGCATTCGAAAGCGAGTTGGTGTAATCGAACGCACGAGTCTCCTCGAGCGGAAGATCCGGCTCGTAACCCATGCGCTTCCACATCGGCTCGCTGCGATAGTTGAGGGCCTTCTGACCGGAGTCTTCCGCATCCTCTTCTCCCGCCACGTTCGGCACTGCGACCGCATCACCCTGCAAGTCACCACGACGCATGTTGATGTCGGTCTGGAACTGCAGGACGAATTCACGGAACGAGGTGCCGTCGGTCTTGCTGACGGTCGCCTGCGCGCGCGAGCTCGTGTCTTCAATCCAGGTCGCACCCTGCGGCTCGATGATGAGCGACGCGATAGCGCCCTTGTTCGAGTGCTTGATCGGGTCTGACGAGATCAGGTTTGTCGCGCCAAACTCGACAGGGGTGGCAACCTTCGTCGTGCCATTCATGCGAACGTCGCCTGCGTACCACTTGTATTTGACGACCGCTCCAGGAGCAGCCGTCTGCGTCGTTCCCGGCAGGAGGTCGCCTTTGGCAATCGCGTTCTGAATGTTCATGCCGACGTTCGCACCATCGCTCGTGAGCGCGTCGAAGGTCACCAACTGCGGGTGGAGACCGACTTGATTAGACGGCTTCACCTGATTGGCGTTGAAGTTGTCGACGATCATCGGGAGGGTGTTCCAACCCGCGAGGTCGGTAAGCTCCGCCGGAAGATTGTTCTGCAACGTGAGCTCAATACAGTCGCCTGCATTCGCTCTCAATACGAGCGGCTCGACTGGGACGTTAGCCTTGAGCTTGCCAGTCGTGCCATCGAGGTCAGTAGAACGGACATACAGAATCGCCGTTGGGTCATGCAGTATGCCGCCCTGGTTAGTGCGGTTGTTATAGACGAGTGTGCCGTTTGGCAAAGCATTTTTCGCGGCCACAGCCGTGACGCTGAGTTTGCGCGAAGGTGCGTTGACCGGGCACACTCCGTTGAAGTCGCTCTTATTAATGGCGCTGTCTGCCTTGCCGTCCGAATTGCTCGGCAATGGCTGCAGGTCGGGTTGCAGGCCAACGCCGCCGTTGTACGCGCGGAGAAGACCCCATGTGCCGTTCCACTGGTTATCCACAGAACTACCCGGCTGGTACAGGTAATCGACGAAGGGACTGGAGCCCTTTGCCGCACCTAAACCCGGCAGCTCAAACTCGAAGTGCTCGGAGATGCCCATCATCTGCGAATTGCGGTAACCCGAATTCGGATCAGTGCGCTCATAGAGCCACTTGTTGCCGTGAATGTTGAAGTTGTGACCCTCCTCGTGAGCACCGACAAGAACGCGGACCTGCACCTTGTCAGCCTCGTAGGCGCGCAGCAACGGAGTGAACGGATCACCCGGTTGCAGACCGCCTGTCAGGTTTGGATAGAAGTTCGGCTGTGAATTCAACGCCGCATTAGCGCGCGTCACATCTGAGCGATAAACGTTCGAGAGATCGCCAGCATCGCCAGCGGCCTGCGTGTTTGTCGCCGGATCCTGTGCGCGCAGAGCGACAGGCTCGTTGCGGTAGTTAACCACCATCGTGCCGGGGTCGGCTGCTGATACAGCTTCCGGACACGGGAGCGGAACGCCACCCGGGCACACATCAGCCTTCTGGATGTTGATCGGGAGGGCAGCCTCGTCTCTCACCGGCGGGTTGATAGCATTCGCCGGATCAGGTATCGGCTGGCCGGCGCCATTGACGCCGCCACCTGCTTTGTAAGCAAGCGTGTAGTCAGCGAACTCGAGCAGGAACTCACGATAGCTGTCCGCAGTGTTCGCGGTCTGAATGACTGCCTGCCACGCTGTTGGACCACCATCGAAACGTCCACCCAGCGTTGTACCAGTCTCGTTGTGTTTCCAGGTAGAACCTTGAGGCTCCGTAACAAGTCCGGCGTAAAGACCGGTCTGCTGGTGCGTCGAAGGTCCAAAGTGATCGTGCGTGAAGACTGTGCCGAGCGTGCGATCCTTACCCGCCAAATTCAGCGTCGGATCGGCGAACCAGCGCTGCACGGTTGTCTGTGCACCGAGGGTGCCGAAGAACGGGTGCGCTTTCGCAGTTAGCTGGGTCTTCGCCGCGCTGTTGAAGGCCTGCAAACCACCGCCGGCATTGATCGCATTGATGCGCTCGATGACTTCGTCCGGAGAGAACGTACCGTCTTCGTAATTGAAACCATTACCCGCACCGTCTGACGAGGTCACGTCAAACTTCACGAGGTGAATGTGCTGGCCCATGATGTCGGTCGGCGTGCGCACCTGGAAGTCGTCGAGCTCGTAATTGTTTGGTGTCAGGTTCGTGTGCTGGAACGTAATACAGTCGTTCGTGTTCGCGCGGAAAAACAACGGCTCCGGCGGACGCGTGCCGTTCCGAGTCGCCGCAACGTCGCCCCAGAGCGTAAGAATGCGCGATTGGGGAGCGTGCCATCCTGCTTTGTTCAACTTGAGATCAAGCTGAATCGCGGCGGCTTTGTAGAGTCGTGGATTACCGAATGCGTTTCCGTTGTCGTCGCGACAGGGATCGGCGAACGGCGCGCCCGGCTTAGCCGGCAGACCATTCAACGTGAAGCTGGCAGCAGTGCCGTCAGGACGGAAACTCGCCACCTGCTTCTGCGCGTGGAAGTTCATCGCCGCGATTTCATCGGGTGTTCCTGTTTCGGGAACCGACTTTGCTTGAGCGACGAGGATCTCTTTACTGAAATCAAGACGCGTCTCGACACTCTCGGCCTCGCCCCCAGTGATGACGTGACGCGGTAGACCACCATCGTCGATCGTGTCGAGCGGCGGGTGCGGCGGACGGTGTCCGGCGACGCCCGGAACGTAGAACGGATAACCTTTGAACTGTTCGGTCGGCATCGGCGCCATCGCGATCGTCGGTAGTGGCACGAGTGCGGGAATCGGCGTGCCTGCGGCAATCTCGCCATCAGGCAACGCACGCGCACCGGTTACCGGTTTGCCATCGCCGTCCAGTTGTGTGCCTGCTTCGAACACGTCGTGCGAGCGCCACATCTCCCACATACCTTGTGCGAAGTGCGGGTAGAAGTGGCAGTGAAAGATCGAGTCGCCGGGTGTTTTGTTACGGTTGCCGGAGCCACCGTGCGCGATCTCGGTTGTAAACGAGTAGCCGGGGCCCATCGCCTGGCTATCGAGATAGCTCGAGTCGTCGCTGTCCGGCGTGTTCAACCACTGGTGCGCGTGCAAGTGGTGGATGTGGTGCTCTTTCGGACCAGCATGGACAATGCGCATCTTCACGTGATCGTTGATGTAACTGTGGTGCACGTTCGACGGATCATCCGGGAACAGAACCTTCGACGCCTTCGCGCCTTTGATCAAATTACCGCTGCCGTCAGTCGTGTTCGCCGGAACGTCGACGATCTGCGCCGGGTCGCCCACGGCCCATGCCGACAGGAAGAAGTCTTCATACTTACACTCAGTACAGTTTGCCATCGGGCCGACGCCGAGACGGTTCGCAAGAATTTCCGAACCGATGCCGCCGGTGCCGTAGTTGATGGCGAAGCCGTCTTTCACGCTGGCGAGCGTGTGTGAAAGGACCGGATCTTCATACTGCGGGAAAGCCTGGATGGCTTTGATCTCGTCGTGATAGACGACAGTGAACTCGCGGAACGGCTGGTCGCGATCAGGCTCCACTGCGTTTGGTTTATAGGTGCCTGCCGGAAAGCGGCCCTTGTTTGGACCAGTAATAACGGCGTTCAGATCCGTGTGCACGATGTTGTTATTCGCATCGAGCATCTTCATGATCGGTTGACCGGCGCGCGGGTGTCCTGCCGGGAAAACCGCGTCATAGTCAAGAATTGGCTGTCCGCTCGCGGTTTTCTTCGGCGTACCATCCGCGTTCTTCTGCGTGGCGAGTGCCATTTCTTCGGCGGTTAACTGCGAGCGATACCACTCGGCGCCTTTCTGCTCGACGTTTACCGAACCAAACAAGCCCATCGCGAGGGAACCGCCGTCGGCTTCACCGCCCGTCGTTGCGGCGGTTGAATAAATCAGGTGATTGCCTTCGCGCTGTGCGGTGTAGGTGTAAGTGGCCGACGCGCCTGGCGCAACGAGACTGCTCGGGTTCTGTCCGACGTTAGAACCGTCGGAGGCAATCGTGCCGACGAGGTTCAGGCCCATGATGTGGGCCGAGGCCGTTCGTGTCGCGGGCGCGTTGTTGGCGGCAAATGAATTAACGTTAGCCGGATCTGGAGCTAGGAGGTTAGTAAAGTTGACTTGGAGACAATCTCCAACGTTCAAGCGCAATGCGATCGGGCGCGGGCGCTTGCCGGGACGCAGCTGAACGTTGCCGGCGACGAGGCCTTTGCTCGGATCGATAGCGACGACGTCGCGCTTCAGTGCGTAGATCATACCCGCCGGGTTGATTGCACCGAGACGGTTGTAAATTAAGGCCTGGTCTAATGCGACCACATCAGCCTTAACCGTCCGCTCGCATGTAGTTGGAGGAGACGTTTGAGCGTGCGCGCTCGACATGGCGAGCAGCGTCACGACTCCGGCGCAGCAGAACGCAACGAACGTTTGCCAGCGCCGTAAAGCATTTCGAGTATTCATTAATATTTTCACCTCAATGGAAACGGATCAGTCCTCTTGCTCGAAACCTTCGAGAATCGGAGTGTGGGTTTTGATTTTTTCGCGCCGCGCGGACCTAAGGGTGACGAGGCTTCATCAGAGATTCATCTGCGTGAGTCGCTTGAGCAAAGCCCGTGCCGAGAGATTGGGATCTGCAATGGATAGGGATCCGGAAGTGGATAGGGACCTGGAAAACGCCGAAGGCGTTCGCTAATTTAAGCCCAGGGTTGGAGCGCAGCGACAACCCTGGGTATGGAACAAAACAATAAATTAAACCCTGAAAGGGTTAGGCGATTGGCGAACCCTTTCAGGGTTTCTTTGTCGTTTATGTCGCGTTACCCAGGGTTGGAGCGCAGCGACAACCCTGGGTATGGAACAAAACAATAAATTAAACCCTGAAAGGGTTAGGCGATTGGCGAACCCTTTCAGGGTTTCTTTGTCGTTTATGTCGCGTTACCCAGGGTTGTCGCTGCGCTCCAACCCTTGGGCTGAAATTAGCGAACGCCTTTGGCGTTATTGTTCCAAGTTGGAGTGAGGTGAGGGTTGGTTGTTCCACCACGGAACACAGTCTAAGAGTCGGTGTCGTTGCCGCCGCGGAGGCCGAAGCTTTTCATCTTTCGATAGAGCCGCGGGCGGTGGTAGTTGAGGATCTCCGCGGTCCGTTTGACGTTTCCGCCCGTGCGTTCGAGCGTCTGCGCGATCGCTTCACGCTCGATCTCGTCCATCGTGAAGTATGGTGGAATCACACAGCGAAACTCGCCAGGCTGCGTAGTGTGGAGTTGCTCGGGGAAATCTTCGGGCGTCAACTTATCTCCGGTCGCAAAGAGCACCGCGTGCTCAATGACGCTCTCGAGCTCGCGCACATTCCCCGGCCAGTCATAACGCATCAACAACGCAAACGCCGGGGTCGAAATCTCGCGAATTCGCTTCTTGTACTTTTCCGCGTAATGCGCAAGGAAGCGTTTGGCCAGGAGGGGTACGTCGTCGAGTCGCTCACGCAATGGCGGTGATTTAACTTTAATCGTGCTGATGCGAAAGTAGAGATCCTTGCGGAGCGTGCCCTCTCGAATCATCTGTGCTGTGTCGCGATTAGTCGACGAGACCAGACGAAAGTCGACACTGATTTCCTGTTCATCACCCAGTCGACGCAGTTTTCGCTCCTGCAACACACGCAGTAACTTCGTTTGCAGGTGAATCGGCATCTCTGCGATCTCGTCGAGCAGGAGCGTGCCGCCGGCCGTCGCTTCGATCAACCCGCGCTTGTCACGATCAGCTCCGGTGAAGGCTCCCTTTTTGTAGCCAAACAACTCGGATTCGATGAGCTCCTGCGGGATCGCCGCGCAGTTGATGCGCGTGAGGGGAAGCTCCGCGCGCGGGCTCTGGAAGTGAAAGGCTGCGGCAATCAACTCTTTTCCCGTCCCCGACTCGCCTTCTATTAATACCGACGCATCAGACGGCGCCGCAGTGCGGATGATGGTGTGGATCTGCTGCATCTTCGGGTGACGGCCGATGATCCCGAAGTCCTGGCCATCTCCTATCACTACACTCTTCAGACTGCGGTTCTCGCGCTTGATCGCCTCGAATTGCAAAGCGCGCTCGACGAGGGTCTTCACTTGATCCGGCGTGAAAGGCTTTTCGATGTAGTAGAAAGCGCCGTGCTTGATAGCTCCGATCGCGATCTCGAGCGAGCCGTGCGCAGTCATCAAGATGACTTCCGTGTTAGGCGTGTCGCTTTTGATGAGCGTGAGCAAGTCGATCCCGCTCGCGTCGGGGAGACGCAGATCCGTGAAGACGAGATCATACGGCGAGCCTTTCAACAACTCCTTCGCCTCACTACCGCTTTTCGCGGCGTCAACGTGATGACCCAGGTCAACCAGGACCAGGCGCAGCGCATCCGTAACGCTCACCTCATCGTCGATCACGAGAATCCGGCTAGGAAGCACTGGCAACCTCCGTCTGCGCCGTGGGGAGTGTGATGGAAATCGTCGTTCCTTCTCCGGGACGGCTGTTAAGAGAGATCGTGCCGTCGTGCTGCTCGATGATCTTTTTTGCGTAGGGCATACCGAGACCGAGCCCCTGTTCCTTGGTGGTGTAGAAAGGCTCGAAGATCTTTTTGGCTTCTTCCTCAGCGATTCCCGGGCCGGTGTCGGCGATTTCGAGTCGCAGCGATTCGTCACGGTGATCCACAGTAATAGTCAACGTCCCACCCTCTCGCATGGCTTCAATCGCATTAAGCATGAGATTCATCAAAGCCCCACGCATCGACGACTCGTCGAGCATTGCGTAAGCCGGATGCTCGCCTGTGGACAAACGCACCTCGACTCTGTTGGCCGTTAACTGCGGCCTGAGTAACTCCAGAACGTCGGTAACAATCTCGTTTAAGTTTCCCGAATGCAACTTGAGATTAACCGGACGAGCGAAGCCAAGTATCTGCTCGACGCGGCTGTTGAGATGTTTGATCGTATCGACGATTTTATCGACGAGATAAGTCTGGCTTTCTGAAAAGTCGCTCGACTTGCTTTTGAGATGAAGTGAGTAGAGCAACAAACCCGCGAGCGGGTTTTTCACTTCGTGCGCGACCTGCGCGGCGGCGCGTCCGAGAGCGGCGATGCGCTCCTGAGTGACGAGTCGTTTGTGAGTTTCAATGAGCTCGGCGGTGCGCTCGTCCACGCGCATCTCGAGTTCTTCAGCGTAGCGTTTGATCTCGTGCTCGAGCCTGCGCTTCTCATCCGTCAGCCGCTTCTTCTCCGCGGCGCGTGCGACGGCGTTGAGCAACACGTCCTTGATGATCGGTTTAGCAATGAAATCGTAAGCACCAGCGCGCACGATCTCGGGTATGACCGAAAGGTTTGGCTCACCCGTAATCATGATGACGGGAACATATACTCTGGCTTCGGTTATCTTCTGCAACAACTGAATACCGCTCTTGCCCGGCAGGTTGATGTCGACCACGGCGACGTCCAGGTCCTCGGGATTGTACGCGACGGCGCTGTCGTAATCCGCCGCTACGAAGACGGAGTATCCGGCGCGCTTCAAAAACTCTCCCATTGTGAGACGAATGCTGGGCTCGTCGTCGACCAGTAACACGTTGGGCATAGTCAAAATCCAGCTTTACGGAGATCTTCTCTGCGTAGTCTCTGCGTTCTCTGCGTCTCTGCGGTGTAAGTGCTTTTCGGCCTATTTTTACCGCAGAGACGCAGAGAACGCAAAGACTACGCAGAGATCAGGTTCATTAAACGTATTGAGCTTCCCACGTTTCGACTGCGGCAAGCTCGATGATGAATCGCGTGAATTTTCCTTCCTCGCTTTCGACCTTGATAGTGCCGCCGAAATCGCGAATGATGCCGAAGCTGACACTCAGACCGAGGCCAGTCCCGCCCGTCTCGCGACGCGTGGTGAAGAAGGGATCGAATACTTTGCCGAGATCTTCGCGTTTGATCCCGATGCCGTTATCGTAAAACTCTACGCGCACGATCTCGCCGTCGTTGCCGGCTCGGCGCGCGCTGATCCGGAACAGTTTTCGCTCGGCGGAATCGTTCGTCTTCGCTTTAAGTGCTTGATACGCATTACTGATCATGTTAACCACAACTTGTCTGAGACGTGAACCGTCAGCCCGCACGAGGGGAAGATCCGGCTCGAGATCGATCTCCACAGTAATGCCGTCTTTTTCAAACTGTCGTCCGAACAAAGCGATCGAGGTGTTGATCGAGTCTGCAAAGTGCACCTGCCGGAGCTCGTGTGGATCTGCGCGTGCAAAGGTCAGCAGCCCTCGGACGATCTGCGCGATGCGCTGACCCTCGTCAATGATGCCGTCAATCATCTGTTGCTCAAACTCGGTGCGCGGCGTTTCTTCATCCTTGAGGAGCTGAGCAAAATTGATCACGCCGTTGAGCGGGTTATTGATCTCATGGGCCACGCCCGCCGAAAGCTCGCCAATCGAGGCCAGCTTTGACGTCTGGTACAACTGGCGTTGCATCTCCTCGCGCTCGGCTTCGAGTTGCTTACGCAGCGACAGATCTCGGAGCGACATGATCATCAGCGGCTCGCGATCCATCGACAGTGGCGTAAAGGAGACCGAGACCGGCAGAGGACGGCCTTGGGGAGTTTCGATCGTCAACTCACTTTCGCTTGAAGAGTGACCATCGGTCATGAACTCGAGTTGTGTCTTTGGATTAGTTGGGCGAATAAGTTCGCGAATATCTTTGTCGAGACACCCGCCCTGGCCCTGACCGAGGATCTGGCAGGCTTTGTCATTGGCTTCGAGCAGGTGGTGGTCCGAGAGACGGACCAGACCGATGCCGTCCCTTGCCTGTTCAAAGAGAGCACGGTAGAGCTCTTCACTCGCTCGTAGTTGGCGTTGTTGTCGATGCACGAGGCGGAGCAGCAGTGTTACCACCAGTGCATCCACCATGAAGGAGATAATAACGTGCTCGGCGCGCTGCTTGATGTCCCAACGTCGCTGCACATTCGCCTCACCGGGATAACGCGCGTCAACCCAGGCAAAGAAGGGCGGCCGCAGTGTTTTCTCCCAGAGTGCAATCACGCCGACGGTCAGCACTACGGTGAGGCCGACGAAGAATACGATTATTTTGAAGTCAAACCTTCTCATCACAGACCTCTACTTAGCGGAGGAAGCACACGAGCGCAGCCTAATAAGTTGCTTGTGCGGCGCTGGGGGATGGAGTCAGCAGTATATCGTCACAGTGAGGTCAGTACCACTTGTGGTAGCGAGGTGGGAGCGCCAACGGCGCGGAATATGAAAGCCAGGGGCAAAGCGCGAAGCGCGTCGCCCCTGGTAAAGACAATCGAACCTGTTCGAGCCCTGAAGGGGCATCATCTGTTTGGATATTTCGGCCTTTCAGGCCTCAATATCGTTTGGTCTGTGTACCAGGGGCGACGCGCTTCGCGCTTGCCCCTGGCTGTCATATTCTGCGCCCTTGGCGCTCTCAACTTACGATGCTACTGCCTCCGCAGCGACTCGAGCTCGTAATATCCGCCGCCTTCCATTCCGGATAAGAACAAGTGTCCATCCTTGATGGCAAAGCTTCGCACATTCGCACCCTCGTTCACGATCCGGTCGTGCAGCGATCCGGGGCCACACTTCGCACTTGTCCGCGACCACGATCCAAACTGTAGTTCGCCCTTCGCGTTTGCTCTCCACGTCGTGCTGGCGCGGTTGCAATCGACCCGTGCAGTGACGCGGCCGTTGCTGCCAAAGTTGATCGTGTACCTCGATTTGTCGTCGGGCACGACGGTCGTCTCATCGGGTGCTTGAAACTTAACGAGCTGCCACGACGTGCCGCTCAGCGGGTTGCTCGACCTCTGCCCAACAGCGGTCATCGAAGCAGCCAGGATCCCGACACTCGCCAACACGAACATTATTCGAATTGCATTTGTTCTCATAGTTGTTATCCAATCGGAAGCCGAACCTGGAAACACGTGTCACCCGGCCTTGATTCGAAACGAACGTTGCCGCGGTGTTTGCGGACGATGCGAGCCACAGTGTCGAGACCCAGGCCCGTCCCTTCACCTACCGGCTTCGTCGTGAAGAATGGCTCAAAGATGCGCGACCTGACAGACGCCGGAATCCCCGCACCGTTATCACGAATCTCAACCATGATGTCTGTCGGCTCGAGCTTCGTGCGTACCTTCAACGTCCCACCTTCACTCATCGCATCGACGGCATTGACGATCAAATTGGTCCACACCTGATTGAGCTCACTGCCATACGCTTTGATCAGCGGCAACGACTCGGCATAGTCACGCGTGACCGCGATGTTCTTCTTTTTCAACTTGTACTTGAGAATCAGCAGCGTGTTATCCAGACCTTTGTGCACATCCAGCTCCTGGACCTTTGCCTGGTCCATGTAGCTGTATTCCTTGATCGCCCCCACCAGCTCCGAGATGCGCGTGGTGGCGCTCTTGATCTCAGCCGCCAGCTTTGCCGCCGCGAGCTGGCAGTTCACGCGCGACAGCACGTCGGCAGTCGCACTCGACGGGATCTCGCCGAGGAGTTGTTCGAGTGATGCTGAATCGATTCCCGCTTCGACGAGGTTGGCCGAAAGTGTCCACGGTTCCGCGATGCCGTGTGACTCGAGCCACTCAGAGACTGCATCTTCGCGATCACTCTGATCGAGCGAGTTCAAAGGCTTTGCGGTGGCTGTATGATCGATTGCTCTACTTTCGAAAGCATCGATCGACGCCTGTTGCGGCTCCGTCAGGTCGTGAGAACAGAGTCGCATGTCGGCCGCGCGTAGCTGCTTCAGCGTTTCAATCAGATCGTTCGCGGCGCGCGTCGCGCCTGCTGCCGGATTGTTGAGCTCGTGCGCGAGTCCGGCTGAGAGTTTGCCGAGCGCCATCAACTTGTCCTGCTGTTGATCGATCGTGGTCGCTTCACGCACGCGATCGCTCATGATCCCGACGAGCCGTTGGACCAGCAACGGCATGCGCTGCATCATCTGGGGAAACAGGCGCACCGGAAACCGCAACAGCCGCCCATCAGTAACTGCATAACCAGTCACCGTGAATTCCGTCATGCGTGAAAACGGAAGCATGCCGGTCACTTCAGTCGAGCGCTCACCGGCTCGCGCGATGTAAACCATGTCATGATCAGTCTCGTCCCAGTAAGCATGCACTTCCCCTTCAAGATAGACCACCATCGTCTCGGCCGGATCGCCTTTGCGAAACAGCACGTCGCCTGTCGCAAAGCGCAGGTCTTCGGAATTGTCTGTGAACCACTGCAACTGCTCGTCAGGCAGATCGGCAAACACCTCCACGCGACGAAGTGCCTCGACTTTATCTGCCGGTGAAGAGCTCGTGGGAACGGCTGCTTCAATGCCGCCCGAAACTGTTTCTTCCATCTGTCACACGACCTTGCTTAGATATTGGTGCACGAAAGAGATCGCAACCGAGCCCTCGCCCACGCCCGACGCCACCCGCTTGACCGAACCGTGCCGAACGTCACCCACGACGAAGATGCCGGGAACGTTTGTCTCCAAAAGCCCTGGTTCGCGATCGAGCTTCCAGCCGTTGGGCCGTTTGCCGTCACGCGTGAGCTGCGGACCGGAATAGATAAAGCCCAGGTCGTCGCGCTCGACGATGTTTGCGAGCCAGTCTGTGTTTGGCGCTGCTCCGATCATGATGAACAACGAGTTGGCGGGTACTTTGTGCACTTCGTTCGTCTCGGAGCAGTGAATGGAGATCGCCTCGAGGTGATCTTCGCCATGCGCTTCCACGACGGAGGTGTTGTATTCGATTTGAATGTTTGGCGTAGCTTTGAGCTGATTGATCAGGTATTGCGACATCGAAGCCGCAAGCGATGAGCCGCGTACGAGGATGACGACACGCCGCGCGTATCGCGAGAAGTGCATCGCCGCTTGTCCCGCACTGTTCGCGCCGCCGACAACGTAAACATCCTCATCCTTTGTCGACATTGCTTCCGTCATGGCGGCGCCGTAGTAAATGCCCGCACCCGTTAAGCGTTCCACTCCCGGCGCGTCCAGCTTGCGCCATTGCACACCCGTCGCCACCAGCAAGGCGTGGCAACTGAGCTCTTCTCCGTTGGCGAGTTTTAGAAAGCGATACGGACCATCGACTCGCACCGCCGTCGCTTCGGCGGAAATGATCTCGACGCCGAATCTTCGCGCCTGGACCACCGCTCGTCGTGCCAGATCGGCGCCGGTGAGTCCACTCGGAAAGCCGAGATAGTTTTCAATGCGACTCGACATGCCCGCCTGGCCACCAGGCGCTTCGCGTTCGATCATCACCGTTCGCAAACCTTCACTCGCGCCGTAGACAGCGGCGGCGAGTCCGGCTGGTCCACCTCCGACAATCGCCAGATCGTAGAATGCCTCTGTCGCGCGAGTTTTGAGTCCGGCGTGTTCAGCGAGATCTGCGAGTGATGGTTGTTTCAAGCGGAGGCCGTTTGGAAGAATGACGATCGGCAGGTTGCGCGTCTCTTCCTCGTCCAGCAACTCGACGAGACTGCGGACCTCTGCGTCTGAAGCAGCGGTTTCGATATCAAGCCATTGATACGGAACGTGATTGCGGGCGAGGAAGTCTTTGATATTGTGCGACGTAGGTGACCAGCGATTGCCGAGCACGCGAATGCCTTCAAACTGCGGCGGGAATGCCGCTTCCCAATCCTCGAGCAACTCGTCGATGACCGGATAGAGATTTTCTTCCGGCGGATCCCAGGGTTTGAGCAGGTAGTGATTGATGCCTGTTTCGTTGATCGCGGCAATCGCGGCGTCAGTGTCAGCGTAAGCTGTCAACAACACACGCTTCGCATCGGGAAAGAGTGTGATCGCCTGTGCCAGAAAATCGACGCCCGACATTCTGGGCATTCGTTGATCGATCAGAAAGAGCGCGATCGAGTTGTTTCTAATCTTCAGCTCGCGAACAATTTCGAGTGCCTCTTGTCCCGATCCCGCCCGCAACACTCGATAGTCGCCCGCATACTTGCGCCGCAGGTCTCGCTCGATCGCGCGCAACACCTCACGATCGTCGTCCACCGTCAGCAATACCGGTTTCGCCATACGTATTAGTGCTCCATTGAATGCAGAAACGCCATTCTGCCACGTAACGCTGGTCAGCGCATCACACGATGGAGGTATCAGGCGGACCGCACGCCACTCACGACGTGCAATACCGCACCGGTGGCGATCGTGTAGGTGCCCCAGTGACTGAGCGGTGTGTGCAGATCACTCAAGCCGGGTTCGTAGAAGAAGGCGATGAGGAATAGAAGCGAGGCGACGAAGATGAGGAGGGAGCCGAGCAACTGCATCATTCGTCGCCAGGGTTGCAGTCGATAGGTGAAGTAAGCGCCGATTCCGAGATTCAGCAAACCTGCCAAGAGTATGAAGATGTGCCTGGTCCGATAGAGCAGTCGTGGACCATCCGCGACACCGGCGAGATGGTTGTGAAACTTATCCATGTACTGACCAGTCAGCAGGAAAGCAATAACGGTCAATACTCCGAATATGAGATGAGCTTTCTTCATCCGTATGAGTCTTGTTAAATCCTGTAATCCTGTGAAGGGCTTTTGACAGGATTACAGGATTTTCAGGATTTACACGATTATTCAATCTCGCCCATCTTGCCAAGACGGTAATCTTCAATCGCCTGGTAAATCTCTTCGCGCGTGTTCATCACAAACGGGCCATAACGCGCGACGGGTTCATTCAAAGGCAGTCCCGCGATGAGTAGCACTTCAAGAGTAGCATCTGCCGCATTCTCAATGCGCACTTCATCACCATCCTCCGCGAACAGGACCATCTGCCCATCCTTCGCGTGCTCACCCTCGGCTCCAAACTTTCCTTCTCCGTCGATCACGTACGCGAAGCCGCTGAAACCGTGTGGCACTGGCTGAGTGACCACACCGCCGGTCTTGATCCCGTAGTGGAGATAAATGATGGGCGTGCGCGTCTCGATGACGGCTCTCTGGCCCAAGGTCTCGCCAGCGATCACAGTGACGGTCACGAGTCCGTCACTCGAAGTCGCTTTGGGAATTTGCGAGCTCGGAATCTCCTGGTAACGCGGCTTGATCATCTTGTCGCGCTTCGGAAGGTTCACCCAAAGCTGAAACGCATGCATCCGCCCGCCCACACGCTCAAACTCAGCGCTCGGCATCTCCGAGTGAACAACGCCCGCGCCGGCTGTCATCCATTGCACGTCGCCCGCGCTCAGGCGCCCCGCGTGCCCGCGAGAGTCTTTGTGCTCGAGCTCGCCTGACAACATGTAGGTCACCGTCTCGAATCCACGATGCGGGTGATCCGGCGCGCCCTTCGCTTCGCCTGGTCCAAGCTCCATCGGTCCCATCTCGTCGAGTAACAGGAATGGATCAAATTCTGAAAATCCGGGTGTGGGAAAAGGACGGCGCACCAGGAAGCCTCCTCCCTCCAGAGTCTCAATGCTATTAACAACGCGAGCCACGGTGCGCCCTATCGACGGCGCTTCTGATCTCAATACTTTGCTCACAATCGTTCCTTTCTATTTTGCGGTGAGGCGAGCAGCCGCCTCATAGCCGATCTGCTTACACAACTTGATTAATACTTCTCGCTCCTTGCGCGACAGCGACGCCGACGCGAGTTGCTCCATATCGCGAGCATGATCCGCGTAGATGCGCATGATCAATTTCTTGCCTTCTTTTGTTAAATGGACGATTTTTGCACGCCGGTCGGTGCCATGCGCGCGTCGCTCAACCAGTTTCTTGTCTTCCAGACGATCGACAGCGGTCGTAATGGAACCGCTCGTCAGCAAAATCTTCTTCCCGATCTCATTAACGGGCAGAGGTCCCTTGTGCAGAAGCGCTTCGAGGATGGCGAAGTCGCTCCCGCACATCTCCGACTGCGAGATGCTGTTCTGCGCATACGCCTCGACCGCCCTTGCCGCCTTCCACAAGACCAGGAAAACGTGCACCCCGCCACCACCGCTCAACGATTCGAGGTCATTAGTCATATTTATCTTGATATGAAGATACTTTACATCAAGTGGTGTGTCAAGTCTCTCTCTGCGTTACCTCCGCGTTCTCTGCGTCTCGGCGGTGAACTTAACCGCAGAGACGCAGAGAACGCAGAGATAACGCAGAGAAATTGATAGAATCCCGCCCATGCGTAACCTTATTCGAACATTCAGAGAGGCCGTCTTCAACGCACTGTTCAGGGCACGCTTCCGGTACGACGTCTTCATCTCCTACTCACACAGCGACGCCAAGCAGTACGCCGAGAACCTTAAAGAGCAATTGAGCAAGCTTGATTTCGCCTGCTTCCTCGACAAGGAAGAATCGCCTCCGGGTCTGTCCCTTGGGCCAACGCTGGAGAAGGCGCTCAAGAAGAGCGCAGTACTGGTGCTCCTCGCTACGGAGCGCGCCCTCACGCGTCCTTACATCGAGATGGAATTCGGCCGCTTCGTGGCAGCCCAGCGGAAAATCATCCCGATCAACATCGCTGATGCACTAACGAGAAACAATGGTGAGGCACTCGCGAAAGCTCCATGGAACATCATCAACGAACAAAAACTTATCTGGATCGACGAGACACCGGAAGCCTTCGCCCAACAACGTCCCTCGCCGTCGATCGCAGACGGCATCGACAAACTCTTCAAGTACACGCGGCGTAACGTGCGCGTGCGCGCCGAGATCATCGGTACTGCTGTACTCGTGCTGCTGGCCGCATTCGGCGCCGGCTTCGTGATCAAAGGCCAGGCTGCGGAGGTATCTAAACAGGCGTTGCTGGCTGAAGCCGCAAGAAACGACACGAAAAAGCAGGAAGGCATTGCCAAGGAAGCAGCCGCAGAAGCACAGAGACAACTGGGTTACGCGCGCGACGCAACCATCAAAGCCACCGAGCAACGAGAGATCGCCAACAAGGCCCAAAAGGAAGCCGAGCGCCAACAGGAAATCGCGAGGCGGGCCACAGCAGAGGCGACGAAGCAGCAACAGTTGGCCCACACGGCAACGCTCGAAGCACAACGACAACAAGCAATCGCTAATCAGCAGTTGGAACGTAGCCGCCAACTCGTCTACGACTCGGATCTCAACTACGCACAGCGCACACAGGAGCGTGGGGATCTGACGCGACTCAACGAAGTGCTGACAAACTATCTGCCCAGTGAGTCTGCCAAAGACCGCCGCGGCTTCGAGTGGTTTTATTACTGGCGACTCGCTAACTACAAACCTTCTAATTTAGGCACCGTGAATGACGTCGGCCACATCGAGATCTCGCGAGACGGGAAAATACTGGCCAGCGTGACTGATTCAGGCACGGGCCAACTCAAAGTGTGGCGGTTGGACCAGCCGGATCAAGTCGCGGAAGTGAGGGCACATAGAGACCGCATCACCGATCTCGCGATTTCCTGGGACGGCACTACGCTGGCCACTGCGAGCGCGGATAGTACGGTCAAGCTCTGGGACATTCGCACGCACGATCTGAAGCTGCTCAAAACCTTGAGGCACGATCGTGTTGGTGTCGGCGCGGTAGTGTTATCGCGCGACGGGAAAATGCTGGCCGCAGGTCTATTTAACAAGACGATCAGGCTTTGGGATTTAGATAAAGAGCAGCCGCTTACAACTTACGAGGGTTTTTCGGAGAATGTGTTTTATCCGGCGTTCGCGCCAGACGGCAAGGTCTTGATTGCTTATAACGATCAAACGCTGACACAACACAGCACCAGTGCTCCTTACGACAAAGTCAACGAGGTCCTCACGAATGAGAAAATCGGTTGTGTGTCGTTCTCCGCTGACGGCAGGAAACTCGTGGCCGGAGTCTCAGCAAACAAAGTCAGAGTGATGGAATGGCCTGATTGGCTAAACGTGCGCCTGCTCGAGGCACCGGGGACAACTGCAACTTCAGCGTGTCCGAACTCTCTCTCTGCAGACGGCGAAACGCTGGCTCTGTTGCATGACAGCAAGGTCTATCTGGTGGACGTGCAATCAAAGTCCATGCTGGGAGACTTCAATCCCGGTGGCTGGCTTTCCGATGTCGCAATGACGCCGGACGGTAAGAAAATCGCCGTGCGGGACAGCTCGTCGGTCAGATTATGGGACGTGCGCGGTGTGCAGAACCAGGCGACGATTTTTCATGGCGATGGTGTCGCGCAAGTGGCGTTCTCCAACTCAGGTAACGCATTCGCGACGCTCGGGAGCAACGGAATAAATGTTTGGGACATACAGACGCTGAAGCAATTGCCCGGACCAAAAGACACAAATCCGTATGAGACTAACGTGATGGCCGTCTCGAGCGGAGGCCGGATAGCCGCCGGCTATAAGGATGGAACGTTGAAGCTATGGAAGAGGGACAGTCGTGAACCAGCAGCGGCGCTCAAGGCGTGCAAAGAGATTCTTTCGTTGTCGTTTGCACCGGATGAGCGAACGATCGCTGTCGGCTGTGAAAACGGAAACGTTGAATTATGGGACACGACACGCGGGCAGCAGCTCAAGACACTCGCGGGACACAGTGGTCCAGTCCGCAGCGTTGTGTTCTCGGCTGATGGCAAGCTTGCGAGTGGCGGCGATGACAAGACAGTTCGAGTTTGGGAACTGGCTACGGGGCAACAGCTTTGGGTTGGTACGAATCACCAGGACGGCGTGCTCGGTCTGGCGTTTTCAGCCGACGGCAAGAAACTGGCCAGCGCGAGTAAAGACAAAACGGTGAAGCTCTGGCAAGTAAGTACGGGCAATGAATTGTTAACGCTAGCGGGACACAAGTTCGAAGTCTCGGCTGTTGCATTTGCTCCTGACGGTAAAACGATGGCGACGGGTGGCGAAGACAAACTGGTCAAGCTGTGGGACCCGGAGACCGGACAGGAACTCGTAAGCTTTCCCGATCACACTTCGCGTGTAGTCGCAGTCGCCTTCTCACCCGACGGAAAGACGCTTGCGAGTGGTAGTTGGGACCGAACGTTCAAGCTATGGTTCGCAGCGCGCAACGATGAGCGACAAAAACCCTAAGGGACGTAACTGTAGGGGTGGCCCTCCGTGGCCACCCGATCGGAGGGAACAACGTGGGTGAGTCCGATCGGGCGGCCACGGAGGGCCGCCCCTACAATTGCTTCCTACAGGATCGTTACCTCCTTCGTTCGTAATGCTAAGATATCGACCCAAATATGCCGCAAACTTTTGATTGCCCCAAGTGTGGCGCGCCGGTGAAATACGAGCGCGCGCCAACGCTTAACGCCACCAAATCCACCGTACGCTGTGATTACTGTCATAGCCAATTGATCGCGCCGAATGAACTCGCGGGACAACCGGCCCAGGTGGTCCGCATTCATTTCGGAGATGGAAAGTTTCCCAAATGGCTCTGGTTGGTGCTGGCGATACCGTTGATCGGTGTGATCATCGGCGGGCTGGCCGCGGTTGGCGCATTAGGTACGGCATTCTATTCGGTAAAGCGCACCGTAGTTGAACCCACAAAACCCACGATTCCGAATACCCCTAAGAAGGAAACTAAGCTTGGCTTCGCGGAGCCCGCCCTGCTCAATTTTGGGAGCGAAGGCATCGGTCCCGGAATGTTCAATGACGCGCGCAGCATTGCTGTCGACGGCGCTGGACGCATCTATGTTGGTGAATACACCGGCGGGCGGATCCAGGTGTTCGATTCAACCGGAAAGTTCGTTACGCAATGGAGTATCGGCGATCGAAAGGCACTCCTGCGCGGGCTTGCCGCGGATCGACAGGGCATGGTCTATGTCGCAGAGGGTGGACGCATCCATCGTTATCGCGGCGAAAACGGAGAGAAGCTCGGCACATTGGAATACGAGCGATCGGGTTTTGACGACGTAGCAACAGCGGCAGATGGTGGATTGGTAACAGTCTGGCAAAGCAATCGGGACGATATCGTCGTGTTCGACAAAAACGGCAAGGTCGTACGGACCATTCCCGCAGCGATCAGCGGCGCGAGTGGTGACTCAGAGTTGGCGATGCGAGTGGCGGTCGATGGCGCCGGGTATATCTACGCGCTCGGCAGGTTCAATAATGGTGTTTTCAAGTTCGGGCGTGACGGAAAGTTTATGAATCGCTTCGGCAGCGATGGGGATCAACCGGGCCAGTTTCGGGCCGCTTACTCGATTGCCGTCGACGGGCACGGACGCGTTTACGTTGGCGACATGAAAGGCATTCAGGTCTTTGACGCGAATGGACGTTACCTGAACGTCATCAGCGTGCAGGGCATGGCGTTCGGCATGGTCTTCAACGACAACAATGAGCTCTTCGTCGTCGCACGCGACCACGTCGTTAAGTTCAAGGTTCCAGATCCGTGACCACAGATTAGACGGATTCTTTTTTGAGATCTGCGCGGATCCGAACAAGATCCGTGTAAATCTGTGGTTATTTCTTTTTGGAGCTACGTTTCTTAGATGATCGTTTCTTAGACGATCGCTTTTTCGAGCTCTTCTTCGCGGGTGGTACTTTCCCGCCAGCCTCGCGCGCTTCCGATAGACCGATCGCTATCGCCTGTTTCTTACTCGTGACCTTCTTGCCCGAGCGACCGCTTTTAAGAGTGCCGCGCTTCATCTCGTGCATCGCCTTCTCGACTTTTTCGCCCGCCTTCTTACCGTACCTTGCCATCTATTAACCTCCCTGGACCACAGATTAACATTGATTTCAAAAACGGATTTACTTCCTGCTCGCGGCGGCGACCGTGTTGGTCGGATCGGCGCCTTCCCAACGCACGTCCGCAGTTGGACCATAGGTTGACGGCACCTTCTTGTCCAACATGCGCAAGTAAACTACGAGTTGAGCGCGATGATGTGCGGTGTGCAGCACGCGCCGCCAGAACACCCAGATCCTTTCGCGTTCGACGTCAAAGAAAGGCACAACCGTGAGCCACCATTCCTCATCATGGCTCGCAAGATGCTTTAGACGCTCGCGCGAGAGCTCAACCATGCGTGCGACCAACGCCTGTGGCGTCCGCTCCTGCGGCAAAACTTCATTCGCCGGAACTTCCGGCACACCCAGAAACTCGGCAAAGAACCTTCGCTCCGACAACAGCTCGTGCTCGATGATCTGCGCCACAGTACTCGCACGCGCATGCGGCTTGTAACCGAGATCGTCTGCCGTGAATTCATGCCAAACAGAATTGAGCTTGTTCACTTCACTCGCATACGTCTTCACTACATGTTGAAACATGCGAGACGAAGCTGACGGAACTTCATCATCTTTGATAGCAACGTCTTCGTAGTTCATGATTCGCTCTCAAAACGTAAAGATTGCCGCAAACTCCGACCTGATGTTGTGGGTCGTGTAACTCGGAATGCCACGAAAGAGGGGCAACAGGCCCGTCCGCGAATCCGCGCGCGTGCGGTAGTAACCTTCCTCGTAAGCAAACGTCACCCACTGGTTCCACTTGTATTGAATGTTGCCGGAGAACAGATCGCTGCGACTGCCACGCAGGCCAAACCGCCGCGCATCGCGCGCGAACACCTCGTCGCCGCCATAGTAGAGATAAGCGGTCCAACCGGCGTTGCGCCCCTTCGGATCAGCATCGAAGATTCGCGACAGCGGAAAGCCGAGTTGAATAAACCCGCCCTGAGCACGCACCGGCCGCTGCGGCGCCACCACGGGAATACCACCTTGCAATCCGAACACGACTGTCGACGCGCCGTCGATCGATGTCGCAGTGGCAGTGCTTGTCAGTCCCGCAACGTCGTTGAAGTTCGAGAGCAATTGTCCCGCGAGAAAGAACCGCAGATCCGAGCCGCCGTAATACTTTCCAACTACAGTCACGAAATGCGTCGGCAGTTGAAACTCAGCCGAGTAGCCATCGCTGTCGCTGCTGACTTCCGCGCCGCTCGGGAATGCCGGTCTGAATGCGACCGGAACGTTTGCAGCGGTGACGATCGCGGTGCGCTGCTGGTGTTCGAAACTGAAGATTAATTGAGCCGGCGCGACATTCGCAGACTTATCGAGCTGCCATTGCAGCACTGCGCGGCCTTGAATGCCCGGCTTCTCCGAGTCCACTCCCTGTCTTTCACCGAACGCTAACTGGTTGCTGACGTCGCTCGGCAAGTTACCGAACGCAGGCAACACGATCGCGATCTCCGGCTGGAATTGCACAGCGCGCGAGCCGCCGAACTTGTGATTGAATCCAAACCTGGCCTGCGGAATTCGTGTATAGGGCGCACCGTAACCGATGCCGCCGAAGTTTGTGTTCTCGATCATGTTGGGCATGGTCGACGAGACGAAGGGCGACCAGTCCTGTCCAAACAAAATGAAGGTGCTGTTCCTATCACTGAGGCGACGATCGATCCTCACCCACGCCAGACGCAGAGACGGCTGGCTCGATCGGATCGAGGTGATGTTGCGATTGTTGACGCGCGTGAAGTCGCCTTCGAAATCAAACTCGATCTTTCCGGTGATCGTTGTCTTCGGCGCGGGATCCAGCCACTCGAAATTCGCTCCGAGTCGCAGCCCGCGAGCGCGCACGTGAAACTCGGGCGAGCCGTTTGGTCCAGTGTCTGCGGCCAGTAGCGGCAACGGAAAATCGTTGCCCTGCGGCGAAGAGGAATCATGAATGACGCTGGTTTTAAAGATGCCGTAGAACTTGAGACGTGCGCCCGTGCCCAGCTTGATGTCCGGGATTAGTCCTTCGCGTTTGGGTACATCGATTCCCAGCAAGCGAACTGGCGCGACCGCGGCGATCACCGGAGGAGGTGTCTGTTGTGGTGCGGGTGCGACTGGCGGCGGCGGGCTGGTTTTGTACTCGGCCGTGATCGTCTTCACTTCAGCGGAAGCAGCCCGCGTGTGTATCGCTTCGAATTCAGTTGCCGAGATCACGCCTTTGTCGCGCAGGAGCGTCGCGAGCCGATCTCTTTGTTCCCCCAGTGAAGCATTAGCCGTAATCGCGCGCGCTTCCGATTCCGTCAGAATTCCCTTCGTTTGCAGCACACGCACGAGCGGATCGGTCGTGTCAGCGCTTTGCGAGAAAACAACAAGGGCACTGCTTAACGTAACAATCACAATCAAAGTAAGACGTAGATACACACCCATGATCCGATCCTTTCACGATTGCCAAAGACCAAAGGGGAATTTAGAACACGGAGCGAACTGTAGGGGCGGCTCTCCGTGGCCGCCCGATCGGACGAGGCGCCTCCTCCCTCGGGCGGCCACAGAGAGCCGCCCCTACAGTTGTTCCTTTACGGCCTTGAATCTCTATCGTGCTCTTGTCGACGCTTCTCGCGTTCGTAGGCTTCCTGGGGGTCGCGGCCGGTCACGGCGCGATACCACGTCGGGTGATGTGTCCAGGCCCAACTCTCCGTCACGGTGCCGTCCATCATCGAACGAAACGTGCCCGGTTGATGGGCCGTGCCTTCGTAAACATGAATGATGAAACCGGCGAGCATCAAGAGCGCGGCGAGATCGTGAACGACATAACTCACCGCCACCACCCACCGCGGCACCACATCGTCAAACCACAACAGCAAGCCAGTGATCAAAAACAAAATGCCGCTGATAGCGATTGCCCAGAAATAAAGCTTTTGCCCCGCGTTGAAGAACCCAACGTCCTCTGCCTCGATCGGATCCGCGTTCGTAGCATACTCTCGCATCCTTCTCAACCAGCGGCGATCCGCTTCCTCCCATGCCATCGGCGCAAACCAGTTGATGAACTGAAACAAGAAGAAAACTTCGAACACGAGGCCAAACCACGGATGCAGCGCGCGCGTTCGTGGACCACCACCGAAGAGCGGTGCGATCCAGTGAAAGAGCCACGGCGAGTAGATCGCGAAACCGGTAAGGAGCGAGAGAATGAAAAAGATCGCCACCGACCAGTGCAGGAAACGCGTGTAAACCGGATGACGCAACAGCTCGCCACGATGAACACGCGTAGTGCCGATCCGCGCGAACTCGCCTCGAGCCCGTTCATCGAAGTTTTTAGCAGTCGAACTCACGGCGTCTCCTTTCGTCCGGCTTCGATTTCTTCCTGTGGACCAGTTCTCAACTCAGGCGGTTCGGGCTGAGGCAGCTTCGGCCCGTAGAACACGCGATGGAAGAAGACCGCAGCGATGCCGAGCAGTCCCATGCCCAAACCGATCGGCTTCGCGAGCCATTTCCAATAGGTGTAGCTCGGTGGAATGACCGGATTTGCGGGCAGACCATAGCGCTCGGGCGCTTGGATGTCGTGCAGCACGTAGATCACGTGCGTACCGCCGATTGACTGCGGGTTGTAAACACCCGCATTCGCAAAACCCGAGACTTCACGCAACTGCTTCGCGCGCAAACCGGCGATCTGGACCATGTCAGACTTCGTTCCAAACTTCAGGCACCCGGTTGGACACGATTTAACACAAGCAGGCTCGAGCCCTTGCCCCACACGGTCAGAACAGAGCGTGCACTTGTAAACCTTCTTCGTGTCAGCTTTAAACTTGGGAATGTCGAAAGGACAACCCGAGATGCAGTAGCCACAGCCGATGCAGTTCTCCTGTTGAAAATCCACGATACCGTTTTCGTACTTGATGATGGCGCCGTCAGCCGGACACGCACGCAGGCAGCCGGGATCCGCGCAGTGCATGCACTGGTCCTTACGCAACAGCCACATCAAATGGTCATCGCGGTTGTCTTCGACAAACTTGATCAGGTTGTAGTAGTTCCACTCAGTCGACGGCATCGTCTGGTAAGTGTCGTTGAACGTCGTCTCGCGAAACGGATGATCGTTCCACTCGACGCACGCGACTTCGCACGCTTTGCAGCCGATGCACGTCGTTACGTCGATGTACTTGCACACTTGTTCTTCCCGGCGCGTTCCCTGCCCTGGAATCGGACCGGGATGGGCTGAGATTTCCTGAATCTGAAATGTGCGTGGGTTAGCCATGATCTTTAAGCCTTTTCAATCTTCACGAGGAAGCCCTTGAACTCCGGCGTGTATGCGTTCGGATCGATCGCGGCAGGCGAAAGCCCATTTGCAGGTGTCAGTGCCGTTTTGTCGTGATCTTCGGCGATGCCGCGATAACCCCAGTGAATCGGTATGCCGATTTGATAAGTCTCCTTACCGTCGATCATCATCGGCTTGATTCGCCTCGTGACCATCGCCTTGCCGATGTACTGCCCGCGAGCGCTGGAGATTCTCAACTTCTCACCGCCGCTGATTCCCATTTTATTCGCCAGCTCAGCCGGTATCTCGACGAAGGGCTCGGGAACCAGTTGCACGTTCATCGGATTGTTCTTGGTCCAGTAGTGATAGTGCTCGGTGAGTCGATACGTCGTGCAGACAATGTTGAAGCCTTGTTCGGGCGTACCGAGCTTGTCGAGATCGGACGCGAACTTCTTCGCGACCGGGTTGTTCGATTGCTGCGGATGCAAAGGATTTGCGATCGGACTCTCGACCGGTTCGTAGTGTTCCGGAAAAGGCCCATCGGCAAACGCCGCGAGTGGCGCAAAGATACGACCGACACCTTCCGGATTCATGATGAATGGACCCATGTGATCAGAAGGTTTCGAATCGACTTTGAAATCGGGAACGTCGTTGCCGACCCACTTCTGTTGCGCGTCGTTCCACCAAACCTGGCGCCGTTCGTTGTCCCATGGTTTTCCGGATGGATCACAGGAAGCGCGGTTGTACAGAACGCGGCGGTTGGCAGGCCACGAGAAGCCCCAGTTGGGATAGATACCGAGACCTGACGGATCGTCGGTGCCACGTCGTTGCATTTGCGGACCGGCTTCAGTCCAGGAACCTGAGTAGAGCCAGTTACCACAAGCCGTCGTGCCGTCGTCTTTCAACCAGGCGAATCCGGGAAGCTGCTGTCCAGCCTTGATCGTTACGCCCGGCTGCGTGTCCAGCGTGATATCCGCAAGTGCGCGACCGTTGATCTCCTTCGCAACTTCGGATAGAGCCGGAGCTTGCGGCGTTGTATAGGACCAACTGAGATTGAGGATCGGATCGGGAAACTTGCCGCCTTCTTTCTGATAAAGCTCACGAACTTTCAAAAAGATGCGCGCCAGTATTTCCTGATCGACTTTCGCATTCCCCGGCGGCGGGAGAGCCACATACTTCCACTGCAGCCAGCGCGCGGAGTTGACGAACGTGCCATCTTTCTCAGCAAAACCGGCGCCAGGCAAACTGTAGACAGTCGTGTTGATGCTCTTCATCTGCTCAGGCGTCGTGCCTGGAGCTCGCCAGAATTCGGACGTCTCTTCCGAATAAAGATCGCAGACCACGAGGAAGTCGGCTTTCTTCAGCGCCTCGATGTTCTTGCGCGAGTTTGGTCCGATAGCGACGCCATTCATGCCGAAAGCAATGAGGCCTTTGACTTTGCCGGCGTACATCTCGTCCCACATCTCGGTCCATGAGAACTTGCGATCGATCTTCGGCAGGTAGTGATAGTTGAAGTCGTTTTCCTTCGTCGCGGAATCACCGTAGAGCGACTTCAGGAACGACGCCATAAACTTCGGCGTGTTGGACCAGTAGTTATACGAGTCCCACTCGTTCGGCTTTGAAGGAGTCGGTGTCGTGCGTTTGTTGAAAGTCGCCAGATCGATGTCCGATGGCTGCGGGATCTTGAGATAGCCGGGGAAGATGTCAAACACGCCGCCCATGTCGGTGGCACCCTGAATGTTCGAGTGTCCACGCAGCGCATTTACGCCGCCGCCTGAGCGCCCGACGTTTCCGAGCAGCAGTTGCAGGATCGCCGCGGTGCGAATGATCTGCGTGCCGGAGGTGTGTTGCGTCCAACCAACGGCATAGATGATCGTCCCGGCTTTCTTCATGTCGCCGTCTTTACGGATGGACGTGAACAGGTCCGCGGCTTTGAGAAACTGGTCTCTCGGGATACCCGTAATGCGCTCGACCATCTCCGGCGTGTAGCGCGAGTACTGTTGCTTCAACAGTTGATAGACGGAGCGCGGATGTTGCAGCGAGAGATCGTAAGCCGTGTTTGGCGGCAGCATCGGCGGCGGCTTCTGTCCGCCCTGGCCGGAAGCGCCTGGTCCACCGGCAGCCTGGTGTCCCTGGCCCATCGCGTCGCCGCCCTTTTGCGGCGTCGAAGGCCTCGAACTAACCGGCTCGCTCTTACTCTCGAAACTCTTTGCCGGCTCTCCGCCTTTAGCGCTACTCGAGGTTGTTGACGATGAGCCAGCGGTCGTCTGTTGTGTTACTGGTCCAACGTTGCCGCCGGCTTCGTAATTCCAGCTTTCCTTGTCATACGTCTTGCCATCGAAGCCTGAGAACAATCCATCCTCGGGAAGTTTGAATCCTTCCTTAACGATGAACGCGGCATTCGTGTAGTTGATGAGATAGTCTTTCGCGATCCGGTTGCTCTGAATCGCATAGTTAATAAGCCCGCCGAGAAAGGCGATATCAGTGCCGGCGCGAATCTGTAAGAAGAGATCTGCCTGCGTGGCGGTGCGCGTGAAGCGCGGATCCACGACGATCATTTTGGCGTTGCGATGCAGCTTGGCTTCGACCGGCCACTTGAAGCCACACGGGTGGTTCTCAGCCGGATTGCCACCCATGATCAACATCATGTCCGTGTTCTTGATGTCGATCCAGCCGTTCGTCATTGCGCCGCGTCCGAAGGTGGGCCCCAAACTGGAGACCGTCGGACCGTGTCAAACCCGGGCCTGCGTTTCGAAGTAGCAGAGCCCCATGCTGCGCATGGTTTTTACGGCGAGAAAATTCAGCTCATTGGTATCAGTGCAGCCGCCGATCCAACCGATTGTCTCCAAACGATTGACCGTGTAGCCGTCCTTATCTTTTTCGATGAACGTGGCGTCGCGTGTCTTCTTGATCCAGCGAGCAATATCATCGACAGCCTGGTCCCAGGAGATGTCTTCCCATTTATCAGAGCCGGGACGTCGCACCCGTGGGTTGACGAGTCGACGCTCGTTGACGATCTCCTGCTCGAGCGATGCGCCTTTCGGACACAATGTGCCGCGATTGATCGGAGCATCGGGATCGCCTTCGACGTGGACCACTTGCGGTACCGCGTTCTTTGATTTATCGCCGAGCGTGTGAATGATGACGCCGCAGCTTACGGAACAATAAGGACAGATGCTGCGCGTCTCAGTCGTGCGCTCGATCTTCAGCCCTTGTGTTTGTGCAATGACCGGAGCGAGGTTGAATCCGAAGACACTAACACCCGCGCCTCCGATCAAGGTCGTCTTGATGAAGGTTCTTCTGGAGATATCCATAAACCATACCTCTTACTATGGTTCAAGGGGCTCGGTTGGAGGGGGTTACAGTGGAAGACTAGGCCCATCTTCCACGAAAGTCAATGCAGAATTTAGCCGCGGATTTACGCGGATGTTCATAACCCGATTAAATTCAATTCGATCTTCGTGTATCCGTGTTCGCGGGCCCAGAGGTCGAGAGGAGCGGCGTAGAGCTCATCTACTAACGGCGCGGCAAGACCGAAACGTGTGAGATCGATTCCCTTTAGATAATGCTTGCACGTATCGCACGCTTCGATGCGGATGTGATCGAACTCTGGTGAATGAAAGTAACCGAGCTTCGCCGGTCGCTCTTCGCCACAATTCGCACAAAGCACACGCCGAAACTCCCAAGACGAAAGACAAGTCGCACACAACAGATCGCGATTGCCACTCTCCGCACCACTCTCCTTCGATTGCAGAAAACTGACCTGCGGTTTGCCGCCACAATGCGGACACGTTCGCTCGCCGCCCGCGAGCTCTCTCCCAACAGGGGTGATTCCCGTTTCCACCAGCCAACGCGCGTAAGGTTGCATGACCGACTTTGCAAAGAACTGCGTATCAGACGGGTTGCGCCAGTAATTCAACAGCTCACCTGCCATCACATTCGACTCAGTGTTGAGCAATGCCTGCGCCTCCCCCGCGAGCGCCTCCGGTCCACTCTGCGCGACACGCTGCAACAGCCCACTCATCGACGACCGGACCACGTCCATGTCTTCTTCCAGATCTCCCGACGGCAACCAGTGGCTTCGATTACGAAACGAATCGTAAATCTCCTTCTGCGCACGAAGTAGCTGCGCATAAAACCCCAACAGCTCCTTCGACCCACTCGCCTCCCCGGCCAGCAAATCCGCTCTCTCGATCTGCTTTTCCCAAAAGTCAGACATACAAGTCTTCCTTATGCCACAAAAGGCACAAAAAGCACAAAATGTTCTCCTGCATCTTCTGTGCTTTTTGTGCCTCTTGTGGCCACATCTTAAACGCGCAATTTGCGTACGTGCGCTATCATCTCGAACGAAGGTAACTATGACAAAAATGCTAACGCACATCGAGGCGATGGTTTAACGGTGAGGCGCCGCCGGCGCCGGTCGCAAGGCTGGTTGGGTTTGAGGTGATTTTAGTGAAACCGGGCGAGGCGGTTGTTGAGCTGCAGACATCGGAGAAGCACTTCAACCCGATGGGTACCACCAGCACGTGCATGACTCTCAGAGGCAACCAGGCTCAGGGACGTTAGCTTTTCGCCACAAAACTCCACCAAAAAGCACAAATGCTTCTGCTAAATAGTTGAGCGTGGAGGTGGCAAATGGAAGTAACGAGAATCACTACGGATGAAGTAAGCGAGCGGATGAAGCGTGGTGAACAATTCACGTTCGTTGACACACGGAATCCGACGGCGTGGGGAGAGGCAGACGAGAAACTGCCGAACGCTGTTCGCGTCGCTGCTGATCAAATCGAGGAACATCTCAACGAGATACCGAAGGACCGCGCGGTCATAACCTACTGCACGTGACCGCATGAAGCATCCAGCGCCCGTGTGGCGCAGGAACTCGCTGATCGTGGCTGGAAGAACGTGCATCCGCTCTACGGCGGATTCGATGCGTGGGTCGACGCGGGCTTGCCAGTCGATCCTAAATAATATTTAGCCGCGGATTTACGCGAATAAACGCGGATTAAATCTGCGTTCATCCGCGTAGATCCGCGGCTTACTCTCTTACGTTCCCCAGACTCTCACCCAATCAACCTGCATCTGTTGCGGAAAGACCGTGCTGCCGTCGGGACTGCCGACAAAGTTTCCGCCAACCGCGACGTTGAGGATGATGAAGAACGATCCCTGAAACTCAGACGTGCTGTTGATTCCGCCCGAGATGTTTGCCTCTGCATACTGCACACGATCGACGTACCACTTGATCGAAGTGGCGGTGCGCGAGATCGCGTACGTGTGGAACCCGGCCGCGAGCGATGAGGACGAGGTGAAGGTTCCTCCAAACGAGGCGTGTTGTCCGTTCACATCGGCCCAGTGAATCGTGCCGAAGTTTTTGAACGGGTTCTGGCCCTGGATCTCCATGATGTCGATCTCACCGCACGAAGGCCAGCCAACCGTACTGATACTGTTGCCGAGCATCCAGAACGCCGGCCAGATGCCCTGCCCCTGCGGCGCCTTGATGCGCGCTTCCACCCACGTGTTGATGCCGAAGGATTGTTTGCCCTGCGTCTTCATGCGCGCAGAGGTGTATGCGTTGCCACCGAAATTCTCGCGCCGCGCCTCAATTATAAGCATCCCGTTTGATATGCGCGCGTTCTCTGGTCTGCTGGTGTAGTTCTCGAGCTCGTTATTGCCCCAGCCGCCGCCACCGAGATCGAAACCCCAGTTTGCTGTGTTGATTGCGGTGCCATTGAACTCATCGGACCAGCGGAGATTCGGAAATCCCGGAGGCGCTCCCGTTCCCGCTGGAGGCGGCTGTGAGCCGACTGCGCCCCATGTAAACTGTTCCCACGTGCTTGCGGCGGTGCGGTCAGACACGAGCGCGGCGCCGCGGTTGAGATCAGCCGTAACAAATCGGCCCGTCCCTCTTGCCAGCAGCGTGAAAGCGCCACCGGCGATGTCCGACCACGTAAACTGCTCCCACGTTCCGATCGTGGCGCGATCAGCGACGAGTGGGGCCCAGGCTGCACGAGCTTGATCCGCCGATACGAACAGACCCGTGCCAACGGATCTGAACGCAATAAAACCACTGCCCGCATCAACCACTTGAAATTGTTCCCACGCGTTGACGACCGAGCGATCCGCAACGAGTGGCGCCCACGAGCCGCGGTTCTGATCAGCGGACGTGAATTGACTATTTGCAGACGCGCGTATCCAGATGGTCTGGCCCACAGGCGCGGCCGCGTGGGCGGTGAGTGACAATAGAAATGTGGTTAGCACTAGAAACAAGATGTTTGGCTTGGTCATTATACTTCCTCCTCAGTTGCTGAACGTCGAAGTTGTAGGGGATGCGAGTCGAGTTCGACGTGCTGAGCGTCACGTGAGAACCAATTTGGGAGGGTCTGAATTCGGGTGGCATGATATCACCACAGAAGCTGCGGATTCACGCGGACCAACGCGGATCTGACATAATCTTTTCATGAGAATGGTCTGGCGATACGGTCTTGCAGTCATTACTGTCGCAGCAGCGCTGATCATCACCGGATGGCTCAAGTATTACACTGATATCACTCCACTTTTCTACGCGGCGATCGTCATCAGCGCGTGGTTCGGTGGCATGGGACCAGGGCTGCTGGCCGTCGTTCTCGCCGAAGTGTCGATCGACTACTATTTTGTTGAGCCGTTATACACGCTTCGTCTTGGACCAAAGCACATCAGCTTTCTCGTCGTCTTCGGAGTTTTAGCTGTACTGACGAGTTGGATGAGCAGCAAACGCAGGCGCGCTGAAGAAGGACTACGACAGGCGCGCGATGAGCTCGAGATGCGCGTTCAGGAACGCACGAAAGAGCTTCGACAGGCAAACGAAAACCTGCGCGAACGACAGGCTGAGTTGACACACGTCACTCGCGTGATGACTCTCGGCGAGCTCACGGCGTCGATTGCGCATGAAGTGAACCAGCCACTCGCCGCGATCGTGACGAACGGGAATGCGTGTTTGCGTTGGTTAGCGGGAGCAACACCTAATTTGTCTGAAGCACGTCAGGCTGTCGAGCGGATTATCAAAGACAGTTACCGTGCAAGCGAAGTCATCTCGCGAGTTCGCTCGCTTGTGAAAAAGACGCCGCCGCGAAATGATTGGGTCGATCTAAACGAAGTGATCGTCGAGGTGCTTGCACTCGCGCAAAGCGAAGCACGCCGGAATCATGTCTCGCTCAATCGGGAGCTAAAACAAGACTTGCCTCGGGTGCGCGGCGATCGTGTTCAGTTGCAACAAGTGGTTTTGAATCTCATCATGAATGGCATGGAAGCGATCGCGAGAAGTAAGAACGGCTCACGCGAGTTGTCTGTCGGTTCCGATCTGGATACGGCGAACAACGTGATCATCGCGGTGCGCGATTCCGGCGAGGGACTCGATTCAGCAGATCCCGCGCGCGTGTTCGATGCGTTCTACACGACTAAGCCGGAAGGTATGGGCATGGGCCTCGCGATCAGCCGGACGATTATCGAGTCGCATGGCGGACGCCTGTGGGCGGGGGCAAACTCGCCGCAAGGCGCCGTCTTCCAGTTTACTTTGTCAACAGGTGATGAAGAACAACGTGACGGAAATGGTGTTCGTCATTGACGATGACGAATCGATGCGCGAGGCGCTGAAGAGTCTGATCAGATCGGTAGGACTCGGCGTCGAGACGTTTGCGTCCGCTCACGAGTTTCTGCAAAGCTCACGTCCTCATGTGCCCGCTTGTTTGATACTCGACGTACGCATGCCGGGACTAAGCGGTCTCGATTTACAGCGCGATCTCGCCGAAGCGAATTTTCACATTCCCATCATCTTCATCACTGGTCACGGCGACATTCCGATGTCTGTGCGCGCGATGAAAGCGGGCGCGGTCGAGTTTCTGACGAAGCCGTTTCGCGATCAGGATCTGCTCGACGCGATTCAACAGGCGCTTGATCGCGATCGGAGTGCGCGTGCGCAGCAAGCGGACAACGCAGAGCTTCGCACTCGCTATCACTCACTGACGCCACGTGAGACGGAAGTCTTTGCGTTGGTGGTGAAGGGACTACTCAACAAGCAGATCGCTCTTCAATTAGGGACGAGCGAAATCACCGTCAAACTTCATCGCCGCCAGGTGATGGAGAAAATGCACGCCGGCTCCCTCGCCGACCTCGTCCGCATGGCCGAAAGATTAGCCACAAAAGGCACATAAAGCACAAAACCTATACCAAGGTATAGGGTGCGAATACCTCCGTATAATAGTTTTCCTTGCCTCCCGCTCACATACTCACCAGCGTAATGAATCCGCTGATTTCAATTGTTGACGATGACGAATCGGTGCGAACCGCGCTGAAGAGCCTGATCGATTCGGTTGGGTTCCGCGCAGAGGTGTTCGGCTCGGGCGAAGAGTTCCTGAAGTCGGCTTACGTGTTCAAATCTGACTGCCTGATAGCCGACGTCCGCATGCCGGGCATGGGCGGCCTTGAACTCCAGGCGCGGCTGCATGCCGCGGGCTCAGCCGTCCCAATCGTCTTCATCTCTGCCCACGACGACAAAGAAGCGCGGGCACGCGGCTTGCGCGATGGAGCGATTGCGTTCCTGCAAAAGCCATTCAGTGAAGATTCCCTTCTGGGAGCGATCAGCGAGAGTCTGGATAAAAGTTAAACCGAAAAGGATTAGCGATGTTACAAACTGCCAGTGCCTTGAACTATCAACCGTTACCTGCTCGTGTTGTACAGCCCGTGCGTAGACCGGCCATTCACACCGGCGCGACGACCAACGATCTTTCAGTTCTCTATCCCGAATCAGTGCTGAGATCGAGTGATGCTATCGGTTGGCAAAATGTGCGTGCGATACATTTCTGCCACAACGCGAAAGAAGTCGTGATTCCCGCCTCAGACGATCACTGTATAGTGAAGAATCTGGGCGACACATTTTTCACGAGTGTCTATCACGGCAAACGACGATTCGAAGGCGAAGTGCTTGCCAGCGAGATCGCGATCATTCCCGCCGCCTCATCATGGGTTTGCCAGGCTGAGGAATCCGGCTCCCTCGACCTGCTCCTGCTCTACCTGCGGCCACTCTTTGTGCATTCGGCCGCAGCAGAGTTGAACATCGCTCACAACGAGATTGGACTGACGCCGCAAATCGGTTTCAAAGACAAGAACATCTGCCACGTGGCGATGTCGCTGCTGCACGAGTTGACCGAGGCGAATGTTGTCGGGCGTCTTTATGCTGATTCACTCGCGCCCGGACTCGCGATCCAGCTCGTCAGACGCTACAGCTCTTTGCGAGACATACATGTTGGTCACGGCGGCATGGCGCCACACAAGTTACGAAAAGCGGTCGCGTTGATCGATCATCACCTGTCTGACGAAGAGGAAGGACGTGTCGCGCTGCGTACGGTCGCGCGCGCGGTACGCATGAGCTACTTCCATTTTTCGCGGGCGTTCAAGCAGTCGATGGGAATGACGGCGACGAATTACATAGCGGAACGCCGGATCGAGCGTGCGAAGAAGATGTTGGAGGAGACGGAACTGCCAATCTCCGAGATTGCCCTGCGTTCGGGCTTCTCCAGTCAAAGTCACTTCACGACGGCGTTCCGCAGGCTGGCCGGCGCGACGCCAAAAGCTTTCCGAGCGGCATTGTAATTCAAGGTTTGGCTGGACAGGATTTACAAGATTTCTTCAGGACATCATCGGTTTGATTGCTCGTTTCTACGATCCGCAAAAGGGTGTCGTGAAGATCGATGCCGAGGACGTGCGGAGTTACAAACAGAAGTCGCTGCGAAAGCAGATCAGTTTCGTCTTACAGGAGACGTTGTTGTTCCGAGCGCCGGTCTGGCAGAACATCGCGTATGGCCGGCCGGAAGCATCGCGTGAGGAGATCCTGCAGGCAGCGAAGCTGGCGAATGCTGATGAGTTCATCAGAAACACGCCGCAGCAGTACGACACGAGATCTTCGTCATCGATCACGGCACGATCGCCGAGCGCGGCACGTATGAGCAATTACTCGCTACCCACGGACTCTTTTCAAAGCTTCACGAAATCCAATTCCGCAATCAATCCGTGTCATCCGTGTCATCCGTGTAATCCGTGGCCAAAAAAGAGTGTGGATGGAGCCACCTCGGAGCCCGTTTTCATGGTCCCACCCACACTCAAAACACAGGGGGTCGTCCCCCACTCGCTCGTTTGCCCCTGTGTCTATCGAAGAATGCCTGTAACCACAACACAAGCATCCTAACCTCACGCGACTCAAATCTCTTTCAGTTTCTTGTCGCTTTTATCAGCTATTTGCGTAGTCCCTGGTCCAAATCCTGGTAGAACCCGATGAGCGCTGTATGGCGAACCCCCCCTGGCCGAATTATGCGCTGTAGCAACAACCGTAGGGGTGGCCCTCCGTGGCCACCCCTACAGTTACTTCTCCGATTATCGAGTCTCTTTTCTTTCGCTTGACCCGGTGTTGTCAGTTATGACAACATGCTGGGGTGCCTTACATCGGCCAGTGAGGTACTAGTTGAAGGTTTGCGAATGACTAGAAACACACGGCCGATTTCATGGATCAAAGCTGCACTCAGGGAGCTTGAGACCTTCCCCAATGTGGTGAAGTCTACATGTCTTACTGCCTTGACGATTGCTGCTGAGGGTGGCAAGGCCGACATTGCAAAGCCTATGCGAGGTCTGGGCTCTGGTGTGTTTGAGATTGCCTTGCGGTTTCGAGGTGATGCGTTCCGCGTGGTGGATACGGTCCAACTCGGCCAGGATATTTGGGTTGTACATGCATTTCAGAAGAAGTCGAAGAGTGGTATCAAGACACCTAAAGCGGAAATCGATTTGCGAAGATCGATTGAAGAGGTTGAAGGAGATGTTGCAATGACTGGCAAAAAGCTCGAGGTAGTAAAGGGGAGCGGCAATGTTTTTCGTGACCTGGGACAAGAGCATGCCGACCTTGATCAGTTCAAAGCAATTCTTGCGGCGGAAATTATCAAAGCCCTCGACCGACAAAAGTTAAGTGTTCGGGGCGCGCAGGGCCGTACCGGAATTGCGGCAGCAGACTTCTCCCGCATTCGTAACGCAGACCTTAAGCGTTTTACAGTCGATCGTTTGATGTTGATTATTAATCGGTTGGGGTCGCGAGTAGAAGTTAGGATTAGAGTGCGACCCGCTGAAAGAGTCGAACGTAACCTGCCTGCATGACAGTCCATCGATGCAAGTTAACCGTACTGACATCAAAACTATCGTTGCCCTTGTGCTGCTGGGGTGTGCGTCGGTGGGGCTTTACCGGGCGGGGTTGAGGGCGAGTGGGGTTGAGGGAATACGGTTTTTTATGACCGTGGCGTTCGTCCAGTCGGCGATTTATTTGATCGCCGCCTGGATTGTGATGCGCGCGCGTTCTTCAAACGTGACGCTTCTCATCGCCGTCGCATTCGCAATTATATTTCGATTGAGCATACTCTTTGCTCCGCCATATCTGTCAGACGACATCTATCGATACGTTTGGGATGGGCGGGTGCAGGCCGCCGGGATCAATCCTTACCGTTACATCCCCGCCGCGCCTGAGTTGGCCCAGCTACGCGATGATGCGATCTATCCGAAGATAAATCGAAAAGATTGGGCGCACACGATCTACCCTCCAGTCGCGCAACTCGTTTTCTTACTCACGACCAGAATCAGCGAGAGTGTCACATGGATGAAAGCGACGATGCTCGGCTTCGAGCTGGTCACGATCTGGGCGGTGGCACAGTCGCTTGCATTACTCGGCCGTCCGCGACAACTGCTCCTGCTGTACGCATGGCATCCGCTCGTCGTTTGGGAGTTTGCCGGTAGCGGACATTTGGACGCGATCTCTATTTGTTTTATCGCCCTCGCGTTTCTCGCGTGGCAAAAGAAATCAGATCTCGGCGCCGGCTTCACGCTCGCTTGCGCCACGCTGGTTAAACTTTTCCCAGTCGTCCTCGTTCCTGCCATGCTCAAGCGCGACCGCTGGAAGATAGCGCCCGTATTCGCGGCGACAGTCATCGTTGGCTACCTCGCCTATCTCAGCGTTGGACCAAAAGCCGTCCTGGGATCTTTGCCCGGCTACACGCAGGAAATGGGATTGCTTACCGGTCAGCCGTACTACGCGTTGAGTCTTGTGCGTAAGCTGTTCGGAGTAAAACTGTCCGGCATCACCTACATGATTGCGACAGCGCTCGTGATGGGCGCACTCGGAATCTGGGTGCTTGCAAGAGGGCGTAACGAAGACACGCTGAAACATGCAATGGTGTTGGCCACGGCAACTACAGTCCTCTTCGCACCACACTTCTCATGGTATTTCTGCTGGCTGGCATTTTTCCTGTGCTTCACGCCGCGGCTGGCACTCTTTTACCTAACAATCGCGAGCTTCGTGCTTTACGCAACGTGGCTGGGCGACTCACCCGACGAGATGTTTGTGATTAACTCGCTAATCTATCTGCCCGCGTTGGTAATCGGAATCATCGAGTGGGCTTATTCACCGCGCAGGGCCGTCGACGGATCGATCTTTGTCGCGCGCCAGGCGGGTAGATAGCAGGCTATGAAGGCTACGCCGAGCAGCAACAGTGCGATGAAAACATAAATACGCAGGTCGGTTGATGTGGCTGTCAGTCCGAATACCGAGCTTCCAATGAAGCGCGTCAAGATTAACGAGCCTGCCAATCCCAGTACCAAGCCGAGCACGACGTTACGCATTCCGTCCCTGATCACCATTCCGATTATCTTTCTACTACTCGCTCCGACAGCTATCCTGACGCCGATCTCGCGACTGCGCTGCCGCACTGTATACGTGACGACGCTATAGATCCCGACAGCCACCAGCAGCAAAGCGACAGTGGCAAAGGTGCTTGAAAGGAGTGCCTGGAAACGCTGTTGCGAAGTAGCGCTCGCAACGATCTCATTCATCGTCCGCATGTTGTAAACAGGCTGCTCACGATCGATCTGGCCCACCTCTGCACGAAGCGCGGTCGCAAATGTTTCCGGCTGGCCCGCTGTGCGCGCCATCACAACGAGCCCGGGCATGCCGATGTAACCGTAAGGGAAGTAGAACGCCGGAGCCGCATCGTGCTGCGCGTTGAGTGTGCGCACGTCTCCAACAATCCCAACAACTGTGCCAAACGGATTATTCGAGCCCGGACGAAAACGCTTGCCGATGGCACTCTCGTTGGGCCAGTAGCGGCGCGCGAAGCTTTCACTCACAACAAATTCAAGCGGCTGGTCGGCGCGATACTGACTGGCGAAGTCTTGTCCCTGTAACAAAGGAATGTGCATCGTCTGGAAGTAGCGGGCCGTAACAGCATGCGCCTCAGCCGATGATCGCATCTCGGTGGAGGCAGCATCGGCTCCTTCCAAAGCGATCTCCATGGTCCAGGTGCTGACTAAACCGGGTGGCTGCTCTCCTGCCGCAGCATCAACTACACCCGGAACCGCGCGCACCCGCTCGAGCAGTCGATTAAAGAAATCCACGCACTGCCGGCGATCATATTTCGATCCGGGCAGACTGATCTGCATCGTGAAAACATTGTCAGGCGTGAAACCCAACGGCACCGCTCGCAACTGCGCCAGCAGGTTTACCAGCAACCCCGCACCGACCAGCACCGCCGCAGCCATCGTGACTTCAGCCACCACCAACGCTCCACGCAAACGTGACGTTCCACGACCGCCGTCTGTCCTGCTGCCGCTTTTTAACTTGTCAGTCAGATTCACACGAGAAGACCACCAGGCCGGCGCGAGTCCGAAGATCACGCCCGTCAGCGCGGTGATACCAAACGTAAAGACGAGAACACGTCCATCAATGTGCGACTCAGCCAGACGGGCGATGTTTTGTATGTTTGCAAACGCAATCAGCTTGATAGCGAAATAAGCGAGCAGCAGACCAAGCAGTCCGCCGAGACCGGCCAGCAAAAGACTCTCGATCAAAAGCTGTCGTATCAAACGACCCGGAGAAGCACCCAGCGCAGCACGCATCGCCATCTCCTGTTCACGTGTCGTTGCGTGGGCCAACAGCAGATTGGCCACGTTTGCACACGCGATTAACAGCAACAGGTTGACGCCGACAAACAACGCCACCATGGACCTGCGAACTTCTTTCGGTACGATCCAGTCGTAAAACGTGGTTAAGCGCACACGCCAGCCGGTATTCGACTGCGCATACTGCCCTTCTAATCGCTGAGCGACAATGTCGATGTCTGAGTTTGCCTGATTTAACGTAGCGCCGAATTTGAGTCGGCCAAATACTGACAGGTTGCGATTAGCTCGATCGGCACGCCACGGTTCCCTTTGCGGATCGATTACGAATGGCACCCACAGTTCCCTGTTCCCGGTAAATTGAAACCCTGGAGGCATGACACCAACGACTGTGTAACTCTCACCGTCCAGTTGAATCGTCTGGTTGACTATCGATCGGTCCCCACCGAACTGTCGCTGCCAGAGCGCATCGCTCAATAGGACCACGCGATTGTCGTCGGGAAGAAAGCTACGGCCAAGGGCTGGTGTAACTCCGAGCATCGGCACGAGGTTCGCAGTGATGCGTGCGGCCCGGACGCGCTGCGGCTCACCTCGGCCTGTTAGATTGAACGTTGCGAGTTCCGATGCGGCGAGTTGTTCAAAGGCGGATTGCTGTCGTTGCCAGTCCTGAAAGTTTGGAACTGAGACCGCAGAATCTGCCTGGTTCTGTTTGAGATTAGTTTCAGAAAGTCGAACGAGGCGGTCCGGATCTTTGTAAGGCAACGGCTCGAGGAGTACGGCGTTGATGACTCCAAAGATCGTGGCGTTAGCAGCGACACCGAGTGCGACGGTCACGACAATCGCTAACGAGAATGCCGGATACTTACGCAGTATTCGTCGCGCATAGCGCAGGTCCGGCAACGTTCCTTCGAAGAGTTTCATTAGTACAACTCGAACCTGTAAACGATCGCCAGTGGATAAGACACTTTCCTGCCATTTAACTCGGCCGGCTCAAACACAATCGCCCTTGCAGCCGCAATCGAGCGCTCGGTTAAACCGTGCGGCAATCCTCGCGCCTCGTAAGCTGCTGTCGTTTCCGATTCGCGAGTCGAGCTATCTTCATGTTTGAAACGGCGAAGAGACTATAAGAATTTGGTGAAAGCTGCAAATTTTTACACGTGGAGATAGTGCCTAGTACCAAACGAAGTCATACTGAAACGTCTATGGTTGGATCTTGCTCATAGAGTTCTGAAGTAGCGCATCAGTGACATGAATCCCAGGATAAATTTGTCACCCCAGATTCCAGCCAGCGTGCCCACAGTCAACACGAATATGAGATCGAGAGGAAAGGGAAAGCCGCAAAATACCACCAGGCCAGCCGCGAGGATAACGCCGAAGATGAATCGCAGAATGATAATCATAACGATCACCAGTATTTAGCCACAAAAGGCACAAAATGCACAAAATATACTTGAAGAGCGTGTCGCCCGGTACGGTCGTGTCACGCAACAACTGTAGGGGTGGCCCTCTGTGGCCACCCGTGCTCGGAAATACAGATGTTATTTGAAGAGCGTGTCGCCAATTAGAGTCTCATTGGTTGGGCGGCAGGATTGCGCAGTGTCGTAGAGCTTCAGGCCGGTGCGGAGTTTGCCAAGCAGATCGGAATTACCTTCTCGCTCTGCGGACGTGATCATTCGTCGTTGCCAGTCGGCGGCTTCGCTACAACGGCCGAGCTCGGCGAGGGCGAGGGCGACGAGTGCAGCGTGTTGGGCTGCATTCGTGGTGTTGTAGACGCGTTGTGCCAGATCGAGGGCACGGGTGCCGTTGCGCAACTCGAGTTCAGGTGATGCGGCGAGCAGGTAGGCCAGCAGAACAATCGTGCGGCCTTTTTGTGGGTATTGTGTGTGACCCTTTTCGAGGAGTTCGAGGGCTTGATTGAACTGTCTTTTGCGATACAGGAGTTTTACGTAATCGAGCAGTGCGTCTTCACCATTCAGATCGGCCTGGACCACACGCGAGTATTCAATCAACGCCTCATCAAGACGTCCGGAGTTTTTCAACTGCTGCGCTAATAAAAACCGCGCGTTGAGATCGTTCGCTTCAGCGGCTAAAACAGAACGCAGGTGTGTAATCGCCTGCTCGTGTTTGTTCTGACCGGCCAGAAGCACGGATAGATTGTAATGAGCGTTTACTCGATCGGGTTCGAGACGAAGCGCCTCTTCAAACTGCTCGACAGCGCCCTGCACGTCACCAACCTGCGTCAGCGCGGCACCGAGATTGATACGCGCCGTCACACTGTCAGGCTTTGCTGCCACAGCTTTGCGAAACTCACTGACCGCGTCCGCATACCTGCGCGCCTCGAACGCCACCTTCCCACGCGCAAGGTACACACGCTCTCCGGTTATCAAGTCGCGCAGACCATCCACGAGCGGATCCGCCACGCGCACGCCAACGGATCCCTGTTGGGCCAGGTGCGCCTTCGCTTTCTCAGCGTCTCCGAGACCGCGATAAGCCATCGCCAGTGAATAGTGGACCCGATTCGCACCCGGTACTTGCGCCAGTGTCTTCTGGAAATGGTCGACAGCTTCAGCATAGCTGCGCTTCGAGACAGCCACTTGCCCAAGCCCATAATGCGCGGCCGGATTGTTCTTATCGATCTCCAATGCGGCGCTGAAACTCTGTTGCGCATCTTCCAGACGGTTCAACTCCAGAAAGATGTTTCCGAGGTTTACGTGGACGGCGACGTAGTCAGGCCGCAAGGTGCGCGCGAGCTGGTAGCGACGAATGGCATCGTCGAAACGGCCTTCCTGTTGGTCCAACTTTGCGAGCAGGTAGATCCAGCGAAAGTCTTTCGGGGCAAGCTGCGCGGCGTTCAGGTAACAGTCGCGCGCCGCGGAAATGAGTGAATACGCGTGGTAGAGCTGGCCGAGCTTTCCGTATTCTTCGCTTGTAGGGGTTTTAGCGAGAGCGGCTTGCGCTGTCGTGATCTGCTCACGAACGCTTTCTTCGAGGTTTGAGAGATCAGGCGTTTGAGAATGAATGGTCGACGTGGCGACGAGCACCAGAAGAAGAAGCGCTAAGTAAGTCTTCAACCTCATATCCTGCCTTGCTTCAACACGGTGTATCGATCGACTGGCACGTCCTTCCATTCCTCAGCCGTGCCGTCTGGCCAACGCACTCGCACAGCCCTCACTCGCGTGACACCACCCAATCCAACAAGCACGCGCGGATCGCTTCCCGAAAGATAACTGCCGTCAGTTCTCACTCGCCGCCGCAAAATCTTCTTATCCTCGACAACGATCTCGACCTGTGCACCCAGCATATCTCGACTACTCTTCCCGACAAGCCGCAACCCTAACCAGTGATTCCGATTCCCGACCTGATTAACAAACAACCTCGCCGGCCCATTGTTGTTGGCGACGAGGAAATCCGTGTCGCCATCGTTATCAACATCCCCGAACGCAGCGCCGCGGCTCACCTCCAGCAGCGAAAGCTCCGACTCCTCCATGATCTCAACGAAACTCCCCTTCCCCGTATTGCGAAAAACCTGATTCGGCTGGCCGAGGGGAAACGGACTCTTCTGCGGCAACAACTGCACCGCCCCGTTTGCCACAAACAAATCAAGCCAGCCATCGTTGTCATAATCAAAGAAGAACGTGCCAAACCCGGTGAAGCGACGTCCCGGCATGCCCAACCCCGCCTCGCGCGTGCGATCTTCGAAAAGTCCGTCGCCGAGATTCACGTAGAGCGTGTTCGTCTCGTCCATCAGGTGACTGATAAAGATGTCGTCACTGCCATTGCCGTCGAAGTCTCCGGCATCGACACCCATGCCCGCCTCAGCTTGCCCGTTGCGATTCACAGCGCAGCCCGCCAGCAGTGCGTCGTTAACAAACGTTCCATTCTTCTGGTTGGTCCATAGCTGATTGTGATCGCCATCGTTCGCGACGTAGACGTCGATCCAGCCATCGTTGTTGAAATCCGCCGTGACGATGCCCAATCCATGACCAAACTCCTTATCGACTCCCGCCTTCACCGTTACATCTTCAAAGACTCCGTTCCCTTTATTGTGAAACAGCCGATTCCCCGGCGCACGAAAGACACGCGGCGTGCAATAGTCTTTCGCAGTCGTGGCGGCATAGCAGGTCGGACTGTTGCTGACAGAAAACTCGGCGTAGTTAACGACCATCAAGTCGAGCCAGCCATCACGATCGTAATCAAAGAACGATGCACTGGTGCTCCAGCGCGGATCGTCAGTACCACTCTCCTTCGTCACATCAACAAACTTTCCCCCACCCTTGTTGAGATACATCTGATTCGAACCGAGATTGGTAAGATAAAGGTCAGGCAAGCCATCGTTATTTATATCGCCAACGGCTGCGCCCATTCCATAGCCCGTCGCGACAATGCCGCTTTGCTGAGTTACATCCGTGAATGAAAGTGTTCCGGCTTTGAGATCGTTGCGGAAGAGTTTGCCACGCGGCGGCTCTGCTCCACGCCACGGAAACAACGTCGCGCCGGGGCGAGTATTTGGCTCCAGCACATTGCCCTGCACAAGAAACACATCGAGGTCGCCGTCGTTATCGAAATCGAATAGCGCACCGCCACTACCCGTGATCTCAGGCAGGTAAAACTTTCCCGTCATGCCATTGTAATGCTGAAACTTCAGCCCAGCCTGCGGTGCTACGTCTTTGAATAAAGACGTGATGAGTAACACGTTTAGCAAAATCAACTTACTTAACATGAGATCAGCATTTATCCGCGTGAATCCGCGGCTAAAAATAACTGTCGTCGGCACATAGTTTCAAGGCCACCATTGCGTCTGCGCAAACGTTTCGCGGCACGATGCTCGGCACGATCTTCGATCAGAATGACGCCTCGTCGTTGGCGCAAAGATCACAGTCAAGAATACGAACACCGGTCTTGAGCGCTCGACGGTTACTGACGACGCTGGCAACTACACTGTTGCGGAGCTGCCGATTGGTCCATACGAAGGTGTGTGTTGAGCATTCAGGCTTTGGTACGTTGATCTTCTCAAACCCGCTGTTGCCGAGCTTCGCCGCCGACATGACCTCATCGATCGATCCGGTCACCGGCTTGCGGCACGGTTTCCTGCCGATCACCGTGACACCCCGACGTCGGCATCGGCAACCCGCTTCTCGGCGGCGGCGGTCGGCGAAACATTCAGTTAGCGCTGAAGTTGATTTTTAACCTGCTGAGGCTTTGGTCAAATTCAAATCCGCGAACCGGAGCGCCAACGGCGCTGCGCAAAGGAGCGCCAACGGCGCGGAATATAACAGCCAGGGGCAAGCGCGAAGCGCGTCGCCCCTGGTAAAGACGATAAAACCTGTTCGAGCCCTGAAAGGGCGAAATTCCGTGTCTGTATTTCGGCCCTTCAGGCCTCGATATCGTGTGACCAGGGGCGACGCGCTTCGCGCTTGCCCCTGGCTTTAATATTTCGCGCCGTTGCCGCTCAGCATTTCGCGCCGTTGCCGCTCAACTGCAATTCGGGTGACCGCAGCCACAGCGGATCTCTGTTCCACCAACGCTGTCTGCGTTCTCACAATAGGTGCTGCAATACTCTCCGTCCCTCGGCGCCATGCATTGGCAGGGTCCGTGCTCACATGTTTCTCTGTCGTCGGCGTTTTCCATCTCTTTGCTCCTTTATAATGCCGAGTAGGCACGCAACCGAGCATGGTAGCGCTGGGTCAAATCACGCTACGAGCTTGTTTGTTGCACCTGACCCGGCGCTACCGCGCTCGGTTCTGTGGCTATTCGGCATCACTGATCGTCGAAAGTCTGTACCGTGGCGAACAAATCCGAAATCCGATCGCTCGCTTCACAACGTACTTTTCCCGAGTTACGACAATTTCATTTAGAAAGTGGAGATTCAGCACATATATGCAACGGAATTCACGTTTTCAGCGGACCATGTTTGCCGGACTGGTCTTCTCGCTGCTGTTGACGCTTGCCGGCTCAGTACACGCTCAGGAGAAGTCGCTCTACGAGCGCGTCGGCGGTTATAACGCACTCGCCGCTGTCGTTGACGACTTCGTCGGCAGGCTCGTCGCCGATAAGCAGTTTGAGAAATTCTTCGTGGGCCACAGCACTGATTCCAAGAAGCGCATTCGCCAGCACATTCTCGACCAGTTTTGCGCGGCCACGGGTGGGCCATGTGTTTACACGGGACGCGATATGAAGATGTCACACAGCGGACTCGGGATCACAAACGCGGATTGGGACGCCGCAGCCAAACATCTCACCGCGTCGCTTGATAAATTCAAAGTGCCGGAGAAAGAGAAAGGCGAGATCCTCGCGTTTGTCACGACGCTGAAGAACGACATCGTCGAGAAATGAAATGGGAGACAGGATTACAGGAAATCCTGTAATCTTGTCTAACCTTATGCGCGTCTTCCTCGTCTGTTTACTCTTCTGCATCGTTACCGCTGCGACGGTCGTTTCCTGTAAAACCGCTAAAACCGCAAGCACGATCTCACTCAAGACAAGCGATTACGTTACCGACCTCGCAAAGGTAATTGACGAACCTGCGAAAAAGGAGTTGGAGACGACGCTGGCGGCGTTCAAGGAGCGCACGGGGATAGATTTCGCGGTTGTTATCACCGATAGCGTAGGCGACCAGGATATTTATGAGGTTTCGCTCGCTCTCGCTCAAGAACACCGGAAGAAGAGCATCGGACCATACGTCAGCGGGCTCCTGCTGCTCGTCGCCGTCGATGATCGCCAGTGGCACGTTCAAATCACGCGCAATCTCGAGGCTCAGCTAACGAAAGACGTCCTCACAAATCTCAGCGTCCCCATGACTGACTCGTTCAAGGAAAAACGTTACGGCGAAGGCGTGCTCAAATACGTAAACGCCCTCATCGCGAAGCTTGAGCAACAGAAAGCACAAAAAACGCAAAAATTAGTCAAGCACCAATGCTAGCTTGCCGCCTGTAAGCAGCGGAGGAAACTAATGTCACAACAACTAGAGATACCCATGCGGACGCTGGGCCGCACCGGGGTAAAAGTCTCCCTCGTCGGTCTGGGCGGCTGGCACCTCGGTTTCAAACAGATTGACGAGGAGTTGAGCATGGCGCTAATTCGCACCGCGGTGGACAACGGCATCAACTTCATGGACAACTGCTGGGACTACAACGAAGGCGCGAGCGAAGAGCGCATGGGCAAGGCGCTGCAGGACGGATATCGCGAGCGCGTCTTTTTGATGACGAAGATCGACGGCCGCACGAAGAAGGAAGCGGCGAAACAGCTCGACGAGTCGCTCAAGCGACTGCAAACCGATCATATCGACCTGGTCCAACATCACGAGATCCTTCGTTACGAAGATCCACACCGCATCTTCGCCGACGAAGGAGCGAACGCGGCGCTGCTCGAAGCACGCGAGGCGGGAAAGATCAGTTTCATCGGGTTCACTGGTCATAAAGATCCGCGCATTCATTTGCACATGCTCGAGGTGGCGCGGGAAAACGGTTTTCAGTTTGACGCAGTGCAGATGCCGCTCAACGTGATGGATGCGCACTATCGAAGCTTCGAGAAGATGGTGCTGCCAGAGCTGGTCGAGCAGAACATCGGCGTGCTGGCGATGAAGACGCTTGCGAATGGAACGATTCTCGAATCGAAGACTGTATCGGCGATCGAGTGTCTTCAGTATGCGATGAATTTGCCAACGTCGGTGGTGATCACGGGTTGCGAGAGCATGGAAGATCTCGAGCAGGCGTTGACAGCCGCACGCACGTTCAAGCCGATGAGTGCCGAGCAGGTGCGGAGCATTCTTGATAAGACTGCGGAGGCCGCGTCGCGCGGAAAGTATGAGCTGTTCAAGACGACGTCGATTTACGATGGCACCGCGGTGCATCCGGAGTGGCTTGGTGAAGAGCCGAAGGAAGTGCAGCGAGTGATGCAAACATCATGAATAAAGCTCAGAGTTCAAGCTTTAGCTTGCTGCTCAAAGCCCAAACCCGCAGCCTAAAGGCTGAACTCTGAACTTTTAAATCGTCTCGCTCTGAAGATCCAGATCGAGTGAAGTGTCCTGGCGCATGAGGCGTCGCAGCATGAGTGGGGCGTCAAACATGAGCTCGAGGCCGCGCACGATCGCGTAGCGTGGGTCGTCAGCGACGCGCACCGGCAGTTTAGTCTCGTCATGCAGGTACTCGTCTAACCCACCAAACAGCGCGCCACCACCAGTGAGAATGATTCCACGATCGTAAATGTCGCCCGCCACTTCCGGCGGAAGCTCTCCGAGTGTCGCGCTTACTCCAGCCACGATCTGGCGCACCACTTCCTGCGCCACCGGATAAATCTCACCGGCACTAATCTCAATCGAACGTGGCATCCTCGTCAACACATCGGCACCGCTGATCGGAATCTCCTGCGCGAGGTTTTCGGGAAGAGTCGCTGACGCGAGCTCGAGCTTGAGTCGTTCCGCCGTCCGGTAGCCGATCAGCAAACCGCGATGACGTCGAACGTGATTGATAATCGCAGCATCGATGTTCGAACTGCCGATTCGCTCGGCGCGTGCGCGAATCGTTTTTCCGCTCGCGACAATCGCAACATTCGTTGTGCCGCCGCCGATGTCCACGACTGCCGACGCATGCGGATCATCGGCGCTAACACCCGAGCCAAACGCGGCCGCAAGTCCTTCTTCGATCATCCCGACACGCCCGACATGCGCGTGTTGCGCTGCACTCAGAAGCGCGCGTCGCTCAACCGGAGTGACGTCAGAAAAGACGCTCATCAACGCTCGACGGCTGAAATGCGAGATGCCGCCGCGTGCCTGGCGCACAAAATGAGCCAGCATCTCCTTCGTTCTTTCAAAGTCCGCCACGACACCGTTGAGCATCGGCGAGATCACAGCGACACCACGCGCTTCGCGACCATACTTCTGCCGCGCTTCGCGACCGATCGCAATCACCTCGCCGGTCACGGTATCGACTGCCACGAGCGAAGGCTCATCGACTACGACGCCGCGCCCGCGCACCGCGATGATGGTCGACGCCGACCCCATGTCGATCGCCATCGAATCTGACACGAGATTCTGCAAAGCCCCGACCCCGAGGAACGCCGCTGTCTTCCGCATGAACGCCATAGCGTCATGATAACGGAAGATACACAGGATTACATAAGTTGGTCGCTATCCAAGCCGGAGGTGTTGCGATCTTTGCGAGTGACAGGTTCCTTGACGGATAAGAGGTGCGTGGTTCCTTCAATCACTGAAACGGGCGCAGGAGGTAGCGCAGTTGTATTGACTGACGACTTGAACACAGGATGTGCCGCGGATGTTAAGTTCTTCGTTGTGCCTGGATTGAGCGTGCGGTGCAGTTGCCACCCACCATGAAGCAATAAAAACAATCCATAACTTGCCTGCGGAATCTCGATCCATAGGAGTGGGCCAACGATGCTTACTCCTCTGATGATGCACAAGATCGACGTGACGAGCACAGCGAACAACAGCGTGACCATACCGAGAAATAACCTGTGATAACTGCCACGCACATTTCTTGTCAGACGCAACACTTCGAGCTCCGGCACGTCGAGCACAAGTGGAGCACCACAGCGGCGGCAGAAGTTCGACTCATCCATGACCTGAGTGCCGCACGAGCGACATGACGAGACGGCCGCGCGTTCCGTCGCGAGCGCTACGATCGCCTCTGCTTCACGCGCCAGCGTTTGGCGATCGCCTTTCGTCATTCGCATGTGGCTCTTGACCTCATAGCTGAATGAGGCAAGCACAGCGTTATCATTTGTCTGCTTCAAAGAGATCGTGAGCGTGGTGGGATAGTCGAGAGTGTTGAGAGAACAATCCCATTTAGCTGCGCCCTGCCTGCCGCGCTTTGCGTAGAGTGGCTGGTCGCCGAGAACTTTGTAGCCCAGCGTCTGAATTGCATTCACGAGGCTAGCCCGAACAGTCCCTATATCGCCGGGGATGGCTAAAGTTAAGTCGTGGTCGCTGATTCTGGCGTTGGCTACGTAGTCTCCACTCATATTATGGGCAAGTACGAGGTGAAAGAGCGCAGGGTTTCCTGTAAATCCTGTAAAATCCTGAAATCCTGTCTAATGTCTTTTGTTATTGATGTCGCAGCACGACAATCGGGTCAACGCGCATCGCGCGCTGGGCGGGGATCAGGCACGCCAGCAACGCGACGAGGCCGAGTAGCGCCACGATCATCACGAACGTGAGCGGATCGGTTGGGGTAACACCGAAGAGCATGTTTTCGATGAAGCGCGTCAGTCCGAACGACGCAAGCACACCGATCACGGCGCCGACACTGACCAGCACGAGGCCGCGACCAACAATCAGTTTCAGGATCGAACCCGGCTGGGCTCCGAGCGCCATCCGAATCCCGATCTCGCGCGTGTGCTGCGCGACGGTGTAACTCATCACGCCGTAAACACCAATCACCGCCAGCAACAGAGACACACTCGCGAAGACACTCAACAACGTCGTGTTCAGGCTCTTATCGCGCACGGTGTTCTCGATCACCAGATTCATCGTTTGCACGGCATAGATCGGCTGCGCCGGATCGACGGCTTGCACCTCGCGTCGCACCGCAGCGGCGATGTTGCTGTCGTCGATAGTCGATCGCACCATCAGACGCATGTTCCAACGCATGTCGGCCCAGAAAGTCTTCAGGGGGTACGGCGCATACAGCTCCGGCGCCGGCGGCCGCAGCAGCCCATAATTCTTCACGTTGCCGACGATGCCTATGACGGTGAGTTGAGCACCATCGCCAATGCGCTTTCCGATCGGATCTTCGTTGGGCCAGATCAGTTTCGCCATCGCTTCGTTGATCACGATCACAGGCTGATTAGCATCTTCTTTGCTAAAAAGCCGCCCACGCAGCAAAGGAATGTTCGCAGTCTGGAAGTAGTTCTCACTGATTGCGCGAAACTCGACGAGCGGCGACTCGTTCGGCGGATAAGTTTTACCTTCGACCGTGACGTTTGCGTTCGTTCCCATCTCTTCGATCGGCAGGTGCGAAATCACTGCCGCTGATTCAACGCCGGGCAAGCTGTTCAGACGCTCAAGCACCTGATCGTAGAAGCGGTTGGCTGACTCAGTGTCTTTGTATTTCTCACGCGGCAAAGAGATTTTCGCGGTGAGCAGGTTTTGTGGTTGGAGTCCGGGTTGGACTTCGCGGATACGCATCACGCTGCGAATCATCAGGCCCGCGCCGATCAGTAAAACTACAGCCGCCGCGACTTCAACTACCACGAGGATTGGACGCAACCAGCCACCAACAACACCGGACGACGTCGTGTTGCCCCCTTCTTTGAGCGTGTCCTGAACATCCGTTTTTCCCGCTTGCAGTGACGGGATCAGACCAAACACGACGCTCGTGAGAATCGACACCCCAAGTGTGAACAGCAACACACGCGAATCGATCCTGATCTCCTGCGAGCGTGGCAGGAAAGGAAAAGCGAGTTTGCCCAGCACGTTCATCAGCCACCAGGCGAGCGCGACGCCCATCGTGCCGCCGATCACTGAAAGCAACAGGCCTTCGGTAAGAAACTGTTGGATTAACCGGCCGCGTCCGGCTCCGAGTGCGATGCGAATGCTGATCTCGCGGCGGCGAACCGTGGCGCGCGCGAGTAGTAAGTTCGCGACGTTCGTGCACGCGATCAGTAACACGAAACCGACCGCGACCATCATCATGATAAGGGGCGAGCGCACACCCGCGACCCACAGCTCTTCGATTTGTGTGAGCCGGATGCCGCGACCGTTTTTGTATTGCTCTTCGAGTCGCTGTGCGATGCTGTTCATCTGCTCGCGTGCCTGTGTGAGCGTTACGCCCGATTTAAGACGCCCGATCACGAGGTACTTGTGATCGCCTCGATTCGTGCGGTCCGGCTCGGGAAAGACGAGGGGTGACCACATCTGCACGGTGCGATAAAGCGAGGAGAGCTCGCGCGGCATCACGCCGACAACGGTGTACTTCTGTCCGTTAACAGCAATCGTTTGATTGACGATATTCGGATCTGCGGCGAAGTTGCGCCGCCAGAGATCATCGCCAATCACGACGACTTGCTGCTGGCCCGCAACGTCTTCACCGGGAAGAAACGCGCGTCCGAGAGCGGGTTTGACTCCGAGCACATCGAAGTAGTTTGCGCTGACGCGTATGCCGGGAATGCGCTGCGGAGTTTCGCCGCCTTCCAGATTGAAGCTCGTAAACGAGTAGGCAGACATGCCGGCGAGGACGGTGTTCTGATTTTTCCAGTCTTCGTAATTCGGCACCGAGACGGAGCCGAAGCCGTCGGGCTTGAACGTTTCGGAAAGATGGACGAGCTGTTCTGATTCGGGAAACGGCAGTGGCTTGAGAAGCACGGCGTTGACGGCGGAGAAGATCGCGGTGTTGGCGCCGATGCCGAGCGCGAGTGTGAGCGCGGCGATGACCGTAAAGCCCGGCCGCTTCGCCATCATTCGAACCGCGTAACGCAGATCCTGGATGAAGTTCCTCATGCGATGGTCTCCCTTCTCTGCGTGACCTCTGCGTCCTCTGCGTCTCTGCGGTGATCGTTTAATTATTCACCGCAGAGACGCAGAGGACGGAGAGGTTACGCAGAGATCATTTAACTTTCATCACAACGAACGTCAGATCATCGTAGAGCGATATGCCCGCGCACCATTCCTTCACACGCCGCGCCACCACGTCGCGGATCTGGTCAGCCGAGAGCGAAGCGATCGTCTTCAACGTGTCCATGATTCGGTTAGCGCCAAACTCTTCGCCCTCTTTGTTCAGCGCCTCGCTGAGTCCATCCGTGTAAAGAAACAGCAGATCATTCGGCTTCATCTGCACTGTCTCCTGCTCGTAGACGGCGTGCTCAAACGCGCCCGCCACCAAACCGCCTGAAGTAAGCTGTCGTACTTCGAAATCCGCATCGGCCTGAAGATATAGCGGCGGGTTATGACCGGCATTCACATACGTGAGACATTGCGTCGCCTGATCGAACGTTGCATAGAAGAACGTGACGTAGTGTTCACCGTTCGTGGTGTTGAATAAAAGCTTATTCAACTTACCGACGATTGACGACAACTCAGCGGCTGAGCTACTCGAGCCGTTACGCGCGGTCAGACTACGCAACGTCGCCTGCACGGTCGACATCAACAACGCCGCCGGCATTCCCTTGCCTGCCACGTCCGCGATCGCGAGTCCGAGCTGGCTGTTATCGAAGTTGATGAAGTCGTAATAGTCACCGCCCACACCGCGCGCGGGGTCGCAAAACCCCGCGACTTCCATCGCAACACCTTTTGGAGCGCCTGACGGCAGCAGTCGTTGTTGCACTTCGGCTGCGAGTGCGAGCTCACGTCGCATCCGCTCCTGCGCGACCATGCGCTCGGTGAGTCGCGCGTTGTCGATGATCAAAGCAAGCTGCGCGGCGATCGACATCAGCAGCTCGCGATCGGCGACGGAGTATTGAAAGCCGCGGCTCCTTGGTCCAAACGAGAGTATGCCGACGAGCTCGTTCTTCTGCCGGATCTGCACGAGGAGCGTTGACTTGAGCGTGCGCAATACTTCGTGTTCACTCGCGCGCTCTTCGCGTGTTCCCGGCATGACTGAGTTAAGGGCCTGTGACCACGTCTCGATCTCGCGCGGCTCGATCAGCAACGGCGTTGAAAGGTTCAGCAAACGCCGCACAACAAACGCACGCTTAGTCAACTGCAAATGTTTATCTTCGAGCTCGGTTTCCGCTGAACGTCCCTGCGCCGCCAGTACACGTAAGTTGAAATTCCCACTCGCATCGTCGCGGACGAAGATCGCGGCGTTGCTGGCGTCGAGTGCGTTTCTCACTCGCTCGGCCACACGCTGGTAGAGTTGATCGATGCTGGTGACGTGTTGTGAGCCTTGTCCGAGATCAAAGAAGATCTTGCGCTCGTCGTAAGGTGCGGGCGCGTAGTAACTCTCGAGCTTCGGCAACAGCCGGCGGCGCGCGATGACGTGAACCAGAATAAACACCGCCACGAGGAGCAGTGAGACCACCGCATCGGTACGACGCCCGAAAGTGTCGAGTGTTCTGAGTCGACTACCGGAAAAGACAACGGCGTAGATCGCGATAAACAGCAGCAGCTCGACGGAATAATAGATCCGTCTCAGAGTCAATCGTGCCTTACATTTTCGCCAGAGCCGTCGCGCAGCTTTGCGCTTCGGCATATTGAGGCGCGGCAAGATCCTCATCAGATTCAGACTCCGGAAAGATTTGGCCTCTCAATAGGAGAGACACCACCACTCGCAGATATCTGGCAAGGTATTCAAAATTCGGTATCTGGGGAGTTAGTGCGCCCTGGGCGGGGAATGTTGCAGCTAAATTTGAGATTTCATCTCAACTGCGGTAAAGGACATCCTGCTGATTAATTGGCCGGATCCGCGACTTGAACAAAGCTCGTTGATCTCGATAACGCACAGAAAACCGGTTGTTTATCTGCTGTGGTTTGAGATGTAAGCTGTGATAGGAGCCACGCACGGGTGGCCACAGAGGGCCACCCCTACAGTTGCTACTTCCCGATCAAACTCTTCGATCAACATCGGCAAGCCTGTTCGAGATTTTGATTTTCTGAATACAACTGTAGGGGTGGCCCTCTGTGGCCACCCGTGCGTAGCTTCCTAATTACTCATCATCAGTGGCGTTTTTGTCGTGCTGGTTCTTGTCACCGAAACCATGATGCCCGCCGCAAACCGGACACGCCGTCGCTACTTCCGTGTTATCAACACGATGCTGCACCGGCGTCACCGTCCGCAGGTACGCGAAGATCGCCTTCAGATCCTCGTCGCTCATATTTCTGAAGTAGCCCCACGGCATGATTGAGCTCAGCTTCCGCGCGCCAACCTGGCCCGTGCGCAACGTCTTCACAAACAGCGCTTCGTCGTAATAAGAAATTCCCGACGCATCAGGCGTGATGTTCGCGCTGTTGACCTCGCCCCACGGCCCCGTGAATTTCAGGCCGCCGCCAAACGCAAGCTCTTTGATAGGCTGACCCTGCTTCATCGGCGTGTGACACATCATGCAGTTTCCCAACGTCACGAGATACTTGCCGCGCGCGACCGGATCCGACATGTCAGGTCCAGCGACAGCCGCAGTAATCGGCTCGTGCGGTGGCAGACTTCCTTTCACAACTTCCGGCAAAACGGTCTTCGGCAACACGTTTCGGACCGGCGCGATCGAACGCACGTAGACGATCACCGACGCGAGATCTTCATCCGACATCTGTCGGAAATTCATGTAAGGCATCATCGGGAAGAGTCGTCGCCCATCGTGACCAATACCTTCACGAATCGCGCGCGCAAGCTGTTCGTCAGTCCAACTACCCGCGCCGGTCTCGACGTCAGGCGAGATGTTCGGTGCGATCAGCCATTCCATTCCGGCTTCCGCGAAGATCGTTCCGCCTGCTTTCTTTCCCTGTTTCGGCTGTGCGCCGGGATTTTGCCAATCGACTTCTGAGTGACACTGAAAACAGTGCGCCGGTCCTTCGACGATGTAACGACCGCGCTCGAGTCGCGCTGCGGTCGGCGCAAATGTCAGACGATTCGCTGCTGTAGTTGGCTTTCTTCGTGAGCTGTAACCGATTGAAATAACGATGCCTGCGAGGGCGATGACTATGAATAATAGCTTGATGGCCTGTTTGTGCCGTTCCATGATCTTGTCTCCTACCTCTCTATAGCGAAATTTGGAGGCAAAAAGGCGCAAAAGACCGAAGGCTGATGTAAACTGTTGCCGGTTCAGCTTTTTGTACTTCTTTGTGGCAAATCTAAAAGAGTCCAACAAACAAATCGGCCTCAGCGCTCAGGTTGAAACTCAGGCGGTAGCGGGTGAGACAAACCCCGTGATCGGTGAGGCGACGGAAGACTTCACAACGAAAAAAGCTGACGAAGGTACCGGACGTTCCGCGTTGATGGTCGGGACCGGGATCCTGATCAGCCGCATCATCGGCGTCATTCGACAGCGTGTCTTCGCACACTACCTCGGCACTTCCGACGCTGCAGGCGCGTTCAGCGCCGCGTTTCGAATTCCAAACTTTCTTCAGAACGTCTTTGGCGAAGGCGCGCTTTCGGCGTCGTTCATTCCGGTGTATGCGAAGCTGCTCGCAGGCCACGATGAGAAGGAAGCGAGTCGCGTTGCGAACGCGGTACTCACCCTCCTCGTGCTCGTCACGTCAGTGATCGTCCTCATCGGTGTTTTGACGACGCCGTACTTCGTCAACCTGTTCGCATACAGTTTCGATCCCGCGACTAAGCAACTGACGATTCGCCTGGTCCAGATCCTGTTTCCGGGTGCGGGGCTGCTTGTGTTGTCGGCGTGGTGTTTGGGTGTGCTGAACAGTCATCGCCGTTTCTTTCTGTCATACACAGCGCCGGTCGCGTGGAACCTCGCGATTATCACGACGCTCATCGTCTTTGGCGGCGGTGAAGATCAGGCACGGCTGGCGGTGATGGTGGCGTGGGGATCGGTTGTCGGCAGCGTGTTGCAGATCACCGTGCAGCTCCCGACCGTGTTGAAGGTGCTGAAGTCGTTCGGGCCGGTGCTGGATACTGTTGATGTCAACGTGCGCCGAGTGTTGACGAATTTCATTCCGGTGTTTGTCAGTCGCGGTGTGGTCCAGATCTCTGCGTTTGTCGATGCGATGCTCGCCGGACTCATCAGCTCGCAGGCAGTCGCGGCTTTGACGTACGCGCAGAGTCTCTACACGTTGCCGGTGAGTCTGTTTGGAATGTCAGTCTCAGCGGCTGAGCTGCCGGCAATGTCGGGCACGTTGGGAACGAAGGATGAAGTTGCAGTCAAACTCCGTAGACGGCTTGACGCGGGTCTACAACGAATCTCGTTTTTCATCGTGCCGTCTGCGATGGCGATGTTTGTGTTTGGGGACGTGATGACGGCGGCGCTGTACCAGACCGGTGAGTTCAAGCATGCGGATTCGGTTTACGTTTGGGGCATCCTCGCCGGATCGACTATCGGGCTGCTCGCGTCGACGCATGGACGGCTTTACTCGTCGACTTACTACGCGCTGCACGACACGCGCACGCCACTCTACTACGCGACTACACGCGTGTTTCTCACGACCGTTCTCGGTTACATCTGCGCGATCACGTTGCCGCCGAGGCTCGGGCTGCATCCGAAGTGGGGCGTGGCCGGGTTGACTGCGTCGGCGGGTATCGCCGGGTGGATCGAGTATTTGTTATTGCGACGTTCTTTAAACGCGAGGATCGGGCGAACCGGAGTTCGTGCGATTTATTTGTTCAAGCTTTGGGGTGCGGCGGCTGTCGCAGCTGTGGTTGGTTTCGGTCTTAAAATGATCCTCCCTCCCATGCACGCGATTCCATTTGCGATCCTCGTGCTTGGCACCTACGGCGTCCTCTACTTCGCGATCGGCGCTGCGCTCGGCATCCCCGAAGCCCGCGACATCCTGAAAAGGTTCAGGTTAATGTAGACAGGATTTACAAGATTTCTTTCAGGATAATCATGAAAAATCTTGTAAATCCTGTCCACAATTACCTACCGGACGCGGCGCTCGAAGAGGAGTGTGTCGCGCCAGACATCATTCAACATCGCGATCCGCTCGCGGCGGCCGACTTCACGAAATCCACATCGCAAATGTAACTGTACGCTCGCCGTGTTCTCCGGAAAGATCGACGCCTGCAGCGTCCAGATACCATTTCTTTCTGACTCAGCAATCAACCCTTCGAGCAACGCGCGACCGATTCCCTGCCCGCGCGCGGCTTCACTCACGTACACCGTCACTTCCGCAACGCCACGATAAACGTGTCGCTTCGAAGCAGGACTGAGCGCCGCCCAGCCCAGCACCGTCTCGCCGTCGCGCATCACCAACCGTGCGAAATCGAGATGCCCCTCATCCCACTGCTCCCACGACGGCGCGTCTGTTTCAAACGTGCTGTGCCCACTTCGAATACCTTCAAGATAGATCGCGCGGACCTGCTCCCAGTCGCTCGCCTTCATCTGATCGATATTCACGGTCGAGAGACTACGGGATCAAACTTTGTATCGTCTAGTGGCACGTTCTGTTTTATCTCATCGATCTTGCGTCCCCAAACGCGGCCGGGGAAAGACCAGTGGATCAGGAAAGGTTGTTTGATACCGTCAACGTCGCGGTAGTCTTCGTAATCTGTCTGCAGCGGCAGCTTGCCGAGCGGTGTGTCTGACTCGGTGTAGCGTCGCACGAGTAGTCCTGTTTTAACGTCGAAGAAAAGTTTCTCGACTGGACCATCAGCCGGCTTCGCCTGGATGACGTAAGCATCAGCGTCACGCACAGAAGTTTTACCAAGCATAGTAAGACTCGCATAAAGCTGTTCCATCCTGAGCTCTTTGTTGAAAACCGCATCGCGCTTGATCTGGGCCACGAGCTGATCGGCCAGCGGTGTTGCTCCCTCACGACTGCTGTGTCCCCAGACAACTGTGCCATTGAAGCCGTTGCTGAAAACTACTTGCGGGTAGCTCGTGATGGTTAACAGTTTGTCAGGCGCTTTTTGCTGGACCTCTTCGGGAACGAGTACGCCGTCAGCACCGATACGCGAGCCTTTGGCAATGCGAGTGTTGATCTTGCTGAGTGCATCGACGCCGCCAAGCGCTTGCACGTAGCGGTCGAGGATCTGTTTCACTGACGGCAGTGTCTCAGGTGCCGGTGATGGAGGGGCTGGCGCCCAGAGATTCTGGCCGACGGCGGGAACTGACACAGGCGTTGGCTTGCCACGGTGACAGGTATAACAGCTCACGGCCTGCTCGCTGTTGAAGCTCCCTTTGTTGATATCGAGCACCATCTGGATCATGCGCCGGGCGGCAAGTTTTGTGGGCTTGTCGTCCTTCTCGAATTGATTGCCGACGTGGCAATAACCGCAACGCACACCCAGCGAACCGGAGATGAAGGCCATCGTGGGTTCGAGCTGTGTGGCGGGAAGATCCTTGAATATCTGGAGGTTCTTGAACCGCTGTTGAGCGTGGGATGTGGCGATGGTGAAAGTCAGAAGGAAGATTAAGATGAGTGAACGCATCAAACGGCTCCTTGCGACGATGTAAGTTTTAGACAGGATTTACAAGATTTATTCAGGATTTACATGTAATTCTTGCTCAATCTTGTGAGCCCTGTGAACGACTGGCTCAGAACTGGGAGCGCCCATCACGAAGTCGAGCGAATCACTATGAAACGTGACTTCACCATAAAACCACTTCACAAAGAAACTCGTTTCCGACGTTGGGAACAACTCCACCTTCTGCCCGAAGCACTCGAGCGTTAACCTTCCACCCTCATTCCGCACAATCATTTCGAGATCGGGCCGTGCCTCGTCGCGATACCTGCCCACGTACTCGTCGTAAATGCGCGAATCAACTTCAACCACATCTCGGAGACACTTCTCCAAAGTCACGTGCGCAAACATCAACGTAAATCCGAGTCTCTCATTGAGCGCACGAATCGCCACCTGCTCGGGCTTGTTGAACGTTTGAATGATCTTGTAGCCATGTGATTGAGCGTAAAAAATCTCATTGATCTTCAGCGCTGTGGCTAAGCCATGCGAACGATACTCACGCTTCACCCCCGTAAAGCCCTGCGTCAAGCCAAAAGGCACAGCCTCAAACAAATTCACATCCGCAACACCAACGTATTCATCACCACGCCTGGCAATGAAATAAGCCTCCGGCAACACATACGGCATCTCCAGCCACAGCAGCGCTTCACGCGTGTTGTACGCGGGCGGCGCAAGCGGACCGCGCGCCGGGTCGTCCTGGCGGAGCAGCGTGGTGAGCTCGTAGAGCTTCTCTACACAACGCGGATCTCGCTCGCGTTCCTCGGCAAACGTCGTAATCGTGATGCCCTGCTCTTCAATTCGCTTCAGCACCGGCAGGAACGTCGAAACATCCGTGTCGCCAACGTTCAAACGCAAATCAAGCACCCGCGAAACCTCTTCAAACCCACGACTCTCGAGAAGCTCTAAAACCACGTTCTCAGAGGCATACTGCCGGCACGAAACAGTAATCGCTTTCGCCTCGACCAGGTCACTCATCAATCGATCAAGCAACAACGAGCCGGCGCCACGCTTGAGCCATTCGGGATCGCTCAACAGAACCAATCGATACTTCGGTAAGTAAGCCGTTTGCTCGACCGCACCAAACGCGATGATCTGTCTGGTCCGTTCGTTTTCGACCACATACTGCCGCCGGAAATAACGCGACTCATCAAACTTCTCACGACGGTCGACCCAGTATTCGTAACCTGGCGCATCAGTACCGGCCCGAGCCGAGGCGATGGCGCTGACCGTGGGCCAGTCCGGATCGTGAAATGGTCGCAGCTTCGTGTTCAATTCGTTTGCAAACTTCGTATCGCGTGACGGGCGCTGCTGTTGCAAGTCGCCCTTGAATAACTCGACGACGCTGCTCTTCAGCCGTTGCCGCGCTGAATACAAACGCTTGTTGACGGTCGAGACCGGCACTCCGAGAAACTCGCCGATGTCGGCCTGTGTGTAGCCGTCAACGTAAAAGAGTGTCGTCACGAGGCGCTCGTTCTCGGGCAATGCGTTTATGGCCTGCAAGACTTTTGTTACGAGGTCACGTCTTTCCGCAAACGAATGTGGCCCGGGATCGTCTGTCGACTTATCGACGCCAGCGTCGAGTGGCAGAAGCTGCAAGCGCTTGCAACGCGTCAAACGACTGCACTGCGTCAGGACGATGCGTTTGAACCAGCCGGGAAACGCCACCGGCTCGCGCAGTTGCGCCAACTTCTGCCAGGCGGTGACGAACGCTTCCTGCGCTGTGTCCTGCGCGAGATAGGCGTCGCCCAGCACAGCAAACGCACAGGCGAACGCCATGTCCTGAAAGCGGATCACGAGCTCGCCAAAAGCTTCGCGTCGAGCCTCTGGAGCGTTATTCGGATCAGCCGCGCGGCGAACGATATCGACTACTTCTTTCACTTGAAGCTCGCTTCTACTAATAGGAGCCAAAATTGGCAATCAAGCTTACCAGTTGGTATAAGATGGGCCACTAAAATATCCGCGAGAGGAAAACACTTGAGCAATCTCAACTCGATCAAATCGGTTTACGACGCGTTTGCCACCGGAGACATTCCCACAGTGCTCGGAGCTTTAAGCCCCGACATCGCCTGGACCGAAGCCGAAGGCTTTCCTTACGGCGGCACTTATCACGGCCCGCGAGGCGTGCTCGAAGGCGTGTTTATGCGGCTCGGCTCAGAGTGGGAAGGATTCGCCGCCGTGCCCGACGAATTCATCGACGGCGGCGACACGGTGGTCGTGTTAGGCAAGTACAGCGGCAAGTACAAAGCCACCGGCAAGAGCTTTCAGGCAAACTTCGCGCACGTCTGGAAAATGAAGGATGGGAAAGCGGCCCAGTTTATCCAGTACGTCGACACGCTCCTGGTCCACCGGGCCGTGCAATAAATCCGTAAAACAATCCGTGTAATCCGCGGCTAATGCTGTTTAGCCTCGCGGCGCGACGGCTGTGTTCTGGAAGGCCGCGATCACCCAGCCCTGCTTCTCTTTAGTCATCGTTAACGTCAGCATCGCGCCCTGGTTCAACTCGTTCGTCGGACCTGTTCGCTGTCCTTCCACATGCACGACCGCAACGTCAGCTCGCAGGAACCGAATCTGCTTCACGACGAGCGTAAGGTTCGTGTCCTTGTAAATCGTGTCGAAGATACGCTGGTGCCCACTCTCGATCGCGGCGCGGCCCTTGAGATGATTGCCGTTGATCACAACGTAATCCGCGTCCTCGGCGAACGGCTTTGCGAAGAGCCCGCCGCTCTTCGTGTTCCAACCCGTCTCCATCTGCTTCACGCTTTCGCGTATCGCGGCTTCGTCCGACGCGCGGCCATCCGGCGCCGAGTTCTGCCCTGAAAATCCGAGCATCAACAACGTCATAAATACCAATGTTTTCATACCGTCCTCCCAAGATTTCAACCTCTGCCACCCCTGTAAGCGACGTTTGAAAAGAAAAGCGGCCACCGAACCGCCGCCGGTGGTAAAATTCGCGGCCATCGATGCCCACACTCTCGCCGCAGGAAGTCACTCAACTGCTCGCCGATTGGGGCAAAGGCGATCGGTCGGCACTCGATAAGCTTTTCCCGCTTGTTCAGTCGGAGCTCCGCCGCATCGCGCAACGGCAGATGAGCCAGGAGCGACCCGGCCACACGTTGCAGGCCACCGCGCTCGTCAACGAGGCTTACCTGAAACTGGCCGGTCAGCAGGGTTTCGACTGGCACAACCGCGCGCACTTCTTCGCCGTCTGTGCGCAGGTGATGCGACATATCCTGATCGATCACGCACGCGCGCACGCACGTGACAAGCGCGGCGGTGGTGCGATTCCGGTCTCGTTGAATGAAGCGCTCCTCGTCGCCGAAGATCAGGCGGCCCACTTCATCGCCTTGGACGACGCTCTGCGCGTGCTGGAAAGTCTCGATCCGCAGAAAGGCAAGATCATCGAGTTACGTTACTTCGGCGGTTTGAGTATGGAGGAAGCAGCAGAAGTTTTGAACATCTCGCCGCGGACGGTGCGACGCGAGTGGCAGCGAGCGAAGGCGTGGCTCTATCGCATGATGACTGAAGGTGTCGAAGATGAAACCCGACCGCTGGCGAAAAGTCGATGAGCTCTTCGCAGCCGCGCTCGAGCGCGAGCCCAAAAGCCGCGCCGCATTTCTCGACGAGGTTTGCGGTAGTGATAAAGATCTGCGACGTGAAGTCGAGAAGATGCTCGACATCGACAACCAGGCACAGGACTTCATCAAGACTGACGTTTTCGATTTCGCGGCGCGCCTGATCACGCAACCGGGCCCGCCGCCGTCTAAAAACTCTCTCTCGATTTCACATTCGATCGACGATGCGCGCTTCGTTCCCGGCGACATTCTTTCCGAACGTTATCGCATCGTCGGACTACTCGGTCGCGGCGGCATGGGCGAGGTCTATCGTGCCGACGATCTCAAACTCAAACAACCTGTCGCGCTCAAGTTTCTTCCTGCTTCGCTGAACACCGACGGCGCCGCACTCGCGCGGTTTTATAAAGAGGTCAGCGTCGCGCGCCAGATCTCACATCGTCACGTGTGTCGTGTTTACGACGTCGCCGAATACCAGGGCGAACACTTCCTCTCGATGGAGTTTGTGCGCGGCGAAGAGCTCTCGTCACTCCTCAAACGCATCGGTCGCGTGCCGCAGGACAAAGCCGTCGAGGTTGCGCGCCAGCTTTGCGCCGGGCTCGCAGCCGTGCACGAGCGCGGTGTGCTTCATCGCGATCTCAAACCCGCGAACATCATGCTCGACGAGCAGGGCGAGGTGCGCATTACTGACTTCGGGATCGCCGCACTCGCGAGTGAAGATCCGCGTGAGATGTCGGGGACGCCTGCATACATGTCTCCCGAACAACTTGACGGTGGCGAGTTAACAGTCAGAAGCGACATCTACTCGCTCGGTCTCGTGCTCTACGAGCTCTTCACCGGCAAGAAAGCGTTCCACGCAGCCAGCCTGCCCGAGTTGCTGCGTTTGCGACGCAGCGATACGACTCCCACCAGTCCTGCTGAACACGTACCTGAGCTCGATCCGCTGATCGAACGCGTAATCTTTCGTTGTCTCGAACGAGATCCTTCGAAGCGTCCTGCTTCAGCGCTGCAAATTGCGGCTGCTTTGCCCGGCGGCGATCCACTCGCGGCCGCGCTGGCAGCAGGCGAAACGCCGTCGCCGGAGATGGTTGCGGCAGCGCCGAAGCAAGGCGCTTTGAGACCCGCCGTCGCTGTGTCGTTGCTCGCTGCTGTTGTCGTACTGCTCGGCACGATCTGTTTTCTCTCACGCTATACCGCGTTATACCGGATATCGCCGCTCAATAAGTCGCCGGAAGTGTTACGCGATCGCGCCGCCGAGCTCGTGAGGAAGTTTGGCTACACGACAGCCGCGGCTGATTCCGCTTACGGCATGGGTCTCGATCGCGACTACATCGACTACATTCACAACAACGATCAATCCCGGTCGCGATGGACCAGGCTGAGCAGCGGCCAACCGGCAGCGGTCTATTTCTGGTATCGACAGAGCCCGCGTCCATTCTCCATGAGTGCTGACGGCGACGTTAATGAAGAGTACCCACCGCGCGATTTTCCCGGCATGACGACGCTGACGCTCGACACACTCGGACGGCTGCGTTCTTTCTACGCCGTACCACCCGCGCGCAGCGCCGGTGTTGATACAGCAACGCCTGATTGGTCTTCGCTCTTCGCAGAAAGCGGCCTCGATCAAACGAAGTTTCAAACAGTTCCTTCCATTTGGACGCCGCCGCACGAGGCCACCGTACGCGCGGCCTGGGAAGGCTCATATCCCGATCAGCCCGATGCCAAAATTCACATCGAAGCGGGCGCGTTCGAGGGCAAGCCTGTTTACTTCGAAATCTTTGACGCGTGGGACCAGCCACGCGATCCGCAGGCTTCCGTCGCACGCTTCCGGCAACGCGCGTTGCTGTTCCTGCTGCTTGCGATCTTCATCACGGTGTTCGTCGGTAGTGCGCTGCTCGCGCTGCGAAACGTGAAGCTCGGGCGCGGTGATCGCAAGGGAGCGTTTCGTCTCGCCGCTTTTCTGCTCGTCGTGTTCTTTCTGCGCTGGCTCTTCACGTCGCATCATGTAGCGACGGAAGCTGAGGCATTCAACTTTATCGCGGGCGTGCAGCGGATTTTATTCTGGACGTTCTTCTTCTGGGTGGTCTACCTCGCGTTTGAGCCGTTTGTGCGACGACGCTGGCCCGGGCGGATCGTTTCGTGGAGTCGCGTGCTGGCGGGCGGCTTTCGCGATCCGCTCGTCGGACGCGACATACTGATCGGCGCAGTGTTTGGGCTCGGCGGGATTTTTTTCAACTTCTATCTCGCGGGGCTCGTACCGCAATGGTTTGGTTACCCGCCCGCGATTCCGTGGTTTGACTTTCCGGCGACACAACTGCTTGGCATTCGCTCGTTCGCGTTCGGCATCACGCAACAGATCTTCGCGTGCCTTTTTCAGTCATTCATACTGCTGTTCTTCCTGCTGTTGCTTTACATCATCCTGCGTCGCGAACGACTCGCGGCCGTGGCGGTATGGCTGATCGGAAGTGTGGCTCTGAGCCTGACACATGAGACGGCTCTTGCTGTGCCGTTCTCATGTATCGCGGCGTTTCTCGTGGTGTGGGTGCTTTATCGTTACGGGTTGCTGGCGCTCATCTCAGCTATCTTCTTTTTGCACCTGGTTATCTTTTATCCGATCACGTCTGACTTCTCAGCGTGGTACGCGGCGGATTTCGTCCTCGCGCTGCTCATCTCGCTCGCACTCGCCGGCTATGGGTTCTACACCTCACTCGCCGGACAACCACTCTTCCGCGCCAGCCTGCCTGATGACTAATCCGTAATCAATCAGTGTAATCCGTGGCTAAATTACCTTCGCTTTATGACGCCCGAATCTATCGTCTCCCCCGTTCTCGAAATCGCCTGGAAGTACATCTGATCGCCCACCACTTCAAACAACATAAAGTGTAAATCGCGATCGTACGACTTCTCTGTAATATCCGATCGCGCATCGATATCACCAGTGCGAAGCTTTCCGCCTGCTCCAGAAACAAAATAGTAAATCCCCTTCTGCGGCTTCATTCTCTCGTAGACGTGATCGTGTCCGGTCAACACCACATCAACGCCGTACTTCAAGAAGATCGGCTCGACAACTTCCCGCAGTTGCCCGTCAGAGCCGTGTTTCTTCGCAGACGAATACGGCGGATGATGGAAGAACATTATTTTCCACTCCGCAGTCTCGCGGCCCAATTCATCTTCGAGCCACTGCACCTGCTTCTTCTCCATGTAGTTGCTGTTCAGTGAGTAGAAAGCGATGTTGCCTTTCTTGAACCGGTAATACTCTTTGCCGTTCATGTTGAAGTTCTCGTAATTGACCTGCAACGCCTGGTCGTGATTTCCGAGGGTGGCATAGAACTTCACTTTCTGATCGAGGAGGGCTTTGTAAGGCTCGGTAAACTTCTTCTCGAAGTCCTGCGGGGCCTCGCCGCCGTACAGGTTGTCGCCCATCATCAAGACAAAATCGTATGGGAAGAGGGCGTGATACTTCATCATCATGTCGCCGACGTCTCGTTGTTGTTCTGTGCCGGAACCGCTGTCGCCGATCACGGCAAACTTCACCGAACCATCTTTCACGGGCAGCGTCAGCTTGAGTGGTGCAGTGGCATGACTATTCGGAGCAGCAGTCGAGTTGCCGTTTTGTTTTTGTTTTTGTGCGGGCGCCGGGGTGAAAAGAATCGCAGTGATTAAAATTGCAAACAGGAAATGATGGGTCTTTCGCATCTCTCACTCCTTAATCATGGCAATGCATCAGGCATGAAATCGATGATCACGTCGCTCTCGCGATCGACGAGCAGCATGTTTCTTCCGACAAACCGGTAGCGAAGCTCTTTCGGCAACTGCGGCAGCTTTGTTAACAGCACCGCCGGCATTTCGGAGAACTCAGCCGAGTGTGGGTATGGGTCGTTCACCCGCATCACCACGCTCTTTGTTTCCATCTCGAAGATCTTCTCGCGCAGCTCTTGCCGCTCCTGGCCCCGGAATTCAGTCTTGAGAGTGCGACGAATGTAGTCGGCTGTCGCAGGCAGGAAGAACTCGCCACGCTTCGCATTCGGACGCGCGTTTCTGAGCGAGAGTTCGAGCGCAGTTCTGTAAGCCTGAATCTGTTCCGGCGTGCTGTCCTTCGACAGCTTGGGCGCATTCGCGCGCACCTTGTTGCGCAGCTCGATGTATTCCTTCACCTGTTTCTCGAAAGCCTCGATTGCGGCTTTATCAGCAGGCGAGACTACGACGGGCTCGGCCAGCGCCGCGTTTTGCGTCTTCTGCGCGAAAGCTACAGCAGCTCCCCAGACCACCGAAGACACCAGTAACCAGAGACAAACGTATCTTTGCTTCTTCATGCACTGCTGAAAAGGCAAAGAAAATGCCGGATCTGATCCGCGTGTTAAATTCGCGTAAATCCGCGGCAAAGAGCGGCCTGTACGGTCGAAAACAATTCAATTGTACGAACTTCGTTCAAGGATTTAGTTTCTTGAGCTGCTGAACAGCGTTGGTGTTTTTGGGGTCCAGTTCGAGTGAGCGTTTGTAGTTCTTGATAGCGAGTTCGCGATTACCGTTTACCGCGTATGCTTCGGCAACACTGTCGTAAACGTTCGCGCTGTTTGGATAAAGAAACACGTTCAGCTTGAAGATCTCGAGCGCTTCCTTCGGCTTGCCGCCGCCGTTCAACATGCGGTAGGCCCAGTCGTTGAGATCGTTCTCGAGCGGTTGGAATTGCGGGTCTTTTCGTTTCAGCTCCTGATAAACGTTGATTGCGTCTTTGTAACCGCGCTCTCGTAATCTCATGCGCAGCGCGGTCACGGGATCAGACGCAGCAATCTCCGGCTTGTAATAACCCGCCAGCTCATCAATGAACTCTTCCGGAAACGCGCCCACGAGGTTTGTGAGCACAATCACCGCGAGATCATCTTCAGGATAGACGAAGAACGCCGCACGACTGCCGCCGGTCGCTGCGACTGCTTTGTGCTTCGGTCGCGGCTTCGCCATCCAACCAATGGCCCAGAGTGTCGGCTGGCCGTTGTTGTAAGAACCCGCAGTCCAAAGTGTTTCGAGTGCTTTGCGTTTAAGAAGCTTTCCTTGCTGCAACGCGATGATCCAGCGCGCGAGATCTTCAGCGGTGCTGTTCATGCCAGATGCGGTGCGTCGAGACGGTGGAAACTCTGCGTGATCTTCAACCAGCTTCTCGTTGACGTAACGATAAGTCGGTGTGGCGGCGCCAAAGCCGGTGCTTCGCATACCCGCGATCTCAAACTGCCTCTCCTTGAAAACATCCGCGATCGGTTTACCCGTGAGTTTCTCAATCACTTTCCCGAGCAGGTAATAGTTTGTCTGGTTGTAGCTAAACCTCTCACCGGCAGGAGAATTCACCGGCATCGACTTCAGCTTCGTCCAGATCTGTTCTTCACTCGTGCCGTGGGCCAATCCATACGTCACCGGATCGAGCAGGTTAAGAATATTCGGCAACCCCGAGACGTGCGTTAACAGTTGCCGGATCGTGATCTGCTGCCAAGACGGCGGCAGCCCATCCAGATACCGCGACACCGGCGCCGCCAACTCAACCTTCCCATCTTCGACGAGCTGCATAACCGCCACACCCGTAAACGCCTTCGTGCACGAGAAAATCGGAAACACCGTCTTGTTATCAGCCGTGCCGAAGGACTTGCTGAGAACAATCTTGCGGTCCTTCACAACCGCGAGCTGTAGTCCCGGAATCCTCCGCTCCCGCATCTCGTGCTCGATTAGTTTGTCGACAGTTTGAGCGAAGGTTGTGAGCTGGGCAATGAATAGAAGCAGTGACAGGATTACAGGATTTACACGATTAACAGGAATCTTGTTCATCATGCCCATCCTGTCATCCTGTCTAAACTGGTCCAACGCTCAGTAGTCCGTCTTGTTCTTTCGCGAGTTGTTGCAGGACGTCGGTGAGGATCTGCAGATTCAGCGGCTTCGTCAGATGTGAATAGAAACCGGCAGCGCGAGCGCGGGCGATGTCGTCGCTGCGGCCGAAGCCGGTGATGGCGATGACAGGGACGTCTTGTCGCCCATCGATCTTTCGCAAGCGCTGCAGGAACTCAAACCCGTCCATCTCCGGCATCGAGATGTCCGAGAGAATCACGTCAAACTCGTTCTCAGCCGCGAGGCGCAGCGCGTCCGCGCCATTCGTCGCCGTAGTCACATTCGCGCCCGCAACTGTCAACAGCTCTCGAAGCATCGCGATCGTATCTTCAGAATCATCCACGATCAGAAAATTCGTTTGCGCAAAAACGTCCAGCTCAACCGGACCTGGCGATGCCACTGTGGATCCCAACCGCGCCGTCTCGCGCAACAACGGCAGCCGCACCGTGAACCGCGCTCCCTTGTTTGGACCATCAGACTCAGCGCTGATCTTTCCGCCGTGAAGCTGCACGAGTTGATGCACGAGCGCGAGACCAATCCCCATACCGCCATGCCGCCGTCGATTGCTGCCATCCGCCTGCCGAAACATCTCAAACACGTGCGGCAGAAAACTCGCATCGATTCCCTGCCCCGTATCCGTCACCATAAGCACGGCGCTTTCGTTTTCATTACTCAACCCGATCTCGATTCTCCCACCCGCAGGCGTGAACTTCACCGCATTATTCAATAAATTCCAGGCAATCTGCTGTAGACGCAAACGATCGCCTTCCACCAGCAAAAGCTGATCGCCTACGTTCACGCGAATCTCGATGCCTTTCGCGGCTGCGTCTGCACGAACAGTCTCCACTGCGTTATCGATAATGGCCGGCAGCGACACCGTCTCCTGGTTCAAAGAGATCTTGCCGCGCTGCAATCGCGACAGATCGAGCAGATCGTTGATCAACTGCGATTGCGAGTGGGCGTTTCGCCTGAGCGCTTCGCCCATCTGGACCAAACGCGGCGACGCCTCAATCTCGCGCATTCGCAACAACAACTCCGAGTAACCAAGAATCACGTTCAGCGGATTGCGCAGCTCGTGCGAGAGCGTCGCCAGAAACTCGTCTTTGAGCTGGTTCGCTTTCTCCGCCGCGTCGCGCGCCTCCTGCACGCTCGTCAGCAAACGCTCGCGCTCCGCCTCGGCCCGCAGCTTCTCAATCGCCGTCCACGTGCGCTCGGCGACGGTTTGCAACAACGACAATTCTTCTTTAGTCCACTGGCGTGGCCTGTCGTCACTGACCCAAAGCGAAGCGACCCACTTCCCTTCACGCATCAAGGGCACCGCGACGTAAGCGCGCTCGCCATTCGGCTCGTAACTGCGGTCGTAATCGGCTGCGGTACGCGGATCAATTTTCGAATCGTAGTTCACGACAGTCTTGCCCTGTTGCATCTCGCGTGTCGTGATGCTGCTGTACTCCGAAATCCGATGTTCGCCTGCGATTGATTCCGCACCGTCGGTGTAGTCGCGATGAACGATCTCAAGATCGCGCTCGACGTCAGTCTCATTGAACAAACACCGCCGCACGTTCAAATGACTCCCCAAAGTTTCCGCGACTGCGTACAACAACTCGTACGGATCCTGGATCGTGCGTATCAACTCACTCACGCGCACGAGCACGTCGAGCCGGTTCTCAGCGCGTCGTTGCTCGTCGATGTCCTGCACGACGACAATGACGCCGCTCACCTCATCCGCTTGATCACGAAACGGAACGCTGAGCACGCGTGTCCAGATCTGCTTTCCGTCGGCGCCCGTGTAAAGCATTTCGCAACCAGGACTGACTGACTCGCCACGCAGTGCCCGAGCGCTGGGCCATTCGGACGGATCGAGTGGACGGCCTTCCTCGTCCCACGCGCGCCAGCGTGCAGCATACGCCGGATCAAGCGATGAGAGGCGCTCCCCGACAAAGTTGTTCAGCACTGAATTACGGATCAGAAAACGTCCTTCGCGATCGGTGAGTCCGATGCCGACAGGAAGCTGCTCGAGGAGTGCTACCAGGCGCGCTTCGCTGTCGCGCAGTGCGAGGTCTGCGCGGCGCCTCTCTCTATCGGTGCGATTGAGCGACAGCGCCGTCAACCAGATCAACACCGCCAGCAGTAGCAGCACCGCGACGACGAACGACGCTGTGGTGAAGTTAGGGCTGAGCCATTGTGAATCACGCGTGAGCGTCCTGATCCAGCCGAGCAAAATTACAACCAGAAACGCCGGCAGCATGCGTCGGGCGACCACCGAGCCGGGACTGCTGCCCAGCAGGGTTGCAACCATGCCACGCTCCGGCCGCGCCAGTAGAATCGAGGCACACAAACACACGAACGCGACCACCGTGTGTAAAGCGATCGTGAAATACAGCGCGATCGGCTCAACGCGCTCGATGCCGTAAAAGTAGTAAAGAAAAACGAGGAGGGTAACCGTTACAACGAGGATCACAGCGATATTCGAGACGCGAAACCATCGCTTTGCGCGCGCGTCGACCAGTGAAAGCGCGATGCCCAGCAAGAAGAAGTTGAGCGATGCGGCCACACCCATCCGGCCGGGAAACGAGAGTCCTGCTTCCAGCGGAGTCTCGCTGAACAGCAACTGGTCCAGCCCGGTGTTCCATCCGAAAAGATGTTCGCTCAGGGTGACTAAACCAACGATCCCAACGATCGCGGCAAATAGTTGGCGAACGATGCGCTTGCCTGGAGACTGTGAGCGGCCGTTGATCAAGAAGCAGGATGCGGCGACGAGCATGAGGCAAACCGCGGTGTTTGCCTTCATATTGACGAGCGCGGGATGGATTTTTTTGAGGAACTCGTTGTCGAGAATCCAGCCGAGCAGCGCCGCGGCACCGATACAAAACGCGACCACCGCGAGGCCGATCGAGACGGACCGGTAACGCTTGAGTTGTCGTTCCGGAAAGTGCGAAAGAGTTTCGGACATTCAGCAGGTACAGCTAAGGAGCATTCGAGAACTGGGGGTTCGTGCTGAGTCTATACTGCGCACAAGTGTTGGGACAAGCAGAGGGTCAGACTGAAAGTTGCACCGGTCCGACGTAACACTTATTCTTTTGTTTGAGGAGGACAAGATGTCAGCAGCAACGGATGAATTACTTTCCAGGATAAAAGCGCTACCGGAAGAGGAAAATTACTTCTGGTGGACGCAATCCTCACTGATCTGTCTTCCCCAGATCCGGCGATAGAGCGCATCTGGACTGACGAAGCGCGAAAGCGGTGGGCGGCATATAAAGCCGGTAAGATTCCTACAGTCTCATATGACGAGGTAATGGCGAAGCACCGAAGATGATGAAAATCCGCTTCCTCACTATAGCGGAGATGGAAGTCGACGAAGCAGTTCCATCAGAACCGATCCTTGTTAAAAATCCCTGTGCGTGTCACGCCAGTTTCAGTATAAACTCAATCACATGGGTCTCGATATTTCACCGCGAGTGCATATCGGCGAGGTGATTCGCAACGCGGTCTTGTTCAATCCCGCGAATTCTCAGGACCGTCTTATGAATTCTGACAGTCTTATCGAAACAGTCGGTCGTTTCTTCACTCTGCTTAGCGAGCGCGAAGTCGATTACGTGCTGGTCGGCGGAATCGCTTTGCTGCAATACGTTGAGGGTCGCAACACTGAAGACATCGACTTGATCATGGCCGTGGCTGAGCTTGAGCGCTTGCCCGAATTGCGTGTGGAAACACACGACGTTGATTTCGCGCGCAGCAAGTTTGGTGATTTGCGAGTTGATCTGCTTCTAACCACCAACCCGCTGTTTGATGAGGTACAGAAACGTTTCACCACTGTGAAGCATTTTGTTGACTATGCAATTCCGTGTGCGACGCTCGAAGGACTGCTCCTGCTGAAACTTTATTCACTTCCTTCACTCTACAGGCAAGGCAACTTCACGCGCGTTGGTCTTGCTGAGAACGATATCGCCACGTTGATGCATATTCACAAGCCGGCACTGCAACCGATTCTGGATGTCCTCGCAAACTACTTGAGCGAAACCGACATGGCCCAGGTCAGCCAAATTATTGACGAGATTCAGCAACGTCTGGAACGTTTCCGAGAGCGGAGTTAAATCCCCCACGAAAAGGCAGAAAACATTTCCCTTTGTGCTTTTTGTGCCTTTTGTGGCTAATCAATGTTCGAGATGGTATGGGACGCTGGTGACGATGACGCCCTTTCGGAAGAGCAGCGAGCCTTTGAGTAAAAGGGAGCTCTGGTTGTGGAGGAAATGTTGCCACCAGCGCGCCGGAATGAATTCGGGTAGGACGACGGTGATGATGTCGTCGGAGTTTTCTCTCGAAAGACGATGGATGTGTCGCAACAGCGGGCGTGTGAGCTCGCGATAAGGCGAAGGTAAGACGACGAGCTGCACACCCGCGCCCCAACGTTCCCATTTGTCTTTCAAACTCGCCGTCGCCTCCTCTTCAAAGTCGACGTAGACAGCCTGCACCTTGTCAGACGCGATCGAGCGCGCGTACTGCAACGCGTTCACGACGCCGCGATGAATTCCGGAAATGGGCACGATGACGGTGTGCTTGATTGGCCGTATCTGCTCCAGTCCTTCAGTTGAAAGCTGCTTTGCGACCATCACATAGTGTTTGTGAATCGCCCTGAACAGCAGCACCAGGAGCGGAATCACAACCACAACAATCCATGCTCCATGAATGAACTTCGTCGCGATGAAGACACAGAGCACGACAAACGTCGCGAGCGCGCCAACCGCGTTGATAGCGAGCGACTTTTTCCAGTTTGCAGGAGCGGTCACCTCATCAGTAACGAAGTAAGACCGGTGTATCTCTTCAGCCTGCAACGCAACGTCAGGCAACGGGCCATTGCTCGTTGAGTTTTCGCGAGGCGGATCATTCTTCGCTTGCGAGTGCAGCTTCGATCGTTCGCGTAACCAGTGCACGACCATGCCTGATTGCGACAACGTAAACGAGAGAAACACGCCGACTGCATACAACGGAATCAACCGCGACGTATCGCCACCGAAAGCAATCACGAGGACGCCCGAGAAGATCGCGAGAATCACGATCCCATTCGAGAACACCAAACGATCGCCACGATTCGCAAATTGCCGCGGCAGAAAACGATCACGCGCGAGCAAACTCGAGAGACGTGGGAAGTCAGCAAACGCCGTGTTCGCGGCCAGCACGAGTATTGCCGCCGTTGCCGCCTGCACGACGTAGTAAAACCATCCCAACGGCCCGGTGAACATGATGCGCGCAAACTGCGAGATCACGGTCTCACTCTGCTTCGGATGCACGTGGTACAGATAAGCCATCACGCTGGTCCCGAGGAACATCGCCGTCAGCAGTATCGCCATCCAGATCAATGTCCTCGCCGCGTTTCTCGCTTCCGGTTTTTTGAATGCCTGCACACCGTTTGAGATCGCTTCGATACCCGTCAACGCCGCGCAGCCATTCGAGAACGCGCCCAGCAGCAGAAACAACGTCAGCGGTTGCAAGTGATAACCTTCGGCAGTCTTCAACTCTTCCTGCGACGGAACCGCCGCCGCGCCGCCGTACGTGAAATAGTGAAACAGCCCGAACACGATCATGAACAGGAAACTGACGACGAAGACGTACGTGGGTGTGGCGAAGAGCGCGCCCGACTCGCGCACGCCACGCAGGTTCGCGATGGCGATGAACGCGATGAAGACGAGGCAGAGAATGACTTTATGATCGTTGAGCCACGCATAACGCGTGCCCTGCACTGCTGAGGTGATTGCAGCAACACCAGCAGCGATCGACACGGACACGGTCAACACGTAATCCACGAGCAGCGAAGCACCGGCAATCAATCCGGGCGTCGTGCCGAGATTTTCTTTTGCGACGATGTACGCACCGCCACCCGATGGATACGCATGGATCGTCTGTCGATAACTGGTAGCAACGATCGCCAGCAGCACCGCGATCCCGACCGAAACGGGAACCACATAGCTGAACGATCCACCGCTCGTCGCAGCAGCAGCGACAGCAAGCACGAGCAAAATTTCTTCAGTGGCGTACGCGGTTGAGGAAAGCGCATCAGAGGAAAAAACAGCAAGCGCAGTTTTCTTCGTGAGACGCTCGTGCGCCGCCTGTTCCGTTCGCAGTGCTCTGCCGACAAGTAACCTCTTGATCGCAGTCGCCATGTTAGATTGCCTTCACTCCTTCTGTTTGCCAGCGTGCCGCAATGGGCAGCTTGTCAGGATCGAGATTTTTTAAAACGAGTCGTCGCGTTGACGGCACGCCCCGTTGCTTCCACAAAAAATCGCTCAGCTGCCAGCGCGCCTCCGCCGTCCAGAAAGAGTTGCCAGGCGCGAGCCGGCGGCTGGTCATGCGCTCGACGTACTCAATCACCTCCATCTCGATCTGAACGAGGACATCGTGCTTCTCACCTTCGGGACTGATCACGATGAAACGCCGTTGCAGCTCATCGAGCACAGGTGTCTCATCGTCGTCGAGAATAGTGAAGCCGTTCATCGTAATCGTTCGGATCAGTGGTTGTGTTTTAGCCACGGATGTCACCGATTCTCACTCCTGTGTCCGGCACTACCTGCACGGTGGCATCGCGGACCTCATCCAGGAACCGATTGATCACAGAACCGTGCAGAAGAATGTCCCAGCGCGAGCGCGAAGTTTGACCAAAGATGACGTGTGTGATCCCTTCGCGACGTGCAAAATCGATGAGGGCATCAGCAACGTTGCGCGCCTTCAGTTTCACAATGCGCGCGCCCAGTTGCTGCGCGAACTGAATGTTTTCCTGCAACGCGGCGTAGTCCTCCGGCTTGATGCGTCCCATCTCCTCGCGCGGTGTCTCGACATAAACTGCATACCAATCTGACGCGAGCCGGCCGGCAATCCGCGAGCCCGTGCGCAGCAGCCTCTTCGCACTGCCGCGCGAAGCCATCGCCACCATGACTTTCTCAGGGATGACTGCCTGCTCCAGGCCTTCGCGCTCACGATAATCGTGAGCTCGCGCCGCCTGGTCCTGGGCCACCTGCCGCAATGCCAGCTCGCGCAGCGCTGACAGGTTTCCCTTGCGAAAGAAGTTGTTGAGCGATTGCTCGATCTTCTCGACGCCATAGATCTTTCCCTGGCGCAGTCGCGTACGCAGTGTGTCGACAGAAACATCAACGTTCACGACTTCATCAGCACGACGGAAGAAAGAATCGGGCACGGTCTCGCGCACACGGACGCCGGTCGTGCGCGCGACGACGTCGTTCAACGATTCGATGTGCTGGATGTTTACGGCAGTGATGACCGAGATATCGTGATTGAGCAGCTCGAGTACATCTTCGTAGCGCTTGCGGTTTTTCGAGCCTGGCACGTCTGTGTGCGCGAGCTCATCAACGATCGCCACTTGCGGGTCACGCGAGATGACGGCTTCGAGATCCAGCTCTTCGAGCATGACGCCGCGATACTCGATCTCGCGCATCGGCACGCGCTCAATCCCTTCAGCAAGCGCAGCCGTCTCGAACCGACCGTGCGTCTCGAGCACAGCGATCACGATATCGACACCCTCGTGTTTCAATGCGTGCGCGTCTTCGAGCATCTGCCACGTCTTGCCCACACCCGGAGCGGCGCCGATGTAAACACGCAACGTCGGCTTGTCGCCGACTTTGAGTTTGGCGAGCAACGCTTCGGGCGATGGTCTTTTCAGCTCAGCGATCATTCTTTCTCTTGTCGAGATCGAGATTGAGCTCGAGCACGTTCACTCGTGGCTCACCCAGAAAGCCAAACTGCCGGCCTTCGGTGTGTGCGGCGACGATCCGGCGCAGCTCGTCTTCACTCATGCCGCGCTCGCGTGCGACGCGCGGCACCTGAAACTCGGCAGCAGCAGGCGAGATATGCGGATCCAGGCCCGAACCGGACGTTGTCACAAGATCAATAGGCACTGGCTTGCCGAGATTTTCTGCGTGGAGCTTTTCAACGTCGGCCTTCACGCGACCGACAAGCTTTTGATTCGTTGGGCCAAGGTTCGAGACACCCGATGGGCGTGAATGGAAATAGCCAGGGGATGTAAACGGCTGCCCGATTAGACGTGAACCGATCACTACTCCGTCGGCGTTCCGGATCAGTTGGCCGTTTGCTTTGTCGGGGAAGATCACTTGCGCGAGTCCGGTGACGACGAGTGGATAAGCCAGCCCGAGAATGATCGTCGTCACGATCGTCATCAAAACTGCTGTGATCAAATTCCGTTGCAACGCAAGATTTTTCAGGATTGACATGTTCATCTTGTAAAAAAATCCTGTAATCCTGTCTAAACCAACTTCAGCACATTAACCACCACATCGATGATCTTGATCCCGATAAACGGCACGACGATCCCGCCCAGCCCGTAGATCAGCAGGTTGCGTCGCAATAGCGCCGCCGCACTCATCGGCCGGTACTTCACACCCTTCAACGCCAGCGGTATCAACACGACGATGATCAGCGCGTTGAAGATCACCGCCGAAAGAATCGCGGACTGCGGCGTACGCAATCCCATGATGTTGAGCGCGTTCAGCACCGGAAACGCACCCGCAAACATCGCCGGTATGATCGCGAAATACTTCGCCACATCATTCGCGATCGAGAACGTCGTCAATGCGCCGCGCGTCATCAACAGTTGTTTCCCAATCTCAACCACCTCGATCAGCTTCGTCGGATTGCTGTCGAGGTCAACCATATTGCCGGCTTCTTTTGCTGCCTGTGTGCCGGTGTTCATCGCCACACCGACGTCGGCCTGGGCCAACGCGGGCGCATCGTTCGTACCGTCACCCGTCATCGCGACAAGCTTGCCGCCTTCCTGTTCACGCTTGATGAGCGCCATCTTGTCTTCAGGCGTCGCTTGCGCGAGAAAATCATCGACACCAGCTTCGCGAGCGATCGTTGCAGCAGTGAGCGGATTGTCGCCGGTGATCATGATCGTCTTAATGCCCATCTCCCGCATTTGCTTGAAGCGCTCGGGCATGCCGCCTTTGACGACGTCCTTCAGATAAATGACGCCGAGCGCGACTCGATCTTCAGCAACGACAAGCGGCGTTCCCCCGGCTTTCGAGATGTCCTGAACGATCCCATCGAGCTCGCGTGGTGCTGACCTGCCATTTCCGTTGAGATACTTCGCGATCGCATCAGCAGCGCCTTTGCGTACTTCGCGGCCGTCGAAATCAACACCTGACATGCGCGTCTGCGCAGTAAACGGAATGAAGCTCGCTTCGTGTGGCGCGAGCTCGCGACCGCGCAGTCCGTACTTCTCTTTCGCAAGGACTACGATCGACCGACCTTCGGGAGTTTCGTCTGCGAGTGAAGAGAGTTGCGCGGCTTCAGCCAGCTCTGTTTCGTCGACGCCAGGCAGCGGAACAAACTGTGTTGCCTGTCGATTGCCGAGGGTGATCGTTCCAGTCTTGTCGAGCAGAAGTGTGTTCACATCACCCGCGGCTTCAACTGCACGACCAGACATCGCGAGCACGTTGTGCTGAATCAGCCGGTCCATGCCGGCAATGCCGATGGCGGAGAGCAGTCCGCCAATCGTCGTTGGGATCAAACAGACGAGTAGCGAGACAAGCACGAAGATCGTTTGCCGCGCGTTTGAATAGATTGCGAACGGCTGAAGCGTAACGACGGCCAGCAGGAAAATGATCGTGAGACCCGCCAGCAGAATGTTCAGCGCGACCTCATTCGGCGTCTTCTGTCGCTCAGCGCCTTCAACGAGCGCGATCATGCGATCAATGAACGTCTCGCCGGGATTCGAAGTGATACGGACTTTTATGTGATCGGAAAGAACGCGCGTGCCGCCAGTGACCGCGGAGCGATCTCCACCCGCTTCACGAATCACAGGCGCGCTTTCACCCGTGATTGCCGACTCATCGACAGATGCCACGCCTGCAACGATCTCGCCGTCGCCGGGAATAAACTCGCCCGCGGAAACGATCACGAGATCGCCTTTGCGAAGCTGCGGTGCGGGCACGTCTTCGGTGAGTTTGTCGGAGACGATGCGATGCGCGATCGTCTCTGTTTTCGATTTGCGCAGGTTGGCGGCCTGGGCCTTGCCACGACCTTCCGCCATCGCTTCGGCGAAGTTTGCGAAGAGCACGGTGAACCAGAGCCAGAGGGTTATCTGCAACTCGAAAGCTTTGACACCGCGGAGGAGTTGAAGCGTGGTCAAGATGCTCCCGACTTCGACGACAAACATGACCGGGTTCTTCATCATCTTGCGCGGGTCGAGTTTGATGAAGGCGTCGAGGATGGCACGTTTGACGATTTGCGTGTTCCAGATTGCTTTCATGTCTTAAAACATCAACTCCTCGACAATCGGCCCCAAACTCAACACTGGGAAAAACGTTAGCGCACCAACAATCACAATCACGCTCACCAGCAGAGTGGAGAACAATGGCGTCGTCACCGGAAATGTCCCCAACGACGGCGGCACGATCTTCTTGCGCGCGAGATTCCCCGCGATCGCGAGCATCGGAATGATCATCATGAAGCGACCGACGAGCATCGCGATTCCGATCGTCGTGTTGTACCAGAGTGTGTTCGCCGAGATTCCGGCGAACGCAGAGCCGTTGTTTCCCGTGCCTGAAGTGAACGCGTAAAGCATCTCGCTCAGCCCATGTGGCCCAGGATTGTTCAACTGCGACGTGCCGAACGACGGCGACAGTGCGCTGATTGCAGCCAGGACAAGTATCGTCAACGGAAAGACAAGCACGACGAGCATCGCCATCTTCACGTCGTATGACTCAATTTTCTTGCCGAGGTATTCAGGCGTGCGTCCCACCATCAGTCCGGCGATGAACACTGCGAGCACGATGAAGATCAGAATGCCATAAAGTCCCGCGCCTACTCCGCCAAAGACGACTTCACTCAACATGATGTTGGCGAGTGGGATCATGCCGCCGAGCGGAGTAAACGAGTCGTGCATTGAATTCACCGCGCCGCACGAAGCATCAGTCGTAACAGTCGCAAAGAGCGCGCTGTTGGCTATTCCAAAGCGCACTTCTTTGCCTTCCATGTTGCCGGCCGTTTGATCTGTTCCAGCTAACAGCGGATTGCCGCGTGCTTCACTCGCGTACGTGACGAGCACGCCTGCAAGGAACAGCACGGCCATTGCGGACCACACGGCCCAACCGTGCTTTTGTGATCCGGTCATGCGCCCGAGCGTGTAAGTCAGTCCAGCAGAGATCGCGAAGATCGAAAAGAGCGCGATCAGGTTTGTGAGCGGCGTCGGGTTCTCGAAAGGATGCGCGCTGTTCGCATTGAAGAAGCCGCCACCGTTCGTGCCCCATTGTTTGATGAACTCCTGCGACGCGACCGGACCTTGCGCAATCAATTGCGTCGCTGGTGCGTCAACCAGTTGCACAGTGTCGTACGGCCGCAGGTTCTGGATAACTCCCTGCGACACGAGCACCAGCGAGCCAACGAGACAGAACGGCAACAACACCCAGAGCGTTGCGCGCGTGAGGTCCACCCAGAAATTTCCGATCGTCCGCATCTCGCGACGCGCGATACCGCGAATGAAAGCGATCGCGAGAGCTATGCCCGTCGCCGCGGACATGAAGTTGTGATAAGCGAGACCAGCCATCTGCGTGAGGTAACTCATCGTCTCTTCGGGCACGTACGATTGCCAGTTGGTGTTGGTCGTAAACGAGGCCGCGTTGTTGAATGACGAGCCGGTGAACGCGGTGGAATCAACCCCCGGCAGGTGCTGTGGATTGAACGGCAGGACGCCTTGAAGTCTTTGCAACACGTACAGCACAAGCATCGAAACAACACTGAACAGCAGCATCGCTACCGCATACTCTGTCCAGCGCATCTCGTGACGGGCATCGACGCGCGTGAGCTTGTAAATCAATCTCTCGACTGGTCCGAGCACTGGATCGAGGAACGTGCGCTCGCCATTGAACACGTGCGTCATGAAGACGCCGAGCGGCTTCGTCACCAGCAAAACACACGCAAAGAAGAAGGCGATCTGTAACCAGCCATTCAACGTCATAACGTTTCAAAACTTCTCCGCACGCAACAGCGCATAAGCGAGGTAAATCAGCAGCAATACCGACACTGTGAGGGTTAATCCGGTTTCAAGACTCATTTCTTTCACCTCGCAGCTTTTCGCACGCGTGCACGTACGCAAGCGCAATCACGAAAAAACCAATCGTTGCTGCTATGAAAATCACGTCCAGCATTGCGAATCTCGGTCAGTTAAGGTTGTAACCAAGCTCGAGCAGAAAGAAGTGGTTACCTCCTGTGACATTTTGATTGCCGATTGAGTAGCCGGCGTATCCGGTGACTTTTGTACCAGCTTTGAAAATGATTCCGGGCGTGAAGTAGCCGGCAGCGTGTTTGCCTGTGAACCAATCGGCGGCTAACGTAACTTTCCGGTTCAGTGGTTGCTCGAAACCAAACTGGCCGCCGGCGCGATTGGCAGCGGCAACAACATTGCTACTGAAGTCGTAACCGCCAAAAGTGATCCGCGAGCCGCTCTTAAATGTCTTGCTTGTTTCTGCGTAGAAGTAATTACCGGCGTTGTACGCGCGATTGCGCACCGGGATAAACAGGTTATTGCCGACGACGATGGCCCAGCCGTTTTCTGCTTTATATGGCTTCCACTTGATCGTCGGAACGAGGGTTGTTGAATCAGGGCCGGGTTGAATGTTGCCGGTGATGTTTAGTCCAACCTCGACATTGCCTCCTGCACCGATAACGAAACGCGGAACAAACGATGAAAACTTCGGAACGTCAGAGCTGTCAGCGGGCTTGAGACTCGCATCCAGCTCCGCGTACACCTTGCCGCTATCGAGCACGTCAGTTGTTGGTACGTTGAAGATGGTCTGCTGCGCCTGGGCCACCGCGCAGTGTATGAAGAGAACAGTCAGGAGCACGACAACGATGTGCAACGACGTGTTTCCCTTTTCTGATTTGGATTCACTCAGTTTCTTCTCCTGCAAATCCATGCAATGGGCGCCCAGCATCATGATGGGAATGCCGGCGATGAGAAGAATGAGGCCGAGGGTGTGCAGAACTGGATGCAGATGGTCGTCTAACAGCCAGTGCGTAGTGAATATAAATCCGAAGGCCAGCGAAATTACTGCAACAGCAAAACACGCGCCGGCAGCGAGCGGCTCCCACGCCACCGGATCGCGTTCAAGGCTTTCACTCATGAACCCAACTTACGCCCCCGTATATAAAAAGGGCGTAAATAGTTCATAAAAAGATCGTAAAGATCTGTGGCTTTCATCTGTGTAATCCGTGGTTAATTACCGTCGCCAGAATTGAAGCGGTAGCCTATCCAGGGCTCGGTGAGGATGTAGCGGGGACTCGCGGCGTCGGGCTCAATCTTCTTGCGCAAGTTGCCGACAAACACGCGCAGGTACTCGTTCTGCTCAACGTAGTTGCCACCCCACAACGCGGCAAGCAGCGTGCGATGCGTCAACACTTTTCCGGAATGCTTGATGAAGTAGACCAGGAGATCAAACTCTTTCGGTGTCAGATGGATCGACTTGCCACGCACCGTGATCTCACGCGTCTCGAGATCGACGTGGAAATCGCCGGAGTCGAGCGTCGTTTGCGTAGCCTCATTCGTGGTGGGAGCGCTCGCGCGACGCAGCGAAGCCCTCACGCGCGCGAGCAACTCGTCAATTCCAAATGGCTTTGTGACGTAATCGTCAGCGCCGAGATCGAGTGCGTCGACCTTCGTCTTCTCTTCGCCTTTCGCCGACAAAACGATAATCGGCACCTGCGAGACCGCGCGTAGACGCCGGCACAACTCGAGTCCATCGACATTCGGCATCGCCAGATCAGTTATCACGAGATCGGGATGCCAATCGTTGAAAGCTTCGAAGCCCGCGAGGCCGTCGGCAGCCGCGCGCACGTCGTAACCGCGCGACTTCAAGCCCGTGCGCAAGACACGCGTGAGCTGTGGCTCGTCGTCAACTACAAGAATGCGCGCAGGGTTCGTCATTGCATTTCGACTGTCGCAGCGGAGTAGCGCGGCTCTTTGCTCACTTCGTCGTCACCAATCGGTAGAGTGAACAGCACGCGCGTGCCTTTCCCCTTGCGGCCCGACTCGATCCGGATCTTTCCATCGTGCGCTTCCACGATGCCCTTCGCGATCGCGAGGCCCATGCCTGTGCCGGTCGGTTGGTGAGTGCGAACGTCACCGTCACGCGTCGCGCGGAAGAACTTATCAAAAACCTGCTCGCGCAAGTCAAACGGAATACCCGATCCTTCGTCTTCAACACCCATCTCGATCAGCTCGTCACCAGAGCGTCGCACGGTGATGCGGATCGTCGAGCCTCGCGGTGAATACTTCGCGGCGTTGTCGACGAGTGTATACACGACTTCGCTGACCGCACGTTCATCGACACGTACGCCCGGCAACTCTTTTTCAACTTCGAGCTCGACGTGGTGATGACGCACGATCGGCTCAGCGCGCGACAACGCGGTGGAAATGATCTCATCAACGGCGCCCCAACGCCGGCGCAATTGCAACTCGCCCGCTTCGATTCTCGCGAGCTCGATGAGTCCGTTGATAAAACGGCTCAGACGGTCGCTCTCTTCGTCGATCACTTCCATCATCTCGACCCGCGACTCCGCGTCAAGCTTGACGGGCTCGCTTTCAACGCGAACTTCGTTGAGCAGCGTGGTGATCGAAGCCTTGATCGACGTGAGTGGCGTGCGTAGATCGTGTGTGACGGCGTCGAGCAAGGCCGACTTAAGTTTCTCACTCTGGCGCAGAGCTTCTGCATGACTCGCGCGCTCAAACGCGTCGCGCAGCTCCGCGTAGAGACGCTCGATCTCACGTCTTCCAGCTTCGGCCTCTTCGGCACGTCGTTTGGCGTTGGCGGAAAGTTGTCCCGCAGTCACGGCAGTGACGAGAAAGGCGACCAGCGCGATCCAGTTGTCGGTGGCGGCTATCGTGAAGGTTCCGAACGGAGGCAGGAAGAAGAAGTTGAAACAAAGCATCGCGAAGATTGATGCCGCGAGCGCGGGCGCGCTTCCCCAGCGAGTCGCGATGAACAAAACATTCAGCAGCAGCGCGACGGAAACTGTGGCCGCATTGACATGCGCACCGACCGTCTTCAGCAGCAGCGTCAACGCACCCACACTCAACGCCGCCACCACATACCCCGCCCACCTCTGGTCCAACACCGATCGCCGCATGCCGCTATTGTATGACAGTTTTTAGCCACAAAGAGGCACAAAAGGCACAAGACGAAAAGACAATTTTTTGCTTTATGTGCCTTTGTAGCTACCTTTTCTTTCCGGTGGCGATGAGGAATTGCGCTGGAAATTTCATCTGGCTGGAGGGGAAGAACTCTTGCACTGCCTGCTCAATTTCAACGGCTATCTGCGCCTGCTCGTCCGCAGACAGCTTCTTGAGTTTTTCTCGCAAGGTGTCGGACGTCTGCGAGCGCATGGCCCAAAACTGGCGCGCTGAGATCGGCGCTGCGATGTCGAAGCTGACGATGCCTTCTTCGACGTCGATCCCGCCCGCCTGCGTCATCACGCCTGCGAGTTTCCCCGGCTCCGCGAAGCGAAACGCATTCGGCGCATCGGGATCGGCGGCGGGTGACTTCACGTGCTGGTCCATCACGCGCGTCACGATATGACAAAATGGATTGACGTCGCTCTTTCCCCAGACTGCAAACGCCAGCTTGCCTCCCCGCTTGAGTACGCGAAGCATCTCGCGAAATGCCCCAACAGGGAAAAACATCACCCCGAGCCTGCTGACAACTACGTCAAACGACTCGTCTGGAAACGGCAATGAATCCGCCGCGCACTGTCGAAACTGAATATTAGTTATTCCCCGTCGCTGCGCCTCGGCGCGAGCAGCCTCAACCATCTCGGCCACGCCATCGGTGCATGTTACAGTTCCGTCTGGTCCAACTGTCTCAGCGATCGTGAGTGACGGCTCGCCTGCGCCACCAGCAACGTCGAGCACGTGCTGGCCCGCGACAATCCCCGCGCGCTCGATCAAGGCACGTGTCAACGGCACAAACATCTGATGAATCGTGTCGCTGTGCCTGGTCCAGTACTGCGCCGACTCCCGCCAAACATCCAACAAGTCATCTGTCATGATGAAAATCCTGCCATTCCTGTCAGACCGCTTATCTCTTCACGAATAAACTCCTTGACTCCTTCACGCCCCGTCAGACGCAACCACACTGGCCCACGCTCCGCCTCAACCTCAATATCGAATCGTAAAAACGGACAACACAGCTTCTCGAGCGAGACAAACTCCGCCAACCGCCTCAGCAGGTCCGACTCATCAGCAAAGCGAAACTCATAACCATTCGACAGCTCGCGCGTCTCCTGTATTTGCAAAAACAGCTCGCGACTCTTCGCCAGATGCACGGGCCGCTGCTCCGCCGGTATCGCCGTCATGTCGCAAGCCAGCGGTGATTGATTTTTATCACTCATGTTGCAATGCTATCGAGATGTTGCCCAACAACAAAACCAACCGCGTGCTCCTGATCAGCAACTCGACATTATACGGCAGCGGCTATCTCGATCATGCAGAATCCGAGATTCGCAGCTTCCTTGGCGATGTGAAACGAGTGCTTTTCGTGCCCTACGCATTGTTTGATCGAGACAAGTATGCCGCCACCGCGCAACAGCGATTTCAGAAAATGGGATACAAGCTCGCTTCGATTCATACTGCGGAGAACCCGGTTGAGGCAGTCAGTGAAACTGATGCGACATTTATCGGTGGTGGAAACACATTTCGGTTGTTGAAGTCGCTCTACGACTTCAACCTGCTCGATGCGATTCGTAATAGAGTCGCTAGCGGAATGCCATACATCGGATCGAGCGCTGGTTCGAATGTGGCTGCGCCGACGATCAGGACCACGAACGACATGCCGATCGTCGAGCCGCCATCGTTCAACGCACTCGGCCTCGTGTCGTTCCAGATCAATCCTCACTACCTCGATCCCGATCCGAATTCAAAGCACATGGGCGAGACGCGCGCAGAACGGATCATCCAGTTTCTCGAAGAGAACGACACGCCTGTGGTGGGTCTGCGCGAGGGTGCGATGCTGAGAATTGAGAATGGCCAGACGATCTTGCGCGGTTCTTCCGGGGCGAGAATCTTTCGCAAGCGGATGGAACCGCTCGAGATTTCCCCCGGCGCTCAACTCGATCTTTAACCGAGCCAGCCGCCGCCGAAGCTGGCGCGTCGCAGGTCCTGAGTTGCGTTACAGAACCTGTCGCACCGCGCGACGACCGAGCTCAATCGTCAGTCCATACACCAGATGTGAAGCGAATGAATAGACGTGCGTCGAGACTGGATACTCGCTTGGTCCTTTCGAGAGACCAAGTAGCGGCACCGAGATCTCATCGGCGAGTAACCAAAAACCCGCGCCGAAGGGCAGACCAGCGGCAGTTGTTACTTGCGGAGTGACTTCAGCGAGCGCTCCATAGAGTGCACCGGTCGCGGTGCCGAAGGCATAATGAATCGCAGCGCCCGCTGATTCCTTTTCGCTCTCCTGCAACTCGTGACCGAGAACATTTCTCGAGATCACTTTCGCAGTTTCGACGGTGGCGTCGTCCTGCTCGGCTGCGTCCTGGCCCTGATCTCCGGTGGAGCCTTCGCTTGGCTGCATCGACTGGGCGCCGTGCGACTTCTCAGGGCCTTCGGCGATGCGAGTCCAGGCGGCTTGAAACTGGTTCATGGTCCATGAAGCGACGAGGCCGCCGGCGAGTCCGGCTACCATGCCTTTCCAGATATTTGCGTCGTGATTGCGCATCGATTGATCGTCCTTTCATCTGGCTCTGTCCAGGAGCACTTTTGAACGCCCGTTTACCGATGAGTTTGCGGCGACTGAACGCCATACGGCGAGTACGGCGAGGCCGAGGCCGGCGATCAGCGAGCCGGTGATCAGCGGATGCTTTGCGGCCTTTGTATAGACACTCGATTCAGCGACATGTCCGGGATAACCGCCGCGCTCTTCGCCATCCGTGATGGGCGTGTAGAGACTGTCCTCGCGATCTTCTGGCGCTGGTCGATCAGACTTTTGCACGTCGAACATCATCGCTTCAATCAGCTTGTCTGTCAGACGCGGGGCGAGCTGACCTGCTTCAGCCAGCATCTTGCCGCCACCACCGACGTACAAGTCACGCTCCGGATGTTCGGCGCAATGCAGGATCGCTTCGGCCACGAGATCGGGTGCGTAGACCGGCGGTGGATTCTGCGGTTCGACGGGCATCAGGTTCTTTGCGTGACGCGTGTAGGGCGTATCGATCGCGCTCGGCTTGATCAGTGTGACTGAGATCGGCGCGCCTTCTTCTTCAAGCTCGAGGCGGAGAGCGTCAGTGTAAGCTTTGATGGCGTGCTTCGTGGCGCAGTAAGTGCCCTGGATTGGAATCGCGACGTCTGAGAGAACGCTGCCGACGTTGATTAGCGCGCCGCCACGTTGTCTCAGATGACCGCAAGCGACCATCGAGCCGTGGACAGTGCCCCAGTAGTTCGTTTCAAACAGTTGGCGCTGGTCTGCGAGTGATTGGTCCAGGATTGATCCGTAGATCGAGACGCCCGCGTTGTTGACCCACGTGTCAAAGCCACCGAAGTGTCGGATGGCTTCATCCGCGATCTTCTGCACGTCTTCGAATTTACCGACATCGCCAACGACGTGGATCGCTTCCCCACCCTGCGCATTTATCTCGTCAGTGACTTGCCGGAGCGCCTCTTCATTCCTGGCGTTAAGAACCACACGAGCGCCACGTTTCGCTGCGAGGCGCGCGGTGACGAGCCCGATACCCGATGAGGCACCGGTAATGACGATTACCTGATTAGAGAGCTTCTTAAGTTTGAGAGTCATTGAAAATCCCCGTGTGCAACTTCATTGCCACATCGATTTTGTTGGGATTTTTGAAGAATTGCGGAGGGAGTTGTATTTGTCTGATACGGCTGATTGCGAGGTGTAAAACCTTTGACAGGATTACAGGATTTGCAGGATTTACATGACCGGTTCGCGTTGCTTCAAACTCGCGATTACTTTGTCGAGTTGCTTCGTAACATCCAGCCAAGCCGCATCGCGGTCTTTGTTTTGCTTGATCGGTTTTCCGTTTGGAAGAATCGCCTGGAGCTGACCGAGCTCGACTCGATCATAACGACAGGCGCGGACGACGATCGGCACAATCGCACACTCGCCAGCCTTGTCGCGCTCGCGAGCTATCTGCATTTCCTGCTTGAAGCAGTAATCAGAGCCAATGAAATCGTTGCTCAGGAGCAGAATTACTATATCCGCGGTTGTAAGTTTTGCGAGGATCTCGTCTTCCCAGTTCTGACCAGGCATGACACACGTATCATCCCAAACCTTGAGCGTTCCGGTGCGTTCGTAAGGAGTGAGGGCGCCGCGAAGCTCGTCGCGGAATACCTCGTCCTTATGTGAGTAGCTGACGAAAAGCGATGCTTTTGGTGTACGGCCTAGATGACCGACATGCCTCGTACCATCACGAAAGTCCATCATGATTGCGATGTGATCACGAGAACCGGGTAGGTCTACACCATCCAGGAGTTTAGCTACACTAAACTTCATCGGTGCGCGATCTATCACGACCTTGTAGTCATCATCACCAGCGGATTCATAAGCGATTAACTCCTCGTACGGCACAGTGATGTGCGGGTAGTTCGGGATCGGACTAGCTCGGTTACGGGTAGCTTCTCAAAGCTGCGATGAATTCGTTCGAAGTGTTCGCGGATGATGCCGAGAAGTTCTCGCTGTCCATTGCCGACACCAGTTACTCGGATCACGACCTGGCGGCCTTGAACGTCGCCGCGCACGAGGGCACGACAGTTCGCACGTTCCAGGACTGCGCCGGTGCGCCAGACGAGTTTCGGCTCGCGAAGAAAGTAAGTCTCTACGATGAAGCGCGGCAGTAGACCTTCGGGCAAGACAGTGTCGTAACGATATTCAAAGCCAAGACATTTGTCTGGAGGAAATTCTTTGTCGAGGAGCTCAGGTTCTTCTTTCGTGAGTAATTCGGGAATCAAATACTTTTCACCCTTGTCATCGAGGGGATGGCAAAGTTGAAACTTTCGCATCAGGGCTAGCAGGTAAGGATGTACTGCTTTTGGATAACTCCTGTTTGGCAACACGTCTGCGAACCCGGCAAATGAACGGACCAGAGACAACCAGTATTCGGCATGGTCCTCGGTGCCTTCTCGTCCTGAAATCAATACCAGATAAAGCGCACGCTCAGTCATAAAGAACCGGTGCGTGCCGTGCATGATCTCTTGGCCACCGAAGTCCCAGATATGCGCGTGTACTTGATCGTTTTCGATCTGCACCGGCCACTTCGTAATATTGATACCTGGAGTACGTCTGAATTCCTTGTACTTGTTCTTCGTGAGACGATGAACGAGTGTAGTCTTACCTACGCCGCCTTGGCCTACCAATATTAGTTTGAATTCGTTGATCGGTTGTCGTTTGCCCTTGACTCGGGCGTAATAGTCTAGGATTTGGTGAGCATTAAAGACTGTAATTATCTCGCTTGGAATCCCGACAATAGGATCTATAATCAAGCTCCTGAGTTCTTTGAGCCCCCGCAGTGATAATGGCAACTCCTTGAGTTCATTCTGCCTAAGCGCTAGGATTTCAAGCTCCGACAACTCACCTATTGAATCTGGAAGCTCCTTCAAACGATTTCCCTCAAGAGATAACCCCTTAAGGTTCTTTAGATTCAGGATCCAGTCTGGGAACTTATCTAATTCAAGATCGTCAAGATTTAAGGTCGTTAAATTTACGAGTTGACCAATTGTTGAACTCACTGCAGAAGGTTGTACGTGAGAAATCGACAAAGAACGTAGGTTTGTAAGTAAATATAGCTCTTCCGGAATCAAGCGGAGCGGGTTCTCTGAAAGGGTCAGGCTTTCCAGTTTCATTAGCTTCCCAATGAATTCAGGCAGTTCCGAAATCAAATTATCTCTCAAGTCGAGAGCAGTGAGCCAAGTTAGCGAGCCGACTTCCTCCGGGAGCCGACGAAGACCAAGACCCGATAAACTCAGCCTCTGATTTTGGTGTTCAATACATTCGGCGATGAGGCGCTTGGCTTCGTCGAGGTTTTCGGGTGGGTTTGTTCGCATGCGCAATCGCGAGGATTTCATGGGTTCCTTCAGAGCTAAGGCGCGCGGAGTATATGGGACATCAAGGGGCGGATCAAGAATAAATCCGCGGAGATCCGCGGCAAAACGTATCTTTCAGGACAGGCCACTACACCTCACAACTTCTCTATTCTGCTTAGCGTGTTGAACGACTCGAAGAAAAGCCGCGGATGAACGCAGATGAACGCGGATAAGAATTAGATCTTATCCGCGTTCATCTGCGTAAATCCGCGGCTAAATTATCGTTCTTGAAGAACCGACAAGATATTCCCCGCCGGATCCTTGAACCACGCGATCGCGGCCGGACCGTGTGGACCACGCGCGATGCCGCGCTCGTCAGTCTTTATGTCAGGTAGATTGTAGTGTTCGAGATTCACACCCAATCCATTGAGCTCGTCCACTGCTGCATCGATGTCGTCCACTGCAAAATTCAAAACGGTGAAAGAGGCCGGGGTATGGTTTGGTTTCGGATACAAGAAAACAACGTTGTCGTCCGTATGAAGCTCCAGCCCTTCGGGTGTCTCTTTAACCTCGAGCCCGAGCGTTTGACTGTAAAACTCCTTCGCCTGCTGCAAATCGTTTACAGAAAAACTGGAGAACGACTGCGCTTCCTTGAATATGTTTGACGCTTTTTTTCGACCTGGCGATGACGCCGCTTTTGCGCTCATTACAAATCCCCTTTCAGTAAATTCAGATCCATTAAACACCCAATTATCGAAAGGCGTGTCGTGTTTGTACGATTTCGTTGTTACTTTTTAGTGACGTGCGCGTCGAACAGTAATGGAAAGAATTGACCGTCGATCTTCCGTCCGGCGGGTATTACAGGAACGCCTGCCAACAACGGCTCATCAGAAGCAGACACAACCCCATCACGAAAAGCATTGATCACGACGGCACGACGCGGTCTTGCGGTTTCATTCGCATGAGACCCATGGACCATGAGGGGATGATGAAACGAGCACTCGCCCGCCTTTAGCTCAATCGCGACAGGCTTGAACTCATCGCGCTGCTCGGGCGTAAGTGAATCGAGCACGACGTCCATCCGGTTTGCGAAGCTCGTTCGCGGCAGTAGCGGCCAGCGATGACTGCCGGGAACGTAATGCACACAGCCGTTCTCGCGTGTCGAATCGTCAAGACCGATCCAGCAGGAGATGTGGGCGACTGGCGTGGTCCTGGTCCAGTAGGAGTAATCCTGGTGCCAGATGACGACGCCGCCGTGATGTGCAGGCTTGTAGAAGATCTGATCGTGCCAGAAGCGCACTGGTCCATCGAGTAACTGCGCGGCCGCGACGACAAAGGCAGGGTGCCACAAGAGATCGTGCAGGCCGCGTGTTATGCGCCACTCGCCGAGTGCGTGAAAGAGTATCTGATTGGGATCGGCAGACTCGTTTGCGTTGAATTCGTAAAAAAGATCGTGACCGGGATGTGATGGATCGACAAGCTCAGCCACTTCATTGCGTAGAGTGTCGAGTTGCGCGTTGTCGAGCATTTTGATGCCCGAGACATAGCCGTGTGCGCGATAGAAGTCGATTTGATCGGCGCTCAGTTGATAGTCGCGCCAATCGTCAGACCACGGAGTTAACGGATAGTGATAGTGCGAAAGATCTTCGGTCATAAGCACAGTCGTTCACGGATATACATGATTTTACAGGATGAACCGGTTTATTTGACATGTTCCTTTCGCAATTCGTTTTACGCGTTAGGGTACGTGTGAGGAACTAAAGGAGGTGTTCCCAACATGAGTAATACATATTCATATCAGGCGGCCCTCGCGGCGTCGGAAAGCATTCACTGGCGCGTGGAGGATATCATCGGCGGCGAAAAGCGGCTCGATTTCACGCGGCCTTTCATGCCCGAGTCGCTGGCCCAGACCGAGCCGCTCACGTTTCTCTCCAGGGAAGAAAAGCGCATTCTTAACCAGATCAGAGGCAATGCTTACCTCTGCATCTTCGGCCTTGTCGAAGAATTCATACTGCCGTTCGTACTGGATCATGCTCGTCCACAATTGCGTGGTGACGATTTCCGCGTGCGCGCGTTGTTGAAGTTTGCGAGTGAAGAAGCGAAGCATATTCAACTCTTCAAACAGTTTCGCATGGAGTTTGAAGATGGATTCGGCACGATCTGTAACGTCATTGGACCACCCGAGGCGATCGCGGCCGCGATCCTGGCTCACGATCCGCTCGGCGTGGCGATCACGACGCTGCATATCGAGTGGATGGTGCAGCGACACTATCTCGAGAGCATCAAGGACGATCAGGAGCTCGATGCGCAGTTCAAGAGTTTGCTGAAACATCACTGGGTTGAGGAAGTGCAACATGCGAAACTCGACACGTTGATGGTTGAAGCACTCGCGGCCGGTCGCACTGAAGGGCAGATCATGAGTGGGGTCGAGGAGTATCTCGAGATCGGTGGATTTCTCGACAATGGACTGCAGCAGCAGGTTGAGTTTGATCTCAGCGCTTTCGAGCAGGCGAGTGGTCGCAGGTTGACTGAGACTGAGGCGGAAGAGTTTCGGCGCGTGCAACTGCGAGCGAATCGTTGGACCTATCTCGGCACGGGCATGACGCACGAGCGAGTGCTCGAAACGCTCGCGTCGCTGACACCGAAGGCACGGCAGAGAATTGAAAGCGTCTCCCCGGCGTTTTGTTAGGCGATGAATTAGCCACGGATAACACGGATTTTATCTGTGTCATCCGTGGCTAAAGTTCTACTTAGTGGCGCGAACGTGTAGTGTCAGCACGACATTATCGCGGATCAGGTTGTCAGCGGCGCCCGCGTAGTTGATGCCGAAGTCTTTCCGGTTGATGGAAAAACTACTCTCGACAGTCGCTGCATCCGGCGTCACGTTGATCGTTGCCGGAAACGTGATCGCTTTCGTCACGCCGTGCATCGTCAGATTGCCAGTGACCGTGTGAGACGCGCCGTTCTCCCCGCCCGCTTTGATCGCGGTCGAGACAAAACTCGCCTCCGGAAACTTCGCAACATCGAAGAAGTCGGCCGTCTTCAAATGCTTCGTCAGATCAGGCGTGTCTGTTTCGATTGAATCAGTTTTGATCGTGATATTCACGCGACTATTCTCAGGCGTGCCGGCATAATCTACCTGCCCGGAAAAATCTTTGAACGACCCGTTGTGCTTGCCCGTCACTTTCGATCCAATAAACTCGATCTTCGAATTCTGTGGTGTGATCACGTACTTCTGACCCTGCGCCGGTGCAGGCGAGGCCACTTGCGCCGCTTCACCCGTCCTTGCCTTCGTTGTGTCGGCCGCCGGATCGTTGCAAGCCGTGAAAAATATCAACCCTGAAAGAATCGTAATCGCTAACCCCAAGCGCATTGTGCATTTCCTCCTTTGTTATACAGAACTTTAATTGCGACAACGCTGCGATAGTATTCGTGAAAGTCTGGTGCTTGATGGTACCTGCGAAACCTCAGCGCGATAAATCTGCCAGCCGCGATCCTGCACGTTCGATCTGCGCATCACGTAACAGCCTGCAAACACGCGTTCATTGCCACTGCGTGTAGTAGATACGACGATTGTCGGGATTGCAGCGAAAACGCTTCCTGCTGCTCCTTCGACGCGAGTCGACGGATCAACCAGCAAACGAACGCGATCAGTGTCGGCAAAACCGCGCGCAAACTGCTCTAACGATTGAGGCGGTGAATCCCACAAGCGATATGCGCGACGATAATCACGCTCGTTGATGGCGCTGTAATACGATGCGAGCGTTGACAACGGATCGTTGGCATCGTCGCGTGGGTTTCCTTCGGGCTCCGGGATATGTACGAAGTTTAAGGAGCTACGCCCGCGATCCGAGAGGATCGTGAGACGATTATTAGTGAGACGAAATCTGTTTGCGGCTTCGAGTGTGGAAAGAAATCGCTGCTCCTGCTGGTTTGCGTTCTGGTCCAGGCATGCGCGTTTCGTGCTGACGAGGCGGCTGAACGAGATGTTGTCGCCACGCACCTGGTAAGTGCCGCTGTAAGAGTTGCAGCCAGTCGATCCACTCGCGCGGCCGTCTTCTCCGAATGTGAGGGTGACTTTCGTTCCCGCAACTACAGTAGCCTCCGCGCCTGTGGGTCCGAGTGAAAGCAGTCGCCATTCACGTCCTGTGAGGACGCGCTGGTCCGTCGACATCGTCGTCTGCGCTTGGACCATGAAAGCGAAACTCATCAGGACCAGGAGCACGTATCCCGCAAAGCGCATGCTGCTTACCTCCAAAAAGAACCCGCTATTCAAGCTTGTAGGTTTTGCAAAAGAATGTCGGCCACGGATTAGACGGATTTAATTACGGATCTTAAGTTAAAATCCTGTTCATGTTTTATGACGTTGCTGTTGTAGGCGCGGGCGTCTTCGGCGCCTGGAGCGCTTATCAACTGAGACTCGCCGGCGCGTCCGTGCTGCTCGTTGACGCATACGGACCAGGAAACAGTCGCGCCAGCTCAGGTGGCGAGTCGCGCATCATTCGTCTCGGCTATGGGCCAGATGAGATTTACTCTCGCTCGTCACAACGCTCTTTCACGTTCTGGCAGCAACTCTTCGAAAAGACCGAGCCGTTGTTCCAGAAAACAGGCGTGCTGTGGCTCGCGCGTGGGCACGATGCTTACTGCGAAGCCACGCTCGCGACCTTACAACGCCTCAACGCAAACTTTGAACGGCTGGACGAAGATGAACTAATCCGTCGATTTCCGCAACTCGCACCTGGATCAACCACGTGGGGCATACTCGAGCCCGATTCGGGCGTGCTGCTGGCCCGACGTGCAGTGCAAGCTGTTGCAGCTCAGGCGCAGGTGAATGGTGTTGAGTATGCTGAACAGGCGATCGCACCGCCCCAGACAATGCAGGGGAAGTTAACTTCAGTGCGGACGGTGTCAGGTAAGGAGATCACGGCGGGACACTTTGTGTTCGCGTGTGGTCCATGGCTGCCGAAGTTGTTTCCCGATTTGCTGGGTGAGTTGATTCACGTGACGAGACAGGAGATCGTTTTTTTCGGCGTGCCGCCGGGAGATGACAGTTTTAATCGCGGGGTGATGCCGGCGTGGGTCGATTTCAACGATCTGGTCTATGCGTTGCCGAATCTGGATGGGCGTGGACTCAAGATCGCGATCGATGCGCATGGAGACGAATTCGATCCTGATACTGGAGATCGGGTTGTCACTGCGAGCGGGTTGAAGGCGGTGCGGGAGTATCTGGCGAAGCGAGTGCCGCGTCTCGCGCATGCGCCGGTGACGGAGACGCGTGTTTGCCAGTATGAGAATACGTCGAACGGTGATTTTCTGATTGACAGGCACCCGATGTTCGAGAATGTTTGGATTGTTGGTGGTGGATCGGGGCATGGATTCAAGCATGGGCCAGTCGTGGGTGAATACGTGGCGCGGATGATCTTAGATGGTGAAGTCAAGGAACCCCGGTTTAGTTTCGAAAGCAAGCAGCGTGTTCAAAATCGAGAGGTATATTAGACAGGATTACATGATTTATAGGATTGACAAGATATCCTGTTAATTTTGCACATCCTGAAATCCTGTCCAACAGCTTATGAAAATCAGTGTCGCCATGTGTACTTACAACGGCGCGGAATTTCTGCCCGCGCAGTTGCAAAGCATCGTCACACAGTCGCGACCACCGGACGAGATCGTGATCTGCGACGACGGTTCAACGGATGAGACGCGTAATCTTCTCGAGAAATTTGCCGCTGAATCGCCGATCCCCATCACGCTGCACATCAACGAGCGAAACCTCGGCAGCATTAAGAACTTCGAGCGCGCCATCACCCTCTGCACCGGCGACGTCATCGTGCTCAGCGATCAAGACGACGTGTGGCGCAGCGACAAGCTGCAAGTGTTCGAGAGCGTACTTAACAAAACCCCATCTGCGGGCATCATATTTTCTGACGCCGAGATCGTCGATGAACACCTCAACCCACTCAATCGTCGTATGTGGGATGAAGTCGGCTTCGACGCTCACAGGCGCAAGCTGGTCCGAACGGGTCGCGCGCTCGAAGTATTGATCCACGGTTGGACTGTCACCGGCGCCACGATGGCCTTCCGCAAAAACTTCGTGAAACTATCGCTACCTATTCCTGATGAAATAGCGATGATTCACGATGGCTGGATCGCGCTTACTATTGCCGCGGTCGCGGACGTCGTTGCAGTCGACGAGCCGCTGATCAAGTATCGACAGCACGCACAGCAACAGATCGGCGCGCCGGCCCGCAAAGACGCAGCTCCCGAGCTGCGCGGCATGCAGGCAATCGAGACTGCTTTTCGTCGACGCAACAGCAGCGCCGACTTGCATAAGATTCTCGAAACGCTGGAAGCGCGCCTGTTAGCGCAGGGAAGCGGCTTCGACACGCACAAAGCACTTTCGTTCGCTACTGACTACGCGTCTCATCTGAACGTTCGCGCAAACTTGCCGCAACGTCGACTGAACCGCGTGCCCAGTATCTTGCGCGAGCTTTTGAGTCGGCGATATCACGAGTATGCGAACGGATTTAAGAGTGCCGCAAAAGATCTGGTATCGTAACGACCAGAAGCCACACAAAGCTGATCTGATGCCGTATGACCTCTCGATAGTTATCGTCAACTGGAATGGCGGTCGACTTCTAACTCGCTGCATCGAGACTATCGTCAGCTCAGCTCCGAAAGCGACTTACGAGATCGTGATCGTCGACAACGCCTCGACAGACAATAGCCTCGCCGAGCTGCGCGCGAACGAAGTTGCTGCGCCAATGATCGATAGCGAACAGATTCGCATCATTCTCAACGACGAGAATCGTGGCTTCGGCGCCGCCAACAACCAGGCCTTCGCAGTCATCGATTCGCCGTACGTGTTTCTGCTCAACCTCGACACCGAAGTTCCACCCGGCACGATCGACAAACTCATCGAGAAACTCGAATCAGATCCGAAGATCGGCGCGTGCGGGCCGAAGATGTTGAATACTGACGGCTCGCTGCAGGTAAGCGTGTTCTTCAATCCACCGAAGGTCTGGCACACGTTGCTCTCGCAGTTATGGCTGTATCGCTTGCTGCCGCGGCGTCTGCGTGGTGAGTTGTTACTGGGTTGGCACTGGAATCACGATCGCGAACGCTCCGTGCCGATGCTTGGCGGCGCGGCGATCCTGGCGCGGCGCGAGATGATCGAGCAGGTGGGCGGCTTTAACGAGCGCTTTCACATGTACGCCGAAGACAACGAATGGTGCTGGCGCATCACGCAGTCAAACTGGCGTCTGATGTTTGTTCCCGAGGCCTTGCTGCTGCATCACGGCGCGCAAAGCTCCGGGAAACGCTGGTCGCAGGCGGATCAGATTCGCGTGCGATTGGGAGCGGGGTTCAACTTCGAACGCCAGGTGTTGCCGCGCTGGCGTCTGGCTGCGAACCAACTCGCAAACTATCTCATCGTGAATATGCAGATCACCGGTCGCAAGCTGCTGGGGATCCAGCATCCTGAGTTACACGTGATCAAAGAGATGCATCGCGAGCACCTGAAGCGTGCGCTCAGCAACAATCATCACTAACAACCTCCTTGGAGTGCGGCGGCCTGGGGCCGCTTTTGGATTGATTATGCGCGATTGAGGCCCAAACGGAGCCCGGCCCCCG